>Ga0208300_101109_pt1 | contig 12430 bp, 9 predicted proteins | sample 23_taG_FD_184096 | JGI IMG/M metagenome (GOLD analysis project Ga0208300, IMG submission 184096) | Marine viral communities from Cariaco Basin, Caribbean Sea - 23_WHOI_OMZ (SPAdes) (version 2) | ecosystem: Environmental > Aquatic > Marine > Oceanic | place: Caribbean Sea: Cariaco Basin | collected... | reverse complement strand
GCCAGTTCCTCGGCGTTCGGGTCCGGATTGATGGCACAGTCTCCATACACCACCACCTGTTGCGGCAGTAGCATGAAGAACACGGAAGAGACCACTTTCGCATGGTCATGGGTCTTGATCAGCTGAAGAGCGGGGCGCACGGTATTGGCCGTTGTGTGAACGGCCCCCGACACCAGGCCATCTGCTTCATCCAGAGCCACCATCATGGTGCCGAGGACAACATTGTCCTCGAGCATGGCCTCGGCCATGTCCGATGTCAGGCCCTTGTGCTTGCGCAGGTCCACCATCGGGCCGACATAGCGTTGACGCACCTCCGAAGGATCAATGATCTCGATATCCTCCGGCAGTTCCAGGTCCTGGGAATCCGCAACCCGCCGTATCTCCTGCGCATTACCTATCAGGGCACACCGTGCCAGCTTGCGCTGATGACAGATGATGGCTGCCTGTACGGTTCGTGGTTCGCTGCCCTCCGGCAGGACGATGCGCTTGTTGGCAGCCCGGGCACGTTCTGAAAGCTGGTATCGGAACGCCGGCGGAGAAAGCCGACCCTGTCGCGCGACCTTGAGATGCTGCTGCAACCAGTCCGTGTCTATGCGGGTGGCGACTGCCTCCATCGCTTTTTCGATCCGCTTGGGGTCATCAATGGGAATGGCGGACGAGAGGTTGGCCAGCATGTGCGCCGTCTCATAGGTATTGGCATCCGAGCCCAGTACCGGCAGACCCGTTTCCAGCGCCCGGTGGCAGAGATCAATCACACGCTGATCCGGCATCAGGCCGCCGGTAAGCATCAGGCCGGCCAGCGGCACTCCGTTCAGCGCGGCAACGGCCGTGGTCACCACAATGTCCTCCCGATCGCCCGGTGTCACCAGCAAGGTGCCGGGTCTCAGAGTCTCGGTCATATTCCGAATGCTTCGGGCACACAACGACACCTTCTGGACCCGCCTCGCGTGCATCTGGCCCTCATTGAGAACCGGTAACCCCAGTTCCCTCGCGATGTCGGAGACTCGCGGTGCAAGCAGCTCTGGCTGCCAGGGGATCTCGGCAATCAGCCGAAAACGGCCATCGCTGAAGACCTTACACTGGGTCTGGTAATCGATGACGCTCGGGGCAGGGTGGTTGCTGCTGGATCGGGGCTCAAGCCCCGCCTGCTCGGGTTCTCCCACCTTGTTCAGTATGACGCCTATGACATTCGGGTCGCTTGGATTGGCAAACAGGCGCGATGAGAAGTCCATCTCTTCATCCACTTGCTGGGCGCTCAGGTTCTTTGGGGTACTCACAAGGATAACCTCGGAGCCCAGGTTGCGGGCGACCTCCACGTTCAGCCTGGCAATATAGGCTTCGCTGCGGTCCGGCACCAGGCCCTCGATGATCACCACGTCCACGTCCCGGGCAACCTTCTGGTATTCGCCGACCACCGTCTCCAGCAGGTAATCCGATTTGCCCCTGTTGAGCAGTTGCTGGGCTTCCCTCAGGGCAATCGGATCTGGTGGATTCAGATGGCTGCTGGCGCGCACGAACGCCACGGAGGAGTCCTGGCCGGCATTGTGCCTGGACTCCGCCCGGTGGACGGTCTGGCAGAAAGGTTTGTAAAAGCCGACACTCACGCCCACTCGCTCCAGGGCGCGCAGCAGACCCAGGCAAACTGACGTGAGCCCTGAATCTATGGATGTCGGTGCAAAAAAGAGACTCTTTGCCATGGTGGTATTCCTGATGATGCGCGTGGGTCAGGCCGGGGCGACCGAGCCGGCAAGCCGGGATGCTTCCCGTGCAATAACCAGTTCCTCGTTGGTGGGGATCACCAACACGGGAAACCTGGAGTCGGGGCTTTCGATCCGCCCGTCGCTGAACTCGCCATGATGGTTGTTGAGGTCCGGACTGAGCTCAAACCCCATGAGCTTGAGATGGTTGATGGTTTCGGCTCTGATCCGGGCACTGTTTTCCCCAATGCCGCCAGTGAAAACCAGCGCGTCGAGGTGGCTAAGGGACGCCATCATGGCCCCAATGTAACGGGCGAGCCGGAAGCAGAAAACATCAATGGCGGTTTGTGATGGCTCATGGCCATGATCCGCGAGTTCACAGAGCGAGCGCATGTCATTGGTCTGGCCGGACAGGCCGAGAAGGCCACTTTCCTGGTTCAGGATCCGGTGAACCTCATCGGCGGCGAAGCCTTTGCCGCTTAGAAAGTCGAACAGGCCAGGGTCGACATCCCCACTGCGGGTTCCCATTACCAGTCCCTCCAGTGGCGTAAGGCCCATGCTGGTATCGACACTGATGCCGTCCCGGATGGCCGTAATGCTGCATCCATTGCCCAGGTGCGCCGAGATGACCGAGGTGGTTGCCGGTGTTTTTCCCAACAAACGGGCAGTTTCGGCGGCCATGAAGGCATGACTGGTGCCGTGGAACCCATAACGGCGGACGCCCCAATCGCGATACCAGGCCTCTGGTAGCGCATAGAGGAATGCCCTTTTGGGCAGGGTCTGGTGAAAGGCGGTGTCGAAAACGGCAGTCTGGGGCACCCCGGGAAACTGGGCCAGGGTTGCTCGAATACCGGACAGATTGACCGGATTGTGCAGTGGTGCAAGACCAGCGCAGTCCTCAATAGCATTGATGACATCGTCATCAAGCAGTACAGCTTCACGGAAAGTCTCGCCACCATGAACCACCCGGTGACCAACGGCCGTCGGGGCGGACGCCATCAGCCCCTGATCCCGGAATGCTGTAACCAGTGCAGTCAGCGCCTGATCATGGTTGGCGCCCGGGTCCAGAGGAATGGTTCCTTCCTGGCCTTCAACGCGAGCAAATGCGTCGTTTTGACCGAGACGCTCAGCGAGAGCGGATGCCAGCTTTCTGTGTTGGTCATCGAATAAGGCGAGTTTCAGGGATGAGCTGCCGCAGTTTACGACAAGTACGGTGTCTTCCATGGGAGTCAGGTTCCAACGGTTTTCGATCTATACCCGATGATTGCTGGCCAGCCAGGCTTCAAAATCCGGTGCCGGCAGGGGGCGGCTGTAGAAGTAACCCTGAGAGAAGTCGCAACCTTCCTTTTTCAGGAAGTGGGTCTGAGCCTCTTCTTCCACGCCTTCAGCGATCACCCGCAGGCCCAGGCTGTGGGCCATGTTGATAATGGCCCGCACCAGTGAAGCATCTTCAGGTTCCTTCATGACATCCTGAACAAACGATTTATCGATCTTCAGGGTATCAAACGGGTAGCTCTTCAGATAGCTGAGGGCCGAGTAGCCGGTACCAAAATCGTCTACTGACAGCCGGATCCCGGCTTTGTCGAGTTGGCGCAGGATTTCGGCGGTTTCAATGGAGTTGTCCAGAATCAGTCGTTCGGTAATTTCAAGTTCCAGCTGTTCCGGTGCCAGACCGCTGGTAGAGAGGGCGTGCATCACGGCCTCGGTAAACCCGGGATCCCGGAACTGGCGTGGGGACACGTTCACGGAAATACCGATGTCTTTTCCGATGGCCTGCCTCCATCCCACGGCGGCCCGACAAGCCTCTTCAAGAACCCACTCTCCGATGGGTGTTATCAGGCCGGTTTCCTCGGCCAGGGGAATAAACCGATCGGGCATCACCATGCCCATGGCCGGGTTGTTCCAGCGCAGCAGTGCCTCCACCGAGCAAAGGGTGCCGGAATCGGTATTCACGATCGGCTGGAAATACAGTTCGAATTCCTTCAGCTCCAGAGCCCTGCGCATGCTGGATTCCATCTTCAGGCGCTCGTGGGAGACCTCGGTCATTTCCGGGGCAAAATGCGCGAAGGAACTCTTGCCTTTGTGTTTGGCCTGGTACATGGCGGCATCGGCGTGCTGCAGCAGCGTGCCGCTGTTGTCAGAGTCCGTCGGGAAAATAGCGATGCCGATGCTCGTGGTTACAAAAACCTCCTGACCATTGAGTATGTAGGGCGGTGAGAAGGTTTTCAGGATACGCTCTGCCACCTGCGACGAAGCCTCCGGGCCGGTCAGCCCCGGCAGGATGACCAGGAACTCATCGCCCCCCAGCCGTGCAACGGTACTGGTGCCACGGAGGCAGCTGGAAATTCGACGGGCCGCTTCAATCAGCAGGTTGTCTCCGGCATCGTGGCCGAGGGTGTCGTTTATGTGCTTGAAGTTGTCGAGATCGAGGAACATCACGCCCACGAGGGTACTTTCCCGACGTGCCTGGGCCAGTGCCAGTTTCAGACGGTCCAGGGCCAGCATCCGGTTGGGCAGCCCGGTCAGGATGTCGTAGTTGGCCTGGCGCAGGAGCTGCTGTTCATAGCGTTTGCGGATGCTGATGTCTTCACCCAGGATGAGGTAACCGGTGGTGCCGCCGGATTCGTCCTTGATAGGGGTGGCAATCAGTTGCTCCCAGAAGCGTTCACCATTACGGCGCACGCTGTTCACTTCACCCTGCCAGACCCCGACGCGCTGCACCTGCAGGCGGATGGATTGCCACAGGTGTCGGCTTTCACGGTTTTCAATATCATTGTCCCCAAGTGCGCCAGGGTGTTTGCCAATGATCGAAGCAGCCTCGTAGCCGGTTAACTGGGTAAATTTCTGGTTGGCAAATTCGATGCGCCACTGCCGGTCGCAGATCAGGACCGAGGAGGGGCTTTGTTCAATGGCTTTGGAAAACTTCCGGATTTCCGCCGCATCTTTTTGCTGGCGCTCCATATCCGCGTTCAGTCGCTCGCGCATCTGGTTAATGGCGTCCGTGACGCGACCCAATTCGTCGTTCCGGTTGGATGGTGTGTTGGGCCTATCCAGTGTTAGTGGCTTCGAGGTGGTTTTCAGCGAAAAGTCCCGGGCGTAATTCGCCATGGTAGTCAGATGGCGTGCCACGAAATGCTGGAATATCCAGATAATGAGGATCGATACAAAGAACGTCTTCAGGAACTGGGTCAGGAGAATGACCCCCACCTTCCGCTTGAGCTCATCGTAGACCCGGTCCAGGTCTGCGGTCACCGTCAGCTCACCCAGTTTGAACATTTCATCGCCCTGATGAACGAGATTGAAACTGTGGGGGGTGGTTTTGGCGTCCCGCGGGATTTCTCCCATAACCAGCTCGGAATCGGGTTCGATCCTCAGCCGCAGATGAACCACATCGGGCAAACTGAGTATGCCTTCCATCTGGGTTTGCAGCAGTTTCTGGTCCAGGGCCCACAGACTGCGGGCCAGACTGGATGCATAGCCGGCTTCAACCACCTGCATGCGGTTGTCTATTTGTGAGAGGTCTTTTCGATAATCGGAGTAGATCTGGAGCGCGGAGGCTACCAGTGTAAAGGCGGAGCTGAACAGAAGAATCCAGGCCAGCAGCCTGAAAGACAGGGGCGAGCCTGTGCGAAAACGTTGAAGACGCGTCGACAGTTTTGGCATGTCTTGAACTTCAGCCACCCAGACCGGTTAGGAGATCGGACACTTCCTTTGTTTCCGACTATAGCAGCAGTTTCTTTCAAATGCCTTGCAAATGCAGGAAAAATCGAAGGAAATGTGTTGTGGTTCAGTATTTATGCGTACAGCTGGTCTGACAAATACGTTGACCTGGATCAATACCTTGCGGGCAGCCCGGGCGTAACCTGAGTTTAATCAAGTTAATTGCCGGAAGGGGAAACAGCATGTATATGGACGCCGTTGTAATCGCGGGTATTGCTACTGTACTGCTGATGGTTGGCTTTTTCGTGGGTGTTGGCATCTTCGTGATGAAAGATCAGAAGGAGCACGGACACCAGGACAGAAAAGAAGGGAAGCAAGGCCAAAAGCCGGTCTGACAATGTCATTGGGAAACTTCGGTTTCCCTGACATTTCAACGCGGAAAAATTGGCGTCCCCTAGGGGGTTCGAACCCCTGTTGCCGCCGTGAAAGGGCGGAGTCCTAGGCCACTAGACGAAGGGGACGCAACGTTTTCAACACCTTGCCTCGTCGAGGTGGCGCGTATATTAAGAAAGCTTCGAAACGCTGTCAACGTCTTTTGTGAAAAAAATCAGGGGAGCTTGATAAGGCCCCCTTGGGTCATCCTTTTTGTCCGGCTGCCCCTGGAGCAACGGATTGGGTCAATGCCTGATCCAGGTCCGGATACCGGAACTGGAATTGCTGGCTGACCAGCTTCTCCGGAATAGCCCGCTGGCCCGTCAGAAGAAGCCTCGCCATTTCACCCAGAGCCACCTTGAGCACCGGAGCAGGTGCCGGAAAGAGGGTGGGGCGGTGTAAAACCCTCCCCAGGCTGCGGGTGAATTCTGCGTTCGTTACCGGGTTCGGGCTTACGACATTGTATGGGCCTGATGCGTCCGGGTTTTCCATCATCCAGATAAGTGCGCTGACTACATCGTCCCTGTGGACCCAAGGCATGTACTGGGTACCGCTACCCAGGCGTCCGCCCAGTGCCAGTTTGAAGGGCAGGAGCATCCGCTCCAGGAAGCCACCATCCGGGCCTGCCACGACGCCTGTCCGGGAGAAGCACAGGCGAACGCCGTCATCGCCAAGTGGTTTGGCGGCGTTTTCCCAGTCGCGGCACAGCCGATGCGTAAATTCGTCATTCGGGCTGGTGCTTTCGGTGACGGTGGCTGATCCCTGGTCCCCGTAAAAGCCAACAGCCGATCCCGAAACGACGACATTCGGCGCTTGATCCCAACTTCGGATGACCTCGACCAGGGTTTCGGTGACGCCAATGCGGCTGTCACGGAGTTCCTGCTTTCGGGACTCCGACCAGCGTTTATCCGCGATACCTTCTCCGGCAAGGTTGATAACGGCATCGTATCCGGGGTGGGAACGAAGCTGCTGCAGATCACGGATTGCCTCGCCCCGTCCGCAGCTTGATTTGACCGTTTCGGCCGGTTGCCGGCTGAAAACCGTCAGTTCGTAATCCCGTGCCAATAATTCACGGCAGAGCACGTGGCCAATAAACCCGGTTCCTCCGGTAATCAGAATCCTTTTCGACATAATCGATACTCCTGTCGCGCACCGGCCTCTGGCGCTGTCTCAGAACGCCCGGTTCAGGCGGGTGTCTCGTCCAGTTGAAGCATAACAACATCGCGAATTGCCTGTCCCAGGAGAGGGTTTTCCCCAATCGGAGGTGCGAGCTGAATGGATACGCCGTGGGCTTTTTCGAGTTCTTCGATCATTGCCGGAACATCCTTGCGCAAGTGGCGGCCGGCCGCCAGGAACAAAGGAACGATCGTAAACTCGGTGATGCCCTCAGTCACACCGTCCATGATGATCGTATCAATGGATGGTTCCGCCAGTTCCATATAGGCGACCCTGGCGTTGTCGACAGACGCGAGAGTCGGCGCTGCAAGCTTTTCGAAGGTTTCACACCAGCGCTTGTCACTGCTTCCATGTGCCAACAGAATAATGCGGGGGCTGCTCATTGCCGCTCCTGAAGTAGTCAATTTGTTAGGGCCTGTCGTAAGTCGGGAAAGCCGGCCTCATGAGAGAGGGCCGGTACCATATAAAGTAACAGGGTGAAGGTGAATGTTCGATTGGAAAGAGATTCTGGATTTCTGGTTTGGCGAACTTGACGAACATGGGCTGCCAGACAGCGACCACCGGAACAAGTGGTTCCGATCGGACCGCAGGTTTGACCAGGAGATACGCCGTCGTTTCCTTTCAATGGTGTTGTTTGCTTCCGAGCAGGGATTGGACCATTGGCGGAGTGAGGCCGGCGGTATACTTGCCGAGATCATTCTGCTTGACCAGTTTTCGCGGAATATCTTCCGCGGCGGTGCCATGGCGTTTGATCAGGATCGCCAGGCGCGCAAGCTATGCCGGCAAGCGATGCAGAAAGGGCAGGATACGATGCTACCGCCCGTGCACCGAGCGTTTCTCTACATGCCGCTCCAGCATTCGGAACTCAAGGACGACCAGGACATGTCCGTGGAATGCTACGAGCAACTGGCGCGATCAACTGAAGGAATCCTTTCCGATTTCATGGGTAGCTTTCTGCAGTCCGCAAAGGATCACCGGGCGATCAATCAAAAGTACGGACGATTCCCTCACCGCAACAAGGCACTCGGCAGAACCTCAACGGCGGAAGAGCGGGAGTACCTGGCCGGTGGTCGCCGTTTCGGCCAGTAGCGCAATCGCGCTTTCCTTAAAGTTTTGTATAGAAAACGTACATTCGGACGGGGTTGGCACTTTTCCCTGATAAACTGCGCAACACTGAGATTGCACGGGATAGCGATCCTTCTTTGGCTTGCAATCATTTTACCGGGGATCTGGAATGAAAAAGACGCGGCGGCTTTTACCCGCAGGCTTGCTACTGGCTTTTTGGGCGTGGCTACCACTCTCATCGGTTGGCGCCTCTCTGGACGACGACCTTTTCGGTCGCCTGAGTGCCGCCGCTCCAAAGCTCGATACAAAGGTCCTCAGGACCGCAATCAGCGCCTCTCGCTGCGCTGTCTCCAGTGGTGTTCAGATGCCCGAGCGGCTTGCGGTGATTGATTTCTCGTTGCCGTCCAGTCAGGAAAGGCTATGGATTTTCGATCTGGAGAAGGGCGAGCTGTTGCTTCGGGACCTGGTTGCTCACGGCAAAAATTCCGGGAATTTCAAATCGACCGCTTTCTCCAACGTGGAAGGTAGTTACCAGTCCAGTATCGGGCTTTTCCAGGCCCGGGAATCCTATTACGGCAAGCACGGCTATTCGCTCAGGCTGGATGGTCTCGAGCCCGGGATCAACGATCTTGCCCGGCAGCGCGCCATCGTTATACATGGGGCGGATTACGTGAATGATGATTGGGTCAGTAAATACGGCCGCATCGGGCGTAGTCACGGGTGCCCGGCCGTTGATAACCAGATCATCAAGCGTGTTGTCGACAACCTTAAGGGGGGGCAATTGGTGTTCAAGTACTATCCGGATCAGGAGTGGCTGCACAGTTCCGGATTCCTGAAATGTGATAACCGGACACTGGCAGGAAAAAACCTTAAAAAAAGTGGTTGACGGTTCCGTCGGGATCCGTAGAATACGCCTCCGTTGTCGGCAACAGCCGAACAGCATTGCGGGAATAGCTCAGTTGGTAGAGCACAACCTTGCCAAGGTTGGGGTCGCGAGTTCGAATCTCGTTTCCCGCTCCAGATTTCGAAAACCCGGTCCTGAAAAGGGCCGGGTTTTTTCGTTTTCGGGCACCTGCAACCTCGGCGCCGGGGGTTGCGGTCAGGTATACTCATCAGCCTGTTTCGAGTCCCGATTCCCTGTGGGAGGTTGCCTCCATGAAGGTCCATTCGCTGTTCGTATACCCTGTCAAATCCCTTTCCGGTATTGAGGTGACCAGTTTTCATACCGACGATTTCGGCCCAGTCGGAGACAGGCGATGGATGATCGTTGATGATGAGCGGCGTTTTGTCACCCAGAGAGAGCATCCCGAACTCGCCCGCGTGGAAACGCAATTGGATGGCGATAGGGTTGTTATCAACATTCCGGGTGAAGGTGAGTTTGGTCTGACAGCCTCCAACGACGAGCTTCGCGTACTGGTGTGGCGGGACTGGGTGAAGGCTCTGGCAGGCTTGCGAGAAGCCAGTGATGCTCTGAGTCGGTTTTGCCGCAAGCCTGTTAGCCTGGTATTCATGCCGGACAGCTCCTTCCGCCGCGTTGATGCGGGCAGGGTCGATGAGTACCGGCGTGTGGGCTTTGCTGATGGTTTTCCTTTCCTGGTTACCAACACTGCCTCGTTGGCAGAGCTCAACACCCGGCTGGAGGTGCCCGTGGAGATGCGGAGGTTCCGTCCCAACATCGTCGTTGAGGGCGCGGACGCCTGGGATGAGGACCATTGGCAGAGCTTGAGCATTGGCAATAACCGTCTGAGCATCGTAAAGCCCTGTTCACGCTGCGTAATGACGACCGTCGACCCCTCGACCGGCCTGAAGGATGCTGCCGTGCAGCCGCTCAGAACCCTGTCCCGCTATCGCAGGACCGGTGAGGGCGTGATCTTCGGCCAGAACGCGATTCATGAATCACCAGGACTTATCCGGGTTGGTGAACCCGTTACTGTTAATCAATCGGAGTAAAACCAAACGTGCCACTGTTAACGCTGGACTCAGTCTCCCTGGCTTATGGAATGCATCCGCTGCTTGATCAGGCCTCATTGGTTATCGATGCCGGAGAGCGTGTGTGTTTGCTGGGACGAAACGGCGAGGGAAAATCGACCCTGCTGAAGATTGTCAGTGGCGAAGTGACACCCGATGGTGGCGTGGTTCGTCTCGATGATGGCGCTGTTCTGGCGGTGCTGCCGCAGAACCTGCCCTCCGAGGACACCCGCACGGCCTATGAAGTGGTTGCCGGGGCCTTTCCTGAAACCGGCAAGTTGCTGGCAGAGTTCCACCAGTTGTCCCAGCAGGGCGACGAGGCGAGCCTGGACCGGTTGATGAAAGTCCAGGAGCGTCTTGAAGCCCTGGACGGCTGGCGACTGGATCAGAAGGTAACCACCATTCTTGGTCAGTATGGCGTTGATCCCGATCAAACCCTCGATACCCTCTCGGGAGGCTGGCAGCGCCGTGTTCTCCTGGCAAAAGCTTTGGTTGCCGACCCGGATATTCTGTTGCTGGATGAGCCTACAAACCACCTGGACGTCCCCGCGATCGCCTGGCTGGAAGAGGCCCTGGGCCAATTTCGCGGCGCCATGTTGTTTGTCAGCCATGATCGGGCGTTTATCCGGCGGATGGCGACCAGGATTGTAGAGCTGGACCGCGGGAAGCTGGTGAGCTTCGCTGCCACCTACGACCGCTACCTGGACCTCAAGGAAAAAGCGCTGGAGGAAGAAGAACGGCAGAACGCGCTGTTTGACAAGCGCCTCAAGCAGGAAGAGGCCTGGATTCGGCAGGGCATCAAGGCTCGCAGGACTCGTAATATGGGGCGTGTTCGTGCCCTGAAGGCCATGCGTGAGGAGCACAGGCAGCGTCGTGTGCGGGGCGGAACTGCAACTTTCGCGGTGGAGGACGCCGCGCGCTCAGGAAAGCTTGTGGTTGAAACCCGGGATGCGGGCTTTGCTTATCCCGACGGCACTCCGGTCATCAGAGACATGAATCTCACCATTCTGAGAGGGGACAAGATCGGGCTTGTTGGGGAGAACGGCACAGGCAAGACCACGCTTGTTCGACTCCTGTTGGGGAATTTGGAACCAACCGAGGGATCCATTCGTCTTGGTACCAATCTGCAGGTTGCCTATTTCGATCAGTTGCGCGGAGAGCTCGATCTGACGCGGAACGCATTGGACAACCTCTCCGAGGGTCGGGAGTTCATCGACATCAATGGCCAGAGCAAACACGTTCTCGGCTATTTGCAGGAGTTCCTGTTTACCCCGGAGCGAGCCAGATCTCCGGTCAGTGTTTTTTCTGGTGGCGAACGGGCCCGGTTGCTTCTGGCCAAGCTCTTCAGCAAGCCCGCGAATATCCTGGTGCTCGACGAACCGACGAATGATCTGGACGTTGAAACACTGGAATTGCTGGAAGAACAGCTGGCGGAATTTGCCGGCACAGTGATCGTGATCAGTCACGACCGTGAGTTTCTCGATAATGTGATCACCGAAACGGTTTTCCTGGACGGTTCGGGCAAAGTGCGTGAGTACGTTGGCGGTTACACGGATTGGCGTCGGCAGGGCGGTTGCTTCCCCTCAGAAGCCACGGGTAACCGGCCGGACAAGCAGGATAAAAACGGCAAGACATCCGGTAGCACCGAAAAGGTCGTAGCAAAGAAACCGGCAGAGAACGCAAAACCGCGGGCAGAACCTGAAAAGGGCAAGCCCGTGAAACTGAGTTACAAGCTCAAGCTCGAGCTGGAGCAGTTACCAGGGCAGATCGAGGAGCTTGAGCAGGAAGTCGCCGGCCTGCAGGAAAAAATTTCCCAGGCTGATTTTTATTCAGGCCCACCGGATGAAGTCTCGGCCACTCTGGAAGCATTGACGGAAAAGGAAAGCCGTCTGGAGCAGGTCATTGAGCGGTGGATGGAGCTGGAAGAATGGGCAAATCAATGAATGTACATTACGATTTCAGATTTCAGGACGGCCGTAGGGTTGAGTTTAAAGTAACGGACAAGCCGTCCCGGCCTTCCGGAAAACTTCCGTCCTGGACACAGCTGGAACATTGCCAGTGTAGCAACTGTCCTTTGAAGGTTTCCGAATCCTCCCACTGTCCCGCGGCAACCGAGATATTGCCGGTTGTGGAGGCCTTTCGGGATGAGGATGCCTACCAGAAGGTGGAAGTGAAGGTAACCGATGATCGTCGAAGCTATGAGAAGCAGACGGCGCTTGAGGAGGCACTTCGATCGTTGCTCGGGCTGAAAATGGCGACCAGCGGGTGCCCGGTTCTGTCAGAGCTCAAGCCCATGGCGGTTCATCACCTGCCGTTTGCAAACACCGATGAATTCATTATGCGCAGCGTTTCCCATTACCTGTTGCAGCAATACTTCGCGAAACGGAATCATCAGACCCCAGACTGGGAATTGAAGGGGCTGGTGGAGAGGA
>Ga0208300_101108_pt1 | contig 12442 bp, 11 predicted proteins | sample 23_taG_FD_184096 | JGI IMG/M metagenome (GOLD analysis project Ga0208300, IMG submission 184096) | Marine viral communities from Cariaco Basin, Caribbean Sea - 23_WHOI_OMZ (SPAdes) (version 2) | ecosystem: Environmental > Aquatic > Marine > Oceanic | place: Caribbean Sea: Cariaco Basin... | reverse complement strand
GCTCCTGTTCCAGCGTCACGCCGAAACGGGCCAGCACGTCCTCGCGCACGGCGGCGGCCAGCGCCAGCACGTCGTCGGCGCGGGCGCCGCCGTGGTTGACCAGCACCAGGGCCTGGTCCCGGTGCATACCCACCGGCCCCAGCCGGCGGCCTTTCCAGCCGGCGTCCTCGATCAGCCAGCCGGCGGCCAGCTTGGCGCCGTCCGGGTGCGGGAAGGACACCAGCTTCGGATAGTCGGCTTTCAGCCGTGCCAGCTCCGCCGCGCTGACCACCGGGTTCTTGAAAAAGCTGCCGGCGTTGGGCAGCACCGCCGGGTCGGGCAGCTTGCTTTGCCGCAGTTCAATCACCGCCGCCCGCACCGTGGCCGGGGCCAGGGTGCGCGGGTCCTGGCCGACGAAGCGCTCGGCCAGGCCGCCGTAGTCCACCCGGCGGGCGCCATGGCGGTGCAGCCGCAGGGTGATGCCGGTGATGATGAATTCGCCCCGTCGGCGGCTCTTGAACAGGCTGTCGCGGTAGTCGAATTCGCACTGATCGGCGCGAAAGCGCCCTGCCCGGCCGTCGGCCACCGCCACGGTGTCCACGCTTTCCAGGCAATCGGCCAGCTCCACGCCGTAGGCGCCGATGTTCTGAAACGGCGCGGCGCCGGCGGTGCCGGGAATCAGGGACAGGTTTTCCAGGCCGCCCCAGCCGCGCGCCACGGTGTCCGCCACCAGCCGGTCCCAGACCACGCCGGCGCCGACGCGCACCCGCACCTGATCCGCGCTCTCATCCAGGTAGTCGATGCCGTCGAACGCGGGGATCACCGTGAGGCCCGGCAGGTCGCCGCGCAGCACCACGTTGCTGCCCTCGCCGAGCACGTAGAGCGGCTCGGCCGGGTCGCGCCCGGCCAGCAGCTCGCCGAGCGCGGTCACGTCCGTGGGCCGCGCCAGCCGCCGGGCCCGGGCCGGCAGCGCCAGGGTGTTGGCGCCGCTCAGGTCGGCGTCGTGTTCGATCACAGCCGCTCCCGCAACCGCGCCAGCCACAGGTCACTGGCGCGCTCCACCAGATTGAGCACGTGGCCGAAACCGTCCTCGTCGCCGTAGTAGGGGTCCGGCACTTCACCGGGGCCGTCATCGCCGAGCACATCCAGGAAGCGCGCCAGTACCAGACCCTCGCGGGCGACGCCCGGGCCCGGGTCGAGCGCGCGCAGGTCGGCCAGGTTGCTGTTGTCCATGGCCAGGATGTAATCGAAGTGGCGGAAGTCCTCGGCGCTCACCTGGCGGGCGCGCAGGTCGTCCATCGGGTAGCCGCGCTCGGCGGCGGCGGCGCTGGCGCGACGGTCCGGCGGCCGGCCGATGTGCCAGTCGCCGGTGCCGGCGCTCTCGATGCGAAGCCGGTCGCTCAGGCCGGCGTCCCGCACCCGCTGGCGGAACACCGCTTCGGCGGTGGGCGAGCGGCAGATGTTGCCCAGACACACAAACAGTATCGACAGCGACGTCATCCCCGGTTTTCCTCCGCTCGCAGGTGGCGGCGCATGCGCTGCAGGTCCATGTCCGTGTCGACCCCGCCGGGCACCGGCTCGCGGGCCGGCGCCACATGGATGGCGACGCCGTTGGCCAGGGCCCGCAGTTGCTCCAGGGATTCGTGCATTTCCATGGAGGCCGGCTCCCAGCTCACGAACTGGTGCAGAAAGCCGACCCGATAGGCATAGATACCGATATGACGCCACCAGTAGCCCGGGTCCATATCGATATCGTGCGGGTTCGGTTGCTGGCTGAAGGCATCGCGATGCCAGGGGATCGGCGCCCGCGAGAAATACAGGGCGCGCCCATTGCAGTCGAACACCACCTTGCAGACGTTGGGGTTGAACAGATCGATGCCGCGCTCGATCGGCTCGCACAGCGTGGCCATGCGGCACTCCGGGTGGGCGGCCAGGTTCTCCGCCACCTGGTCGATGACGGCGGGCGGGATCAGCGGCTCGTCGCCCTGCACATTGACCACGATGTCGTCGTCGGCCAGGCCCAGCTGCTCGGCCACTTCCTGCAGCCGGTCCGTGCCGGAGGGATGATCGGCGCGGGTCATCACCACCTCGCACTGGTCGCCCACGGCGTCGCGGACGCGCTCGTCGTCGGTGGCCACCAGCACCCGCGTGGCGCCGCTTTTAGCGCAGCGTTCCGCCACCCGGGCCACCATCGGCCGGCCGGCCAGATCCGCCAACGGTTTTCCCGGCAGGCGCGAAGACGCGTACCGCGCCGGCACTACCACATAGAAACTCATAGCTGTCCTTACTGAGGCTGCGATTGCAATGCACGATCAATCATGGCGTCCAGGGTGGCCGGCGGCAAATTGGCGTGCACCGGCAGCATCCACAGGCGCGGATCGTCGAAATCACGGCATTTTACCGCATCTTTTTCGGTCATGATCACCGGCCGGCCGTCGGCGAAGTCCAGGTCCGCGGCGGTGAAGCCATGATGGTCGGCGAAGGCGTGCGGGGTGACCGCCAGGCCGAGCAGCGCCAGGGTGCGGAAAAAGCGCTCCGGGTTGCCGATGCCGGCGACCCCGTGCACCGCCCCGTAACGCTCGCGGAACGCCGCCGCGTCCAGGGTCTCGCCGTCGCGCAGCCGCACCAGATCGCCGGGCACCAGATGCATGGTGGTGGCGCCGGGCCAGGCGCCGCCGTTGGCGACCAGAAAATCCACTTGGGAAAGGCGGGACGCCGGTTCGCGCAGCGGGCCGGCCGGCAGGCAGCGTTGATTGCCGAGGCCGCGGCGGGCGTCGATCACCACCACCTCGCTGGAGCGCGGCAACGCATAGTGCTGCAGGCCGTCGTCGCTGATCACCAGGTCCGGCTGGAACTCCGTGACCGCCCGCCGCAGAGCGCGGTCGCGCTGGGGGTCCAGCACCACCGGCACCGCCGCGCGGCGCGCGATCAGCAGCGGTTCGTCGCCCACTTCACGGGGGTCGTCGTGCAACGCCACGACGCGCGGATAGGTGTCCGCCCGGCCGCCATAGCCCCGGGAAATCACCACCGGGTTCAGGCCGCGCTCCCGGGCACGCCGGGCCAGGGCAATCACCAGCGGCGTTTTGCCGGTGCCGCCCACCGCCACGTTACCGACCACCAGCACCGGCACCGGCGGCTGCTCGGCGCGCCGCCGGAAGCGGCGCAGCCGGCGTCCGGCCACGCGCCCCACCAGCCAGCCCAGCGGGCGCAGCGGCGTCAGCCAGCCGCTGCCTTCGTACCAGCCGCGCTCTACGCGGCGGCGCCAATCAACCATGGCCGTTGTCGGCGAAGTCCATTTTGTAGAGCTGGGTGTAGAGTCCATTCTTTTCCAACAATTCGCTATGGGTGCCCTGCTCGATCAGCTGCCCCTGGTCCAGCACCAGAATGCGGTCCGCTTTCTCGATGGTGGACAGCCGATGGGCGATCACCAGGGTGGTGCGCCCTTCCATAAGACGCTCCAGCGCCTGTTGGATGTGGTGCTCGGACTCCGTGTCCAGGGCGCTGGTGGCCTCGTCGAGAATCAGAATCGGCGCGTCCTTGAGCAGCGCCCGCGCGATGGCGATGCGCTGGCGCTGGCCGCCGGAAAGCTGGGCGCCGTCCTGGCCCACCTCGGTGTCCAGGCCATGTTCCAGGCCCTGAATGAAGTCCCAGGCGTAGGCGTTGCGGGCGGCCTGTTCCACCTGGGCGTCGTCGGCGTCACGCATCTCGCCGTAGGCGATGTTATGGCGCACGGTGTCGTTAAACAGCACCACTTTCTGGCTGACCATGGCGATCTGACGGCGCAGATGGGCCAGCTTGTAGTCCGGCAACGGCACGCCGTCGAGCAGCACCTGGCCCTGGTCCGGGTCGAAGAAGCGCGGCAGCATCGCTGAAATGGTGCTCTTGCCCGCGCCCGAGCGGCCGATCAGCGCCACCGTCTCGCCGCTGTTGACCTTGAGACTGAGGTTGCGCAGCACCGGTTGTGCCGGGTCATAGCCGAAGGTGACGTCGCGGAATTCGATGTTGCCGTCGGTGCGCGGCAGGTCCTGGTCGCCTTCGTCCCGCTCTTCCGGGCGGTCCATCAGCTCGAACAACGAGGCCGCGCCGGTGACGCCACGCTGGATTTTCACGTTCACGTCGGTGAGCTGCTTGAGCGGCTTCTGGATCATCCCGGCGGCGGCGATGTAGGACAGGAAGCCGCCCACGGTCAGCGCTTCGCCCATCATCGTGATGTACAGATAGGTGACCGCGCCGATCGCCACCGACACGAACAGCTGCACGATCACCGTGGAGCCGATCTTGCTGGCGTTGAGTTTGGTGTTCTGACGGGCGAAGCGGCGGCTCACGGAATGAAAGCGGTCGGCTTCCAGCTTCTGGCCGCCGAAGATCTTCACCGCCTGGTTGCCCTCGATGGCTTCGCCGAGAAACTGGGTGATATTGCCCATGGAGCCCTGGATACGGCGGCTGATATGCCGGAAACGCTTGCTGGTGAGGTTCACCACCAGGCCCACCAGGGGCGCGGCGATCAGCAGGATCAGCGTCAGCTTCCAGTTCTGATACAGCAGGAAGGTGAGCAGGCCGATCACGGTAAGGCCCTCGCGCAGCATCACGATCAAGGCGTCGGTGCCGGCGCTGGTGATCTGCTGGGCGTCGAAGATGATCTTCGACATGATGCGCCCGGAGGCGTTGTTGTTGTACTCCGCCTGCGGCAGACGCAGCACATGGCCGAACACGTCGTTGCGCAGCCGGTAGACGATTTCCTGGGCCACCCAGGTCATCGAATAACTGCCCATGAACTGGCCGAGCCCCTGGGCCAGCGCGATAAAGAACGGCGCGATGGAGACGATCACCACGCGGTGCGGTTCCGGGTTGACCACGGTCTCGCCCAGGTAGCCGGCCAGTTGCGCGGCGCCGGCCTGGGTGGCGGCGTAGATGGCGTAGCCGATGACACTGGCGAACAGGATCAGGGCGTGGGGCTTTACGTACGACAGCAGACGTTTGTACGTCTGCCAGGCATCATCCGGTAGTTGGCTCATTGGCCCTCTTCGTCGGCTTCGCGGGTGGTCAGCGACAGCTTATCAAAGCCCAGCTGCCCGGCCACATCCATCACCCGCACCACCGCCTGATAGCTGGCGTTGGCGTCGGCGGTGATGATCATCGGCAAGGCGGCTTTGTCCTGCCCCAGCCGGAGCAGCGCCGAACGCAGGCCCGCTTCACTGTTGTCGGTGAGTTTTTCACCGTTGATCAGATATTCCCCGAGCGGCGAGACCAGCACCTCCACCGCCTGCGCCGGGCTCTCCGGCGGCATGCCCTGCGCTTCCGGCAGGGTCAGTGAAAGCTGAGTCTCACGGGTAAAGGTGGTGGACACCATGAAAAAGATCAGCAGCAGGAACACCACATCGATCAGCGGCGTCAGGTTGACGCTGATCTCTTCCTGGCGCGGGCGCGGGAACTTCACGTTTTCTCTCCAGGAGTCTGCCCCGGAGTCGCCTCCCGCTCACCGTGGACCAGGTCGACCAGGTGCACGGCGCTCTGCTCCATGCCCACGGTGATTTCCTCCACCCGGCGCACGAAAAAGCGATGGAAGAAGATCGCCGGGATCGCCACCACCAGACCGGCGGCGGTGGTCAGCAGGGCCTGGGAGATCCCCCCGGCCAGCTGCGCCGCGTCGCCGGTACCGTGCATCATGATCGCGGCGAACACGTCGATCATGCCGATCACCGTACCCAGCAGCCCGAGCAGTGGCGCGATGGCCGCGATCGAACCCAGCGTGGAGAGGTACTTCTCCAGGTCGTGGACCACGCCGGTGGCCTCCTCCTGGATGCTTTCCTTCATGATGTCGCGGCCGTGGCGGGCATTGGCCAGCCCGGTCGCGAGAATCCGCCCCAGCGGCGACTCCTCGCGCAGCGTCTTGAGCCGCTGGGCGTTCAACTGGCCCTTTTTCAGCCAGCCGCGCACCTGCGGCAAGGTGCCCGGCGGCGCCAGCTTGTTCGGACGCAGAGTCCAGAAACGCTCACCGACGATGGCCAGCGCCACCACCGAGCTGATCAGGATCGGGAGCATCATCCAGCCCCCGGACTGCACAAGATCCTGCACGTTGCGATCCCCTTTTCACAGTTCCGGCTCGCGGTGCCAGGGCCGACCATGGGCCCGGCGCCACTTTGTTATAAGCGCGGCATTATCAGGGCCGCCCAGGCGAAACACAATCATGCCGGTCCGGTCGGTGCGCAGAAGCGTGACGCCGGCCGCTTCCAGCCGCTCGACCACGTCCGGGTCGGGATGGTCGAAGCGGTTGGCGTAGCCCATCGAGGCCACCGCCCAGCGCGGCGACACGGCCCGCAACCAGGCGGTTGACGAGGAGGAGTCGCTGCCGTGATGGGCAAGCTGCAGCACCGTCGCCGGGGCCACCCGCCCCAGCAGCCGGTATTCCACCTGTTTGGGGATGTCGCCGGTCAGCAGCGCACTGGCGCCCAGGGCGTCCACGCGCAGCACGCAGCTGGCGGCATTGCCCTGGTACGACCCGTCCGGCGGCCACAGCACCTCGAAGCGCACGCCGTCGAACCGCCATTGCTGCCCGGCACGGCACGGTCGCGCCCCGTCCACCCGGTCGGGCTCGCCGCTCAGCAGGCGCCCGGTGTGCTCCAGATCCGCCAGGCCGCCGGCGTGGTCGCCGTCACCGTGGCTGACAATGGTGAGGTCCGGGGTCAGGCCATGGCGCCGCAGCCAGGGCAGCAACACGCTTTTCGCCGCCGACCCGCCGGCCCAGCCCGGCCCCAGGTCGTAAAGCACCAGGTGGCGCTGGGTACGCAGCGCCAGCGCCTGCCCCTGCCCCACCTCGAAAACGATCAGATCCAGCTGGCCCCGGGCCGGCGGCTCGGCGCCGGGCAACCACCAGGGCAGTAACCCCAACAGCAACAGCCGGCGCGGCCAGGGCCAGGCCGGTAACAGCCACAGCAACGCCGACCCCAGCAGCGCCAGACCGGCCCAACCGGGCGCCGGCGCCAGCGGCGGCGACGGCAGCCCGTGCAGGCCCTCCATCATCAGCACCGAGGCCTCCACGCCGGTGGCCGCCGCCAGCAGGATGGCGGGCACGTCCAGCGCCACGCCCAGCAGCGCCGCGGGCACCACCAGCAGGCTGAACAGCGGCACCAGCAACAGATTCGCCAACGGGCTCAGCCACGCCCAGGTATCGAACAACCAGGCCCCCAGCACCGCCATCAGCAGGGGCAGGCTGACCATCACCGGCCAGCGGCTGCCGTCGATCAGCAGCAGGATCACCGCCACCGCCGTGAACGACAACCACAGCCCGGCGGATAACGCCGCCAGCGGCTGCACCAGTAAAACCGCCAGCAACGCCAGCCCGAGCACGCTGCCCGCCGCCGGCCGCGCCCGGCGCAGCCGGCAGGCGGCCAGCACCGCCACCATGATCAGGGCGCGCTGGGTGGGCAACGCGAAGCCCGCCAGCGCCGCGTAGCCGAGCGCCCCGACCAGCGCCGGGGCCCAGGCCCACTGCTGCAGGCTGAAGCGCCGCGCCGGCGGGCACGCAAGCCACAGCAGCGGCGCCAGCAGCCAGCGCCCCAGCCCCCACAGCAGGCCGGTGACCAGCGTCAGGTGCAGGCCTGAAATCGCCAGCAGGTGGGCGGTGCCCAGGTCGCGGAACAGCCGCCATAGCGGCGGCTCCAGACCACGGCGGTCGCCGGTGACCAGCGCCGGAATCACCGCGGCACCCGCGGGACTGGCGGACAGCTGCTCCCTGACGCGCCGGGAAAGACCGGCACGGCGGGCGTCCAGGCTGTCAGGCCGCCCCCGCTGGCGGATCACCGCCGTGAGCACGCCACGGGCGTCGATGCGGTCGGCGAGATCGAAACGGGCGCGGTCCGGCCCGGTCTGGTTGTACCAGCCATGGGGGAAGAAGAGACGCACCTTGCCGCGCAGCCGGTCGCCGGCCTCCAGCGCCGGCAGCGGCGCCCAGGCCGTGACCCGCACACGGTGGCGGCCCGGCCAGGGCCGCTCGTCGACGGCCAGGCGCAGGTCCAGAATCATCCGCTGACGGCGCAGGGTCTCGCCGAAGCGGCGGCGCGTGTCCGTGACCGGCAGCCCCACCACCCGGGCTTCCACGGTCAACGGGGTGCCGTTCAGATACTCCGGCAGCCGGCGATCCAGCCCCTGCTCCAGGGCCAGCAGCCCATGGGCCCAGGACAAGGCCAGCAGCAGGCACCAGCCGCGCCCGCGCGGCAGCGCCACCGCCAGCACCGCGAGCGCCGCCAGGGGCCACCAGAGGCCGCTCCAGACCGCCGCGATCATCGCCGCAGGGGAAAACCAGTATCGCATCCTTGCTCACCGGGTTGTTATGATCACGCCTCCATGTAACGGCGCGGCGTCTCAGTCACAGGTCGATGTAGGCGTACGCCGCCCGGGTCGGCATAATAGCGCCCGTCTTCCAGGGACCTTGCAGTTTCACATGCCCAAACATTTGTTCCGCAAATACCTGCCCTCGCCGGATCGCCTCAAAGGACACAAATCCCTGAGCTTCCTGGGAGAGGTCTTGTCGGACCCCAACCTCTGGCACATAAACCGCCACTCCCTGGCCGGGGCCGCCTTTATCGGCGTGTTCACCGGGCTGCTGCCGATTCCCCTGCAAATGGGCCTGGCCGCCCTGCTGGCGGTGCGCTTCCATTGCAACCTGCCGCTTTCGGTAATGCTGGTGTGGATTTCCAACCCGGTCACCTATGTGCCGATCTTTTATTTCACCTATCGGGTGGGCGCCTGGATGACCGGGCTCACGCCCAGCTCCGACCACGCCATCAATGTCGCCTGGTTCGTCGAGCAGCTGGTGCCGTTGTGGATCGGCTCGCTGACCTGCGCGCTGATCGCCGGTCTGGCTTCCTATTTCACCGTCAAACTGTTCTGGCGGCTGGCGGTGGTGCGCAGTTGGAATCTTCGTGCCCGCCGCCGGCAGCGGCAGCAGTAACGCGCTGATCCCTACAGCCTAACGGCGACGGCGCCGCCGGCCTGTCAGCCAGCGGCGATAATCCGGGAAGGAAAAAACGGAAGGTGTTGTGCGCCGGCGGCTCAGGCCACCGGATGCAGCAGGCCGTCGTGCAGCTCGTGGCGGCTCTGGCAGCGGCCCGCGAAGTGATGGTCGTGGGTGACCACCAGAAAGGCGGTGCCCAGGCGCTGGTTGAGCTCCAGCATCAGGTCCTGCACCTGGTCGGCGGTGCGCTCGTCCAGGTTACCGGTGGGCTCGTCGGCCATCACCAGCGCCGGGTCGGTCACCAGGGCGCGGGCGATCGCCACCCGCTGCCGCTCGCCGCCGCTCAACTGCGCCGGTTTGTGCTCGGCGCGCGGCGCCAGGCCCACCTGATCCAGCAAACGCTCGGCGCGCTGCGCGGCTTCCCCCGGCTTGAGGCCACGGATCAGCAACGGCATGGCCACGTTCTCCCGGGCGGTGAACTCCGGCAGCAGATGGTGGAACTGGTACACGAAGCCCAGATAATGATTGCGCAGCCGCCCCAGCGCCCGGTCATTGAGACCGGCCAGCGGCTGGCCGCCGATCTGCACGGTGCCCTCGCTGGGCACGTCCAGCCCGCCCAGCAGGTTGAGCAGCGTGGATTTGCCCGACCCGGAGGTGCCGATAATGGCGGCGATGTCGCCCCGGCGGACGGTCAGCTCCACGCCGTTGAGCACCTGCAGCTCGCCACGGCCTTCCGGGTAGCGCTTGACCAGCCCGCGGGCCTCCAGCACCGACTCCTGATGTTCACCGTTACTCATAGCGCAGGGCCTCCGCGGGTCGCACCCGGCTGGCACGCCAGGACGGATACAGCGTGGCCGAGAAGCTGATCAGCATGGCGATGCCGACAATCACGGTGACGTCGCTCCATTTCAGCTGCGACGGCAGATAGTTGACGAAGTAGGCATCGAACAGACGGGTGTTGAAGGTGGCTTCCACCCAGGCCGCCACCTCGCTCACATTGGTGGCCAGCAGCACGCCGAGCACGGTGCCCAGGAAGGTGCCGGCCAGGCCGATCACCGTGCCCTGAACCATGAAGATGCGCATGATGGTGCCCGGCGAGGCGCCCAGGGTGCGCAACACGGCGATGTTGCCGCGCTTCTCGGTGACCAGCATCACCTGGCTGGAAATAATATTGAACGCGGCCACGGCGACGATGAAGCTGAGCAGCAGCGTCATCATGCTCTTTTCCATCTTGATGGCCTGGAACAGGTTGCCGTGGCTGCGGGTCCAGTCGCTGGTGTAATAGTCCGGCCCCAGCGCCTGCTGAAGTTGCCAGCCGATCTCCGGCGCGGCGAACAGATCGGTGAGGCGCAGATGAATGCCCTCGACGGTGCCGGGCTGGCGTTCCAGACGGGCGGCGTCCTCGTTGGCCACATAGGCGTAAAGACTGTCCACCTCGGCCCGCGCCCGGAAACGCCCGACCACGGTGAAGCGCTTGAAGCGCGGCATCACCCCGGCCGGGGACACACTCGCCTCCGGTAACACCAGGGTGATCTTGTCACCGGTTTCGGCGCCCAGCTTACGGGCCAGCGCATAGCCCAGCACGATCCCGAACTCGCCGGGCTGCAAGGCCTGGAGATCACCGTCCCACATCATCTCATCGACAATGGACACGTCCTTCTCCGCTTCCGGCTCGATGCCGTTGACCAGCACCCCGGCCACGTTGCCCTCGTAGGTGAGCATGCCCTCGAGCTTGATGAACGGCGCCGCCGCTTCCACGCCCGGGTAGTCACGCACCTGGTCGGCCAGCGCCTGCCAGTCGGTGACCGGCTCGCGGCCGTGCACGGACAAATGGGTGACCATCCCCAGAATGCGGGTCTGAAGTTCCCGGTCGAAGCCGTTCATCACCGACAGGACGGTGATCAGAACGGCGACACCGAGCATCAGCCCGAGCGCGGAGATCAGGGTGATCACGGAGATGAAACTATTGCGGGCCCGGGCGCCGGTGTAGCGCAGACCCACGAACAGGGCAAAGGGTCGAAACATGGCGCGCATTTAAGCACTAAAACGGCGGCCTGTGCCAGTCGCTTTGTGACGACTATCCGCGACCACACAACGGCGATTTGATTCAATCCCGGCACCACAAAAAATCGTCGACGCGGGCGGCGGCGCAGGCAAGGCTAAACACCGTTTTACTTGAACAGAGGTTCACGCTGTCCGTACTATCAGTACCGGCTTATCCAAGGGGGAAGAGGTAATGGGCAAGATATTCACGGCGTTGGCACTGGCGACCACGATGTACTGGCCGGCCACGGCGTTGGCTGCGTCGGACCAGGACATCCCCGGCCGCGGCCTGAGCAAGGCCGAGGTGCGCGCGCAATTCGGCGAGCCCCGGCATACCCGGCCGTCGGTGGGTAAACCGCCGATCACGCGCTGGGACTATGACGGCTTCAGTGTCTATTTCGAAAACGACACCAGCCTGCACAGCGTGCGCGAAAAAGAACGCGCGCCGGCGGCCGAGCCGTCCCCAGCCGGCGACGCGCCGGGCGAAGCGTCGGAGGCGCATTCCACCCTGGAAGCGGAAGTAGGCATTTCTCCGGCCAACGGCGAGGAGCCGCCCACGGAAGAGGAAGAGCAGGAAACCAATATCGAGGTGGAGACCTTCGATCCGCCGCGCAATAAAGAGGAAGAGGACGACGAAGCCAGTTCCGAATCCGATTCCGCGCCGGGCAGCACCGCGGTGCGCGCCAAAGCGGAAAGCGCCGAGGAGCGTGCAGAGAAGGATTCCGACGAACGTGCCGAAGAGGACGCCGACGACGACACCCGGGAGCGCACCGATGACGGCGCCTCGGACGACGCCGCCGAAGGCGATAAAGCAAGCGACGGACGTTTCCGCTTCGATCCGGCCACCGGCCGCATCGTCGTGGACGACCCCCGGGAAGACCAGGACAGTGACTGATCACCGCCACACCGAGCGCCGCCTGTTACCGGAGTGGCACCCCCAATGGGGCATCCTGCTGGCCTGGCCCGACGAGCACACCGACTGGGCCGGCCGGCTGTCCCCGGCACGCGACACCTATCTTGCCCTGATCAAGGCGCTGCTCGACCACGAAGCGGTGCTGCTGGTATGCCGCGACAGTGAAGCGGCGGAGACCGCCCGGACACTGATCGACGACAGCGGCGCCGACAGCCGCCGGCTGCGCATCCGCATCGCCGACTACAACGACACCTGGGCACGGGATTTCGGCCCCATCGCCGTGCAGGAAAACGGCGCGCCGGTGCTGCTGGATTTCCGCTTCACCGGCTGGGGCGGCAAATTCGAAGCGGCCCTCGACGACCGGCTCAACCGCGCCCTGCCCTGGCGCGTGACCCTGCATACGCAGGACCTGGTCCTGGAAGGCGGTGCCATCGACACCGACGGCCACGGCCATCTGCTCACCACCCGCGCCTGTCTGCGCAACCCCAACCGCAACCCGGCACTGGACGAGGCGACGCTGGAAAGCCGGCTGCGGGAATCCCTGGGCGTGGACA
>Ga0208300_101102_pt1 | contig 12513 bp, 10 predicted proteins | sample 23_taG_FD_184096 | JGI IMG/M metagenome (GOLD analysis project Ga0208300, IMG submission 184096) | Marine viral communities from Cariaco Basin, Caribbean Sea - 23_WHOI_OMZ (SPAdes) (version 2) | ecosystem: Environmental > Aquatic > Marine > Oceanic | place: Caribbean Sea: Cariaco Basin... | reverse complement strand
AATCTGACACATCGCGCCAAGTGGAAAGCTGTGCTTTTGTCCAATATGACCAAAGCGCATGCCACTATAAATCGGTAATCCTGTCAGCTGATGCAATTGACGAATCACGGTGGCGACATCATAGCGCTTGTCATAACTGTCCTCACCACTACCCGATAACGCGCCAAACACAATCGCCTGCTGACCTTTAAACACTCCTGCCAAATACAAATCGTACAGCATACGCTCGATACGGTAAGCTTGCTCGCCGACGTCTTCTAAAAATACGATACCGCCAGCAATACGTGGCAAATACTCACTACCTGCCAGCGCCGATACCACGCTTAGATTGCCACCCCACATAGTGCCGGTTAGCGTTTTTGGCTCAGAATTTGTCAGAATACTGGGTAAATTTACACTGGTTAACGACGCATCTGCTATATTAATCGTCAAATTAGGATTGCTTAATGCTTCTACAAACTGTCGGCAGCTAACCTCATCAGGCTTGGTTTTGCCAAACTCGCTATAGAGCATCGGCGCGGCAAGCGAGCTCATACCGCCTTTTGCCAACAGCGCACACTGGATGGCGGTCACATCGCTAAACCCTGCCAGTATCGTGCCGCGCTCCTTCATAATACGCCCAAGCGTCGGCCAGTCCACCATCGGCAATAGGCGCATAGCACCGTAACCACCGCGTACCCCAAGTAGCAATTTAGGCGCTTTGATTGCACCCGTAGCGATGTTTTGCAAATCACTGGCACGCTGCGAGTCCGTACCCGCAAAACGCAAATACTGCCGTTTGGTAATCGCCGGATTATCTACCTGAAAACCCGCGCAGGCCAAGCGCTCTAAAGCCCGCGCATTACGCTGCTGGCTACCTCCGACGTTGGAGCTGGCAAACAGCCGCGTCTCAATACTTGGTGTGATGCAAAGACGCTTTGCCGGCAAGCTCTCAGCCATTGTCTTTTCAGCAGCACGCTCCTCTACAGCCGTTGGCAGATCATCTTTGGTCAGCGGCAGGTGGCTCTCTGGCGGGTTCGCCTGTATGTATGAGTGCGCCACGGCGCGCGTGACGAGCAGCCCCGCCCCTGCATAGAGGCTAGCTTGACGCAGGAACTGTCGACGATTGAGGGCGAAGGATATCTTGGTCATAATGCTACCTTTATTGTCATCGATGACGACTGTATTCAGCAATACTTTATTTCGTAATAGTTTATTAAACCGCTATTTTCTTATAACGCAGCTCAAAACTGTCGTTAAGTTACAATCACTAGGTTACAGCCATCAGGTTCTGTCTAGCATCAGATTTTGGCTAGCGTCAGATTTTTAGGCCACTTGACGCGGCATCTTCAGCTGCGCACACAGTCAACAAAATGATACAGAACCACTCATCGTCTTATTTGGATGACGTCATGACTCTTGCTATAGTAAAAGGTACGACAATAATAGATCAAAATACCATTAGCCAAAAACATCTACCCTAACATTCATATAAGGACTCTTAGTATGGCCGATAAAGAAAAAGACAATAAAAGCCTGATGGATAGTATAAAGCTCATCGTAGGCAAAGAAGACAAACTAAACGACCAACTCAAAAAAGACCAAGGCCTTGAAGGCTATGCCAAAGACTTATTGCTGCTGATGAGCCTAGTAAAAGACTACTATCAGGGCAATTATCGCAACATTCCTTATAAGACCATCTCAGCGGCGGTGGTTGGCTTGCTTTATGTCCTCAACCCCATCGATATCATTCCTGACTTTATCCCCTTTATCGGTCATATCGATGACGCCTTGGTACTCAAGTTTTGTCTTAAAATGATAGACAAGGATTTAACGAAATACAAAAAATGGAAGGATGAACAAACGGCTACCGAAGACAAATCTGTCGACACAGACAAGGACTCAAAACCAACCTTTAAAAAGTCAGACACCAAAAAGTCAGACAAAGAACAATCCAGCAAAGATAAGTAAATCACAACTACCAGCCATCATGGCTGATAGCTAGCTGAACAAAACAGGGTCCATGTAAGCGTCATTGACCCTGTTTTATTAAGACGTATCTTCATTTGAAACATGCTGATAAAAATATGATAAATCGCAGCCAAACAAGCAAAATAGCGCAGATAATATTGAGGTCAGCTATTTGAGTTTGACACCGTTCCTATCAATCAGGCACCCCATAATTGGCGTTTTCTGGATTTAGGCCAAATGAATACACAAAGGTCGCCACCAAGCTATTGACGATGATAAAAGGCAAATCAATGGCGATATGACCGAGCAAGTAGCGACCAATCAGCCAAGAAACCACCAACATCACGATAAAAAAACTGCCAAGATAGGCTAAAATGGTTGGGTGCTTGAGGTTATAAGGCTGCTCAGATTTGGGCTTTTTATCAAGTATATAGGTTCTGACCGCCCAACCAGCGGCATAAGAAAACCCGCCCAACACCACATAACTAAAAAAATTCATACGACCTGACTCAACTGACTATTCATAATAAAAATACATGATAATACAGCGACATGACGAGCACATTATTGAGAGGTTTGTAAGCGCCTCTATTAACCGTCATTACGCGCTTTTATCTGCCCAAAAGACCTCGTTAAAGACTCTTCAAAGATCGGCTTATCGGCTCTCATTGACATTATCGATGATAATATTGGCATGCGGATTGGCCAAAATATCGGTATTGACCTCATCACATGCCACCTGATAGATGGTATTGGCACCGCGATAAATATAGGACAGATACTCACTATCTAGCAGCGGATCGATGTTGGCATAAGCGGGTTTGGCATGTGCCAAGACCAGTACTCTATCAGGGCGACCGATGACCGCATCGACATTATCAGGATCTATCGAAAAAAACTGCGGAACTTCACTGTTTTCGATGGCTTCTAATGGCTCAGGCGTGTCCCAAACGCGGCCACTGCTTGCCGGCTCTTTCATTTGCATGACCCACGCGCCCGCTTGTTGACTGATTTTTATTTGGGCAGGCTCATCATGACTGACGGTATAACACCCCTCAAACACCGACAAATCTGCTGGCACTACCGACGCCGTCTCATCTAGCGTATCGTTGTCATTACACGCGGTCAAAAACATAGCGCTGCTTACGACGGTGGCAACCAGCAGCGGGGTGAGTTTTTTACAAAAACTAGCTGAGCGTAATAACATGAGGGCGTTATCCTACATTTATGCGTGAGAGGCACGGATTAAATAAAGGGCGACAATACGTCTTATACCGTTATCCGGCGGTGACGCGGCTTATTTTAACAGAAAACCAAAAAGATAACCTGACCATCTAGGGCATGTCCTCATTTTTAAAATAGTGATAAAAATGAGATAAATCGCCATCAAACAAGGAAAATAGCGCAGATAATATCGAGATATTAGGGCGTGTTGAACATTCAACCATGGCACTGACAGCGACTATTTTTTAGACGATTCGAAGGTAAAAATAGTAAGCTTAGTTGCTCTAAGCGTCTATTTTTACCAATGAAGCGGCAAAAAAGAGTCCTGTCCCTACGGCTGATGCTAAAATTGTTCCATACTGCGTTACAAATCTCGCTAAGGCATCTGCATTATCGTCGCTTTGTGCCTTGTCTGGAACAATTTTAGCGATCAGCAGTGCCTATTTGTGAATGTTCAACACGCCCTAGTCAGCTATTTGACACCGTTTGGCCAGATTTAGCCATTTTTAGCCCATTTAGATGGCTATCGATTGAATTGAGGACATGCCCTAATTTTCAGCAAAGATTTTGTGCCCCAGCGCCGCCCATAATTACCCATAGTAAGCTGATATTTGCTATACTCAGACCCAAAATACGCAGCGCAGTTTTGTACTAAAACGACCAAAACGCGCGCTACGTTCGCTTTTTTTATTCTTGCCGTTATCATTTATCAGGTTGCTCAGCTTTTATGTCAGACAGTCCGCATTCGATGCTTCATACCCACACCGACCACGCGGCAGATCCGCTCGCGGCCAAAGCAAACACGACGGTTGCCTATACCGATGGCGCTTGTAAAGGCAATCCGGGTGCTGGCGGTTGGGGCGCGCACCTGATATTTAGTGATGGCCGCACCCAAGACCTATATGGCGGCGAAGCACAAACCACCAACAATCGTATGGAGCTGATGGGCGCGATACAAGCCTTAACGCACAGCCCGCCAGCGCATACCCTTGAGATTTGGACAGACTCAAGCTATGTCAAAAACGGCATCACTGATTGGATCGCTGGCTGGAAAAAAAGAGGCTGGAAGACGGCGAGCAAAAAACCAGTCGCCAACCAAGATCTCTGGCAGCAGCTAGATGCGCTCTGTCAACAGCGCGATGTCGATTGGCACTGGGTCAAAGGACATGCTGGACATGCTGGCAACGAAAAAGCCGACGAGCTGGCCAATCTGGGGGTGACCTCCAGCAGCGAGGTACAAGCGACAACTGAATTGCCTAAAAAAAAAGACCCCTTGACGGCTGAGGCAAGCCAGCGCCGCCATGACGATTGGCTAACCTTTGACCCCTTAGGGTTTGATATGATCGATGACGATACAGATGAGACGCCAGCGGACAGCTCGCAAAGCCAAGATACCCGTAGCCTTGCTGACCATCCAATCATCTCTAGCCACACTCAGCGACCAACAGAGCAAGCAACCATGACTGACGCCAACCCAAACACGCACATGCCAAATACTGACACCTCCTCAGTCAGCCAAGCTGACACACAAACGGCTAGCGCAGAGGAGATACCCAAGTTTGATGGCGACACCAGTCGTGCTAACCCTTACTTTAGGCCACTATTGCCAAAGCCCATCCATCGCCATGACTTTGATCGTCAGCTTATCATGGATACTGAGACCACAGGTCTTGACCCTCTAAAGGGCGACCGCATCATCGAAGTGGGTATCGTCGAGCTGGTCGGCCGTAAGTTTACGGGCGAAAAGCTCCACGTCTATATCAATCCACAGCGCGGGATGGACGAAGAAGTGATTCGTATTCACGGTATCTCTGAGGCGTTTTTGGCAGACAAGCCGACCTTTGACCAAGTCGCACAAGCACTGTATGATTTTATGGATGGCGCTGAGGTCATCGCGCATAACGCTACCTTTGATATCAACTTCTTGAGCATGGAGTTTGCCAAAGTTGGCTTGCACGACTTCGCCGAGCGCATACAGGTCACTGACTCTTTGGCGATGGCCAAGCAGCAATACCCAGGACAAAAGAACACGCTAGATGCGTTGGTACGCCGCTTAGACGTCGGTAAGCAAGATCGTACTTTTCACGGGGCATTACTAGATTCGGAGATCTTGGCCGAGGTCTATCTGGCAATGACCGGTGGACAGGTCGCTCTCGCCATCGAAGAAGACACACAAACCGACGGCGGACAGACCGGTCATGCCCATTTTTCGGAGCTGGCAGATCTATTACTACAGTCGCCTATGGATGAGAGCGCAAGCCAACACTGGTATGCGTCACTGGCAGAAGACTTCCCTGCCCTCAAAAACAATATGTAGCGGTCACTAAAACCACTTTCTAATCCGACATTTGTATAATATAGTCTTGATTATTATATTAAGCGTTAAAACATTACTAATAAACGCTTTTTCATTCAAACGCTTTGTTACTTCGTATTTGAACAATCGTTACTCTTATCAGTACGTTATGGAAACACACTTATGGACCAGTCTGCGCAAATGAAGTTAACCGCCCCAACGCTTAGTGTTACTGACTTTAACTTACCTTCACTGCATTTGTTGCATGATGAGATTGTCGTGACGCTTAAAGATACCGAGACCCATCTTAGCGAGTTTAATGATGACAATACTCAAGCGCCTTTATTGCTAGACTCCATCATCGTCCTAAAGCAGCTGTCTCGTATTTTCAAACTCATCTCTTTGGTTGGTGCTGAGGCGTTAAACACCGCCATTGTCAATGGTTTACAGCGTCTGTACGACAATGGCGACAATAACGATGTCAATTTGATCATGGACTTGTCAGAGGCCATCATGACACTAGATCGCTATGTCGAGTTTGTCTTATTGACAGAGTCGGTAGAGCCGACGCTATTGTTACCTGTGATCAATAAACTAAACGCGCATGGCCAGCACGCTCCTATCACCACTGACTACTTTTCAGCCTTTGGTAGCAGTAGCGTCATCATTGCCAGTCCAGAAAAAAACTTCCAACCACTGCATGAGCTTGGCTTAAACAACGAGCTATTGACAGATGCTTATCGTAGCGGTCTTGGCGTTGCCTTATTAAACCAAGATGGCACTGTCAGCGCAGATGCGCAGCAAAAGCTCAATGCCATGGGCGCGGCCTGCGCGTTGATTGCCTCCAAGACCAGCAGTTTGTTTTGGCAAGCGGCCGCTGCGGCTACTGCCGACATCGCGGCCATCCTACCGCTCACGTTAAGCCAAAAGCACACACTGATTTATTTAGAGCAGCAATTCCAAAGCTATCTGCCTGTGATGGATACACGTTTTGCTGATTTGGTCAGCTTTGCTTGTCAGCGCGATAACAAAGCGGCACAGCATCTACGCGAGCAATATGCGCAAAACCGCCTAGAAGAGCCGCAACTTGAGCAAATGAGACGGTTTTTATTTGGTCCCAACCGCGCCCTTACTGATACGCTAAACACTATGATTCAGACGCAGATCAATACCATTAAAGAAGAGGTCGATAGCTACGCGCGCGGCGACTCTGTCAATAGCGCTGAGATGCAAACAGCCAAAATCATAGAAGAATTAGCGACCTTGGGCTCAGCACTTCGTCTGCTTGGATTGTCAAGTGCTGCCGACAGCTTGCGCGCCGCAGCCGAGGAGGTCGGCCGTTGGCAAGCGCCCTCGCCTGAGGACTTCGATCGTCTATTGCTGGCGCTCATGCATGCTGAAAATGCCACCATCGCCATGGCTGAAATGCACACACCAGGGGCGATTTACTTACCGCTGAACAACCCTCACATCTCTTTGCATCAGCTAAATACAGCCAATGATACCTTGATACAAGAAAGCCGTACGGCCATCGCCAATGCAGAGCAAGCTATCAATGATTATCTGGCCGAGCCTGAGCGCGATATGCTAAATATCCAAAACATCCCTGAGATGATGCGCCAAGTGGCCGGTGCTGTGCGCTTCTTACAGCTGCCGACCCCTGCTAGCATGCTCAGTCAATTGGCCAACTATATCGAGCAGCGTATCGAGAGTGGTAGACGCATCGAAGACGGTACGCTGGCATGTATTGCAGATGTCATCATGGCAGTCGATCACCATTTAGATGGGTTTGAACATAACCGTCCTGTGAGTAAACAAGCGCTTGATGTCGGACAGCAAAGCCTAAGTCAGCTGCTAGCAGCCTAACCTAGTCAAGACAAGCTGGCTGCTACTCATTACCTACTGCCCATATGCTGTGCTTTTCCGCTTTATGGTTAGGTAAAATAGACCGTTATTTCTGTCTTATAAGTCTGTATCTCATCAGGTACAGACTTGTTTTTATTTGCTTTCGCTATCGTTTGGAACCCTGATATGACCTGCGCTTTTATCTTTAGTGATGATACTGTATTGTGCCGTCAAACGCCTGAGGGCTGGTGGCCGTGGCACGTTGACTATCTGGCGTCTGGTGCTGCGGCCACCGATGATGCAGCAGTGCCCACCTATCAGCTCGGATGTGTCACACTGCTTGAGAGCCTAGCGCCCAGTCATTGGCAGGCTGATGACAACCGTCATAACGCCAACGCCAATAATACTACGCTTGATAAGCCAACTCATGCGTTTACTGCGCGCGCAACCTGTGCCATGACCTATGAGTATGCCACGGCGCATCATATCGCCTTACCTCTCATCGCTGAAAGTAGTGGTAATGCCTTTATCCCGTATCGCCAGCTGCTCACCCAGCTACCCATGGCCTTGAGCGACCAACTCAGCCAAGCCATACAGCTGCTGCGCTGGCAAGCTGACACGCAGTTTTGTAGCCGCTGCGCCTCGCCAGTCGTTCATGCGCGACTGGGTGAGCGAGCGATGGTCTGCCCGACTTGCAAGCTGCGCCAATACCCGCGTGTCCAGCCGTGCATCATCACTGCCATTACCCGCCCCAACCCGCAAACAGGTGCAATGCAAATTTTACTGGCGCATCATCATCGCTACGGTCAACAAAAACAGCCGCTGCAGTATGGTCTGATCGCAGGGTTTGTTGAGGTGGGAGAAAGCCTTGAGCACGCCGTGGTGCGCGAGGTGTATGAAGAAGTCAATATTCATCTGACAGATATCCGCTATGTCAGTAGTCAGCCGTGGCCATATCCGTCAAACTTGATGCTCGGATTTCGTGCTACGTATGCAGGTGGCGAGCTGATGATTCAAGAAGATGAGCTGTCACATGCAGACTTCTTTGATCTCTCAAGCCTGCCCAAGATACCAGCGAAAGGCAGTATTGCTTATGAGCTGATTGAGCAGATCCTCCGTGAGCAAGGCATGGCTTAGCCATCATAGGTGGTTGAGTCCATCATTTAGCCCAATGTATCAATTTGCTAATGACGCATGACTACCAGCGTCTTTGACCATGATTTGACCATGGCCAGTGCGCTATAACCTTGCCCGCCCATCGCAGCAAGACTTTTTGGCAAAGATGATGCGCTGATGAGGATGCGCCAATATTGTGATTTTGTTATCATCCATTTAAAATGACCGCCTGAACGCAGCGATGGTCGTTTATCACCCATAAATAGCCATTCATCACGCTCATGAAGACAGGCAAACGAAACGCTCGTAAACCAGCCAGCAGCGTTATGAGAGATCAACTATATACCAACACCCTTTTTGTACTGGTGTTAAGGTTTTTAATAACATGCAAAGTAACGCCCCTATCCGTCTGATCAATCTGCCCATATTGTTCGATGACCTACAGATTGACACGCTGCCTGCTGATGTCTCGTCGCAGATTGCAGCGGTGGATGCCTGCCTGCCACAGACACAGTGCGGCCTGTGCGAGCATCCCGACGGCTGCTTGCCATACGCGGCCGCCATCGTTGTAGATGGCGAGCCATACAATAAATGCGTGCCTGGCGGCCAGCCCGTGACGGATGCGATCGCAAAAATTGTCGATACAGAGCGTTATCAGCAAGGCCAAACCTCCACCGCTGCTCCTTCACAGTGGCCGATAGATGCCAGCTCCGAGCGCCCAACTGAAGTGAGGGCTGTCATCCGCGAAGAGGACTGTATAGGCTGCACCAAATGTATCCCTGCCTGCCCCGTCGATGCCATCGTCGGTACTGGTAAACACATGCACACCATCTTTACCGACTTGTGCACGGGCTGTGAGCTTTGTCTAGCACCCTGCCCCGTTGACTGTATCGATCTGGTCACTATCGAGCGTACACTTAGTGACGCTGAGCGGCAAGCTGAGCAAGAAGATTTGCGCCAGCGTTATCATACGCATTTAGGCCGCGTCGCGGAGCAGCTAAGCGATAGCAGCAACACCAAGCCGGTAGTCAGTATGGTCGAGGCCAAACTCAATAACGCCACCAGCCAAGCTGTTGATATCAGCGAAGCTCAAGCAAAAAACACCATAGCTGCGGCCAAATTACGCACCAAAATCAAAAAATTAGAAAAGCAGCTTGCAGTGCGCGCCAATGACAAAAAACAAGCCGAGCTTGAGACACTACAAGCCGAGCTGGCACAATTATGCTAATGAGTGGTTCGATGATTCACGCCCAACAACATATCAAATAAAGTCAAACACCATGAGTAAAACGGTCAAACACAAAACGGCTGAGACCCCGCCCTCCAGACGCATGCCAAACCGCGACGTGCGGCCTTTTTTTGAAAAGCTGGCCGAGACGATTAAGGAGCCCGTCACCGAGCTCAATTACGACAGTAATTTTGAGCTACTCATTGCCGTGATTTTGTCCGCACAAGCAACGGATGTGAGTGTCAATATCGCCACCCAGCAACTATATCCTGTGGCCAATACGCCTGAGGCCATACTCGCGCTTGGCGAAGAAGAGCTAAAGTCTTATATCAAAAACATCGGCTTGTATAACTCAAAAGCCAAAAACGTCATTAAGACCTGCCAAGACCTGATTGAAAAGTTTGATAGCACTGTCCCTGATAACCGCAAAGACTTAGAGTCTCTGGCAGGGGTCGGCCGTAAAACCGCCAATGTGATGCTCAACACTGCCTTTGGTCAGCCGACGATGGCGGTCGATACTCATATCTTTCGAGTGGGTAATCGCACAGGGCTGGCCACGGGCAAAACCGTATTAATCGTCGAAAAAAAGCTCATTGAGCGCATTCCAGAAGATTTTATCGTCGATGCTCATCATTATCTGATCTTGCACGGGCGCTATACTTGCCAAGCACGCACACCAAAATGCGGTGCTTGCCCGGTTTATGATGAGTGCATGTTTAAAGACAAAGCCAAATTTGTAGAGCTATAACCCCTTGGCATGAAACAGAGGGTCATACCGATAGCCTTGACTTTGTCGTTTGATTGCCCCAAACCTTTTATTGAACATTTCTTATGTGACAGCAAACGTCGCTCACTAGAGTTTTGCGACGTTTCAAGGTAGAATACCCTTATTTTTGAACTAACAGATGACAACGACGGTGACCGTCGGTAGTAAAGGATACAGGCGTGACTGCACAAGCGTTGAGATGATAAGCGTGGCACGTTTATACGCCTGTGTTTTTAGGTGGTTTAGCGCCATTTATGCTATCCATAATGACTGCTCGATGGTTAACGCTATGCGGCGGCAAACTGATTTTAATAAATATTACGACCGATACTGATTGTCAATTATTTAGCAACACCCATTATCCGCCAACTGAGCAATCACGCGGCCAATATGAATGAAAGCCACGCTAAACCGTGCCGCTTTTCCTACCTTTATCGATTCAATTAAGCGATCTAATTATGCGCGAATACAACTTATTTACCTCAGAATCTGTGAGCGAAGGCCACCCAGATAAAATGGCTGATCAAATCTCAGATGCCATTCTTGATGCCATTTTACAGCAAGACCTAGACGCCCGTGTGGCCTGTGAGACCTTGGTCAAGACAGGGGCGGTGATATTGGCCGGCGAGGTCACCACCACCGCAAACATCGATTTGGAGCGCATCGTTCGTGATACGGTCAATGGTATTGGTTATCATCATTCAGATCTAGGGTTTGATGGCGAGACCTGCGCTGTCATCAATATGCTGGGTAAACAGTCGCCTGAGATCGCGCAAGGTGTCGATCGCAGCAGCCCTGAAGAGCAAGGTGCCGGCGACCAAGGATTGATGTTTGGTTATGCCAGTAACGAGACCGACGTCTTGATGCCAGCACCGATTGAGTTTGCTCATCGCCTGATGGAGCGTCAATCCGAGCTACGCCGCGCAGGCGAGCTGCCTTGGCTCCGTCCTGATGCCAAAGCACAAGTCACGCTAAAATACGACGGCAATCTTCCGGTGGCGATCGATGCGGTGGTATTGTCCACGCAGCACGACCCAAGCATCTCGCAAGCAGATCTGCAAGAAGCCGTTATGGAATCTATCATCAAGCAAGTGCTACCAGCCGACCTACTACACGCGGGCACACGCTATCATATCAACCCCACAGGTAAGTTTGTGATTGGTGGGCCTGTCGGTGATGCAGGGCTGACAGGGCGTAAAATCATCGTGGATACTTACGGTGGTATGGCACGTCATGGCGGTGGTGCATTTAGTGGCAAAGATCCATCAAAAGTCGACCGCAGCGCGGCCTACGCGGTACGTTATGTCGCCAAAAACATCGTGGCCGCAGGGTTGGCCGATCGCTGTGAAGTACAAGTCAGCTATGCCATCGGTGTCGCCGAACCTACCTCTATCTCCGTCAACACTTTTGGCACCAGTAAGATCAGCAACGAAGAGATCATTCGTCTGATTCGCACACACTTTGACTTACGTCCTTATGGCATTACTCGTATGCTCAACTTGTTGCAGCCGATGTATCAGCAAACCGCCACCTTTGGTCACTTTGGCCGTCCAGGCTCAGAAACTGCCTTTACGTGGGAAAAAACCGATAAAGCTGAGATATTAAAAGCAGACGCAGGCTTGTAATCGCCCGACTGAGTCGCATTGATATATTGATATTATCCATTTAAAACCACCGATACTTATTAGGAGTCGCTTATGTCTCAAGATACCAATCCAGACAACGCTCAAGACAACACTGTTGATGCAAGCCTTGAGATTACCCCTGAAATGCAGGCGTTTTATCAGCGTGCTGATGCCATCATCGGGGTTGCCAACAGCCAGTTAGGCCCCAATGCTCATTCCGGCCAAGTCGGTGCTTCTTTACTATATGCCGCCGCCCGCTATAGCGCGTCAGTTGCTTCTATTGGCTTTGTGAAGGGTGAGGATTTTGCCAAAGAAAAAGATGATATCGTCGAGTTTTATGTCAAGCAGTATCGTCAAATGCTCAGCGACAACCTCACTGACTATGCCCAAAACTTCGATAAATATGTGCAGCTAAATAAAGATGACCAACCAGCGGAATAATCATCACTTGGTTTTATCATAA
>Ga0208300_101101_pt1 | contig 12539 bp, 10 predicted proteins | sample 23_taG_FD_184096 | JGI IMG/M metagenome (GOLD analysis project Ga0208300, IMG submission 184096) | Marine viral communities from Cariaco Basin, Caribbean Sea - 23_WHOI_OMZ (SPAdes) (version 2) | ecosystem: Environmental > Aquatic > Marine > Oceanic | place: Caribbean Sea: Cariaco Basin... | reverse complement strand
TATCAGAAACGGGTACAGCCGGTGTCCCTGGCCGAAACCGGCCGGGAACTGGCGCTGCAGACCATGGCGCGCATGGCGCCGTAACAACATCAATCAAGCAGTAGGGGAACGACGATGACTTTTTCCACCAAACACGCAATGCGCTACGTAGTGCTGGCGGCGGCGCTGGCCACCCTGGGGGGCTGCGCCACGCCGCAACAGCAACAACAGCAGTTGCAACAGCAGCAGCTTATCGCCGCTAAGATCCAGCAAATGCGGGCCCAACAGGAAGCGGCCAGCCAGCCCGGCCAGATCGGCGTTCTGATGGATACCAACCAGGACGGCAGCGTCACCGTCGCCGGCATCGCCCCGGGCACCGACGCGGCGGAAAGCGGCGACCTGAAAGTGGGTGACCGCATCACCGCGGTGGCCGAGGAAGGCGCCGAGCCGGAATCCCTCACCGGCAAGAGCTTCTTGCAGACCGTCGGCCTGATTCGCGGGGCGCCGGGCAGCCAGGTGCGGCTGATCGTCACCGAGGGCGACAGCAGCCGGGAAGTGAGCCTGACGCGCGCTGAATTGTCCGAGCAGCAGGCGCAGGCCCTGGCGAAAATCAAACAAGCCAAGGCCGAGGAACAGGTCGAAGGCCTGGCGATTGAAGACAACTCCGGGGAATACCTGAGCCCCTACACCAGCGACGGCGTCACCGCCGAGTGGGTGAACAAGGCGATCAACGCCAAGATGGGCTCGGCGGCGGGCTCCGCGGTGGGCGCGGCGGCCGGTGCCTACGCCGGACGCAAAGCCCTGGAGAGCGTGCCGGGCGGCAGCCTGATCGGCAGCTTCTTCGGTGGCATGGCCGGTTCCAAGGCGGGCCAGAACGTGGGCCGCGACGCCGCCATCGAAGCCTCCGGCGGCTGGGACTACATTCGCCAGACTTCCGACCTGTCGTTCCGGTCGCTCAACGACATGGCCCGCTGGATGACCACGGTGCACGGCCAGAAGAGCAACTTCCAGGAAGTGCTCAACGCCACCCTGCAGGTCTACCCGGAGCTTCAGCCGGCGCTGGCCAGCGCCCGCTGAACGCGGCGCCGGAGCGCGTCCACCGCCAGGATCACCGCCAGGCTGGCGCCGGCCAACGGCAACAGCGCCAGCAAGGTGATCAGCAACGCCAGTAAATAACGGCGCGGCAACGGGGCCCTTTCCGGGCCCCGTCCCGGCGGCGGCGCCAAGCCGCCGGGTGGCCGGCGCCGCCACCACATCACCACGCCGGTGATCACCAGCGCCACGATGGCGACACAGGTGAGCAGCATGAGCCCCTGGTTGGCGACGCCGAAGTAGTTGCCCATGTGCAGGGCGACGCCGTACTCCACCGCTTTGGCGACGGCGCCGTAATCGTCAAACCCCACCTCCAGCAGCACCTTCCCTTCGTCGTCCAGATGCAGCGTCCGTTGCCCCTGCGGCCGCGCCGGATAGGTATAGGCGCTGTACGGCTCGCCGGCCCCGGCGGGAATCGACAGCCGATAGCCGTACGCCAGCCCCCGTTCGGCCAGCGCCCGGTGCACCCGGTTGATCGCCGCCGGGCGGGTGTCCGGCAGCGCGCCGCCGTGGTGGTGCGCGTGCGGGTCCGCGCCGGCGCCGTTGTCCGGCAGCGGCGCCTGCAACAAGGCCCAGGGCGCTTCGCCAAGAGTATCGAGTAGCGTCTTGCCGTCACCGCCGCCGTGGTGGCGCAGTTCGGGTGGGTAGCCCAGGCCCAGGGCGTTGCTGGCCGGCGCCAGCACCCGGTCGCCCCAGAAGCCCGCCCAGGGCAGGCCGGTGACGATTAGAAAGACGATCATCACCGCGGTGTAGGCGCCCACCAGGCGGTGCACCTCCCGCCAGCGGCCGCGCCCCTGGCGGCGCCGGTCGAAGCGGAACGCCCTGCCCTTGCGGCGGCCGCGCGGCCACCACAGCCACAGCCCGGTGACCACCAGCACCAGCGCCCAACTCGCCGCCAGCTCCACCAAGGCGTCGCCACCCTCGCCCAGCAACAGCGACCCGTGCATGCGGTCGGCGAAGCCGACCAGGGTGTGGCTGTAAATCAGGTCGCCCAGCACGGCGGCGTCGACGGGGTCGACGAAGGCGCGGAAGGGTTCGCCCCCAGCGGCGGGCGTGACGAACGCCATGGCGGTGCGGCCCGGTGTCACCGGCATGTCGATGCGGGTGACGGTGGCGTCCGGGTAGTGATCGCGCACCGCCGCCACCAGATCGCCGGCGGGCAAAACGCGGTCGCCTCCGGGGGCGAAGCGCAGTTGCGGATAGAGCCGGTCGTTCAGTTCATCGTTGAACAGATAGATGGCCCCGGTGACCGCCAGCATCAACAGGAACGGGGCCGTGAACAGCCCCGCGTAGAAGTGCCAGCGCCATGCCGTGGCATAGCCGGTCGCCGCAGGGCGGCGGTCGGCGGCCATCAAAAGCGGCCGGTCCAGCCCAGTTCCACGGTGCGCGGCGCGCCCACGTAGACCTGGGTGGGGCTGTAGCCGGACCAGTCGACGTAGAACTCGTCGGTGAGGTTGCGCCCGCGCAGGGTCAGGGTGCCGTTGGCCAGCGGGTAGCTGACCCAGGCGTCCAGCAGGGTGCGCTCGTCCACCCGGTACTCATTGGCGGTGCCGGTGTAGAAGTCGCCGGTGTGGCGCACCGCGCCGCCCAGGGTCAGCGGCAGCGCCGCCAGGGTGTAGGCGCTGCTCAGGTTGGCGGTGGTGTCCGGCACGTTGGTGAGGCGGTTGCCGGACAGGTCCTCGCCGCCGGCGCCCAGCAATTGATCGTATTCGGCGTCGTTCCAGGCGCCGTTCAGGTTGACCCACCAGCGCTCATGGGGGCGCACCGTCAGGTCCACTTCCACGCCTTCGGCCTCGATGCCGCCGCCCTGCACGGACAGCGCCGGGTTGGCCGGGTCGCGGGTGACGATGTCGTCCTGGCTCAGGCGGTACACGGCGGCGGTGAGCGTGACCCGGTCACGCCACAGGTCGGCGCGGGCACCCAGTTCCGTGGCGCGGCCGTCGCTGAGATCAAAACGCGCGTTGGTGGGGTTGCTGAGCAACAGGCTGCCGATCGGCGACGACGCCTGGTTGTACTGGGCGAACACCTGCACGTTGTTGGTCAGGTCGTAGACCGTGCCGAGCCGCCAGGACAGGTCCTCGAAGGTCTGCCCGAAGGTGTCCCGGGTGCCGGCGCTCAGGTCGTCGATGCCCCGGTCCAGTTCCAGATATTCGTAGCGCAGGCCACTGACCAGCACCCAGTTGGGGGTCAGGTTGAGGGCGTCTTCCAGGAACACCGCGCCGCCGGACACGGTGCTGTCGAAGTCAGCCCGCGAGCCATAGTTGGCCGGGCTGTTTGGCGGCATCTCACCGCGGTCCGGGTTGAACGGGTCCACCGGGGTGGTGTCGCCGAAGCGGCGGCGGCTGTCGAAATCGGTGTACTGGTATTCGGCGCCCACCACCAGGCGGTGACGGCGCTCGCCCAGGTAACCGTCGTGGACGCCGTAGAAGCGGTCGGTGGCGAAACGGTGGTGGTGGTTGATGCGGGTGGTGAGCCGGTCCAGTTGCCCGGTGGCGTCGTTGTAGGTGAAGTCTTCCGAGTTGGCCCAGTCCCGGTTGGCGTTGTAAAAGCTCAGCTCGTTGACCAGCCGCCAGGTGCCGCTGAGCTGATAGTCCGCCTTGGTGCGCAGCCACTGGCTGTCGGCGGTCATTTCGCCGTCGCGCACGTTGTAGTTGTTGTCGCGGATCGCTTCGTCCAGCACCAGGCCGCCGCCGGAGACCACGTCGCTGGGATCGCGGGCCACGTCCTCGGGCAGCAGCGGCGCGCCCTGGTAGGGGGTGGCGTAGCGGTCGCTGTACAGATCCAGGGCGGCGCTCAGGGTGAGCCGGTCGCTGGCCTGGATCAGGATGCCGGTGGTCAGCGCGGTGGTCTCGGAATCGGTGTCGTCCACATAGCCGCTGCTCCGGCCGTGGCTGAGGTCGGCGCGCACCGCCACGTCGGGATTGACCACCCGGTTGGCGCCCACGCCCAGCCGCAGGCTGTCGTGGCTGCCGTACTCCAGCATGCCGTCGTGACGGTCGCCGGCCAGGTCCGGCTTGCGGGTCACCAGGTTGAGGGTGCCGCCCAGGGCGCCGGTGCCGTGCAGCACCGAGGCCGGGCCCTTGAGCACTTCCACCCGCTCCAGGTTCCAGGTGTCCAGGTTGCGCGACACCAGCGACGGGTCGGCCACGCGCACGCCGTCGAACAGGTAGCCCACATCGGTGAGCCCGCGCATCGACACCGAGGCCGGCGAGCCGGGAATGTTGCCGGCGGCCACGCCGGGGGCGCTGCGGTACAGCTCGATCAGATTACGCAGGCCGAGCTGTTCGATGTCCTCGCGGTCCACGGTGCTCACCGTGGCCGGGGTCTCGCGCTCACTCAGGCCGAGACGGCCGTCGGTGGTGGTGGGGGTCACCGGGGCGGCGGCGGCGCCGTCATCGACGCGCACCGTGTCCAGCTGGTGGCCGGAGGACTGGGCCCATGCCAGGACCGGGCATAACAGGGACAGGGTGAGCAACGATCGGGACACGGCGAACTCCAGACTGCGGACGATGGCTATCGCGGGCAAGCCTAGCGAGCGGCGTGGAAAAAGGAATGCGGCATATTGTCACAGGGGCGTGCCCCGGGCGTTACGGCGCTTCGGTGTAGACCTCCGCGCTGTCGCCTTCCAGCACGTAGCCGGCGGTGCCGTATTCGGTGTCCTGGCTGGAGACCTTGAGGGTACCTTGCAACCACATGGCGTCGAAGGCCACGTCCAGGGGCACGCCGCGGCCTTTCATTTTCACCAGCACGATCTGGTTGCGCGGCGGCGGCGGCGAATGGATACAGGCGCCGAAGTACGGCACCAGCAGAAACTCGCGCACGTATTCGTCGTCGCCGTCCAGCGGCACGCCGAAACCGGGCAAGCGAACCTCGGTGCCGTCCAGGTCCGCTTTCAGTGGCGCCTCGCGCCAGGCCTTGTCGATGGCATCCAGCATGCGCTCGCCACGGGGGTCGCCGTCGGCCACGTCTTCCGGCGGCCGGTCGCCGTAGATGTCACGGAACAACTGCTCGTAGACCGTATTGGGGTCGTAATCGGCGGGCACCAGATCGTCCCACTCCATCACTTTGGCCGCCATCGCCGGGAGGCTGACAACCAGACACAGGGCGGTGATCAGATAACGCATCTCAGTTCCTCGGGGTCAGGCCGTCGGCGAGGCTGTTGCGGAACGCTTTTTCCGCCGGGATCACCCCGGCCAGGGTACCGGCCAGCAGCACCACGCCGATAGCCGGCAACTCGCGCCAGGCGACAAAGGTGTCCGGCAGACGCAGGGACCACTCCGCCAGCGCGTAGGGCGCCATCGCCCCCTGCGCCACGAACAGCAGCGTCAGACCCAGCAGGCCGCCGATCACCGTGAGGCAGAAGCTTTCACCTACGATCACCGCGTACACGGCAACACGGCCGGCGCCGGCCGCGCGCAGCACGGCCAGCTCGTGCCGCCGCCCTTCCAACGCGGCCAGGACGGTGGAGACCAGCACCAGCAGGGCCACCACCAGCACCGCCAGCGAGGTGGCGCGCAGGGCGTTCTCGCCGTAGGCCGTCATCCGCCACAGCCGCTGCAACTGAACGCCGGGAATAATCGCGGTGAGCGGTTCCGGCTTATAGCGCGACAGCTCCCGCTGCAGGCTCAACACGGCGATGCGACTGTTCAGGCCCAGCATCACCGCGTTAACGGAGTCCGGTTTGTCCGTCCGCCCGGGCCCCGGCGGCAACCCGGAGCGGAATTGGCCGCCGGCGTGAATGGCGGCCATGCCGGCCAGGGAGATGTGCACGCTCCGGTCCACCGGCGTGCCGGTGGGCGCCAGCACGCCCACCACCCGGAAGGGGTGATTGTCGTGTTCGATGAGGGCCGGGCCGCCGGCGCCGTGGGCCAGCGTCAGGTCGTCGCCCAAGCGGTAGCCGAGGGCGCGGGCGACGGCGCTGCCCAGCACCGCCTGGTCCGCCCCGGCGAACCAGGCGCCCTGCTGAAGGGTAAGCGCTTGCCCGTTTCCGTAGCGGTAATGATCCAGATAACCGTTATTGGTGGCCACCACCGGAAACCCCCGGTGGGAGTCACCGAGGGCGATCGGCACCCACCACTTCACGGAGGGATGATCGGCGAGGTGCTCCACCGTATCCCAACGAATGCCGGCGGTGGGGTCACTGAGCCGGAACACGCTGTAGAGCAGGATGTTCATGGGCCCGCCCCGGGCGCTGACGATCAGATCGATGCCGGAGACCGTGCTGGCGAAATTGGCGCGCACCTGGTGGCGCAGCCGCTCGATGCCGACGATCATCGCCAGGCTCAGCGCGATCGCGATGACGATCAAGGCGGCCGAGGTTTTGCGGGTACGCAGCGAAGCGAGCACGATGTCAGGCAGCATGATCGGCCCCCTTGTTCAGGCCGGTGAAATCAACGCTGCGATGGAAATGCGGGGCCACCGCGCGGTCATGGCTGACCATCAGCAGGGCGCTGCCGGCTTGCTCGCACTGGCGGCACAGCAAATCCAGCAAGGCGTCGCGGTTGTGGCTGTCCAGCGCCGAGGTGGGTTCGTCGGCGATGATCAATGCCGGCTTGCCGAACAGGGCACGGGCCGCCGCCACCCGCTGCTGCTGACCAAACGACAGCTGCCAGGCGGGCAGCGCCGCGATCGACGCCTCCAGGCCGAGCCGCTCCAACAGCGCCGCGGCGGCGCGGGCGCTCTGGCGACGGCCTTGCACGCCCTCCCGTTGCCGCCGGCACCGGGAAAAGCCGGCGCTCAGGCGGACGTTGTCCACCGCATTGAGATAGGGCAGCAGATTGAAGGCCTGGAAAATGACGCCGATGTGATCGGCGCGGAAGGCATCCCGTCGCCGCTGCGGCAGCGCCGAAAACGCCTGCCCCGCCACCCGGATCGACCCCCGCTGTGTGGCGCGAATGCCGGTGATCAGCGACAACAGGGTGCTCTTGCCGCAGCCACTGGGACCGTGCAGCAGCACCCGCTCACCGGCTTCCATGGTGAAGCGGTCGATATCGATAAAAGGCCGGGTTTGGCCGGGGTGCGCGTAACGCAGGGCGTCCACTTCCAGGACCACGGCCTACTCCAACGGGATACGGGTGTCGCCGGGGGCCAGGCGGAGCGCACCCTGGCCGGCGGGCAGCAAGGTCACCACTTCCGTGCTGAGGCCGGAGAAGGTGTCCAGGAAGGGCAGCGTCACCGAGGTGAGCGCCGAGGGCGTGTCGCATTGAAACACCCACTCGGCTTCCACGTCCTGGTGCTCGTGGCCATGGTCTTGGTCGTGATGCGAGGTCGGGAACAGGGTGTCGACGGTGGTGCGCGTCTCCGCGCTGATCCGGCATTGAGCCGCCGGCGCGGGCAACGGCGCGGTCAACCGTTCCAGCCGGTCGCGGTAGCGGGCCCGGGACGCGGCGTCGCCGGGCGGCTGTTCGGTGCCAAGCACGTCCATCAACGGCGCCCGGAAGCTGACGCTCAACGTCGCGCCCTCCACCACCACCGCCGCGTGCGCCAGCCCGTGCTGGTGTACGCCGGCGGCCAACGCGGTGCCGGCGCCGGCCAGAAACAGCGCCGCGGCGACGCCTTTAAGCGGGGCGGATATCTTCATGGGCTCCCTCGCAGACCTTGCAGGCACGGATGTTTCCAAAGTGGGTGGCGATCAGACCTATTCCGACCAGGCTGGTGAGTAGCGGTTCCCAGAACCCGTGCAGCGCCTCCTCGAACACCGCCATCAGACACAGCCCGGTGAGCGCCGCCAGACCGGGGAGCAACACGCTCAGACGGCGGTGGCGCCGATACCCGGCGACAATGGCCAGAACACTCACCGGCACGATCAGCGCCAGCATGGCGCGGTGGAAGATCTCGTCCACGGCGCCGAATGAGGCCAGCAGGCCGATGGCGAAAAGCCCCGCCACACTGGCGATGCAGTGCACCATACACACGCCCGACAGCACCATGGCCGCCTGGTCCAGACGCGCACGTCGCATTGCTCTCTCCTTGTCCTATCCGGGTAAACCTCTGTGTTTATCGAATGTTATAATATAACAACTACTGCCCGCAACGAAAACGGCCCCGACGAGAAACCCGCCGGGGCCGTTTTGTCAGCGCGCGACTCCGAAAGCGTCAGGCGACGCCCTGGCTGCGCAGGTAGTCCTCGTAGCTGCCGTGGAAATCGACGATGCCGGTGGGCGTCAGCTCGATGATGCGGGTGGCCAGGGACGACACGAACTCGCGGTCGTGGCTGACGAACAGCAGCGTGCCCGGGTAGTTTTCCAGCGCCAGGTTGAGCGACTCGATGGACTCCATGTCCAGGTGGTTGGTGGGCTCGTCCAGCAGCATGATGTTGGGGCGCTGCAGCATGATCTTGCCGAACAGCATGCGGCCCTGCTCGCCGCCGGAGATCACGTTCACGGTTTTGTTGATCTCGCTGGAGGAGAACAACAACCGGCCCAGGGTGCCGCGAATGATCTGCTCGTCGTCGCTTTCCTTGCCCCACTGCTGCATCCAGTCGAACAGGTTCAGCTTGTCCTCGAAGTCGGACGCGTGGTCCTGGGCGTAATAGCCGAGGGTGGCGTTTTCCGACCACTTCACTTCACCGGCGCTGGGATCCAGGTCGCCCATCAGGCAGCGCAGCAGGGTGGTCTTGCCGACGCCGTTGGGGCCGATGATGGCGATGCGCTCGCCCACTTCCACGCGCAGGTCCAGGCCGGAGAACAGCTCTTCGTCGTCGAAGCTTTTCGCCAGGCTCTTCACTTCCACCGCGTTGCGGAACAGCTTCTTGTCCTGCTCGAACACGATGTAGGGGTTCTGGCGGCTGGACGGCTTGATGTCCTCCAGCTTGATCTTGTCGATCTGCTTGGCGCGGGAGGTGGCCTGCTTGGATTTCGACGCGTTGGCCGAGAAGCGGCTGACGAACTGCTGCAGATCGGCGATCTGCGCTTTCTTCTTGGCGTTGTCGGCGCGCTTGCGTTCCAGCGCCTGGGTGGCGGCGGTCATGTACTCGTCGTAGTTGCCCGGATAGACCCGCAGCTCGCCGTAGTCCAGGTCCGCCATGTGCGTGCACACGCTGTTCAGGAAGTGGCGGTCGTGGGAGATGATGATCATGGTGCAGTCGCGCTGGTTGAGCACGCCTTCCAACCAGCGGATGGTGTTGATGTCCAGGTTGTTGGTGGGCTCGTCGAGCAGCATGATGTCCGGCTCGGAGAACAGCACCTGGGCGAGCAGCACGCGCAGCTTCCAGCCCGGCGCGATCTCGCTCATGGGGCCGAAGTGCTGGTCCACGGGAATGCCCACGCCGAGCAGCAGATCGCCGGCGCGGGATTCGGCGGTGTAGCCGTCCAGCTCGGCGAACTCGGCTTCCAGCTCGCCGGCGCGCAGGCCGTCTTCCTCTGTCATCTCCGCCTTGGCGTAGATGGCGTCGCGCTCCTCCTTGACCTTCCACAGTTCGTCGTGGCCCATGATCACCGTGTCCACCACGGAATACTGTTCGTAGGCGAACTGGTCCTGGCGCAGTTTGCCGATGCGCTCGTTGACGTCCTTCGACACATTGCCGGAGGACGGGTCCAGGTCACCGCCGAGAATCTTCATAAAGGTGGACTTGCCGGAGCCGTTGGCGCCGATCAGGCCGTAGCGGTGGCCGTCGCCGAATTTCACGGAGACGTTTTCGAACAGCGGCTTGGCGCCGAACTGCATGGTGATGTTGGCGGTGGTGAGCAAGGTCGGGTTCCGAATTGGTGTGGCGTGGAGGGGCGAAAAGGGGGCGGATTATGCCACACCGCCCCCCGCCACGTCACACCGCCCGCGCCGCGCGGGCCGCTTTCACAATCCACGGATCCGGAAACGGTACGGCGCGGACGACGGCCTCAGCCCCGACACCCGCTGGTAGTCCGCGTTCACGCGCAGGTAGTAGAGGCCCGCCTGGCCGGCTTCGAAGTCATGGCGGAAGCCCTCGCAGCGTCGCACCGAGCTGTCGCGGACCACTTCGGTGTCCCGGCCCAGCAGCTTGACCAGCAGTACCCGGGTGCTGTGGCCGGCAGGCAGGATGTCGTCGCCACACAAAAACTCGTCCACCACCAGGCTGCGTCCGCTGGTGTTGCCCAGGTACAGGAAGTAATGGGCGTGGCTGTTGGCGGTTTCCGCCGCGTAGTCGGACGGCGCCAGGCTACCGTCGCGGCTGCCCACCTGGCCCTGGTGCGGCACCAGGAAGGGTTCGATGATCACCGGCTCCAGCCAGTGCCCGTCGCTGAGCGGGATCGCTTCCACCGACACGGAGCGCTCGCTGCCGCTGTTGGCGATGGCACGCAGATAGACGCGTTCGCCCTTACGCAGTGACATGGACGCCACCGTGCAGGCGTGCCGGGTGCTGCACTCTTCCAGCAGGGTGCCCGGGCCGCTGCTGCCGGCGCGGCGGTACTGGAAGATGGTGTCGGTATCCGGGTCCTGGTCGCCGTGGCTGAGGCGCACGGTGAAGGAACCGCCGTAGGGGGCTTCCAGGTAAAAATCGCGTGCGTTGGCGGCGCCGGAGGCCAGGCTGGTGGTTTGCGGCCCGGCGTCGACGCAGACGCGACGGTAGCCCTCCTCGCCCCCGTCCGGCCCCTGGGAACAGGCCGGCGCGAAGCCCAGCGCTTCCGAGAGCGCCCCCAGGGACGCCGGTGGAAACCCTTCGCCGTCATTGAGCGGGTACTGGGCCGACAGGTTTTGCTGGATCGCGGCCACCAGGGACTCTTCATCCGGGTAGTCGGCGAGCAGGGTGCCGTAGCCGGTTTTTATGGCGTCCCAGAACGCCACGGTGTCCTCGTCGTCGGCGCCGTTCCGGGCAAAGCCGGCGCGCGCCGCCGCCAGGGCGGGCAGGCCGTTTTCCGCCACCGCCGCGCTGAGCAACGGCAGCACCCGCACCTCCTGGTAGAGCCCCACCTCCAGGGTTTCGCCGGGAATAAAACCGGCCAGCATGTCCAGCTGGCCCGGCGGCCGGCGCAGGCCGGTGAGCGCCCGGTAGTCCGGCATCAGCGCCGCCAGGGCGGCGGCGTAGTCGTCATTGTGCTCCGCCAGTTCCGCCATCAGCCGTTCGCTGATCAGGTCGGTGAGCACATTGACGTTGGCGTCGGCGGCCTGTTCGCCCTCTTCGAGGAAGACCACCGCGCTCAGGGTCACCGGTTCACCGCTGAACTGGCCCTCGGCTTCGTCGAACCAGAAGCCGCTGACCGTCAGCCATGCCGGCCCGACGAAGCCGGTTTCCGGGAACGCATAGCGGCCGCGTTCGTCCACGGTGGTTTCCAGCGCCGCGCTGTCGCTGTCCACGGCGCCGTTCACCAGCCGTTGCAGCCGCGCGGTGGCGCCGGCCTGGAAGGGGCCTTTTTGCGCCGCGCCGCTCAGGGCACCGCCGCCCTCGGGGGTGGGCTGTTCCGGCCCTGGCTGTTCGGCCCCCGGTCCGGCGGCGGTGGTGCCGCCGCCGGAGGAGGACGAGTCGCCGCCGCAGGCGGCGAGCACGGCGACCAGACACAACAGAACGAAGGTCGTGTTTTTCATCAGAAGCCCTTCACCGGACGCTGGTCGGCGTCGCCGCTGGACTGCTCGCTGATCACCCGCAGCGAGTCCTCTTGGCGGGTGTTCACATACAGCACGTCGAGGGTCTCCGGCGCGCCGGAGCTGACCGCCTGCAACAGACGGTGGGGGCCGGGGGCCAGGCCGTACATGCGCACCTGGTCGGCGGAATCCGGCAGCTGGCCCAGGCGCACCGCGCCGGCGGCGGGCATGGCCGCGTTCACCGCCGCCAGCTCGGTGCCGTTTCGCAGCATGAAGACTTCGGACACTTCCATGGCGTCGAGCTGGGTGGCGGAAGGCGCGGTGCCGGTGGACGAGGCGCCGACCCAGGAAGCGTCGGCGATCACCACCTGGTCACTGCCGTCCAGCCGGTTGGCTACCGCGAAGCGGTCGGCGCCGCCGATGCCGGTGTCGCGGTTATAGAAGATCCAGCCGTTGCGCGCGCCCAACACCGGGGTGGAAATGTCCTGGCCGAACATGGAGTCGTCGCTGTCGATCACGCGGCGGTCGGAACCGTCCAGCGCGAAGCTGAGCACCTGGTCTTCGCTGTGCACCGCCACCCGGTCACCGCTGGCGATGACAAACTCACCCAGGCTGGATTCGGTGGCCACCCGACGCCATTCGGCGCCCTCCACCCGCACCAGGTCGAAGTCCCCAAAGCCGAGCACGTTGCCCTGCATGGCGAAAAACAGAACGTCGGCGCTGCGCGTGAGATGCTGCGGCGCCGGCAGCGCCGGGGTCGGCGGCGGGAACAGGGATTCATTGAACACCAGGGGGTCACCCTCGCCGTTGACCACCTGCTCGAGCGTGCCCACGTCGCCCTGTTCCGGGCGATAGAGGAACAATCCGCCGGTGCCGGGGCTGTCCTCGCCGCTGATCACCAGATACTGGGCGCCGTCGTTGAGCGGGCCGCCCAACGGCAGCACCCGGGCGGTGGCGGCGGGCGCCACCCCTTC
>Ga0208300_101098_pt1 | contig 12586 bp, 9 predicted proteins | sample 23_taG_FD_184096 | JGI IMG/M metagenome (GOLD analysis project Ga0208300, IMG submission 184096) | Marine viral communities from Cariaco Basin, Caribbean Sea - 23_WHOI_OMZ (SPAdes) (version 2) | ecosystem: Environmental > Aquatic > Marine > Oceanic | place: Caribbean Sea: Cariaco Basin | collected... | reverse complement strand
ATGGTCAACGTCCCTGCGCCCACCGAGGTGCCAAAGGAGTTGGCAACATCATTACCACCGATATTAAATGCCATAAAGACACCAAAAGCGGTGGCGATAATAAATAGCGTCGTTTGTTGACGCATTGTGTAATCTAGACCCCACCATAAAAAGTAGGCGGTCATCGCAATCAGTAAAATGGCAAAAAATAGATTTATTCTCATAGAGCCGACTGATTTGGCGGGCTCTGTAGAGCTGCTGCTAATACCCATACGTTGATACGTCCTGCGTAAGCTGATTGAAATTATATGCGATTAAAGACAAGCGTGCCGAAGGTAAAACCCTTAATGCAACATGTCACAAAGCCGCAAGGGATATTGCTCAATCGTCTGATTACAGCATCTTGCGGCTTAGATTTTTTGTGATGATAATGTTAGTACTTGATAACTGCTAATTATGATAAGCGTTGTCAGAGCTGTGATGGTCGGTGTATTACCAAAGGCACCAATACAGGTCACAAGACTCTATTTGCTACGTTTTGTTGGGTGTAGCAAGAAACGTTACGCGCCTATTATATTCAATATAAGCACATAATGCATGATGATATTACAAGATTTGTAACTGCTCATGGTTAGGGTAGATGATACCGTGTTTACCTGCACCATTATACGCTTATTTACGCCATACGCCTATAGTGACGATAGTTGTTCGATGGCATGATCCAAGACTTGCAGGCGCGCTTGGCGCTTTTCGTTGGTGGCAATGATGCACCATGGTGCCTTGTCTGTGTCTGTCCGTGCCAGCATATCAGCTGCCGCCTGTACATACCTCTCCCACTTATCGCGATTGCGCCAATCATCCTCCGTCAGCTTATACTGCTTGTGCGGTGTCTGCTGGCGTGCCTCAAAGCGCTGTAGCTGCTCTTTTTTGTCGATGGCCAGCCAGTATTTTATCACCAGCGTGCCTGCATCAGCTAGGTCGGCCTCAAAACGGTTGATTTCGTCATAGGCACGCTGCCATGCCGCCGCGTCAGCAAAGCCTTCGATACGCTCAACCAATACTCGCCCGTACCAAGTCCGATCAAAGATAGCAATACGGCTGATGCGGTCAGTGTGCTCGTTGGGCAGTTTATGCCAAAAGCGCCACAAATAAGGATGCTGCAGCTCATGAAGCATCGGTGCCCCGATATTATAAACCTGATACTCGCGCGGATCGAGCGGCGCTACTAGCCTTTTGATCGCCCCGCCCTTGCCAGCGGCATCCATGCCTTCAAAAGCAAAGACGACATGCCGACCGTTGCGCGCACGCAGTAGCGCAGCCAAACGCGCTTGCTTGGCCGCCAGCGCCTCTTTATAGTCAGACTTGTCTATTTTTGTGCTGGTGATTTCTTGTAGCTGATTGGGAATGGCGACTGGCACGAAGGTGCTTGGATGAGACTTTGCCTTAGTGTCATCCTTCGTCTTGCTACTTGCCAGCGCTTCTTGCATAGCGTGCAGCACCTCATGACAAAAACGATCGGCAGCAGCAGACTTGTCCTCCCCATCGATGATGACCCAGTCTGGTTGTTGTCTAAGCAGCGCGGTTGCCACCTCATTGAAGGTATCGACTACTTGTCTGTCGTGCCAGTCCATTTGATACAAAAACTGTGGGTCTGCTGTTTTGTCAGTCAGGCGTTTTTGCAACGTATCGACATCGACATGAAACCAGCACTTAAGCAGTCGTGTTTGGTTGGCCGCCAAATCCTGCTCAAAGGCAGTTAGTTTCGCCAGCTGCTGCTGTAGGTAGTCTTGCCACTTGGTCGTCATACGAGACATCAAAGATGACGGCGCATCGTCTTGTTTGTTTTGACTCTTTGTCCCAGCGGCTGTTTCGGTAGTGTCTTTTACGCAAGTCATACGCATGACGTCATACAGCAGGTCAGCATACCAATTCCCAAAATACACCATCACGTCACCGTGACGTGGCAACACTTTGGTATGCGTTTGCCAAATCGGCTGATAGTCCAGTGGGCAGTCGCCAACGGTCGCCTCGACTTTTAGTAGCCGCGGATCTACCCAGCCTCTTAACTGCTTGACTGCGGTGCCTTTACCAGCTTGCTCCATCCCGTTGACCAGTACCAGCAGCCCTGTGGCTTTGTCATGGGTAGGCGAGCTTTGTTGCCGCGTTGCTCGCAGGGCGTATTGCGCCGTGACCAATGCCAGTCGCAGGGCATCTTTGTCCATAGAAAACTGGCTGAGCGGATTGGGTTTGAGACGCTGGCTGATGACTTGTTTATCAGCTGGTGTGCGTCCATCTGGTGCACTCTGCTCTGCGGCATGGTTGTTTTTTGACATCGCATCCTCCGTCCTAGTTAGCTTTTTATAGGCTCATCCAATACTGATTCATTGCATCAATCTTGCAAAATTTTGAGCCATTTTTATACTAGCACTCAGCCAATAGACTAAATAACGTTGCTATGTAACCATTTGGGTAACAGTTTGGCATTTGTATTCTGTTTTGTTTTCTTTTAAGGTGAACACTTTTTACGATACGTCCGTTTGCTATAGGCCGTCATTTAGAGATACGTAAGATATAGCTGCGTCTAAGTAAATCAGATACATGGCTATAAAGCCGCGTTATAAAAAGTTGCACGTTGATATGAGCGTATCGATTTTATAGCGAATTGACCGTACTGCTTGTTGACCTTGTCTTTATAATGGCGGTATTTTCATACGGTTTTTAAAATCTTTATAGCGTTTTAAAAATTATTTTGCGCACAAAACCATTAAAATATGTTACTGACAGACAGGTAACACCACGCCATTTATCAGCACTTTGATAATATTATTGATTTTATAGGATTGATTGCCATGGCCGCTTTAGCCAACTTACAACAACACTTGACCCGCTTTTGGGCGCTGCCATACCATCAAGACGATACCCTAAACAATAAACTAAAAGACGTACAGTCATGGCAACAAACGCGCATCAAACACACGCACCATGAGCTGTTTTCTCAGCCAAAAAACCAACTGATGGCTGAGTATTTTTTGACCCAGCTATATGGCGGCGATGAGTTTAAGCTACTGGCCAAACAGTTGGAGCGCATTTTACCCAAAGCGCAAAAGCTTGAGCGCTTGGTAAAAGAGTCGGCGCTGGAGGCTGGCAGTATGGGCATTCAAGCGGCTATTTTGGCGATTGAGCTGGATTTGCATTTGGCGCAGTGGTTACTGACCCAAGAGTTGCCAGTGACCGAAGACAATATGCTGGCCGCCTATCGTGCTGTCGATGAAGCAGAAGCACGCCGCGTCCAAATCGCCAACCTCAAAGACGTTTGTTATCGCACAGACAAGCATTTAAACTCATTTATGCTCAAAAAAGCCTTTGCCTTAGCCAAAGGCACCGCCTATCGCTATAACTTTCAGCCACTGTATGATTTCATTGACACAGGCTTTCAGGCCATGAAACCAATCAAAAGCGTCAGTCATTTTATCGAGCCATTTTGCCAGCAGGAGCTTTTGATTATCGAGCAGGTGCATGCCGCGGATAATGACGGTAAGCCAATGAGGTTTGGTGTATCATAGACTGATAGTGTAGATTGGCTAATACCAACACGCCCTACCAAGAAAATCATAACAATAACGAATAGGACACAATGATGACCGACAGCACAGAAAACACCAACCGCGCCGCTACCACCCACGAGCCATCCGAGCAGGCCGAGCTGCAAGACAGTCTCGTCAAAGAAAGCATTCGTCATAATCAAGACAGCACAGCGCAAGCACAAGCGCGGCAGACAGACGCTCAGCGCAGCCAGCACCATGACTTTACCCAAGTCCAAGACTTACCCACCGGAACCCCACAAGGTCAACAAACCACTATGCCTAATACGATCAATGACAGTGCCGACCCTAGCACTGCGCAAGCACAAACTACCAAGCAGACGCTATTTAATCAGCGCGATGACATCAACAACCCGCACACGCCTGAAACCGATGGCAATGAGCAAACGCACTTTGGCTATAAGACAGTCAATAAAGCAGAAAAACAAGCACGTGTGGCCGATGTCTTTACTTCTGTTGCCAAAAAATATGACATCATGAACGACCTTATGTCATTTGGTATCCATCGTCTATGGAAGCGTTACGCGATTAGCTTATCAGGCGTGCGTGCCGGTCAGCAGGTACTCGATATCGCTGGCGGCACCGGCGACTTGGCCAAAGTGTTTAGCCGCGAAGTGGGTCGCCACGGCCATGTGGTACTATCCGATATCAACGCGGCCATGCTGGAGGTCGGCCGTGAGCGCCTGATCAATGCAGGCTGCAACAACGTAGACTTTGTATTGGCCAACGCTGAAACACTGGCACCGTTTGATGATGAAAGCTTTGATTTGGTGACCATCAGCTTTGGTCTACGCAACGTCACAGACAAAGACGCAGCGCTGCGAGCCATGTACCGCGTACTAAAGCCAGGTGGTCGCTTGTTGATTTTGGAGTTCTCAAAGCCCGTTTTTGAGCCACTGTCTAAAGCCTATGATCTGTATTCATTTACAGCGCTACCGATGATGGGCAAGCTGATTGCCAATGATTCTGAAAGTTACCAGTACTTAGCAGAGTCGATTCGTATGCATCCTGATCAGCAAACGCTAAAGCAAATGATGCAACAAGCTGGCTTTGAAAACTGTGATTATCACAATCTCACCGCCGGTATCGTCGCGGTGCATCGCGGTTTTAAGGCGTAATATTGCTTAGTATTTAGCACTTAGTATTTATCACTTAGTATTTAGCGTTTAGTAAGTAGTGCTTAATGCTGCGTCTTTTGTACTGCATGATGGGATAACGATGGTGACTATTGAGCCGCCACACTCTGTAGTCGTTGATTATTATAAACTTAGCGCTGTTGTTAGGCGCTTCACCAAATACGCGAGAGCCTTATGCTGACTGTTTTACTTTTGGCTGGTGCCGAAAAGCTGATTAACCTTGCTATCGCTAGCGATGACATTACCAAAGCAGGATTGGCCCCGCTTGCTGGTAAAGTATTGCGGCTAGAGATGGCCGTGCCTGAGATTCATCTAGACGTGCTGTTTAGCCATGAGCGTTTGCGCTTTGAGCCTGTGACCACGGACAGTGTGTTTGAGCCAAGCGGCACTATGGATGAGCGGCAAAAAGCCAGTAGGCAGCGCGCGCGTATCGGTCACAGCCGACCAGATTGCACCATCACAGTCGATAATCCTGCCCAACTGCTCAACCTGATGCGCGGCACCGAAGGCAACCTGCCTATCGCAGGCGACTATAAGGTACTCATGCAGCTAAAACAGCTGGTCGCAGGGTTTGACCCTGACGTGGCAGGACAGCTGGAGCCTTTCATCGGCAAGCCCATGGCCAGCCAATTACACCTGCTCATCTCTCAGCTAAAAAGCAGCTGGCGACATAGTGCCAAACGCGCATTTGATGACGTCAGCGATTGGGCCAATGATGTGGCAGGCAATGCCGCACCTGACCCCGCTGAGGTGGCAGAGGTCAATGACCTCAGGCAGCAGCTCCTCAAGCTACGTGCTGATGTGGCGCGCGAAGAAGCGAGACTTGCAGCCATCAAAGAAGAGCAGTCACGTTTTCTTAACAACTCGTTTCATCAGTAACTGGTCTGGGGCGTGTTGAATATTTAACAAACCCTAAGCACCGCGCTACCCTATTTTTGAATTTTTTAGAGTGCTTATTTCTCATGCTACTATCTCACCGCGCCCGTTTGTTTGAGCTTTGGCGTATCGCCGCCACTTATCGTATCGATACGCACCTGTCTTTAGAAGAGATGCCGCAGCTACAGCCTATCGCGCGCTTGATTCGTCTGCACCCTGCCGCGTGGGGCAAAAAACATCAGCCCAACGCCATTAAGTACGCCCTAGAAGACATGGGCACGCTGTTTTTAAAACTTGGCCAGCTACTCTCTACGCGCCGTGATTTGGTGCCACCCGAGATCATCGAGCAGCTGGTGCAGCTACAAGACAAAGTCAAACCCTTCGACGCTGACGTTGCCATTGCTCAGATTCAGCACCCAAAACACGGTCTCGGTCAGCCAATCAACACATTGTTTGCCCGCTTTGATGTCAAGCCGCTAGCGGCGGCATCTATCGCCCAAGTACACACCGCGGCCTTGCATGATGGTCGTGAAGTGGTGGTAAAGGTGGTGCGGCCTGATATTCGCGCCACCATCGTCTCTGACTTTGAGCTACTGCGCGAGCTGGCCGGCTGGGCATCAGCGCGTATCGAAGCGGCGCGCGCGGTACATATCATCGATATCGTCGAAGACTATCGCCAAGTGATGCTCAATGAGCTGGACCTGACCTTGGAGGCGGACAATACCACACAGATGCGCAATAACTTCTTAGGCTCGGCACTCATGTATGTGCCTGAAGTTTATGATGCCGCCAAAAACGTCATGGTCATGGAGCGCATCCAAGGCGTTCCTATCTCGCAGGTTGAGGTATTTGATAAGCTGGGTTATGACCTTGCAACACTGGCAGAAAAAGGCTTAACGATATTTTTTACCCAAGTATTTCGCGATAACTTTTTTCATGCTGATATGCATCCGGGTAATGTCTTCGTTGAGACGCCACCTGTCAAAGATTTATACGATGATACGGCAAAGCTTGGCCATGAGCCGCGCTATATCGGCCTTGATTGTGCCATCATGGGTACGCTATCAAGAGACGATCAGCTGGTGGTGGCGCGGATGCTGCTGGCGGTGATGAATAACAACTTCACGGCCGTGGTAGATATTGTTAGCCGTGCAGGCTGGATACCACCTAACGCCGACAAGCATGCGCTCATGCGTGACATGAAACGTACCGTCGGTCCGATGCTACAAAAATCCATTAACGACATCGATTTTGCTGGAGTATTGATGCAGATTTTGGATATTGCTCGTCGTCATCATATGAGTATTCCACCACAGTTAATGCTACTGCTCAAAACCTTGGTACATGTCGAGGGACTGGGGCGCGACCTATATCCTGAGCTTGATATTTGGTCGCTTGCCAAGCCCATCCTTAGCGGCTGGATCAAAGAGCAGCTCGACCCTGTACGCAACTTACAACAGCTGCGCCAACAGTTGCCAGAGCTGTTATTATCGACCACGGATATCCCAAAACTACTCGATCAAGGCTTACAGAGCCTTGCCACTCAAGGGTCGCGACAAGACAGTCAGCTCAGAGAAATACAACAAATCCGAGCGGATATGCTCAATGACCGTCGCCGCGACTGGCTAGCACTCTCAGGCTTTGCTATCTTTATTGCGATTGCCACGCAAGTCGGCTGGTTTGCGCCTGTCTTTTATCTATTGGCCATCGTCGTGGTTGTTTGGCGAGTACTGGCCTAATTGCTCTTTTAGCGCTCGTTATGCCATTGGCGTATATTGTTTTAGGGCGTGTCCTCATTTTAAAAATGGCGATAAAAATGAGATAAATTGCCGCCAAACAAGGAAAATAGCGCAGATAATAACGAGATATTCGTCAGCTATTTGACACCGTTTGGCCAGATTTAGCCATTTTTAGCCCATTTGGATAGCTATCGATTGACTTGAGGACAAGCCCTAGTCTACGTCCAAAAAAATAAAAACACATGCTGTCTAACAAATCATATATGTAGGAGTCATCCATGTCTGCCCTATCCGCCTTACCCGCATCCGAGACGCACGATAGCACTACGCCCGATCACAGTGCGGCCATAGCTGCGCTACAGATACGCTTTGGCAAACATCTGAGTGTCAATAAAGCGGTACGCGAGCAGCATGGTCATACCATGACATGGCTTGCCAACCAGCCACCCGATGCGGTGTTGACCGTGCAGGATAAACATGAGGTCGCCGCGGCTGTCGAGATTTGCAATCAGTATCAGATGCCAGTGATTGCTTTTGGTATAGGCTCATCCTTAGAAGGTCAGCTAAACGCGCCTTTTGGCGGGCTATGTATTGATATGCATGCGATGGATGCAATCTTACAAGTCAATAATGAAGATCTGACCGTGACCGTACAGCCTGGCGTCACACGCGAGCAGCTCAATCATTACCTGCGCGATACGGGGCTGTTTTTTCCGATAGACCCAGGCGCTAATGCCAGTATCGGTGGCATGGTGGCCACTCGCGCCTCTGGCACCAACGCTGTGCGCTACGGCACCATGAAAGATGTGGTGCTCGCTCTAGAAGTCGTGACCGCTAACGGGGAGATCATACGTACAGGCACACGCGCCAAAAAGTCGGCCGCTGGATACGATCTAACACGGCTTATGATCGGCTCAGAAGGCACGCTAGGCATTGTCACCGAAGTCACGCTCAAGCTGTTTGGTATTAGCGAATGTATTGCTAGTGGTATCTGCCACTTCCCAACGATTGAGGACGCTTGTCAGGCGGTGATGCTTACCATCCAGATGTGCTTGCCAGTTGCCCGTATTGAGCTACTCGATGCCATGCAAATCAAAGCCTGTAATCAATATGCCAATCTAGATCTGACTGAGACGCCAACTTTGTTTGTGGAGTTTCATGGCACGGACGCGGGCGTGGCTGAGCAAGCAACTATCTTTACTGACATCATCGAAGAGTTTGGCGGTAGCGATTTTGCGTGGGACACGGACGAGGCCGAACGTAAGCGTCTGTGGCAAGCGCGGCACAATGCCTATCATGCCAGCTCTGCCCTACGGCCTGAAGCCAGCGCCTTATCGACCGATGCCTGTGTGCCTATTTCGCGCTTGGCAGAGTGCGTCAGCGCCACGGCAAAAGACATCGAGGCATCAGGAATGATTGGCCCTATCGTCGGACATGTGGGTGATGGCAACTTTCATGTTTTATTATTGGTCGATACCGATAACCCTGAGGAAATCGCTACTGCCGATGGCATCATTAGCCGCCTTGCCATGCGCGCCATCGAGATGGATGGTACGTGCACAGGTGAGCATGGTATTGGTCAAGGCAAGCAAAAATACATGCAACAAGAGCATGGTAATGCCTTAGTATTGATGCAAGCTATCAAATCAGCGCTCGACCCCAACAACATCCTAAACCCTGGAAAAATATGGCCGAAAACCATGGTCGCAGATTAACAGCTTACGCCGACTTATAGGCCATCCGATATGACAATTTTTCATTGAGCGGCTTAATAACGACGTCTCTGATTTAAACGAAGAAGCGCCGCCTTTTAATCAACCAAAAGGCGGCGCTTTTTGTATAAAGGTGTTTTGGCCAGTTTTATATCATCTCACATGACATAGCCTATAACATCTGATCAATGGCCATCTGCGTCAATACGCGACCACGAGCCGTACGTAATACGTAACCCTGCTGAATTAAATACGGCTCGATGACATCCTCAAGCGTGCCGCGATCCTCTGCCATCGCCGCCGCTACCGCCTCAACCCCAGCCGGCCCTCCATCAAAGCGCTCTTGCAATATCTCGATATAGCGCCTGTCCAAATGGTCAAGACCGCGTCTATCGACCGCCAGCATATCCAGCGCACTGCCTGCTATCGCGCCATTGATACGGCCATCGCCTTTGACCTCGGCATAATCACGTACACGGCGCAACAAACGGTTGGCAATCCTTGGGGTACCGCGTGCACGGCGCGCAATCTCGACCGCACCGTCTTCACTCATCGGCACGCGCATCAAGCGCGCCGCGCGTGTCACAATGGTAGTCAGATCTGCGATATTATAAAACTCTAACCTCTGAACGATACCAAAACGATCTCGCAGTGGTGAAGTCAAAAGCCCTGCGCGCGTGGTCGCTGCCACCAACGTAAATGGCGGCAGGTCCAGCTTGATAGACCGCGCCGCTGGCCCTTCACCAATCATAATATCCAGCTGAAAATCTTCCATCGCAGGATAGAGTATCTCTTCGATGACGGAGCTTAACCGATGAATCTCATCGATAAACAGCACATCACCTTCCTCTAAGTTGGTCAACATAGCAGCCAAATCACCAGGTCGCTCAAGGACAGGCCCCGAGGTTGAACGCAGGTTACCACCCATCTCGCGCGCGATGATATTGGCCAGAGTCGTCTTACCTAGCCCTGGTGGCCCAAAGATAAGCGTATGATCCAACGCTTCATCACGGCCGCGCGCCGCCCCGATAAATACTTCCATCTGCTCACGCACGACAGGCTGGCCAATATACTCTGCCAGTAGTGCTGGCCGAATATTGGCATCAGGCGCATCACTGGCGCCCTCTAGCGGATTAATTAAACGATCTTGCATCATAGTTTTATCATTATATTAAAAAAGTGAAATCATACAAAACATCATAAAGCACCGGCGCACGAAAGCACAGACGTAAACAGAAATAAGCGACAATCAATGTCGCTTATCTCAGGTCGCCTATGTCAGTTCGCTGTCAAGCGCATTCGGCATACCCTAATTAATAATAAAAACTGCCTTAAAAGCCTGACAACTGCTGCAAAGTCGCTTTTAGTAAACTTTGCGTATCAGCAAACGTATCTCCACTACGCTTAGCCGCTTTAATCGCTTGCTGCGCTTCTTTTTCTTTGTAGCCTAGGCTGATAAGTGCGCCCTCGACCTCAGCGATGATGCTGCCTTCGTGAGAGGCTGTGGTTACCTGCGTTGGTAGCTCTAATAAATCATTGTCGACTTCGATATTTTTTAGCTTGTCTTTAAGCTCGATTAATAAACGCTGCGCGGTTTTTTTGCCAATCCCTGGGATACGCGTCAGTGCACTCTCTGACTCTTGCTCGACATGCATCTTAAGCTCAGCGGCCGACATAGCAGACAGCATCGCTAACGCCATTTTTGCCCCCACGCCATTGATTTTGATAAGCTGACGAAACACTTCACGCTCTTTGCGATCGATAAACCCATAAAGCAGCTGCGCGTCTTCGCGCACATGCAAATGCGTCCAGATGCGAGCCTGCTGATCGAGCTGTAACTGACAAAATGACGGCAATGGTAGCTCGATATCATACCCCACGCCAGATGCGGTCAAAATACATGCCGTTGGTGCCATCAGGTACGCGACCTGCCCTGTAATCAGTCCAATCATCATCCATTACCTATCATTATAAAAAATAAACCGCGCCTTACTCTACGCTTACTACTCAATATTTTGGTTTAAAAACGCCTATGTAAAAACGTACGCATAAACCTCTTGCGCTTACACCCAGCCATTTAGAGCAAAAAGGCGTTTGCATATCGATATGACAAACGCCTTCTTTGATAAGCTCAGCCCTACTTGTCAGGCTTAGTTATAAAAATCAACCATACCTTCAAGACTGATTGGGCGAATCTTGTGCGCTTGACCAGCAGAACCAAAGGCCTCAAAACGGTTGGTACAGATGTCAGACATCGCGACCATAGAAGCTTTGAAATATTTACGTGGATCAAACTCACTTGGGTTTTCTACCAAAAACTGGCGGATAGCGCCTGTGGAAGCCAACCGCAAATCGGTATCGATGTTTACTTTACGCACACCATGTTTGATGGCCTCGACGATTTGCTCAACGGGCACGCCGTATGTTTCACCGATATCACCGCCATTTTCGTTGATGACTTTGAGCCACTCTTGCGGCACAGAAGACGAGCCATGCATGACCAAATGCGTGTTTGGGATACGGGCATGAATCTCTTTGACGCGCTCGATAGATAGGATATCGCCTGTCGGTGGACGTGTAAACTTATAAGCACCGTGACTGGTACCAATCGCAATGGCGAGTGCATCGACATTGGTATCTTTGACAAACTGCTCGGCTTCGTCCGCACTGGTCAATAGCTGCTCATGGTCCAACACGCCCTCTGCTCCTGAGCCATCTTCTTCGCCCGCCATGCCAGTCTCAAGGCTACCCAAACAGCCAATCTCACCTTCGACAGAAACGCCGCACGCATGCGCCATCTTGACCACTTCGCGTGTGACGCTAGCGTTATAATCGTAATCCATTGGGGTTTTGCCGTCCTCACCCAGTGAGCCGTCCATCATCACCGATGAAAAACCTAGCTGAATAGAGCGTTGGCAAATGGCAGGCGACATGCCATGGTCTTGGTGCATCACTACAGGAATGTGTGGCCATTCTTCTATAGCAGCGATAATCAGATGACGTAAAAACGCCGAGCCTGCATATTTGCGAGCGCCAGCACTGGCTTGGACGATGACCGGTGAGTCGCAGGCGTCGGCCGCCATCATGATTGCACGCATCTGCTCTAAGTTATTGACATTAAAAGCAGGCACCCCGTAATTATGCTCGGCGGCGTGATCTAGAAGTTGACGTAAGGATATTAAGGCCATAAAAAGCTCTCTGATTAAAATTTTGGATAGTATGTAAAATAGCTTTTGTAATGATAGCAGCAACATAGCGCTGCCTATATGACTCGCCCAAAGCTGTACACCCAATGATGTTAAAACTGCCCGTCTGGCAAAACCATTGGCAACTGGCAATAATAGACGCTCATTATCGTGCGCTGATTATAGCAAAAATTGCCTTGTCTTCGTAGCGGTTGCCTGACTATTTATTTGGGGCTGTAGTAGATAAGCACTATGCTAGACTACTTTTATGAAGATAACCCATTGTAAACTAAGTAAAAAAATACAGCGAAGGCTGTTAGAGTTTTTTACGGCTGAAGTGACTGCTAGAACAGCCGC
>Ga0208300_101094_pt1 | contig 12716 bp, 12 predicted proteins | sample 23_taG_FD_184096 | JGI IMG/M metagenome (GOLD analysis project Ga0208300, IMG submission 184096) | Marine viral communities from Cariaco Basin, Caribbean Sea - 23_WHOI_OMZ (SPAdes) (version 2) | ecosystem: Environmental > Aquatic > Marine > Oceanic | place: Caribbean Sea: Cariaco Basin... | reverse complement strand
GTCAGGATCTCGCTGGGCGTGTCAACCGTTAGTTTTGGCGGAAGTTTCATGAGGCGTTTTCCTCGTGTGTTTGTGAACCGTAATTATATGATATCTCTGGATAAACGTCACTAATTCAATGACGTTGGCCATTAGTGAGCTTCACTTTCCAGATGATCCTGATGAACGAGTTACTTACCTCTATCACAGATACTTGCAGAACCTATTGAGGCGAGTTCCGCAAGTCATAGCGGTAACTACAGCAAAGACACGGATGTCCGAAGTAATACAATTCTATCGGAAGATTATTGAATGGGGCATCGTTGAAAAAGGCACTATCCAGAACAAACCTTTCGAAGAGTTTTCAGTAGGCATCCAGTACATAAATTCCAAAGGGATGCTGGCGATAATGAGCGCTTTAACAACCGATATATCCTTCCGGGTAAGTGGCTCAGATGATGATGATCCTCACATAATCAAGGACGGTGAAAACCTCATCCCCCTTAGCCTTGACGACCAGGCAGTCGTTTTCGCGGCTCTATCGGAATACGGAAATCGGACCTTCGAGCTTATGGCACACGTAGCGATCCTAACGGGTGCACGATTGCAAACGGTTTCTACATTAAGAATCTCGGACATCAGAACTCTCTCGAAGAAGAAACCAAACAAATATGGGGAAGTACTTCTTGGCGTTGGTCGAGGCCACCTCGCCGATCTCAAAGGGGAAAAGAGGTATAACAAGCGAGCATTGGTGTTCTTTCCTTTATCTCTTGTTCGGGAATTGCTCGATTATGCAGATTCTGATTTAGCCAGAAACCTGAGAAATAAAAGTTTTTATGGGGATACCGATGAAAACTATCTATTCCTCAATGAAGAAGGTCGGCCTTACTATACAAGCCTTAAAGAGCAGGCTGACAGAGTAAATCCTACCTACAGCAAACGATTAAGCTTACGCGATAGAGTGGACTTTCCAATTGCTGACGGGCAAGCCGTAAACAATCTAATGGGAAGATTGAAGACCTACATCCACGACAAGCACCCTGACTTTAGGAATTTTAGGTTTCACGACTTCAGAGCTACTTATGGCATGAACTTCCTGAGATCTTGGATTAATGCAGGAAAGAAACCAAATGTTGGCGTGGGAGAGTTAAAAGGGAGGATGGGACATAGCTCGGTTCAAACAACCTATCAATATTTGAACTATGCAGCTGAAGTTGAGGGAATAACCGAGATGGAGGATGCGCACTACGAAATCTTGAACGGGAGATCTCCTTCGTGAGCAACATGAATGTTGAAATATTAGAATCGATTGAAAACCCCGTTGTTGTGAACGTCTACGGCGAATTCCCAAAAATTGATTTAATAGTTCCCGAGCGCACAATACTCCAGTATAAAAATCATAAATTTCATATTTATAAAGCATGCTATCTTAAAAGACTGAGAGGAAAATCAGCAAAGAATGCCTCGATTGTTAAATCAAGCATATGCCCTAAGAGAAAAGAGATAGTTCGCAAGATCATCCGCAAGTCTCCAAATGTTCCGAAATTTAAAGTCTGCGGATTATTGGCGATATTTGACTGGCTCGATGACAATGGTAGATCAGATTCACTTTTTTCGCAGAGCAAAGCACTGGAAACTTATAAAGTTTTCTCAGAGGCCCTTTACAGCGAAGCCCGCAGCTCGGAAATAAAGGGAAGAAAGAGACAGAGAAGGACGCTCAGACAACGCCAAGAGCAAATGAGCTTTTTGCTATCCATAGCTTCAGGTTTGAGTGAAAAAAGGTTGCAAGCTAGCGCTGTTATGATTGAGCGATTCGGTATGTACGCGAAATCTCAAAAACGTACAGCTCCTGAAAACGCTATGGTAGAGTTTTTTCTTCTCAACTTGCGTCACTTCACCGCCATTTCATCATTCTTACTTAACGATGAAAATCTTCCTCTCGTAATAAAAAGATCTGACATTGGTTTCCCTGATTTCAAGCAATGGACATTCACGCTTCACTCAAATTCATTAGTCAAAGCCAAAGAAAATAACACTAGAATAGCCCAATTCTTCAATGAAGAAGATGAGTTTATTTTTGACCATGAAGAGGCTTACGCTAGAACAAAAGAGCTTGGACAAGACGATTATCGTGGCACTGATCATCGGAAATATATATCTTTAATCTTAGATGGAGATGAGAGACTTCGACGGAATCTTTTTCGAAGGGCAGGCATTCATTTCTCCCACCTTTTACTTTTGGTTTCTGGGTGTAATGTTGAACAGCTCGAATATATAGATTTTTCAAAAAAGCTCACGAATTCAGCCGAGGCTAAGCGTGAAACAGCAGTCAAACCGAGAGCTGGTTACGCCTCAAGACCCGTTCAGTTCAGTGCTAAATTCGTGTCTATATGGCGGACGTATCTGAAGCTTCGAGATCTGACGATACAAACATTTGATCCGAACTTTGGAAAGTTTGGCATTCCGCTGATTCTAGAGGGAAGGAAGGGCCTTAGCTCTAATAAACTCTATCCTGCGAACTCGAACAACATAAGAATGAGCAGTTTAAACAACAATACTTTTGGATTCCCTGTTGGCTATAAGGCTCCGACTTCCAAGTCAGCCCGAGACTTCAAAACTATTAACTTCCTTGACTATACCAAAGGAGATATAGACCGTGTTTCAAAAGCTATGGGCCGCTCTCACCAGGTCACTCGGAAAAACTACGCCTATAATTCTTTTGAAGACTCGTCAAAACAGCTAACCACATTCTTTGATGCCCTTACCAAGAAGGCATCAATCAAAGCCAAGGGATATAATCCTTCTGCACCGATACACAATGAAGGCGCACAGGTATATATTGGAAGTTGTGACACAAAAGATGAGTCTCCTCGAAAAATAGAAGGTGTAACAGACGAAGCGCCTGAGCCTCGTTGTGGAGCCCCAGTCACCTGTATATTTTGCGTTCACTACGGCCATCATGCCGATGTTCACGATATCAAGCTGATTCTTTCTGCGAAGGCATGGCTCAACAAGCAAACGAAAGTTATTTCAAGAAACTTGGAGGAGCATGTCTCAAAGTTCCTCCCGTTTATTGAACGAATCGAAGATATAATTGACGACTTCAGAACAAGTAGCGACGAATACAATTCAGTATACGAAAAAGCCCAGAAAGAGGTTGATGCAGGAAATTACTCACCTTACTGGCGCAACAAAATCGACGCCTTTTTATCAGCCCTGGAGTCCGAAATATGAATTTCGAATATAACCTGGATATCGAAAAAGCAAAGAGGTCTGGTATTGATCCATCGACCGTCATATCGCCCGATAAAGACGGATCGCCTTTATCTTTATTTGAGCATGATGAATGGGACTTTTCTTTTCTTCAGGGCAAAAAGATCAACTTTGACTCTTGGCTCGAAGGGGAGCGAGATGATTTATTTTACGAAATAAAACTACAGCTTAAGACCTTGTTTTTTATTTTTATTGCAACGCCTGAAATGCGATTTAGAGAGAGGCTTAAGTCCTACCCTACCTACCTGACACCGTTGCGAAAAATAGCACGGCTGGCGCACAGGTCAGGCTGCTCACTTGCTGACGCTAGTGAAAATTCTTTCTTTCAAGTCGCCTTCAGACATTCGCTTGTGTCAGCTTTAGATAGCCCGGTTAATCAAAACACAAATGAAATAGAACTTACTATAAAAAGAATACACTATATAAATAGTAGAGATGATGAGCGCGAGATAGTTGGTATCTCTCTGTTTAAAGAGGAGGACTATGATGAACTTCTTAATCTTATCAAAATCGCTGATCGTGACAAACGCCCTAAACGCACTCCGCTTATACCAAGTAGAATCTTCGCTCAGCTTATCGAGGATTTAAAAAGCGAGCTTGATTATATTGATCAATACCTCGGAAACATATCCGATTTTTTCAATCGTTATTATTCAGATAGCGAATATTTCACAGGCTCGAAACGTGCTATTCTCGAAAAAGCGAAAAAGGTTAGAGCGAAGCGAAAGAAATACGATATAAAAGATAAGTTCGAGACACCTAAGCTCCCGATTAAGGATGTTAAAAGTAAGGAAGAAAATATATGCGAATCTGGGCTTGACAATATTTTTGAAGCACGGTGCTCAGACATCAGCTACAAATCATTAGTTAACTATCTGGCTGTAGTTCAGAAACTATGTGCCGTCACGTGTTTGGTTTTTTCAGGCATGAGAACACACGAGTTACAGGTTGTTCCATATGATGCTTTGGAAAAAGCTTACATCAAGGGATTTGGCGACGTAGTAGCAATAAAAGCTCATACATCAAAGCTTAACAGAGGGGAATATACAAAATCCTTGCTGTGGGTAACCAGCTATATGGGCGAAAAGGCGATCCGCATAGCTCAAGTAATTGCCGAGTGTTTTTATATGCACCAGACAGCAAGTACAAAAATCCCTGATACCTCAAAACTTCCACTTTGGTTTGGTTCACGTGTAAGAAATGAAACCAAGCAAGTCCATTATGATTATCCGCTGATGAACGTAAGAAACCTAGATACATCTGATCTTTTCTCTAATTTAATAGTCACTCAAGAAGACATAGATGAGCTTGAGACCTTTGATGCGCTACGAGAATGGAATCTCGTTGTTGGGCAAGCATGGCCTTTCTCAAATCATCAATGCAGAAGAGCGCTTGTGGTATACGCCTCAAGGTCGGGAATGGTCTCCCTACCGTCACTTGGAACTCAACTCAAACATCTTAGCCTTTTGATGACAGCCTTGTATGAAGAGAACTCATCCTTCGCTGAGAACTTTATTACAGACGATGAAGGAAATATCCCTGACTCGCATAAAGTCGTAAAAGAGTTTCGAGAACAAACCATCTTTAACATGTCAGTCATGTTCCACGAAAAAGTGATTGCCGCAAAAACAAATCTAAGTGGGGGCGCGGGTAAGCAAATTCAGAAGTACAAAGATAGCGGTACGTTGCCGTATGTTATGGAAAACCGAAAAGCTACCGAGAAAGCAATGGCAGAGGGGCGCATGTCCTGTAGAGAAACTGTCGTAGGCTTCTGCACGAAAAAGGAAGTTTGTGAGGCATACGGCATCGATACGGTTGTGCCATGCCCTGGTTGTTCTGATGCCATTCTAGCGGACGATAAACTATCGACTTACGCTGAAGAGCTTGAGTGGGGGCTGGGCTTCATGGATGAGGAAACACCTGCATACAAGACTACAGCAAGAGAGATCAAAGTAATCCGGGCGAAGTTGCTTGATGGAAAAGGAGGTGAGCTTTGAGTGCTGTTGATGAGTACTACGCATCCTTGAAAAGGCTGAAAGAGAACAAGCCTCAGAGAGTTCCTAAAGGGACTGCCATAAATCAAGACACGGTTGCTTTAGAGGCAGGAAAGAAGAGGGGGTCGATTCGAAAAAGACCAGGTTTTGATCAACTGATTGCTGATATAAAAGAAGCAAGCGAGAGCAAGGCTAAGCGGACTCCTGCAAGAATCGCTAGCGAGCAGGCCGCCAATAAAGATGCCGAAATAGAAAGGCTTAAGCAAGAAAATGAAACGCTTAAAACTCGATACATGTCGCTGCTTTATCAGAATTATGAGATGGCGAATCTGATTCAAAAGCACAAAATCAAGATTCCAAAGTTCGGTAGCGCGAGGTCAATCTCGATTCTCGAAGAAAATATGGAGTGAGGCTCTTCACCAAACTAACAAACTAACAAACTAACAAACTAACTTTTTTAGAGAGAATCCCAAAAGATGAGAAAGGCCGCGCACAGTGAAGAACAGATTATTGAAGCAGGGAAGGCCCTGGCTGCTGAAGGCAGAGAGCCAAATGCTAATGCGATCAGGCACCAGCTTGGGGGCGGTAACGCAGTACGTATCCGAAAGGTGTGGGAAGCATTTCTGGTTGAATCAGGCGCACACGATGAAGGCCAGGAAACGACGGAATCAAAGCCGCTTAGTGATGATCGTCAAATCTATAGAGATGTTCGTCATGCAGAAGGCCTTGGTGCCCGCTGGGACTGGCTGGATGAAGACTTCGGAGATTTGTCGCAAACCCTTCTCGTTGAGAAATTTGCTAAGAGCGTGATGAGTGCTTTCGAATCCAAATTCAGCGAAAGCTTAAGAGAGCTGATGTTGGCTCAAAAAGATCAATACGAGAAGGAGATTGATAGTCTGAAACGTGCGCTCGAATCGGAGGAAAGAGAAACAGAAGGCGCATACCATGGAAATAGGATTCTCTCCAAGAGATTAGACGATGCGCGTGAGGCAGAGGCGACCGCTGAGAAGAAGCTCAAAGCTGCTCTCGCCGAGATCAAAAAACTTAAGGCCGAGTTATCTAGCTAACAAACTAACAAACTAACTAACTAACTAACTTTCAGCACCACCGACAGCCGCCACCTGGCTCTCTCGCCGCGCAGCGGCGGCCTAGATCAGTCGTCTTTGGTCAGCGAGCATCTTCCCAATCGTATAGACTGTCGTAGGAGACCACTAAAGGAGCCAAGTCATGGACCCTGTAAGTCAAAGCTCTCGACACGATGTCGTACTGCGCATACTAGATTCTTGGGGCCTCGATACTCACCAGAAGGAGCAGTTGCTTGCCACAGAGGAAGCTGCGCTCTCCGTCCTCTCGATCTACGAATCCCTGAACTCAATCTACGAGGGCAATCTAGATAGAGCATGCCAGTGGCCATGCCGTCCCAACAGACAGTTTAACGGGCGCACAGCACTTGAGGTCATGCTCGGTGGCGACATCGAGGGAGTCGCAAAGTACCTTCGTTACCACGTATATAACGCCTGAGCACGACGTCATTTAGGAGGTTTCAGTTGTCCGATTTAGTCATCATTATCGCTGTTCTGCTGGTCATCAAGATTGGACTCGATATTCGTGATCGCCGGAAAGCATACCGCGACATCAATCAGCGTTTTGATCGACTGCACAAACATCTAGACGCGATTGATAACCGCTTAGAGCGCGAGTTGAAGACCCAGACAAAGCGATTAATAAGCCTTGGTGATCGAGTTGAGCGTGTTGATCATGTAGTGACCGCACCGTTCCGCAATGACGATGACTAGTGGTGGATCTGCTATGGCAAGCGATCAATCATTTAGGCTATTTTGGTCATACGCAAGGTCAAAAGATTTTGCGTCTAGTCTTTTTCTTCAGCCTGAGAATCCCAAGATTGATATGTACAAAACACACCAAAAGCAACCCAAATCTGTACACATAAGACTGCCAATGGATGTATACGTTTAATTTTTGATCAATCGACTTCAAACATCGGAGTTATGCGGTTTTCAAGCATGTACATAAAGTCCTCGTGAAATGGGTGAGTCTGGCATCTGTTCGTGATCGGCGGCAGCGCTTGCCATTTCAGCGCCATTTATTTCGGCGTCCTGCCCTACACAGCCTGATCAGAACCCCCACACCATCGCCATCAGTACGCCCCAGGCAAGCAAGGACGCCGCCATAACAATGTAGGTGGCAGACATGGCTACCACGTCATTATCCGTTCGCTCACACAGGGAACGAACGCCCTGATATACCAGCGCACAGGACAGGAACAACCCTGCAAACACCGCAACCACGCTCACCGCCAGAGCCGGCACCAGCAACGCCAGTGACGACAGCCAAAGCGGCAGCGGAGCAATTGCGGCCAGCAGATAGGCATCCCCGTAACTCATCTTCAATTGATGGCTGTTCATCACGGCGTGAATCAGCCACCCCATGACAAAAAACGTGAGCAGTTCGGCCAGAAACAGAATGGTGGTGATAAACCGCCATTGCTTGTCACCGAACCCCTGAATAAAACCATCCCCATAGTGCGTGCCTGCGTAGTAAAGCAGCACCGGTGGCAGGAACGACATAGGGACGACAACAACCCACGCCAGGAATGGAATGGAAAGATTAAGGCGCCGAAGCTCAGACCAGGCACCATTGCCGGAAAACGGTAAGCGAGCAAGTTGTGTAATATTCATGATGCACCTTTACAATGTACCCCATGTTATTTTTACTGATAGCCCCGGGACGTGAACGGGTCAAGGACACGAGATGACTTCGGACAACTCGGGGATGCCCCGTAAAAACATGCATGCGTTCTGGCTGTTCTTTCCTGCGGCCTCGCTTCTGGCTGCATTGGCGGTGCCTCTGTCCGTATACAGCGCCCTGTCTGGCACAGGCTGGCCTCCGGGGCTTTTGGGCTCAGGGCATGGCCATGAACTGATTTTCGGCTTCGCCCTGGCCCTTGTTGCAGGCTACACCCTTGGCCCCCAACCACGGCGCGTACTTGCGTTGTTATTTCTGCTGTGGATCCTCGCCCGGATCAGTTGGCTTCTGGCTCCGGAGAACCTGGCCGCTCAACTGCTCAGCCCGGCTTTTGCCCTGTTGCTCGCCCGCCACGCCGTGCCAAGATTCCAGGCTGCAAAAAAATGGCGTAACCGGATTACAGGCCCGCTGATTCTGATTCTTTGCCTGTTGTCGGTCGTTTTCTGGTTTGCCAATAGCATACTGGCCGGAAGTATTCAGCCAATGCCCGGAACCCGGCCGGTAATGATGGCCGCCATTGTCGGCCTGCTGCTGCTGATGACGTTTATCGGGGGCAGAATCATCGCGCCGGCAGTGGCGGGAACCCTGGAGAAAAGAGGCATTCCCCTCAAGGCAAGGGTGCAACCACGGATTGAAGGGATGCTGTTGATCATTCTGCCGCTGGCACTGGTTCTGACCTTTCTGCCATTCGCGGCTGCGGGGGCAGGACTCTTATTGCTGATCTCGGCAGTTCTGATTGTGATTCGCGCTATCCGCTGGGAGCTCTGGCATTGCGGAAACCGGCCGGACCTGCTGGTTCTGGCCCTTGGTTATCTGTGGCTGGCGGCAGGCGCCGGCGCCACCGGGTTCAGTCTTTTGCAGGGAACTGACCCAATCCCCGCCATGCATCTGATCACCATTGGCGCCCTTGGCACGCTGTCCACCAGTGTCATGCTCCGGCTGGCCTGGCAGCGCGCCAGACGGACCACGCCACCCTCCTGGCAGGTTATCGGTATTGCTGTCGGTATGGCTATTGCGGTGCTCGCTCGGCTTGATGCGGGCGTAACGCCTTTCGCGAAACCCCACGTACTCTGGTTGTCGGCTGTGAGCTGGTCCGGCACCTACGCTCTCGTCGCCCTGCAGCTTGTTGTACTGTTCCGGCATAGCCAGAACCGCCGGAAATGATTGGCTACCTCTACTGCGCCAGCAGTCTGAATGCCTACTCATTTCGAGATATCACCATCGTACTCAATTGATTTTATTAGATTTTAAGAAACAAAAACGCATCGGTATTTTCGCCGGGAAACCGGTCAACTGACACGCCGTTTTGTCCTTGAGAAATATCAAGCATGACTCCCTGCCCTGCTTTGCACAATGGTGTCGAGAAACCCGGATGCCGCCAGGTTTGCGGTCAGGGGCACGTTAACCGAGGGAGTCAAAATCATGGCCAAAACCAACGCAGACATCGAAAACTGGGATGTCGAGAATGAAGAATTCTGGGAGCGGGAGGGCAAGCGCATTGCTTCCCGCAACCTGTGGATTTCCATCCCCAGCCTGCTGATGGGCTTTGCCGTCTGGCTGATGTGGGGAATGATCACCGCCCAGATGAAAAACCTGGGTTTTCCCTTCAGCATTGAACAGCTGTTTACCCTCTCTGCGATTGCAGGCCTGTCCGGCGCAACCCTGCGGATACCGGCCTCATTCATGATCAAGATTGCCGGCGGGCGGAACACGGTGTTCCTGACCACCGCCCTGCTGATGATCCCGGCGGCCGGTACCGGCATCGCCCTGATGAACCCGGATACACCCTTTATCGTGTTCCAGGCCCTGGCGCTGCTCTCCGGTATCGGTGGTGGCAACTTTGCCTGCTCCATGAGCAACATCAGCACCTTCTACCCGAAAAGCAAACAGGGCTACGGCCTGGGCATGAACGCCGGGCTGGGTAATTTCGGCGTGACCACCATGCAGGTCGTCATTCCACTGGTGATGACCGTTGGCATCTTCGGCGCCCTGGCCGGTGACCCGATGCAACTGCAAAGCCCCAGCGGCACCCTTATCGGCCGTATTGAGGCAGGTACCGACACCTGGATCCAGAACGCCGGATTTATCTGGCTGGTGTTTTTGATTCCGCTGGCGTTTGCCGGCTGGTTCGGCATGAACAACCTGAAAGTGGTTACCCCGAATCCCGGTAATCCGCTTTCGGCGTTTGGCAAGATTCTTGGCCTCTATGGCGTCGGCATTCTGACGTCCATTGCAGGCGTCTGGGCCCTGGGCGTGCTGAACATGTGGCTGGCCCTGCCCCTGACCATCGTGCTCACGCTGATTCTTCTGCGGCTGATCCCGGGCGACATCAAGCCCAACATCCAGAACCAGTTTGCCATCTTCAGCAACAAGCACACCTGGTCCATGACCGTGCTCTACATCCTGACCTTCGGCTCGTTTATCGGCTTCTCCGCCGCCCTGCCGCTGTCCATCAGCGTTATCTTCGGGAACATGATGGACGTTGCTGCCGACGGCACGGTAACCCGGGTGGTGAACCCTGATGCGCCGAGCGCACTGACCTGGGCCTGGATGGGGCCGTTTGTGGGCGCCCTCATTCGCCCGGTCGGCGGCTGGATTTCCGATAAGGTCGGCGGCTCCATCGTTACCCAGATCATCTCGGTTGTGATGGTTGCCGCCTCTGTGGCCACCGGCTACGTGATGATGCTGGCGTACAACTCCACCGATCCGAACGTCTACTTTGCGCCCTTCCTGATTCTGTTCATTATCATGTTCGCCGCCAGCGGTATCGGCAACGGCTCAACCTTCCGCAGCATCGGTTTCATCTTTAACCAGCAGCAGAAAGGCCCGGTTCTGGGCTGGACATCAGCGGTTGCTGCCTACGGTGCATTCATCGCGCCACGGGTGATGGGCCAGGAAATCCAGGCCGGCACACCGGAAGTGGCCATGTATGGGTTTGCGGTGTTCTACGCCCTCTGCCTGGTAGTTAACTGGTGGTTCTACCTGCGCAAGAATGCCTACATCAAGAATCCGTAGAGCTGACACTGCCCGTAACAGAACCGGCGCCAGCGATGGGGTCGGTTTTTTTGTTTGCGGTACGGAGGCAGTAGCTCCGTCTTAAGGTTTGCATTTGGCAGTAAGACTGACCAGTGCTAGGTTTTAAACAGGGGCGAAGCGCAACCCTCTCGCCGGCCGGAGCCAGTCATGTCCTTCGATGATATCTTTGACGCCAGCTATGAACGTGTCGTAATACCCCGTCCCGGCAGTCCGGACTTTTTTGAAGCCTTTTACCGCCGCTTTCTGATGTCGTCGTCGGAAGTCCGCATGCTCTTTCGCAATACGGATATGGCAGAACAACGACATATGCTGAAGAAATCGTTTTTCAGCCTGGTTTCGTTTTACGCAAGCGGCATTATTGACGACGTTCTCCGTCGGACGGCCTACCTGCACAGTGCCCGTCAACTCAACATCAAACCGCACCTCTACGACCTATGGCTGGAGTGCCTGATCGACACCGTAAGGGCTTACGATCCGGAGTTCAGCGACGATGTTGAGCTGGCCTGGAGGCTCATCCTCAGCCCCGGGATCACCTACATGAAGTTTGGCTATTACCATTTCTGAGTATCGAAACAGGCATTCGACAAAAACAAAAAAGCCGCCGGGGGGTGACCCGGCGGCTTTACGGCTGCTGGCTATCAGGTTATCCGACAACAACAGCCTGCCGGCGACGCTCTTCCTCTTCAATCTGCAGATCCACGGAAGACACGTGGTATTCCTCCGAGAACCCGCTCTCAGGCTCTTTCAGCCACATCATGCACAGCAGCCAGCTGACAAATGCGCCACCGGCAATGATGTAGAAGAACTGAGAGGGCGTTACAAAGGTGAAAATAGTGAGGTACACCACCGCGCCCACATTGCCATAGGCACCCGCCATCCCGGAAATCTGGCCGGTGAGGCGACGCTTGATAGAGGGAATGATTCCGAATGTCGCACCTTCCGCACCCTGCACAAAGAAGGATGTGAACACGGTGATCCCCACGGCGATGATCAGGGGCCAGTTGGAGTTCATCAGGCCCATCAGGGCAAAGCCCACCGAGATCCCGAACATGTAGCTGAGCATCACAAACCGGCGATTGCCCATACGGTCTGAAACCAGGCCACCCATCGGGCGTGCCACCAGGTTCACGAAGGCGAAGGAAGCAGCGATCAGGCCGGCAGCGGTGGCGCTCAGGCTCCAGGTTTCCTCGAAGAACATCGGCAGCATGGAAACCACCGCCAGCTCGGCACCAAAGTTCGCGAAGTAGGTGCTGTTCAGCGCAGCAACGCTGTTGAACGGGTATTTGTCATCCTCGGGCACGCCTTTTTTAAGGATCGGCACGTTCACCCTCAGGATCTGGACAATCTGGTAGCTCACAATGGCGACAATCACAGCGTAACAGATGGCCGCTCCGGTGGCACTCAGGTACCCCATGTTTTCGATACGCCAGACCAGAATACCAAGCACACCCACCAGCGGAATGGTCCACAGGATCAGCTTGATCATGTCGCCCCAGTTGCTGACTTCCAGCGCCACCGCCTTGCGCGGCTTGCGATGAACCGTGCCAACAGGGCCGTCGGTAATCGCGAACCAGTAGTAAACGCCGTAAGCCGCCATCACGATCGCGCTTTGGGCGATGGCCCAGCGCCAGCCATCTTCACCGCCATACATTTGCAGGGCGATGGTCG
>Ga0208300_101092_pt1 | contig 12720 bp, 6 predicted proteins | sample 23_taG_FD_184096 | JGI IMG/M metagenome (GOLD analysis project Ga0208300, IMG submission 184096) | Marine viral communities from Cariaco Basin, Caribbean Sea - 23_WHOI_OMZ (SPAdes) (version 2) | ecosystem: Environmental > Aquatic > Marine > Oceanic | place: Caribbean Sea: Cariaco Basin | collected... | reverse complement strand
CGAGGAAAATGACTTCAGCCGCGTCCAGCAGCGCTTCGCGGGTTGCCTCGGCTTCGGCCTTGGTGCGTTTGGGCATGGTGGTGTCGTCGACAGGGTGAGTGGAGTGCGGGACGTTGGGCCGGCATTTCTTATGATGTAGTGCAAGCTGCCGTCGGCAAAGCATACCAATTTCCCTGCAAGTTTACATTCATGTATGTATGCCTGTAAGCTCGCGAGATCAACTTAGGTATCATTCTTCCAGGACGGAGACTCATGCGCCCTAATCTCATGAATTACACCCTCGGCTTCGGTGGGGCGTTGTTGCTGTCATTGGCACTGGCCGGCTGTGGCGGGGACGATCAGCAAAGTGCTCAACAAGGCGGAGGGCAACAACAAAAGCCACCTACCAAGGCCGAAGTGATGGAAGTCGAGGCGCATGATGTCGCGCTCTCCAAAACCTATCCCGGCCAAGTCCGCAGCGATCGCGAAGTGACCGTGATGGGGCGTGTCGAGGGCATTCTCGAAGCGCGTCATTACCGCGAGGGCAGCATGGTCGAGAAGGGCGACAAGCTCTTCACCATCGAGCAGGCGCCTTATGAAGCGACCGTCAAGCAGCGCCAGGCGGACGTGCAGAGCGCCAAGGCGGAAGTCTATCGTGCCCAGCGTGATGCCGAACGCTATCAGCGCCTGTACAACCAGAACTCCATAAGCCAGCAGCAGCGTGATCAGGCCCAGGCCGATCTGCGCACGGCTCAGGCGGCCCAGGCTCAGGCTCAGGCAGCGCTGGACAGCGCCCAGATCGATCTCAGCTATACCGAGGTCAATGCGCCGGTCAGCGGCATGATCAGTCACAGCGAGGTCAACGTCGGCAATCTGGTACAACCGCCCCAGGAGCTGGCGACCATCACGCCGCTGAATCCGATCGAGGTGCGCTTCTCGCTGCCAGCCGATGACGCCTTCTCGCTGCGCCAGCAGCGTCAGAAGGAAGACGAAGGCGTGGCGGATACCGCGATTCTGACCGCGCCCGGTACAGAAAGCGCTTCCCGCGATGCGCTCCAGCTCCGGGGCAAACTGGACTTTCTGGGTTCGCGAGTGGATGAATCCACCAGCACGGTACAGGCCGAAGCCGTATTTCAGAATGAGGATCAGCTCTTCCTGCCGGGCCAGTTCGTGCGCGTGACGCTGCCTAACGTGATGCGTTACGACGTCTATGCCGTGCCGTCGATCGCCGTGACCGAAGGGCTCAAGGGGCCGCAGGTTTTCGTGCTCGATGACGAAGGCAAGACCGAGACGCGATTCGTGTCGCTGGGCGAGATCGCCGGTGACTGGCAGATCATCACCGAGGGGCTGAACCCCGGAGACCGAGTCGTCGTGTCGGGAATCGGCAGTATTTCCCCCGGCGATCAGATCGATGCGCAGCCGTTCACTGGCAAGGTGCCCAAGCCGCAGAACAACGCTGGTGAAAACCCCTCCCAGGAGCCCGACGCACAAGGTGGCGAAGGCGTCGCGGGCGCCCAGCGTGATGCGCAAAAGGCGAACGGCGGACAGAACGGAGCCAACTGATGAATTTTTCCAGCGTTTTCATCAGGCGGCCTATATTCGCGACCGTCGTCTCGGTCATCATTACACTGATCGGCTTGATGGCGATGCGTACGCTGCCCATCGAGCAGTATCCTTCGGTCGTGCCGCCGACGATCAGCGTTTCCGCGACCTATCCGGGAGCCAGTGCGCAGACGGTTTCCGATACGGTCGCCGCCGTGCTGGCGCAGGAGATCAACGGCACCAAGGACATGATCTATCTGACCTCGAGCAGTTCCGATAGCGGTCAGATGTCGATGAGCGTCTATTTCAACATCGGCACCGATCCTCAGACGGCACAGATCAACGTCAACAACCGCGTGCAACAGGCGCTGTCCCAGTTGCCGAGCGAAGTGCAGTCCCAGGGGGTCACGGTCGAGCAACGCTCGTCGAGCGTGCTGCTGTTCGTCGCGGTGACTGCGGAAGGGGGCAGCGATGCCTACGATTCGCTCTACCTGACCAACTACGCCAACATCAACATCACCGATACGCTCAAGCAATTGCCGGGTGTCGGGCAGGCGGAAGTGCTGGGCAGCCAGGAATTCGCCATGCGCGTCTGGCTCAACCCGGACAAGCTGGCGCAGTACGACCTGACACCGGCAGAGGTATCGTCGGCGATTCAGGCCCAGAACTCGGTAGTTGCCGCAGGCAAGCTGGGTGCCGAACCACAGAGCAACCCCACGCCCTACACCTACACCATCACGACCGAGGGTCGTTACGAGAACGTCGATCAGTTCCGGGATATCGTGCTGCGCACCAACCCGGACGGCTCCTCGTTGCGCTTGAGCGATGTCGCGCGGATCGAACTGGGCAAGAACAGCTACGGCATTCAGGGGTACGTCAACAACAGCCCGATCGCGCCGATCGCCATCTATCTGCAGCCAGGCGCCAACGCGCTCGACGTGGCGGCCGAGGTGAAGGCGTCGATGGCGGATCTCAAGACCCGCTTCCCGCCGGGCCTGAGTTACGAGATTCCCTATGACACCACGCTGTTCATCGATGCTTCCATCGAATCGGTGGAACAAACCTTCATCGAGGCGCTGCTGCTCGTCGCGGTGATCGTGTTCGTGTTCCTGCAGAGCTGGCGCTCGACGCTGGTGGCGATGTCGGTAGTGCCGATCTCGGTAGTAGGTACCTTTGCCGGCATGTACCTGCTCGATTTCTCGATCAACCTGCTTTCGCTTTTCGGCATGATCCTGGCGATCGGTATCGTCGTGGACGACGCGATCGTGGTCATAGAGAACGTCGAGCGCATCATGGAGGAAGACGAGGAGGCGACGCCATTCAGCGCCAGTCTCGAGGCGATGAAGGAAGTGTCTGGCGCGGTCATCGCCACCGCCTTCATCATGTCGGCGGTGTTTGTGCCGGTCGGCTTCATGAGCGGCCTGACGGGGCAGATGTACCAGCAGTTCGCGATCACCATCGCGATCTCGGTGGCCATCTCGGCGATCGTGGCGCTGTCGTTCACGCCGGCGATCAGTGCGATCTTCCTGAAGCATCAGGATCGCATGAAGCAGTCCGGATTCGTGCGTGTCATTCGCAAGCCGTTCGACTGGTTCAACAAGCTCTTCGACAAGATTACCGACCTGTTCATGGCGATCACCAACTTCATCATTCATCAGCTGTGGCTGGTGCTGGTCGGGTTGGTTGCCGCCGGGGTCTTCTCCTGGATGATCTTCGCCCAGTTGCCGGCGGCGCTCCTGCCTTCCGAAGACCAGGGGGTGGCTCTGGCCTCCGTCAGCCTGCCGGCAGGATCCTCGGTGGCACGGACCGACGCCTATGTGCAGGAGTTGAGTCAGCGGCTTCGAGATGCCGTCCCGGGGATCAATTACGTGGTCGGGATACCCGGTTTCGACATCCTGTCTAGCTCGCCCAATACCTCCAAGGGCACGGTCTTCGTCACCATGAAACCATGGGAAGATCGCGATATCACGGTGGATCAGCTGACGCAGAAGATCATGCAGATCGGTGGTCAGATCCAGGGCGGGCAGACGGTTGCCTTCAACCTGCCGCCGATACAGGGCCTGTCTCCCACCGGTGGCTTCACCGGTTACCTGCAGGCTTTCGGCGGCGACACGTCGCAGCAGCTCGCGGATGCCGCCGGCAAGGTGATGCAGGCCGCGGCGGAGCGGCCGGAGCTCTCCGGGGTGTTCTCGTCGCTCGATGTCAATGTGCCGGTCTACCGGGCCAAAGTGGATATCGAGAAGGCGCGTAGTCTCGGCGTGGATATCAGCGACCTGAATACGACCATGGCGAGCACGTTCGGTAGTTCTTTCGTCAACTACTTCACTCGCTCGAGCCGCAACTTCCAGGTCTATCTCCAGTCCGAAGACGATTTTCGTCGTAATCCCGAAGATCTGAGCAAGGTCTATGTACGCGGCGGTGACGGGCAGCGCGTTCCGCTCTCCGAGCTGGTCACGTTGACGCGAGGCAAGGCGCCGACGGTGCTGCAACGCTACAACACCTATCCGGCGGCGCAGTTCTCAGGTGGTCCGGCGCCCGGCTACAGTTCGGGTCAGGCCGTGGCGGCGATGCAGGAAGTGGTTGCCGATACCCTGGGTGTCAACTACTCGATGGGCTGGAGCGGTGAAGCCTACCAGCAGGTCAATGTGGGCACGGCGGCGACGCTGGCACTGTCGTTCGGCGTCATCATGATGTTCCTGATTCTGGCTGCGCAGTACGAAAGCTGGACCTTGCCGCTGGCGGTGGTTTCCGCCGTGCCGTTCGCCTTCGTCGGCGCTATCCTGGCGGTCTACCTGGCTGGCTTGAGCACCAGTGTCTACTTGCAGGTGGGCTTGCTGGTGGTGGTCGGCCTGGCGGCGAAGAACGCCATCCTGATCGTCGAGTTCGCCGAACAGCAGCGCAAGCATGCGGGACTGTCGGTGGTCGATGCGGCCAAGGTGGCGGCACGCCAGCGCTTCCGTCCCATCGTGATGACGTCTCTGGCATTCATCGGCGGTACGCTGCCCCTGGCATTGGCTTCCGGTGCCAGTGCGGCAAGCCGTAATCAGATCGGCACGCCGGTGGTCGGCGGGATGATCTCCATCACGCTGTTGGCGACGGTTTTCGTGCCGGCAACCTATGTGTTGATCATGAAGGTCACGCACGGGCTGCAGGCGAAATTTGGCAAAGGTGAACAGCGTCACGACCGTCAGCCGGAGGCGCGCGAAAGCCAGTAATCGACTGCGTCAAAATGACCAGTAATTCGGTCTTTCGAAGGCAACCCCCCTTGGGGGTTGCCTTTTTTGTTGGCTGGCGTTCATCGGCTGCGGTGACGTCTCAAAACAGGCTTTGACGCTTTCCGGCCGGTGGCATATATCTGTAATCGGGGCTGGAGGTCGGTGCCGGGGCGAGGTCGGTTGCGCCGAAAGATCGCCATCCCGTCGTGCCCGCGAATCATCGCTCAGCACATTGGCAGGTAACCGCGATCGCCGTTGATCTCCTTGATTAACGTCGGTTATGGCTGTGCCTGACGCCTGAGCGCAGGATGATGAGTCGAAGCTGGTTAATATTGACTGGTGAACCGAATGTTCAGGGAGGCTGAACATGACGCAGGCCGCAGTTCATGGAAGGGAAAGTCAGACGGCTGCGAGAGCTGAGGGGAAATCCCGCTGGTCCGCGTCGATAACCGGTCAGGCCTCGTCGAGGTCGCCTGCAGGCGTGTTGTCGCGACCGATGCCCGCATCGCCGAGCCGGCGTCGGCGTGTGCTGTTCGTGACGACCGAGATTGCCGATTTCATCAAGGCTGGCGGATTGGGTGATGTCTCCGCCGCCTTGCCTCGTGCACTGAAACCCAATTACGACGTACGCATCCTGATGCCAGGCTACCGGCAAGTGCTGACTGCCGGCCGGCCGATCGTGCATGTGGCCAGTCTGCCCGCCAGTCATGACTTGCCTGCCTGCGAGATTGGGCGTCTTCTCTGCGAGGATGGCCTGATCGTCTACGTCGTGCTCTGTCCGGAGCTCTACGACCGGGATGGTAACGCCTACGGTGACGAACTGGGGGTGGGCTGGCCCGACAACGATATCCGCTTTGCGCGTCTGGCGATGGCGGCCGCCGAGATCGTCAATGACGCGACCCTGCTCGACTGGCAGGTGGAACTGCTCCATCTCAACGACTGGGCGACCGGACTGGCGGCCGGTTATGTCCGCTGGCTCGGAAAGCGTTACGTTCCTTCGGTCTATACCATCCATAACCTCGCCTATCAGGGCATCTTCCCCGCCGAGCGTCTCCCGGCACTCGGGATCCCGGCATCCGCGTTTCATATCGATGGGGTGGAGTTTCACGGCCAGCTCTCCTTCATGAAGGCGGGGCTTTCCTACGCTTCCCATGTCACGACGGTCAGCAGCAATTACGCCGACGAAATCACCACGGCTCCCCTGGGTTGCGGGCTGGAGGGCTTGCTCAAGAAGCGTGCGCTGGAAGGGCGGCTCAGCGGTCTGCTCAACGGCATCGATGATCATTGGGACCCGCGCACGGACCCTCATTTGGCGCCCAACTTCGGTATTAACGACTGGCATGGCAAACGTGCCAATACGCAGCGCGTGCGCCGGATGTTCGGCCTGGATCCGAGCAGTGGCCCGCTGTTTGCGGTGGTTTCCCGCCTGGTGGCGCAGAAAGGGCTCGATCTGACCATTCAGGTCGCCGACGCCATCGTGCGAGCCGGCGGACAGCTGGTGGTGATCGGTCGCGGCGAATACGCCATCGAGCAGGCGCTGGTCGAAATGGCCGCGCTCTACCCTGGGCAGGTCGGCGTCAATATCGGCTTCGACGAGGGCGAGGCGCGACAGATCTACGCGGGCAGCGACTTCCTGTTGATGCCGTCTCGTTTCGAGCCCTGTGGCCTGAGCCAACTTTACGCCCAACGCTTCGGCTCATTGCCGATCGCGCATCGGACCGGCGGCCTGGCGGATACGATCCAGGATGGCATCAACGGGCTGTTGTTCGACGACATGAGCCTGGAAACCTATCGCGCCACCGTGCTGCGTGCGTTCGACCTGTTCCGCGCCACCGATCTGTTCTACGCCATGCGGCGGGCGGCAATGGCGGGGCGGTTGCATTGGCGCCAGGCCGTGATTCCCTATCGGCGACTCTATGCCGACCTGTTGACGGAGGCGATAGTGCGAACCGAAGACGTCGTGACAAGACCATGATGATCGTTGCCGACAATCGCACGCCGCCTTCGTGGCCTCAGGGCCTCGAGCCTCTGAACATGAATCCGACTGAGGCGGCCTGGACGCTGGCGCTCTCGTCGTCTTTCTCCTCGGATTCGTCTGGTGACAGCGGAAGACAGGCGGCATGGCCCTGGGATGACGGCGACTGGATGCGGGCCAGGGTCGGGCGCCATGGTGGCGATATGCCGCTGGCGCTCTATCGCCTCGATGCCGCGGATTGGTACGTCTCCCGATTCCCGCCGCCCCTGAACTGGAACCATCTGGCACAGGAGCTGGTGCCCTATGTCGCCGATCTGGGATTTACCCATGTCGTGCTCGACGAGGCGCTCATCGGCCAGCCCGATACCGTGGTCTGCCAGTTCGTCGAGACATGCCATGTCGCCGGCGTAGGTGTCATGGTTCGGTATCCGACGGCCTCGCCATCGTCCGAATCCGGCTTTCTCGCCTGGTGCCAGCGCTGTCATATCGACGGCTTCGAGGAAGCCGACGACGCCTCACGCGCCAGCGGCTGTCACCTGTTTCAGAGCGAGACCACCGAGCTATTGCTGACGTTGCATCGACGGCCGCGCTGGCGGGTAGCGAGTGCTCACTATCTGGCGCTCGACCCCGCCGAGCGCTCCCGCTGGCATGCCGATTGGATCGAGGCGTTGACGCCACACGAAACCGATCGGGGACTGCTGGAGCAGATGCCGGACGAGACGTCGGCGCTCGGTCAGTGGCGACAATCCATTCACGGTGACGACTGGCAGCGTTTTGCTGCGTATCGAGCGAGCCTGGGGTTAATGTGGGCGCTACCCGGCGACAAGCAGGTGGCGATGGGCGTCGAGCTGGGCCAGGTGCTGGCCGAGCCCCGGGAGTCCGCCATGCACTGGCCGCTGCTGTTCGAAAGCCGACACGCGGGCGTGCTCCGGCTGATGGCCGATCTCAACCGGCTTTACGTCAACGAGCCGGCGATGCAGATCCGCCACGACGATCAGCTCGGTTTCGAATGGCTGGTCGACGACGATAGAGATAACTGCGTGATCGTTTTCGCCCGCCATACCGAAAGCGGCCATGCCAGCATGATCTGTCTCTGCAACTTCCAGGCCTCCGTCCACTACCACTACCGGTTGGGTGTCCCCAGCGCCGGCTGGTGGCGGGAAATCTTCAACAGCGACAGCGTCTTCTACGGCGGTAGCAATGTGGGCAATAGTCGTGGCGCGACGACGGAGCCGATTCCCAGCCATGGTCACGCCCAGTCGTTGGCCGTGACGGTACCGCCGATGGCCGCGCTGTTCCTGCGCCACGAAAACTGGATCGAGGAAACCCCATGAGCGCGTCTTCCGGTTCCAGCGAATCGAGCATGACTGTCACGCCATCCGATGTCATGAATGAGGCGGCCTGGGCGCCTTTCTATGGCGCGTCACTGACCGCCGAAGGGCGTGTTCGCTTTCGCCTGTGGGCGCCCAGCGCGCAGCGGGTGGATGTGGAGTGCGAAGGCATGGCGCCTCAGCCGATGAACCCGATGGCGGAGGGGGATTTCGAACTCGAGCTGGACTGCCCGCCGCAGGCCGCCTACCGCTACCGTGTTTTCGTCGAGGATGACGATGACGGCATGCCCGTGCCCGACCCCGCCTCGAAAGCGCTACGCGGTGGCGTCGAGGGGCTAACTTGCGTGGTCGACTCGAATCGCTACACATGGCGCCATGACGAATGGGCAGGCCGGCCATGGGAAGAGACGGTCATTTACGAAGTTCACCTGGGCGCCTGCGGCGGAATCGACGGCTTGCGCCGACGGCTACCCGCGCTGGTGGAACTGGGTGTGACCGCCATCGAACTGATGCCGCTCGCCGAATGCCCGGGGGAGCGCAACTGGGGATACGACGGCGTCCAGCCCTACGCCGTGGCGGCCTACTACGGTACGCCGGAGGCGCTCAAGGCACTGATCGACGATGTCCACGGGCACGGGCTGATGATCTTCCTCGATGTGGTCTACAACCACTTCGGCCCGGATGGCAATTTCCTGGCGCACTACGCCAAGGCGTTCTTCCGCGATGACCTGCAGACGCCCTGGGGCGATGCCATCGACTTCCGTCGTCCGCAAGTGCGCCGCTTCTTCATCGATAACGCCCTGATGTGGCTGCTCGAGTATCGTTTCGACGGGCTGCGGTTCGACGCCGTTCATGCCATCAGTGAGCGGGATTTCCTGGTCGAGCTGGGACAGACCTTGCGCGAGCGGGTCGGTTCGACTCGCCACTGCCACCTGATGCTGGAAAACGAGCATAACCAGGCTAGTCTGCTGGACCCGGCGCTGTTCGATGCGCAATGGGCCGACGACTGGCACAACGCGATGCATGTCCTGCTAACCGGCGAACGCGAGGGCTACTACGCCGACTTCGCCGAGCACACCACGGAAAAGCTGGCGACCGCGCTGGGCGAAGGGTTCATCTATCAGGGCCAGCCTTCACGCAAGGGCGAGGCGCGCGGCGAGCCCAGCGGGCATCTGCCGCCGACGGCGTTCATCGACTTTCTGCAGAACCACGACCAGATCGGCAACCGTGCGCTGGGGGAGCGTCTATCCCGGCTGGCCGAGCCGGACGCGCTCGATGCGGCAACGCTGATGCTGCTGATGTCTCCCGCCATTCCACTGCTGTTCATGGGAGACGAGTGGGGCTCGACGCAACCCTTTCTGTTCTTTACCGATCATCGCGACGCCCTGGCGGATGCGGTACGGGAAGGCCGTCGCCGTGAATTCGCCGATTTCAGCGCCTTCGAGGACCCGGCGCAACGCGAGCGCATCCCTGATCCCAATGCCCTGACCACGTACGAGGCTTCCCGGCTCGATGACGATGAGGCCAGCGCGCCGGAACATCGGCGTCATCAGGCGCGTTTTCGGCAGTGGCTGGCGCTGCGTCACGAGCACCTCGTGCCCTGGTTGAAGGGAAGTTGCGCCATCGGCGCTCGTGTGCTCGGTGACAAGGCCGTGGAGGGTCGCTGGTCGCTGGGTAATGGACATACGCTGACCATCGCCATCAATCTCTCGCCACAACCGGTGTCCGTAGTCTGGCAGGAGACACCGCTAGTCTGCTCACGAGATGGCGTGGATGAGCATATCGCAGAGGGTCGACTGCCGGCGCGGACCAGTGCCGTCTGGCTCCAGCCCTCGGGTGACGTGCCGGGAGAGCCAGACGTATGACGACTGTTCAGGATGGATATCAACCCTCTACCGAGTTGCGCCAACTGGCAGAGTCGGTCGGCTTGCTGTGCGAATGGGTCGGTAGCGACAACCAGCCTCAGACGCTGTCCGACGATCGCCAGCGCACGATGCTGGCCCGCCTTGGCTGGCCGGCGGGCGACGACGAGGAGGTCGCCGCCAGCCTGGCCCGTTGGCAGGCGCGACGATGGCCCTCCGCGTTCGAGCAACTGCCGCCGATGCTGATCGCCGATCAGGGCCAGCTCACCCAGGTGCCCGTCGTCGGCAGCGGCGGGTGCGCCTTCGCCATCCGGCTCGAGAGCGGCGAGACGATGGACGGTCATCTCGACGATAACGGTTGCCTACCCGCGATCCAGGAGACGGGGTATCACCACGTCTGTTTTCTGACGGAGCGGGGCGACGACAGCGTGACCCGGACTCTGGCAGTGGCACCGCCGCGCTGCTTTACCCTAGACGATATCGCCCGGGAGCGCCGTCATGCCCAGCCGAGCTACTGGGGCGTGGCGGTACAGCTCTATGGGCTGCGGCGCGAGGGCGATGCTGGTATCGGCGACCTGCAGGCGCTGGACGACCTCTGTGCCGTGGTGGCCCGCGCCGGTGCCGATGCGGTTGCCATCAGTCCGCTGCATGCATTGTTTGCCTCGCATCCCGAACGATTCAGCCCTTACTCGCCCTCCAGCCGGCTGTTCTACAACGTCTGGCACGCCTCGCCGGAGTGTGTCTTCGATGCGGAAACCCTGGCGCGGGCGCAGGCGCCGTTCAGCGAGGCGATGGCGCAGCAGGCCAGTCTCGAGTTGATCGACTGGCCGACCAGCGCGCGCCTCAAACTGTCGATGCTGGAACGGCTGTTTCTGCACGTGCAGCGCGACGAGAGCGCGCTTGCCTGGCGCTCGCAACTGGTCGCCTTCCGTCGCGATGGCGGTGGCAGCCTCGAGAGTCACTGTCGTTTCGAAGTGCTGCAGGCGCATGCCGACCATGCCGATTGGCGGCAGTGGCCCGAGGCGTGGCGGGATCCCCGCGGGGAAGCGGTGGAAGCGTTCGCCGAGCAGCACCGGGAAGCCATTACATTTTCGGTCTTTCTGCAGTGGCTGGTGGCGGCCGGACTCGAGCGTGTACAGAACAACGCGCGTCAGGCCGGGATGGCGGTGGGCTTGATCGCCGATCTGGCCGTGGGCGCCGATCCCACCGGCAGCCAGGCCTGGAGTGATCCGGAAGAGCTGTTTCCGGGGCTCAGCGTGGGCTCGCCGCCGGATGCCTTCAATGCCCACGGCCAGAACTGGGGCGTGGCGGCGTTCTCTCCCCAGGGGCTGGTCGATTCCGGCTACCGGGGGTTCCTGGCCATGCTGCGAGCCAGTCTGGCGCATGCCGGCGGCTTGCGGATCGACCATATTCTGGGGCTTTCGCGACTGTGGCTGGTCCCGGAAGGGGAAACGGCGCAGCAGGGGGCCTATCTGCGCTATCCGCTGGACGATCTGCTGCGACTGGTATCGCTGGAGTCCTGGCGGCATCGGGCCATCGTCATCGGCGAGGATCTGGGGACCGTCGAAGCCGGGCTGCGGGATCGGCTGGCGGCGCGGGGCGTGCTGGGCATGAGCGTGATGTGGTTCGAACGAGAGGGCGAGGCGTTCCTGCCGGCCGAGGCGTGGCGCCGGACCACCATGGCCACCACCAGCACCCACGACCTGCCCACGGTAGCAGGCTGGTGGCTGGAGAACGATCTGCACTGGCGGAACCGGCTGGGGCTGCTGAAAGCGGGCGAGGATCCGGCTGAGCTCAGCGAGCAGCGGAGTCAGGACCGGCGCCGTCTGGTCAGCGCCTGCGAGCTCGACGGTATCGCCAGCGATGACGGTATCGCCAGCGACAGCGTGGATGTCGAAGATGTCATCGATGCCGTACTAGTGCACGTGGCAAAGACGCCGACACCGCTGGCGCTATTTCCGCTGGAGGATCTGCTGGGATTGAAGGAACAGGCCAATCTCCCCGGTACCTTCGACGAGCATCCCAACTGGCGACGCCGGTTACCGGCACCCGCGCCGCAGGCGTTGAACGAGCCGGCGGTGCAGCAACGCCTGTCACGCATCGATGGCATACGCCGGGAGCGCCGAACATGAGACCGCTTCGCGCCACTGTCAGATTGCAGCTGCATGCCGATTTCACCTTCGACGATGCCTGTCGGCAAGTCGACTATTACGCCGAGCTGGGCATCAGCCACTTTTATCTGTCGCCCTTTCTTGCCTCGCGAGCAGAATCGGCCCATGGATACGACGGCATCGACCCGACCCGGGTGGACTCGGAGCTGGGTGGCGAGGCGGGGCTGGGCCGGCTGGTCGAAGCGCTGCACGCGGCGGACATGGGCATCCTGGCCGACATCGTGCCCAACCATCTGGCGGTGGGCTCCGAAAATCCCTGGTGGCAGGATGTGCTGGCGCATGGTCGTGCCAGTGAATACGCGCACTTCTTCGACATCGACTGGGAACAGTCCGGCGCCGACGGCAAGCTGTTGCTGCCGTTTCTCGGCGACCGCTACATGCAGGTATTGGAAGACGGTGAGCTGACGCTGGCGTGGGATGCGGAAAGAGCGGCCTTTTTCGTCGTCTACCATGAGCACCGGTTTCCGCTGAATCCGGCGCACACCTCAGCGCTATTGGCATCGGCTGCTGCCGATGCCGATGCTGATCGAGACGGCCTGCAACCCGAACGAGTCCGGTCCTCGGAAATCAGCCACGAAGAGCGCAGGGGCGACGATCCGCTCATCGCCGCCACCCTCGCCCGCCATGACCCCTCAACCGAAGAAG
>Ga0208300_101091_pt1 | contig 12725 bp, 12 predicted proteins | sample 23_taG_FD_184096 | JGI IMG/M metagenome (GOLD analysis project Ga0208300, IMG submission 184096) | Marine viral communities from Cariaco Basin, Caribbean Sea - 23_WHOI_OMZ (SPAdes) (version 2) | ecosystem: Environmental > Aquatic > Marine > Oceanic | place: Caribbean Sea: Cariaco Basin... | reverse complement strand
AATTCGCCGGCGTCGCCATGATCCGCGCCTACCACGAAGCCCGCGGCGACGACGCCCGCACCGAAATCCTGATCCCCGAAGCCGCCCACGGCACCAACCCGGCCACCGCCGTCATGTGCGGCTACAAAGTCCGCGAAGTGCCCGTCGGCAAAGACGGCGACGTGGACCTCGAAGCCCTGAAAGAAGCCTGCGGCCCGCAAACCGCCGGCCTGATGATGACCAACCCGTCCACCTGCGGCGTGTTCGAACGGCAAATCGAAGCCATCTCCAAAGCCGTCCACGACGCCGGCGGCCTGCTCTACTACGACGGCGCCAACCTCAACGCCATCCTCGGCAAGGTGCGCCCCGGCGACATGGGCTTCGACGTCATCCACATGAACCTGCACAAAACCTTCGCCACCCCGCACGGCGGCGGCGGCCCCGGCGCCGGCCCGGTGGGCGTGTCGCAACGCCTGCTGGACTACCTGCCCACCCCCATGGCGGGCCTGGATGAAGAAAGCGGCGACTACCACTGGATCGACACCGATACCCTGCCCACCAGCATCGGCCACCTGAGCGCCTTCATGGGCAACGCCGGCGTCCTCCTGCGCGCCTACTTCTACGCCATGGTGCTCGGCCGCGAAGGCATGATCCGCGTCGGCGAATACTCCACCCTCGCCGCCAACTACCTGCTCAAGCGTCTCGAAGCCATCGGCTGCCAGGCCGCCTACCCGGAACGCCGCGCCAGCCACGAGTTCATCCTCACCTTCGCCAAACAAGCCAAGGACAACCACGTCACCGCGCTCGACATCGCCAAGCGCCTGCTCGACTACAACCAGCACGCCCCCACCATCTACTTCCCGCTGCTGGTGCCCGAGTGCTTCCTGATCGAGCCCACCGAAACCGAAACCAAGGAAGCCATGGACGACTTCATCGACGCCATGGCCAAGATCCTGGAAGAAGCCAACACCAACCCGGAGACCGTCACCGAAGCGCCGTTCACCCAGCCCGTGCGCCGGCTGGATGAGGTGAAGGCGGCGAAGGAGTTGGATTTGGTTTGGAGTGAAGAGGGATGACGGAGTTTTGAATTCTCAGGAAGAGAGGCGTCGCTGTTTACTGATGTGAGGGCCGTTAAGGCCCTCGCGCTTTAGGTTACCCATCCACCAGCTGGGTAAAGAATACCTGCGTGTCACACAGGCTGCCTGCACATCCTTCGATATTGATCGGGTAGGTGCCCGGCTCGTTTTTCACCCAACACCTCCGAGTGTCTGTTAACACTGCTTCGTGGGTGCCTTGCCCACTATAAGTTCGTGAAACGCTGACCACGCAACTGTTGGGGTCGCGAGCAGCTTCCGCATTTGAAACAAACCAAACTTGCCCAGCGCCATGGAACCTGTACCCGATGCTCATTTTAAAAGAAGCATTGGTGCCAGCATAGGCTGTGTGGTTTCCGTTCGACCATTTAAGATATTGATCACCAATAACAATATCCTGAGGCGTTACGTCTAACCCGCTAGATTTAGGCTCCATCTTGGGTAGCTCGCAGCTCACGGAGTAAGTCACGTCGGCTGAATACGTAACACGGCTGTCCGGACCAGGTACGATTGGCTTTCCGCCTTGGAAGGCGCAAACCCGCTCATCCAGATGGGCGGCTTCCGGGGAGCGCCAGATCAGCTCTAGCTTGCCATCGGGTAAGATTTTAAAGCGTCTTTTCGCGTAGATTTCATTCTGACCATCCTTGAGGTAGTACTCCCGCTCGAGGATGACATCGTCTCCTTCCGACCATGTGGACTCACCGATTATGTCGGCATCGGTGACGATTCTGGGGTCTAACGGTTCTTCGGAGGCAGGTGGCGTGTCATTCGGAGCCGCGTAGGCGTAACCGAGGGAAAGTAACAAGATGAAAGCTGATAGAACCCTAAGCATAATGATCTCCTTCCAGTGGAGTTAAGTTTTATTGCTCAGAAAATAATTGCCACACGTTGAAATCGATGTAAAGCGCCAAAGAGTGAAGTTTCCATTACAGCCCTTGACCCGGCCACCTCAGCGCCTTCATGGGCAACGCCGGCGTCCTGCTGCGCGCCTACTTCTACGCCATGGTGCTCGGCCGCGAAGGCATGATCCGCGTCGGCGAATACTCCACCCTCGCCGCCAACTACCTGCTCAAACGCCTCGAAGCCATCGGCTGCCAGGCCGCCTACCCCGAGCGCCGCGCCAGCCACGAATTCATCCTCACCTTCGCCAAACAGGCCAAGGACAACCACGTCACCGCGCTCGACATCGCCAAGCGCCTGCTCGACTACAACCAGCACGCCCCCACCATTTACTTCCCGCTGCTGGTGCCCGAATGCTTCCTGATCGAGCCCACCGAAACCGAAACCAAGGAAGCCATGGACGACTTCATCGACGCCATGGCCAAGATCCTGGAAGAAGCCAACACCAACCCCGAGACCGTCACCGAAGCGCCGTTCACCCAGCCCGTGCGCCGGCTGGATGAAGTGAAGGCGGCGAAGGAGTTGGATTTGGTTTGGAGTGAGTGATGATGCGACTTTGAGGGTTAGTTAGTCGTTACTATTTGAGGGGGCCTTTTCTGGCCCCTTTTTTGTGTTTGCGCGCCAAGCGGATACAAGTGTTGACTTGTGATGTTGGTCACGTTTTAACTTCTAGAGGGCTAAAGCTCTGACTTTAGCCGATACACGAAGCGGCGATGGGTCATGTGCTTGGCTATTCGGTAAATGCGCTCGCAGCCTGATACCTATTATGCGTCACTAGATCGGACTACGGAGAATGGGTTAATGGATCCAGAAATCGAAGCTATGGGCAAAGTTGCTGCAGCGATGGGGGAGCTAAATCCTGAAGCAAGAATGCGGATCTTGCGATGGGCGGCAGACAAGTATGGCGTAGAAATAAAAAAACCAAAGCCGAATAACCCTAGTGCTGATGGTGATTTGAGTGACATAGATTCAGGCGAAGACGTCGACGATGTTGAGAAGCATGAAACATTTGCCGAATTTTTCTCCGAAGCGAGCCCGTCAACTCCGGCCGAAAAAATATTGGTAGCCGGTTATTGGCACCAAGAGATGCTGGGCCGGCCCGACGTAAATTCGGCGGCGCTAAACAAAGACCTGAAAGATCTCGGGCATGGAATAACGAACCCAAACCAAAAATTTGACACATTATTGGGAACTAAGCCTCAGCTTGCAATTCAGCTAAAGAAATCCGGTTCATCAAGACAGGCAAGAAAGAAGTATAAAATTACAAAAGCTGGTATTGAGAAAGTAAAAAAGATGCTAGGAAGCTAACTTGATTGATGCGGCACGATTAAAAGATCTCCTTTCTAAGCAAGAGTATTCTCGGCTTGATAAGATTTTACTTTGCTTGGCCGTTGATGATACGCAGTCTAAGCAGGTCAAAGAAATTAAGGATCTGGCTGTATCGGCGGGCCTTAGGGAAATAAAAAAATGGAATGTTTCGGCAAGCCTTTCTTCCGCTAATGGGATGGCGGTGAGAACTGCCGAAGGCTGGGAGTTGACCTCCGATGGTAGAAAGAGAATTTCTGAAATTGCCGGCCCTTACGCTTCAAGCTCCGCACCTATAGTTGCTTCTAAGGTCCGCCAGCATCTTCCTTCCGTTACTGATGCGGAGACCAAGAAATTCATTGAAGAAGCCATTGAGTGTTACGAAGCTGGCCATCTACGTGCGGCTGTCGTTCTTTCTTGGGTGGGGGCAATTTCGGTACTGCATAAATACGTTATAGGAAACAGGCTTTGCGAGTTTAATGCCGAGGCCTTGAGAAGAGATTCTAAATGGAAAAAAGCGAAAAAATCTGACGATATAGGAAAAATGAAAGAGTCTGATTTTTTACACATTCTGGAAGCGCTCTCGATAATAGGGAAAAATGTAAAACAAGAGCTTGAGGTTTGCCTCAAGCTAAGGAACAGCTGCGGCCATCCAAATTCCCTTCAGATTGGGGAGTCTAGAGTCGCGGCTCATATGGAAATATTGTTATTAAATGTTTTTTCTGTGTTTTGAAAAGCGATTAACAAGTCAATCAACTGCGCAATTTCGGCGCCAGGTAAACTGAACCGTGTTGATTATTGAGGTGCCAGTCTCCATTACGGAAGCTCTTTGATGACTGAAGAACACGATGCTCAAGTAAAAGAAGAAACTGACCACATGAGATTGTCAGATTTCCTTGAGTCCAATCCGCCGAATCAGGTTGTGGCCATTTCTGACATGGGAGGCCGCAAGTCCGCTCAGTACGGGGATTATTCGAAGCTAAAAACACCAGAATTGCAGCTCCATTGCGACAATGAAATGTGCAATGGCACCAGGTTCTTTCGTTGCGTCAGAGGGGAAAACTCAAGGATTAATTCTAAGAGCTATACCTTCCTTTACATAACTTACCGATGTTCAAACTGTCAGGAAAGCGAAAAAACCTTCTCTATAGCTGCAAAGATAGACGTGGAACTCAAGGAAGCCGGGCATTGCTACAAAATGGGAGAGTTACCAACATTTGGCCCCCCTGTTTCGTCGCGCCTGATCAAACTTATAGGGCCTGACCGGGACGAATTTCTCAAGGGGCGAAAATGTGAGAACTTGGGGCTCGGAGTCGGAGCCTTTATCTATTACCGCCGCGTGGTGGAGAATCAAAAGAACCGAATACTTGAGCAGATCATCAAAGTTTCTAATAAACTGAATGCTACCCCGGAGGATCTCGGCCTGCTCGAGAAAGCCCTAGCTGAACCTCGGTTTGCCAAAGCTCTTGATATGGCGAAACCTGCTATACCTGAGAGCTTGCTCATCAACGGCCATAACCCGCTGGCCCTACTTCACGGTGCATTAAGTGATGGTGTTCACAACATGAAAGATGAGGAGTGCCTCACCATCGCTGGCAGTGTGCGTGTTGTGTTGGGTGAGCTTTCTGAACGTTTGTCACAAGCACTCAAAGATGAGGCCGAGTTAAAAAAGGCACTCGGAAATTTGATGAGGAGGGGCCCAAAAGGCTAAGCATAGAAAAACTTTGCACGCGACGCAGGGCCGATAAGCAACCCTGGCTTAGCAAGGGCGCACACTTTCTCAAACACTGTTGAACGCGGAGTTTGAATTTTCGCAGATGGTCGTGGGAGGTCGAAGCTACGGATTGCCATCAGGCGATAATGGATTGCGCAGGAAGGACGTTTTATAGCGGTATGAAAGGTCATGGCTCTAACTACAATGTATTTTCCTTAAATCTAAAGGAGCCCAATGAAGGCTTAAAAGTGATTAAAGCGCCTATGTTTGGTCTCAGACGGATGTCCGAGAAAAATAGAGAAGCAGGCTGCCAGGTGGCAGAAAAAATAGTAGACCATTTAACAACTTTATTTTTAGGAAAAATTTTAATTTATCAAAAAGATATTTTTAATAATATCTTACAAGGGGCGGACCTCTACATCAAGCGTATGTTCATATTACTTCAGGGCGCGTTTGTTATACCGCCACTTAGTCGCTCTCTGGACAATCTTTCCTCGGCTTTGACATGAGAAGAACGAGTTTGGTGACATGGATCAAATCCGAAAGGAATTATAGGCGGCACGATAGAAATTCAAAGCTGATTTTATGATTTTTAGCAACTGCGGGTGCAAAAAGAGCAGTTGCCGTTTGCCGTCATGAGAGAAACTCAAGGCATTTGCAATAGGCCAGATAGAAGAGCTTGATGTGCCCAACCTTCAAAAACAGAAAAGCTAAGTTTTGAGAGATAAAGCTGTTTGCACTGTTAGCCAACCAAGTATACCGGCGTCTGGTTTCCAGAGCGGTGCGTTTCGAACTGGGTGAATGTGCCCGATCGTTAGATTTAAAAATAGGGTAGATGCTTATGGCACTTGGAGAGGTATCAACCATTCTTTCGGCCTTAAAGAATGGGTTGGGTGTTTGGGACAGGTTCAACCCTAAAAAAGACCCCAAAGAGAAGCTCGAGGCTATCGAAAAAGTTATGGAAGCTGTCACCGAAACCAGGGCTTATGTTTATAATAGAGATGTTTTAAACCGTCAAGATCGTGATATAGAGCGAGAATTGGCATTGGCTTGGCAAAAAGCAGCTGGTGCTATCCTGGAATTTGATTCTAATTTACATGATTCTTCAGAGGTTAAGTCTTTAGGTTGGGCTGACCCTCGTAGCTGGCCTGAGTGGCGACGAAGGGCTAAAACCATTGATCTAGATCTGATAGAACAACAGTGTAATTGGCTTAGATCACAACCTTCTTAAGGGCCTGACAGCCGTGTGTGGTTGCAGTGTGTAGTTCCCCCAACTCTAGTGGACTAGTGGTATCGGTTCCTGCTTCTCCTCCATCGGCAAAGGAGCCCCAGCTTGTCGCTGGGGCTCGGTCCTCACCGGCTGACATCCCGAATAATTGAAAGCCGTCCATCCTCAACGGATACCGATACAGGTGTATCGATGGTAAACCCGGCCTGTTCCAGCCAGGTACCTTTGAGAAGAAGGAATGGAGTGATTGGGTTGCCGCTGTAGGGCTTGCTCTTCAGGGTGTAGTCCCGGTGGCCTTTGCGGACTTTGAGGGTGCGGTATTTCATGGTCGTGCTCCACTGATAGGGTTGTTTAAAGAGTGCCCATTAGGGCGGTCGGGCAGTTAAACACCGCTATCAGACGGCCACGCGCTTTTCCCGAAGGTCTTGTATGGCTACGCGCTACCCGACCATCGACTGGTTGTGGGCACAAAAGTACCGCATTCTCTCGGCCGAGACGACCGCTGATAGGGTGTGTTTAAGCACCGATATCCAGGCTAGCCGCCCCATCGTTTGAACACAGTAGGCTGAGGCTGAAATCCTTGTAAGCCATTTGCGCTTCTGTTTGAAAGCATTTCCCTCCACCGCAGGGCGCTTGATGACCGGTATGGCTGGAATCCTAGACGCGATCTGTCCAGTAACCCGGCTTGCGGGAATGATGGAGGAATGCAATCACAACCGTGATCGACCTACGGTTCAGGGTAACGAGGGAAAAGGGAAAGCGATGCAAAAGCAACGGCTGGCCCCGCGGCTGCCGGCTTTGCCACCCACGGGAGTGAGCGGCGGATTGGTTCTTCAAGAAGGCGCACGGCGTGGGCAAAGCGTCAGCCAGGCGAGCTCCAAGCCCCAGGTCTTCCTTTTTTGTACCAGGCTGCGGATTCTTCCAGCTCCCGGGCAGCTTTCTTGCTGACGTCAACGATCAAAACTAACTCTCTATCCGGTCCGGGCCCGTATGCGCGCGAGAACGTCTTCGGCGTCCAGCAATTGAGCTTTCCCGGCCTCTACTTCATTGATGCGGCGGCAAAGCTCAATGTCCCAGGCTTCGGCGACATCGTCATCGGCAGGGCCGTCCAGGCTGGCTATTAGGTCTCTGGCCAGCTTTGCCCGCTCCACTTCGGAAAGTGCCAGAGCGGCGTCTCTCAGGGCTTCGGGGTCTGTACCCATGTTTGGCTCCAGATATGGTTCTATAGGGCTATGATGCCTTATGGAGCGCCAATATGCGCAGGCCAATGTCTTTGCGACATAGCCTATATCTGATGGTGCAAACTCAGAAGCTGACAATCTCGCGTTTGCGGCGGTGTGCTAACCAATCCGATGCCTAGGCTAGCAGGCCGCCTACCCCGAGTGCCGCACCAGCCACCAATTCATCCTCGTCGAGCCCACCGAAACCAAGGACGACTTCGTTGACGCCATGGCCAAGATCTTGAAAGAAGCGAGCACCAAATCCGGAGACCGTCACCGAAGCGCCCGTCCACGCAACCCGTGCGTAGGCTCGGTAAGGTAAAAGAAGTAAAAGCGTTGGATTTGTCTTGGGGTGAGTGATTACTGGCTTTTAGGGTTAGTTGGTAATCACTATCTAAAAGAGTCTTTTCTGGACAGGTTCTGTCCTGCGCGATAGACGGATACTGGTGTTGACTTGTGATGTTGATCACGTTTCTACTTTGTCCAGTGTTCGGAATCTATATCAGTGGAACTCGCAAGGCGTGATAGGGCTACCTTTTTCGCTGTTTAATCAACGAGCACGTGATTTAATGCTTGGCACACAGGGGGATAATTTGGGTGTTCTCGAGTTTATTCTAGGGATGACAAATAGTCTTGTATGGCCCGCCGCGGTAGTCACTTGTGTCGTTCTTCTGAGAAACGATATTAGTTCATTGATTAGAAAAATAAGACGTCTAAAACACAAAGACACCGAGCTCGATTTCGAAAGAGGTTTATACGAAGCGATTGAATCGGCCGCATCGCAAGACGAGCTATCAGCGCCCGTTGATAAAGACGATGGTTCATCCGAGCTCGCGAGGCTATCTCCGCGCGGAGCGATTATAGAGTCATGGTTGCATGTAGAGAGATCGCTTAAGGATTATGCCGAGCGAAACGGGTTAGAAATTGACGAAAGAAAACCTTTTCGACTTGGCAGGGGTTTTATGCAGTCCCTGGATTATGAGCGCCTAGGGAAGGGTGTTATAGAGACTCTTAGGAAGCTTAGAGTTCTGCGCAATGAGGCTGTCCATTTAAAAGATGCGGATCTAGACTACGAAGACGCTGAAAAGTACCAGCAACTTTCCAGGCGAGTAATTAAGGTTATCGATAATGCATAACAAGCCTTTGGCAGTTTTTGCTATCCGGGTGCCGGACACGCTTTGCTTGCCGCTGCACAGTAGGGTATCTCTGCTGCAAATTATTAAGCAGGATATAGATGACTGCCAGCTTCTGCCTAAAGGCTGGACAATTAAAGAGTGATGAAAAATAGGGCTAGGGAATCACGGAAAAGATCCTGTCATCTTAAGGGGCGAGGGTCTGCCATGTACGTTTGCGTTCTAGCTCTCATTTCCTTTTTAGGCTTGTGTCTCTCGCAGCTTTCTTTTGGAAGAAAAGGTCAGGATCTGGAAATATCATAGCCTGCATGTCCGCGTCTGCGATCCGTCGATGTCTGCGTTGGGGGTAGGGCGGCGTCATAACAGTAGTTATCATTTTTGATCTATATGGAGGCTATATGCCTACATTGTAGATCAGGCCAAAGGTGTTCCTGTGCCTGGCGATAGTCGAACCGAGAAAATTAGAAAGGGTGTAAAGGCGTGTACAAATTGCAGAGCGTAAAAATCGATCAGTTTTGGCATCGTTTCGATGCGGGGTGCGAATTCCGTCCCGACGTAAACGTCATCATAGGGAAGAACGGGACTGGGAAGACGACATTTATGAATATCTTGTCTGCCGTCCTCTCGGTAGACATGAATGCGATTGCTTCAAACGATTTCGAAAGCGTCGTTGTATCTCTTTCTGACGGCAAAAAAAAGCGTACGATAAAAGCCACAAAAATAGATGATGACAGGTCGCCCTTTCTTGTCGTCGAGTATCAAATATCACGCAAGAAGTACCTGATGCGTTTTGTCTCGACCGATGATAGGCGTATGGCAATGCATTATCGGCGGCGCGCGCAGGAGGAGTCGTCTGAAGTTAGAAAAGTATTGTCTGGTTTGGTGTCCCTTTCATCCTTGTCTGTGTACCGCCTTAGAAGTAGTGATGACTATGAAGTTAGAGATAGAAATGGCACCCGTTTGGTGGCACCTGTAGATTATCGGCTGAATGAACTGATGCAGCGATTGACGCACTACCAATTGGAGTTGTCACAGCGCGCCAGATCCGTTTCTACTAAACTGCAGAAAGATGTATTGGCTTCAATTTTGTATGGCGAGGAAGACTCAAGAGGCGCGGGGTACCAGTTCGATTTTGATAAAGAGGCGGAAAAGAGAAAATTGGTTTCCGCATATAGTCAACTTAATGCCATCGACTCTGGTGTAAGGAAAAAAATCAATTTCCACGTCGACGCAATCGATGAGGCGATTTCGGCATTAGCGGAACTAAGAGAAGGAAGAAGCAAGGAGCGCGAGACAGGCAAAAAGGTTGATTTCCGTTCGCTTGAAGCGTTGAGGAAAAGCAGGAAAATCATAGAAATGTCTTTAGATGCAGAGACAGAGATTACGCGCATATTTTCTCAAATAAATAAGTTTCTATCTATAGCTAGAACTTTTATAGAAGAGAAGCAGTTTGATTTTGAGGGCGGAAACTTGACCGTCTCAACGAAGCAGGGCGGGATTGAGCTGCGTGACCTTTCATCTGGAGAAAAACAGCTTTTGATCCTGCTAACAGAGGCTCTCCTGCAAAAAGAAACGCCCTGCATTTTTCTGGCCGATGAACCAGAGCTATCGCTGCATATCGAATGGCAAAGAATGATAATTCCTGCAATTATGGAGTTGAATCCGAATGCTCAAGTAATTGCAGCCACGCATTCGCCAGAGGTAGCGTCAAAATTCTCAGATTCCATTTTCGATATGGAGGATCTGATCAATGGCGAAGCTTGAATATTCGGTTGGTGCTAAAAACGTCCTCACTAGATTTTATCGCGTCGATAAGATGCTCTACGTTGAAGGCGACGATGACGTTCCGTTTTGGGAGTTTATGTTTGAGAAGTTTGCTGATTTTAATGTAGAGGTCCAAGAGGTCGGCGGGAAAGAAGAACTTCGAAAATATGTTAAGTTGATTGACGAAGGCGAGTTGAACGACATTGCCGCAATGGATAATGATTTCAGTCCCTTTAACGGAGAGCGGGTAGATGGCAGCTGTATCATTAAGACGGCCGGCTATTCAGTTGAGAATACATTGATTAGCGCAAAAGTTTTAATGAAAGTTGCCAGGAAAATAGGCCGCTTGCCGGCCAGAAGTGTTACCCTCGAAGAATGCCAGTCTTGGCTGGATGATTTTCATTGTCGGTGCTCAACGCTACTAATAAATGATTTAATTGATCAGTGCGAGGGTAAGAAACTTGGTGTTGTTGGTGACAACTGTCACCGTTTCCTCGTGTCAAATCAGAGCGACAAGGTCTGTCCTAAGAAAGTTGAGCGGCATCTTAAAGATTTGGGGCTAGAAACTGATCCAAATCTATCGGATCAGTTGGAGAAGTCGAGGCAGGAGGCGGGCCTCCATTTGACTGATTATATTCGTGGCCACTTCCTGGCAAGCGCAGCTCAGAAATTTGTATTCCTTCTGGTAAAACGTAAAGCTGCAAAGGTTGGTTTGTCTAACGCGGCGTTTTTCGGTGCGCTAAATCTCGCGTTTGAGTCGACCTTTGATATTAATCATGCCCACTTTTCCCATTATGAGAGAGAGTTTGAACGTTTGAATGCCGCCGCTTAGTAGATGCTATGAGCTGGCTTTTTTAAATTCCGGTATTGTAGTAAACCGGTATGAAGGGGCTTCCGCGTTGTGCTGCTTTTTTGGTGGGTGTCGGTTTGGGAGATTATCTTATTTTATATGCCTAGAATTTGGAGTTAGTGTAATGCTCTCTCTTTGTGTTGGTGTTGCATGGCGGGTGAGTTTTGATGTTCGAATTTCGGGGACAATTTCATTGAGCCCGCTCTGTTTAATTGCCACGATCTTTTTTCGTCGCCAAATAATCACTCCCGTGGCGCTCAGCACGATCACGGTTAATCCCAACCCCGTCGCAACAACCCGATAACCCACCCCACCCACCGCCGCAATATGCAGGCTGGTCAGCCAGGTCGTGACCGTGTTCCCCGCCGCTTCCCCGGTGGGCAGGTAGTGGCCCAACGGGGCGCCGTCCGTGGCGTCCACGTACACCCAGGTCTCCCCGAACCGCTCGTTCACGTCGCTGCTGGTGCGCGCCATCAGTTTGAGGGCGTTCTTGTGTGGGGTGTAGGCGAAGCGTTCCAGGGCGTGGATGGTGAGCTCGCGGTCTTGGGCCAGGGCTTCCAGGTGTTGGCGGGCGGCGTGGTAGCCGGGTTCCCAGCCGATGGGCGGTTGTGGGCTGGGGTTGGCCCGGGTGGGCACGGCGTCGAGCGGGTTTTCCTGGAAGCTGAGGAACAGGCCGGTGGTGGGGCGGTAGACTTGGTCGTAGAGGGTGAGGGCGACGCCGCTCCAGGCGAAGACGAGCAGCAGGGCCCAGGGCCAGAGGCCGCCGGCGCGGTGCAGGTCGAAGGCGCGTTTGTGGCCGCCGGCGCGCCAGCGGAGGCGCCAGGCTTTGGCCCAGCGTTTCCAGAAGCGGCGGGGGCGGTGCCGGGCGTCGCGGCGGCGCGGCGGGGGGAAGGTGAGCCAGGCGCCGACGAAGCAGTCCAGGGTCCAGAGCAGGGCGATGAGGCCGAAGATCCAGGTGCCTATGGTGCCCAGCGCCAGGGAGTGGTGCAGGCGGTAGACGAAGGGCATGAGGTTGGCGAGGCCCTGGCTGAGGTCGCCCCACAGGCGGCCGCCGAGAATCTGGCCGGTGTAGGGGTTCACGAACACTTCGTCGATGGGTAAGGCCGGCGCGCCCGGTTTGGCGCTGAGGAAGAAGCGCACCGGGCTGTGGGCGTCCGGGGGCGCGAGCATCATCCAGTGCACGTTGGCGTCCGGGTAGGCGGCGTCCACCTGGTCGCGCAGGACGAAAGGCGAGAGCGGTTCGCTGTGCGCCGCCGGGGGCTCGACGTGCAGCCACTGCGGGTTGATCAGGGCGTCGAGCTCGTAATACCACACCAGCAGCGCGCCGGTGAGGCCGGCGATGATCAGGAAGTCTGCCATCACCAGCCCGACGTAGCGGTGCAGGACGACGAACCGCTGTCGCACGGTCATTGAAGCGGGCCCATCAGAACAGGTACTTCACGCGCGCCAGGTAGGTGCGGCCTTCTTCGCGGATCACGCCGTCGAACGAGCCGGGGGAGAAGATCTCCTCGTCGGTGACGTTGTTGAGCAGCAGGTCC
>Ga0208300_101090_pt1 | contig 12760 bp, 12 predicted proteins | sample 23_taG_FD_184096 | JGI IMG/M metagenome (GOLD analysis project Ga0208300, IMG submission 184096) | Marine viral communities from Cariaco Basin, Caribbean Sea - 23_WHOI_OMZ (SPAdes) (version 2) | ecosystem: Environmental > Aquatic > Marine > Oceanic | place: Caribbean Sea: Cariaco Basin... | reverse complement strand
TGGTAAAACAGGATATGGGTGTGACTCTTTTGCCTCAATATTATACTCAAAAGTTGGATTTAACAGGATTAGTCTGCTTGCCACTAACCCAACCTCAGTTAAAATGGGAGCTTGTCATGGCTTGGCGCCGTCATCGCTTGCTTACACCAAGTATGCAAGCTTGGCTTGATAACATAAGAAAAAATATATAACTAGGCCTTGATAATGCTTTGGCTGTAACAGGGCATAGGTTATACAAAACAGAGGTGATTGAATATTTGAAAGCAGATTTGCAAGGTTTAGCGAATGTACAACTTGCGACATTGAATTGGGTAGATTGGTTCAATAAAAAGCGTATACACAGTGCATTGGGCTATGTATCGCCTTTTGAGTTTGGAGACCTTCCTAAATTTTGTGTAAGTATTTAATCTAAACGTCAGTTACACAGAATCTGGGATGGTCTCAGCACATAACCTAGTCTTTGTGCTTAACTTGACAACTATCTATTAAAATTAATACATTTACATTCCAACTTATAACTATTTTATAAACTTTTGTTTATAATTAATCCTTGTCCAGAATAGTTGTAAATTGACTCGTCTAACTCTTTCTCACTCTTACCGACTAGAACAGAAACCATCAAATCACCACAAACATTGACACTAGTTCGTGCCATATCGAGTATACGGTCAATACCGGCGACTATGGCCAGACCTTCTAGTGGCAGACCTACAGTAGTGAGAACTAGAGATAGCATGATAAGACCAGCACCAGGAACCCCAGCCGTTCCAATGGACGCCAAAGTCGATGTCATGATAATTAAAACATAATCAGAAAAAGCAAGGTCAATACCGAATGCTTGAGCGATAAAAAGTGCACAGACACCCTGATAAAGCGCTGTACCGTCCATGTTTATAGTAGCTCCCACCGGAAGAACAAAGCTAGATACGCCTTCCGATACACCCAACTCTTCACGCGCCGCCTTGATAGTAGCTGGTAAAGTACCTGAACTGCTAGTTGTAGTAAAAGCAATTACAGCGGGGTTAATTATTCCTTTCAAATAACGCATAGGATTAAGGCGTCCCAAGATACTCAATAAACTAGTACAAAACACGAGCACATGAATTAAGCAACCAATGTAAACTAAGGCAATCACTTTGATTAATGGCACTAGGACATCTAAACCATACTTACCAGCTACCCAAGCCATTAAACCAAAAACACCATAAGGTGCCAGTTTCATAACCAGCTCGGTTAGTTTATACATAGCTTCAGCCAAACTTTCAAACAGTTGTATAGCAGGTTTGGCTTTTTCACCGCAAAGCACTAATGCCACACCTAAGCCCAGAGCAAATACTATTATTTGTAAAATGTCGCCCGCCGCTAGTGCACCCACTGGGTTCTGGGGTACTAGGTTAAGCAAAGTTTCAATAAAGGTCGGTGCTTCTTCACTCGCAGCAGCAACGTCAGTTACAACCATATTAAGCCCTTTCCCTGGTTCAAATAGGAAGCCTAAGCCAAGACCAATAGTGATCGCTACAGCAGTCGTTCCTAAGTAAATAGTGACTGTCTTTATAGCTATACGACCCATTTTGCGAATGTCCTTCATTGAGGTCACGCCTACGATCAGCGAGAAAAACACTAGAGGCACAATTAGCATCTTAATGGCGTTGATAAAGAGTGTTCCGATTGGTTTTAATATTTCAGCATCGGGACCTAAGATCACACCGGCAACTATTCCTAATACCATGCCTATCAGGATTTTTTTCCAAAGTGAGAGTCGACCCCAAAAATTGGAACGGCCTTGTTTTATGTTTGCATTATTCATTATTGTTTCCTTCCATTTCATTAACTCTGTCCATAATATTTCCATTATTTAAATTGATATAATTAATACGTTTTTTTAAACATATTCCTTAGCCCAGTTAACACATTGCTGAGCAAGTATATCTAATGAGTCTAAACATTGATTTGGCATATCTTTCTCAAGTTGAGCTAATGCAATTGGAATTTCTGTACATCCTAATATCACTGCGTCAGCTTTCTGAAGTATCATGGCATTGAAAATAGGCTCTATTAACTTCGTACCATTTTCAATATTCCCAGATTTAACTTCATTAATTCCATTCATAACAGACGTTTGTTGTTCTTCATTAGGAATAAGAACATGAATGCCTTTGGCTTCCAAAGCTTCCTGATAGAGCTGAGTTTTGATTGTTGCATTAGTTGCTAATACCGCAATATTTTTATAACCAATATCACAAATTTTGTTCACTACGCTATCAATGATACTTATCGTATGAATGTTACTGTCTTGCGTTAATCTTCTATACCAAAAATGAGCAGTATTACATGGAATAACGATACAGTTGGCTCCGGCCACACTAAGCTCTTGAAAGCCATTTTTTAATTGTTCAAAAGGATCATTCTCTCCAGTCATGATAAAAGTCGTTCTATCTGGTACTTGAGGTATATTCCTTATAAGCATGGGTATATGCTCTTGGTCTGTTTTAGCAGGAGTAAGAGTAATCACTTTCTTCATAAATTCAGCTGTAGCTAAAGGTCCCATACCACCTAGCACGCCCAATATTTTATTCATTTTGAGAAACCAGAATATAAACGATAGGGACTAATCTATATGATTACTTGTCTTTTGATAAATGCTATTATCCTTAACCATATGCATAAATTGCATAATGTCAAAGGAAGTAGTTATGAATATTGAAAGTAAATGGCTAGAAGATTTTCTTATTCTTGCAGAAGTTAGAAGCTTTTCAAAAGCAGCACAAATCCGAAATATGACGCAGCCGGCATTTAGTCGTCGAATTCAATCACTCGAAGAAACAATAGGCTCGCAACTCATTGATAGAAGTAATGTGCCAATCAGCCTTACTCCTGTTGGTAGTGTATTCAGAACATCAGCTAGAAACTTAATGGGACAAATAACAGAGACGATAAACCATTTGAAGGGGCTATCAAATCTTGATGGAAGAGTAATCAAGGTTGCTGCGGCGCATTCACTAGCTAATAGTTTTGCCTCTAAATTGCATGACATTGCATCAGATATCATAGGATCTTCAATTTTGAATATTGAGGCTATCGATGTAGATCGTGCGATCGAAGCTTTGCAGGATGGTGAGTGTGACATATTGCTTTCATTTCATAATGAATTATTGAACCTACCACCCTACTTATCATTACTTATTGGTGAAGCAAAATTATTACCGGTATCCGCCTGCGACAATAAAGGTTTACCACTATATAAGTTTTCAGAAGAAAAGCCCTGTCCTTATTTATCGTATAGTCGCAATTCTTATATGGGTAGACAAATTGAAAAAGTTAGGTCGAAAGTAAATCTTAATATTGTGTTCTCTTCATCAATGACAGATTTGTTGAAACAACAGGTAATAAACGGAAAAGGTATTGCTTGGCTACCTGACTATGCTATAGAAAAGGAACTTGAAACAAAGCAACTAACAATTATTGGTAATTATGAGTTGGTCTTACCTATTTCTTTTTATGCATATCGCTATCAGGCCCGTTTACATGAGTCAGGAGAACGATTTTGGAATGAATTGGCAAAATTACAAGTAGGTGAATAGTGTCTTTAGAATTGAACCACCTATGTTATCCTGCTGGTGTATTTTAGCAGTTAATCTCTATTTGTAAGTGTTCTTATTTATTGGGGGGATTACCCTGCAACCTGAAACGTAATCAATATTTTTCTTACTTAAACAGAATATATTAGAGGAAATTTGATAACAGACCACTTTTATTTGACAGGATTATTACAGATCCTCAAAATAATTTTGAGTATTTGAGTATTTGAGTATTTGAGTATTTGAGTATTTGAGTATTCGAGCGGAAAATAAAACTAGTTTTTTTCAAATAAATAAATTTACTGAACGACTTATTGGTGTCGATATCCATATTTTCTATCTAAGACAGGAGATGATGATTATCAAATAGGAGTAGATACATAAGAGATTAGACTAAATAAATATAGATATAATATCGCACATGTATACACGATTATGTAGATATAATATCGTATCTTTATACTCAGAGTTATATCCTTGGAGGCCTATAAATAAAGGCTTTGCGGATGCCCAATAAAAAGTGTAGACTACAGAAATGCGAAAGCCCACGCGGGAACGTGGGCTTTCTAGCATAGGGGTTAAGTTGTGTTGGGGAACACTTCTTAACAATGTTTTGAATGAGCAATTAAGCAGAAACAAAACGATCTAACCAGTCGCTATTGTAATGCTTACTTGCTATAAATACAAGTATTTAGACTGATGTCATTACAGTACGCAACTGTCCAAAATCCGTCATTAATCAACAATGACGTTCTAAAAGTAGCACCTCTAAAACGCTTCTATGAAAATATGCCTGCGTGGATGCCTATAAGTCTCGAAAAAGGCAAAGGGTTGACTGAGCCACTAGAAAAGAAAAACGCGCTTACAGACGGCAGGTTGATACAATTTAATGCTGCTAAATTAGTGCGTTATCTAGTTTTTGATGTTGATGAAATGCATCCGGATGATAATGCAGACTACGAACACAACTGTTTTTACAACTGGCACGTTGCAGGTTTACCACCACCACAAATAATAATTAAAAATAAAAAAAACGGCCATTGTCAGTATTTTTATGAGCTTAAAACGCCAGTTAGTACTAGCGATAAAAGTAATCAGAAAATTGTGTTTTGGCTGCACTCAATACGCAGAGCAATGACGTTAGAGCTTAATGCTGATAGCGCATACACTCACCACATATCACGCAATCCTTTCAACCCGATTGATCAGGAAGTCTTTTATAATTTAGTCAGGCCGTATAGCCTAGATGAGCTAACAAAAAACCTTGATTTATCGACGAAATACAGCATTCAAAAACCAGATGACTATATAGGACTTGGGCGCAATAACGATACGTTCCACACTGTGCGCTTTGATGCTTACTCTTATAAAAGTCGATGCAATACAGAGCAGCAGCTCTACAGCTTCGTGTTAGGACGCTGTAGAGCAGTAAACGCTGACTTATTTGCTAATAACATGTTGCCTGAAAACGAAGTCAAGACCATTGCAAAAAGCATTTCCGAATGGACATGGAAGTATTACACAGGTAAATCACGACATATTAGTAAGAAGTTGAGTAAAGAAAAAGCAAGAATTGGTAAAAAAGGTGGAAAGGCAACAGGAGCAGCCAAGAAAAAAAATAATGCACGTAAGAGAAAAAAGGCACTTGAATTAGTTGAGCAAGGTATATCAAAAGCAGAAGTAGCACGGCAGCTCAAAATTGCACGATCAACAGTAATCAGCTGGTGCAAAGATGCTGAGAAAAAGGCGGAAAATGACGACCTTCAAAACAGCATGTTTTTTGACACACTTTTTGACTAGAAAATTCGATAACCACGGTAGTTACAGAGCAAAAAAGTGTCGTGTAAGCTATCAGATAAAGACCGTAGGTCTTCCGCATGTGCTTTGGGCGGAGCGCAATGCACATGCGGTCTCTTTTAGTGTGTTGGTATTTGTTACCTGTTTCTTCTACTTTGTTATGCTTGTACAAAATCATCCTTTGGTAATGAAAATGATATTACCTTATTAACAAATAGTATGGAGTCAAAATCCCTGACTTTGCTCTGTCATTAATGTTGGCTGCTGATTGACCTGCCACCAAAGTTTTAGTGTTGCTCTGGCGTCTAGGTGCTTGATCTGCTCAACGTTCTCAACTTCTAGTCACAAGTGTTCCCCTCCAATAATAGGGGGTACCTTATAATAATCAAATTGTAGATAGTCGGGATCTTTAACTCTGCTCTGTCGCTAATGTCGGCTGTTGATTGATCTGCCTTTGAAGTCCTAACGTCTAGGCTGAACCGCCCCGGGATTGTAGAGAGTATTCAAGAGCTCTACGATGTCGACATCTCAAGCTCTCTTGTCTCAAGAGTCACCGATAATATATTAGAGGACATCACAGCTTGGCAGAACAGACCACTGAGCAGCATCTATCCTATCGTTTATTTGGACTGCATTGTCGTCAAAGTATGTCAAGACAAGCAGATCATCAACAAAGCCATTTACTTAGCTCTAGGCGTCAGTCTTATTGGTAAGAAAGAGCTGCTTGGTATGTGGCTCTCAGAGAATGAAGGCGCTAAGTTCTGGCTTAGCGTGCTCACTGAACTACAAAACCGCGGGGTGCAAGATATCCTCATTGCTTGTGCCGATGGTTTAAAGGGCTTCCCTGATGCTATCAACACGGTTTATCCTAAAGCACGGGTTCAGCTGTGTATCGTCCACATGGTGCGTTACTCAATGAAGTTTGTACCATGGACGGACAAAAGGCCGTAGCGGCTGATTTAAAGGCCATCTACGGCGCTGATACGCTTGAGATAGCAGAGGCTAATCTTGAGCACTTTGATGAGGTGTGGGGTGATAAGTACCCGCACGTGGTCAAGTCTTGGCGCAATAACTGGGAGGACTTAACGGTGTTCTTCGGTTATCCTAAAGACATCAGAAAAGTGATTTATACCACCAGTGCTATCGAATCTTTAAACAGCGTAATTCGGACGGCGGTGAATAAGCGTAAGGTGTTTCCATCTGATCAAGCTGCTTTTAAAGTGGTGTACTTATCAACACAGCAGGCATCCAAAAAGTGGTCGATGCCGATCCGTAACTGGACGCCTGCTCCTTTATGATTATGTTTGATGATCGCATCAGTAAGCATTTAATCTAAATGGTAGTTACACAGAATTCGGGATGGTCTCAATATTTATTATAAACCTTCATTTATTCAGTGAGTCGATATTGTCATGGTTGATTCATAAGCTTAGTGTGAATAGAACGGGATTGACTTAGTTATTGTTAATAGGCCTCTATTACTAAGTTTAACTGATACTTTTAGTGTTAATTGTCTCTCGCATCTTTTCAATCTCTGCAGTCAATGAGCTACACTTTTCCTGTTCTGATTGATAGTTAACTGAAAGCTCATCATATTGCTCACTCAATGCAGTGTACTCTGTACTAAGCAAAGTTTTCTCATGATTTAACGTGTCGTGTTGCTTAATCAGTAGCTGATGATCTGCTTCAATCTTAGCTTGCTTTTGAGTAAGCTGCTCATTAATCCCTGATAACTTATCACGTTCAGCGATTATGGCCTTTAACTCTCCTTTCACTTCTGCTGTAAGATTCGTTATCTCGTTGCGCTCAATAACGACTGTCTTTAGCTCATCCTTAGTTGCTGTCAGTTCTGTTTGCAGACGCGCGATCTCTGCTTTATCGCTATTAGCAGTGGCTTCAAGCGTGGCCACCTTCGATATGTTGGCACTCAGCTCTTTTGACTGTTGATCAAAGCTGCTACGCAGGTCACCAAGTTGGGCCTGAGCTGCCACTGTTTTAGCTCGTTCAAGTTCTAGCTGGTGCTGAGTATCGCTGAGTGTCTGTGTCAGCACATCCCGTTCAGCAGTCACTTGAGCCGCGGTGATAGCCGTTGCCTCTGCAGTTGCTGTGACCTCATCGAGCTGTTCTAACAAATCAGCCTGCTCACTCTCTAGGGTCTTAACCGCTTCTTGAGCCTCATCTGTCTCAGCTTGCGACTTGGCCTTAATACTCTCTAGAGCCTCCCGTTCTTTAACCAGACAATCATTGGCAATATCAATGGCCGTCTGCCACATATCCGCACCAAGCGTTTGTAAGCGTTCAGCAATGCTACTTGGTAGCTCAACCTGTCTTAGCTGCTCTTCTTGTTGGTTATCCTGACGCCAAGACTTCATGGCTTCACTGATGGTCGTGAATGATCCACCACCCAGCGCCTTACGCACTTCGGCTAAAGTAGGTTTGATACCTTGTTCGTGCAGTTGATCAGCAATAGAATGAATTTGCTGTGTAGTAATGGCCATAATTATTGTCCTTAATTTTGTATGAGTAAATATGTAGCGTTTGTAGTATGTTGTATATAGTATAATACAATATACAACATACTACAATATAAGGCTTAAAAAAACCTCAAGTAATCTTGAGGTCACAATCATTAGATTAGGGCTAACGATCAGTTAAGTACTCTTCTAGCGCATTACTATCATTTATTAATGATTAGCGCCTGTTTGCTTGGTTTTATCCTTAAATTTGGCAATGATACTGGCCTCAGTAAAGAACGCTTATGGTTTAATACTGCCACGGCTAACACCTGACCAGTCGGTGACTTCTGGAATGTCTGATAGATCAATGTCGTCATCATTAAGCGTTGCTAAATGCTCTAAATCTACTTGTTGCTTGGCCGTTAGTGGTGGTAGCTCGTCTATTTGATAGCTAACTTTGTTCACACTGGCTCCCTTTAATTTTTTTGACACGTCTAGCTGAGATAGATAATGCGTATAACCTCACCATTATCTATTTCTGTTTGCGTATGGGCTACCAATAGGACGGCGGTACCGTCTACTGTACCCAGCGCTTGCCACTGCTTTTCATCATTTTCATACCTGTCTTGCTGACGCAGGCATAAAAGGTCTAGAAAAACTCGGGCGGCTGCCTCAAATAATAAACGGTGCTTACGCTGATTGGTGTTTTTTTGTTCATCCCATTCAAATCTAATACTTATCTGTTCTCTCTGTCAGTATGCTCTTTATAGATTAGCAATTCATCTTGACTGACAGCTGATACTTTCTGGTATTCAAAAGATAGCGGTACTTGATTGGTTTGCGCCACTTGGGTCAAGAACAATTTAATCGCTTGAGACGGCGTTAGACCATAGCTTTCAAACACGGCAAAAGCATTTTCTTTTAGCTCTTGATCGAGCCTGATATTATAATTAGTTGTCGTCATGGCATTACAAATGGCTTATCTGTGTACATATAATATAAACCATTTGTATAGACAGTACCAGATTAATCACTCTTTTTTCTTTGCTATGATTTTTGCTTAGGGAACGTATAACCTACCGCCAGCAAATGCTTTTTATGGGTCTTTAAAAAAGCTTCATCTCTTAATTGAATGTGTAACCAGCTGATCACTTCTTGGGTACTTTTTCCTGAAGGCGCATAGCTACCAAATGGGGCATAGTTAGCCAATAGAGGCGCAAAACGGTCGATCTGTTTGACTGTTAAGGATGGTATATCTCTATTCTCATTATTCTGATTTAAGTCCTCCAGACTTTTTTTCTTGGTGGGCTTAGCTTTTACATTAAATTTTAGTCCTGTGACGGTACGACCACGTTTGACGTTTTCATAGGTGATTTTAATATCTGACTTTTCTGTTATTTCTTCAACGCTTGGGTTGATGACTCGACTTTTTAGGTTGTTAATACGTTCGTAAGATTTAGAAAGAGCTAGCTCCTCTCTAATTTCTTCAAGTGACATTGTCCACGAGCTCATTGCCTCATGTTTTTTGGCCAGATGGTATATATCTATTGAATATTCACCCTTCAGTTTAAGTACATCTTCTTTTTTATATTTAGTGAATGGATTATTTTCATCAAAAACCTTCAACATCAGTAGCACTTCATCTGTAAAACATAGAGACACATAGCCATCTTCATATATTGATCTGATGACCCACTGTACATTGACACGGCTACCGCGTTCATTTCTATAGCTAAAAAATCGCCTCATCATCGTTTCACTAGCATCTTTTAATTGAGTATAAGCAGAATCCACTTGAATGTTGCAAGCCTCTGCAAATGCTTTCGCGGTTATCTCTATAGTGTCTTTTTCAGTGGCATCTATCAAACGCACTACTGAACTAGCAAGCAACAGCAACCGTTTTTCATCAAGTGTCATTTCATAAAACGCTTGTAGAATACGATTTTGCATAACAACCCAATTTGCAGGGTATTTCTTCTCATATAAACCAACTTGGTTAGTCATATCTACGCCTTAATGCTCAAATCTATCTAATTGTAGCATGATACCTGCTGATTGTAGCTTTTAACCTAGCTGATTGTAGCTTTTAACCTAGCTGATTGTAGCATTAACCTAGCTGATTGTAGCTTTATAGATCTTGAAGCCCTTAATTGGTAAGGTCTGAGAGCGTCCTAAAAGTCTTTAAAAATCTTTAAAAGTAAAAAATATGTTTTTATATTAAATAATAGGAAAAAAGCTCAAGAACTGACGGATTTGAGATGATAATATGAGCGACCAATCACTTATAAAACTGATCAGTAGCTCAAAACGCTATGGTCAATTTACTCGGTATCAATCTTTATTCTCATAGTTCGGATTAAGCTTTGATCTTTGAAAATCTTCAAAAGCACGGTCAAAGATATTTTGAATATCTTCGTCTGTCATTCTGGACAACCCTGTTTTCACATTCTCAATATCAGTCTCATTTTTTGTAGATAGTTTGTCTTCATTTTCAGTAGCCATTATCGACACATCTGTAAACACTTATCAAACCGTTGCTAAAAAGCCTAGAAACCACTCTTATATACGTTTTACGCTCTGTCCGATACGATGGTAGCTAAAGCTATTCTAAAACGCTTAAAACAGCCGATAATCGTCTCCTAACCTTTCGCTAATTAGTAGACGATCCAGCTGTACCTTCAATTAGGCGATTTCGAGTAGCTACTGTGATGATGAATAAATATCAAGCAATGAACCGTGGTCACTGTCCTGACTGTTTTTAGGTGGTGTAAAGCTGCTTGGTGTTTCCTTAGCTTCACTTTGAATCTTATGAGCGATTGATTTTAAAAATTCACGGTGCTTTTTCAAACGAGCATATTTTTCATTATCGTGTGCGTCTAAAAAAATAGCTTGCAGTTCATGATTATCATCATCGTCTAATGCGTTGGCCAACCACTCCCCCAATATTTTATGTGCTTCAAGCCTGTCCTGATCAATCTCTTTTTTAAGAGCCTGTAATTGCTTAATCTTATTTGCGAATAAATCATCTGATATTACTGACATTACCTCATCCTTTTTTTAGCCAACTATGATAGAGTTGATCCTAGCAGTACATACATAGGTATGCAAGGTAGTAAAATACACAAGACCACATCGTTTCGTGGGCGCAGTAGTATTTTAACCCTCTGTTAAGAGCGAACTTAGGAGTTTATGTAAAAAAGACCCACAAGGGGCGCTATTTTTTTACATAAACTCCGTCGTCCGGCAGGGGGCGAACCCCCTACAACCCCCAAAAAATCATCTCTCAATATTGGGTTTTTTGCTATGAATAATAAAGGGTTTCATCTGGCGGTTAGCGCCGTTAGTAAGGCGAAAAATCATAGCGTGGTGGCAAAGTCGGCTTATAATTCTGGCTCAAAACTGGTTGATGAACAGTCAGGAGTCGTCCACGATTACACCAGTAAAGCTAAAGACAAAATCTTAAATTTAGTGGACAGTGATGGTACTAAATACACGCAAGTTGTTGAGAAAAATGTGGTGCATACGGCGTTGTTAACGCCAACTATTGCTGGGGATCTAGCAGTGACACGTGAGGGTTTCTGGAATGATATTGAACGCATTGAGACTCGTAAAAACGCGCAATTGGGTACTGAGATTGATGTGATGTTTCCTGATGGGATCACCGCGGATCAGCGTATAGTTCTGGCCGAGCGCTACGCTCAAACCTTATCTGATCGCTATAACGTGCTTGTCGATGTGGCCATTCATCGGCCCCACAGTCACGAGAAACATGTGGGGGAGGTTGAAGTGGTTGAGCTGACCAGTCGTAACTTTCATGCCCATATTTTACTCTCAAGCCGTGAGATAGTAGCGGATGTTGAGGGTTATGCTTTATCAGCACGCAAGAATTGGTTGCAGTGGTCAACGGAGGAGCGGTTATCTAAGGGGTTAAACGGACGCGGCGATGAGCTTAAATATCAACGCACCCTTTGGGCGGATATGGCCAATGAGCTACTGCCTAAGAATAAAACCATTAGTGAGAAATCCTACCGTGAGCTGGGCATCAATCGTTTGCCAAAAATGAAACTGGGTAAATCACTATATAAGGATATTCTCAAAGGCAATCGTTCAGTGATTCACGAGTACAACGAGACGATTGATGAGATCAATGCTTACATTGAAAAAAATGGTTTAGTAATTGAGTACGACGACAAGGGACGTATTGACCTAGAAAGCAATGAACAAGAGGTTAACGGCGTCACAATACATTATAAAAAGCGTAAACCCTTTGCGCGAATTGAGCTCAGTAATATCCGCTTTGTAGATCCTGCCGCTGAACTTGAACCCGCTATCCCTAAAAGTAACAGTCAGACGCATAGTGATGCGGCCAATGATCACGTACTTGATGAGCTTTTAGCAATCTCAGCCGACTTTGTGAGTCAAAAAAAGATGGTACGCAGCGCCTTATTTTCAACCATTGATGCGCTGCATGAAGAGTTAGCGCACCAGTCTAAACAGATTATTACCATTGATAAAAACATTAAGAGTACCCAGCGGTTCACCGAGGAGGTGGGACAGGATTTTAGTGACCCCCGCCAAAAAATGATTGAGCTTGCTAGGCAGATAAGCACAAAAGAGCAAAGTGAGGCACTAAAGGCGGCTTTAGCGTTGGTTGAGGAGTTTAGACAAGATGATACCCTACAAACAGGCCGCGCTGTTAGCCGTCTTGAAGAGCAGCTGTCACAGATTGATAAAACGGTGCTGAACAATAAAACGATGCTAGAAAAGCTGATCCCGCTTAATAATGAAGTCATTGCTGACTACAAAGGGTTGAAGGCCACGCTAAAACCCTTTGCCGCAAAGCTGAATAAACTGGCGACTGGCTTTAAAGCTCTTGATGAGATTGATATTGAAAAATCCGACTTATCCTTACAGTGGGATCAAGCGTTT
>Ga0208300_101088_pt1 | contig 12816 bp, 15 predicted proteins | sample 23_taG_FD_184096 | JGI IMG/M metagenome (GOLD analysis project Ga0208300, IMG submission 184096) | Marine viral communities from Cariaco Basin, Caribbean Sea - 23_WHOI_OMZ (SPAdes) (version 2) | ecosystem: Environmental > Aquatic > Marine > Oceanic | place: Caribbean Sea: Cariaco Basin... | reverse complement strand
GCCTGATCGTCGGTTTCGGCACCCGGCTGGGCAGCGGCTGCACCAGCGGCCACGGCGTCTGCGGCCTGGCCCGGCTGTCACCGCGCTCACTGGCCTCGGTGGCCACCTTCATGGCCACCGGCATCCTGACAGTGTTCGTGATCCGGCACCTACTGGGAGTGGGCGCATGAAGAAGAATATCGCCGCGCTGATCGCCGGCCTGCTGTTCGGTCTTGGCCTGGCCATCTCGCAAATGACCAACCCGGCCAAGGTGCTCAACTTCCTCGACATCACCGGCACCTGGGATCCCACCCTGGCGTTCGTCATGGGCGGCGCCGTGCTGGTCACCCTGATCAGCTTCCGCTTTATCCTCAGACAGGAGCAGCCGCTGTTCGAGGGCCAGTTCCACCTGCCCACCCGCAGCGACATCGACGGCCGCCTGCTCGGCGGCGCGGCCCTGTTCGGCATCGGCTGGGGCCTGGCCGGCTACTGCCCCGGCCCGGGCATCGCCGCGCTGGTGATGGGCCTGTGGGAGCCGGTGTTGTTCGTGGTGGGCTTGCTGGTGGGGATGTGGGGGTTCCGGCGATTGCCGGCGTAGGGCCGCCGGCGATCACTCGATGTTCTGAATCTGCTTATCGCAGGAATTAAAATAGTCTATATAAGACAAAGAGTTGCGTGATCTTCGGAAAGGAATATAGAGCGATGCCCACCACTTTGCCCACCATTTAACCATGGATCATCTGCGTGACCCCACCGCTTGGGCGAGTAGGTCCTCGATGATGCGGTTCTTGGTCACTTTCCGGGCTTTCTCTAGCTGATCAAGGTTGCGTCTGGCCTCATCGCTCAGCGAAAAGTAGACCTGCTTCTTCGCCTTTTCGGAGTTCTGATATTTCCTTTGTGACCAGGTTTTTTTCATTTTGGCTAGGAAGAGCTCCTGGGTGTCAGGGCTAATGCCATATAAGTGGTCTAAGAAGCCCAGGATATGCGCGTATTTGTCCTTGGGGAGCTGCTCTGTGGACGGGAATCCGAATGTGGTGCGGTGCCGTTTCCAGAAATCGCATCCTCCGAGGTAACTTATAGCCCAAGTCATCTGTTGAGAATTCTTGCCGTCGAGCCATTTTATCTGCTTGTCGGGTATCTGGGCACGCACCCACTTCTCTCTGAACTCTTCAAGAGCTTTTCGCTTTTTTTCGATACTGATCGGCCAAGCATCAATCGCCGCGATGACAAGCGGATAGCGCTGATCGGGTTGGCAATTTAAAGGATCGGGTACGTATGCGGTCGAGGCATCAAAGTCGGGGGGAGTGACCACGGATAGACGTATAGCGAGCTCATTGATAAGCCAGATTAGCTGCCGCTGATTGCCGGATGATATCCATTCTAGGTCGTTATCTGGAAGGAAGCGGGATTCCCTCCACTTCCTGACCAAATCTAAGATCCCTCTGTCGTCCCACCTATTAGATAAATCCTCGACTATCGTCTCGGTGCTTCGGATCTCGTTGTTGTGGCCAGGAGGGAGAGCATCTGGGTTCACCTCTAAGTAAGCACGTAGCCAGTGCTTCTCCCTGGCGCTTAGCGGCTTGGTGATTAGATGGCCTTCATCGTCTCGGAGCATGAGTAATCTACATATAGAAAATAACGTATGATTTTATATCAGTATAACAATGAATATATCGTAGGATTTAGAGAGAGTAAACAGTGATATTTTGCAGGATTTAGGAAGAAAAAATGAGCAAAGAATGTAAGGAATACGGGCCTTTCAGGCGCGTTGGTGGATCATGCGAGCAGGCTTGACACCAAGAATGAGCTGACGTCAGTGATGGATCGAGGTGCTCATGGGGTCGACTTCGCCGTAGTGACAGGAAGGGGCCGGTCAAAATATGATCTAACTTGAGAGCGCAATTTCTTCCCTTAAGGCAGAGGCCCTGGAGGGAAAGGCCGAGCATTTGGCCGGTATATAGTTATGCCTACGATGACTACCAAGCGTTATTTCTATAGCTGAACCATAGCGATAGATAGAGCATCTTCATGCATAGCGAACGTCGCTGAGCAGTAAAAACACACGCAGCAGCTACCTCTTATGAAATTCACAGTTTCAAGGAGCTAGCAGTGCGCAAACGTAGTAGTCACAACACCAATCTCACCCTCCACCACTCCGGTCCCTGGCGGGGCTACGACGTCCAGCTACAGCGTGGACCGCTGATTATTCCCTATCTCGAAAAAATTCATCAGACGATGCAGCGGGCTATTGAGCGTCAGCCCAGGACCATGGCGGTGCGGCTGGATCTATCCTTGCCCGCCAATGGCTATTTTCGTCCCGGGGATCCGATCGATCGGTTCATCAAATCCTTGCAAGCTCAAATAGATGCGGATATGGCCAGGCGTAAGCGTGAGGGGCGGACCTCGCCTGATTGTCGCCTGAAGCATGTTTGCGTGAGGGAGCAAGAAGACTCTCATCAACCCCACTTCCACTTGGGCCTGTTCCTGAACGGGGATTGCTATCGAAGCCTCGGTGCGATGCCGACCGGGAATGGCGCCGGTGCTTTTGATCCTGATGTCCCGGCGGATCCGAACGCGGTGGTGGCAGACAGCCTGGCAAAGCGCATCGTTACGGCCTGGGCCCGTGCTTTGGGCTGGAGCGTGGAGCAAACGGTCGGTTTGGTGCACTTTTCGGAGGGTGGGACCTATTGGATCAAACCAGGGTCGCCTATTTGCGATAGCCAGATTGCGGGCCTGTTCAACCGGCTGAGTTACCTGGCCAAGGAAAGCACCAAAGAGTTCGGGCACGGAGGAAAGAACTTCCGATACAGCCTTACCTAGTCTGGCGGCCAAACGGTGTTTATTTACAGCGATGGCCCATCTCATGAGCAGAAGGAGCCATCTCATGAGAATCATGCGTTTAACCGAAGTCATCCAGACCACGGGCCTGGCCAGGTCATCCATCTATAGCCGGATGAGCGAGGGTAGCTTCCCCCGGCCGGTCCCGCTTGGGGCGCGGTCGGTGGGCTGGGTGTCAGAGGAAATCCAGGATTGGGTCGAGTCCCGTATTCAAGAGCGGGATGCGGATAGCGGCCTCCAAGTGGCCGGAGGCGGGACTTGATAGAGCCCCACTCCCCCGAACCTAGGTCCGACCAGGAAGGCAGCGAGTCGCAAGCGCCTAGCTGCGCTTCTTAGCCAACCAGGCAATGATCAGCTTAGAGACATGCGAGCCGTACCGTTTGGCCGCTTCAGTAGCAAACTCAATCAAGAATTCCTTTGCGTGAAAGAGCACCTTATTCATCTGTTGAGACAGATAGTCGAGGATTCCGATCTCCGATTCCGCGATAGCCTCTATCGTTACATTCTCCTCTTTGGCTTCACGGACCAAAGACGCCTTTTTATCATTCGGTAGTGCGGAGACAATGGCGCTGATCAGCAGATCCATGTTGTAGCCCTCCTCCGCCGACACCGCGACGACATGATTGCCCTGAAGGCCGAACTCCCGGACGATGTGCTGCCTCTTTTCCTCCAGGTTGGCTTTCTGGCGACCGCCTGGCTGCCGGCGTCGTTCGTCCCATTCGCGGCAGGGTTCGATCTTGTCCGCCTGGGTAACGGCGAAGACCACGGGACATGCGCCCTCATGGGGCTTCACGGCGGTCTGGTACGCCTGTACGGCTGACGCATAGGCGCGATCATCGGCTTTGATCGCCCAAAGCACGAGGTCCAGCTCCGGTACCAAGCGCCGGTAAAGTTCCAGGTATTCCTCGTCGCGTTCCCGGTTCTCGCCAACACCAGGGACATCTACCAGGATCAGACCGCCGCCTTCATCATCCGTGAGCAACACCTCCTGGAGATCGCGCGTGCCGGCGGCCACGTCACTGACAGGGGCGATTTCCCGGCCGAAGAGCGCATTGCAGAGGCTGGACTTGCCCGTTCCCGTCACACCAAAGACGCCCACCTTTGGCGTATAGCTTCGAATCCGTTTGATCTCTCGTTGGATAAAGTTGCGAATCTCCTGCTGTGCCGTTTCGTCCTGTGTTTCAGTGCTGAGCGCCCGGCTGTCGCCCTCGGTATCGGCAGACCTGTTTTCATCCGTCATGGGGGTTCCTTTGATGGTTGAATTGATGCGCATGCCCGGCTCCTTGTCCTAGGACAAGGAGCCATGGCCGGCGTTATCGGAGGTTGAGGGTATAGCGGCTACTGAAAGCGTCACCGGTTTCATCCACCAGGAAGGCGAACTCGACCTGCACGGACGCGTCAACGTGCTCCACCAGCAGGCTGAACGACAACGTCTCGTCGGCCTCGATGGTTTGCCCGCTGCTGATTCCAGAGAAACGAGCGTTCAGGCCGGCCGGCAGAGGCCCGCCGTCGACTCTTGTCACCTGGACATTCCTGAGGCTATAGCTCTGGCCTTGGGCTTCCAGCCGGAACCGGGCCAGCTCGATGGTGCCGCAAGTACCGGTACAGGCCCGGTCGATGGAGCTATTACTGGTGTAAGGCAGGCCCACGTTTCTCCAGGAGGGAGGATTGAACACATCGCCTTCGTCGTATTGCTCCATGGCCAAGGCCGGTTCCAGAGCGGTGATGCGGACAGTGTCTTCCTCGCTGGTGGCCTCTCCGTCGTTCACGGTCAGCTTGGCCACGTAGTCCCCGGCCACATCGGGTGTGAAGGAGGGGCGCGCCGTGGCGGCATCGCGTAATGACACGCCGCTGCCGGCGGGCAGGCTGGTCAGTGACCAGGCATAGGTCAGGGTGTCGCCATCGGCGTCGGAGCTGCCGCTGCCGTCGAGCTCAACGCGATTACCGGTGTAGACCGTGGCATCCGCCCCCGCAACGGCAACCGGAGCGCTATTGGCGGTTTCCGAGGTCACTTGGACCCGGTCAGTGTCTTCCAGCTCGCCGTCGTCGACCGCCAGTTCCAACACGTACCTACCGTCCAGGTCCGGGGTGAACGCAGGCGTGGCAGATGCCCCATCGACCAGTGTCGCGGCGCTCCCGGATGGCCGGGAGACAAAGCTCCACTGGTACACCAGGGTGTCGCCGTCCGCATCGCTGCTGTTTGAGCCATCCAGAGTGACAAGCGTGCCGGTCATGGCATTCTGGTCACGGCCGGCATCGGCCACTGGCGCCGCGTTGGCCTCTGCAGCGGTGACGGTGATGCGATCCTCCGCACTGTCCTTCTCGCCATCGTTGACGACCAATGCTACGAGGTAGCTGCCAGCGACATCAGCGGTGAAGGTTGGGGCCACGGCGTCGGTGTCGGAGAGGGCGGCCGCGCTGCCGCTCGGCGTGGATACGAAACGCCAGGTATAGGTGAGGGTGTCGCCGTCCGCGTCGCTGCTGGCACTGCCATCCAGGGTAACGGTTGTCCCCTCTACCACCGCCTGATCGGCGCCGGCATCAGCCACTGGCTTCACGTTAGCGCGGGTGGCCGTGATGGTCGCTGTCTGCGCGGTGCTGTCGAGCTCCCCATCGCTGACGACCAGTTCCAGCACGAAGGTGCCGGGCTGATCGGCCACGAACTCCGGGGACGCGCTGCTGGGATCGCTCAAGGACGCAGCGCTGCCGTCGGGCCGGCTGACGAAGCGCCATTGGTAAGACAGCTCGTCACCGTTCGCATCGGAACTGGCGGACCCGTCCAGTCGCACGGTCTCACCTTCCACCACCTCCTGGTCGTCGCCAGGGTTGGCGACGGGGGCAGCGTTGCGCTCGGTGGCCGTGACGGTAACCCGGACTGCCTCGCTCTCGTCCTCGCCATCGCTGACCACCAGGCTGATTACGTAGCTGCCGGACAGATCCGCCTCGAAGGACGGTGCCACGGTATCCGCGTCATCCAGGGACGCCAGGCTGCCATCGGGAGTGGACACAAACTGCCACTGATAGGTCAGCCGGTCACCATCCGCATCCTCGCTGTCCTGACCGTCCAGCGTGACCCGATCACCCGCGACAACGGCTTGATCGGCGCCGGCATCCGCGACGGGCACCGAGTTTGCTTCCGCAGCGGTAACGGTCACGTTATCTGGAGTGCCGTCGGCTTCTCCGTCGTTGACGATCAGTTCAATCACGTAATCACCGGCGGCGTCCGCCTGGAAGCTGGGCCGAGCGGTCTCGGTATCGCCCAGCGTGGCGGCGCTGCCACCAGGGCGTGACACGAAACGCCAGTGATAGCTGAGGGCGTCGCCGTCCGCGTCGCTACTATTGCTGCCATCCAGGGTGACGGTGTCACCTTCGACGACGTTTTGATCCGATCCCGCGTCCCCGACCGGAGCGCTGTTGGCAGTGGTGGCCATAATGACGACCTCATCTGCGCTGCTATCGACCAGGCCGTCGTTGACCACCAGGGCGAGGCGATACTCGCCGTCCTGATCTGGCGTGAAGGAGGGCTGGACGGTGTCCGCTTCCTGCAGGTCTGCGGTGCTGCTCGCGGGACGGTGGGTGAAGGACCACTGGTAGGTCAGGGTATCGCCATCAGCGTCGCTGCTGTCGCGGCCGTCGAGCTGGACGGCTGTTCCCGTGGCGACATTCTGATCCGACCCCGCGTCCGCCACTGGGGCACTGTTCTGGACGGCAGCCACCACCTCAACCGAGACGGCTTCGCTGTCGGTCTGGCCATCGTTGACGACCAGGGTGACGACATAGCGGCCCGCTGCGTCCGCTGGGAACCGGGGTTTGGGAGTACTTACTTCCGTCAGCGTGGCGGCGCTGCTTTCCGGTAGAGTGGTTATTTCCCAGTGGTAGCTGAGAGTATCGCCGTCGGGGTCCCGGCTGGCACTGCCATCCAGCGTGACGGTGTCGCCGACTTTGACGTTCTGATCGGCCCCGACCTGAGCAACTGGGGCGTTGTTTGAGGTGCCGGAACCGCCGTCTGGCGCCGGAGCGCTCGAATCCGAGCCCCCGCCACCGCAACCGCTCAAAATCAGGCTCGTAAGCAGGCCGTAACCGATCCTTCGAATCATTGTTTTTGCTCCCTATTTTATTGCGTTTCGGGTTTCAGTTATGCGCCGGCCGGGCTCAGCCCGGGCGCACGAACCCATGCCGGGAGTCCCCGGTTGGGTTAGGAGTGCTCTCGGATGCTCTGATATGAGCGGCGGGTCACAATCCCCAAACTCTAAAAGTATGGATTTACCACACATTTAGAGTCAAGATAACCTGTACGACAGAGGTTCGGGTGTGCCGTACTTTGTGAGGGCTGATCGATACCGAGGCCCCGCTCATGTCAGGTTTCCAGGAACGTCTCAAGTCCGCGCGACAGCGGTTGGGTTTGACCCAGGAAGCGCTGGCCGAGGAACTTAATGTCACTAAAGCGTCCGTCTCCGCTTGGGAGAATGGCCGCGAGAAGCCAGGCTTCCGGTTGCTGCCGAAGCTCAGGGTTGTTCTTGATGTCTCTTTGGACGATCTGATCTGCGGCCTGGATGCCGACCGAGAATTGCCGGCCGAGCAGCCCTTGGTTGCCCGCAATGAAGGTGAAAGCGATCTGCTAAAGGCCTATCGCAAACTTCCCGCTAAGCGACGCAAGGCTTGGCTCGAGCTGCTTGGGAAGGGCTGACATCACTTATCAGCTCCATCGCCAGGTTCAGCCCGCGCCTCGAAAAAGCGATCCACCAAATAGCGGATCACCGCATCGGCCTCTTTCTCGTCCGGCAGCTCACCATTGTTCAGAATCAAGTGGTAACCCAGCAGCTCTCCGAACTGTGTCACCACTTCCTCTTCGAAAGGTCGGTCCGGCCAAGCCACCTCCCGCAAGCGATCGCGACTGAGCAACCAGAGTCGATCCAAATAGCCGCAACTTTGGGTGATGAGCTCAGCTCGGCTCTCCTTCCAGCGTAGGAGCACATGCTCACGTCGCTCTGGATTGCGCGAGGAGACCATGAGCCCCTCGTAGAGGAAAGCGCCCCAGACCGCCGCCAGAGGGCGCGGTACATGCTCCTCCTGCAAATCCACGGTATCGCCGGCCTGTTCCGTGGTATGGGGTCGATTCAAGTCCTTTGTCATTGCTTTCCTAACGTTGGTTGTCCGTTTCGCAGGGGGCATGGGCCAATTGGGTTCGCCGCAGTGGGGGTGTGATCTAGGCTTAGTGTCATAAAGCATCGCTCTTTGCCTTCTACTGTTCACTACGTTTTGGTGTAATTGCCGTCCGCTGATCGTTGTTGGCGAGGCGGCGTCGTTCGACCGCGATAACCCGAGTATGGATAACGGGGCGACAGTATCTGTCGCAGCGGTCGAGATACTAAAAACACGGGAATTCTGGGGATTTGTTGTATGCCGGCTAGCGCCTCTATCAGTAATAAAACTTTCCGGATGCTGGCTTTGCTGCATGCGTTGCCCCGGGCACCGAGGAAGGCCACCAGCGCGGAGCTCAAAGAGAAACTGGCGAACGATGGTCACGAAATCAGCAAGCGCTCGGTGGAGCGTTACCTCGAAGAATTGAGCGCGTCCCACGAGTTCGGGGCCATGCTTCGGTGTGATGACGCTTCGCAGCCCTATGGCTGGTCGATCCACAGTGAGCGCAATCTCTCCATCCCCGGCATGGACGCACAGATGGCGGCCACCTGGGACCTGGTTCACCGCTATCTGAAGCCTCTAATGGCGAAGGACGCGCTGGAGAAGCTCGATCCGGTCTTTCGCGAAGCCAGAAGCTGGTTCGATAAGCACCGGCCCATTGGCAAACGGTACTGGTCGGACAAAGTCGCCTATGTGCCCCGTGGCTTCGCGTTGCAGCCGGCCAAGGTGGCGCCGGGTATCGCGGATCAGGTCTATGACGCCCTCCACCGCAACCGGCAGATGGACATTTGGTACAAGGACAACTCCGAGCCCCAACGCGTCCACCCATACGCGCTGGTCGATCGCGGCGCGGTACGCTATCTGGTGGTGAGATTTTGGCAGTACGAGGACTACCGGCACCTGGCGCTGCAGCGGCTACGAAAAGTCAGGGTGCTCGACGATGAGGTCGACAGAGCGGGGGATTTCGATCTGGACCGTTATCTCCGGGATAGCCAGATGAATCTGCCGTACGGGGAGAGCATTGAAGTCGTGCTGAACTTCAAGGGTCGGGCTGGCGACCACCTCTACGAGACACCGATTAATGCCAGCCAAAGCTTGCAGAAACTCGACGACGGCACTCTTCTTACGGCGCACCTTGAACACACGCAGGAGCTGGTGTGGTGGATCCTGGGCTTCGGTGCGAGCGTAGAAGTGGTCGAGCCGCAGGGCCTTCGGGAAGAAGTCGCTGACGAGGTTCGCCGTGCATATGAGCTATACACGGTTAAGTGTTCTTGACAGTTGAGGGGATCGCTCCGAATTCTGAAAAGGAGGTATGTTTGCGGCCCCTAATCAGTATTAAGGTCATACAAATCTAATAGGTCACGATTGTCTTCAAGCCAACGGTTGAAGCGAATTTTCAGGTCGTCGAGATCCGGGTAGTCGACGCCTATCCAGTCGCATCTCTGATGGATAGCGCGCTCGTACGCCCCCCATATTCCGTACCGTCGCATGGAGAAACTTTTCTTCCGGCCCTGCTGCGCGGTCACCGTGATGTTCCAGTCTTGGGATTTGCCTCTTTGTACCGGCCGGATTCCGACCAGACCGAATGGATTGGCCTCCGTTTTCTCGGTGAACAGCTTCAGAGGGCGCTGGTCGCCCATGGCGGCTTTGACTTCTGGAAGCGTAAGTTGCTCGTCCCTCCAGGCTTTTGCGGCTGCAAAAGCTGGATCTTTCCCGCCATGCTTCCGGTCTCTAAAATCTTTCCTTCTGAGCTTTCGCTTGCCTTCCGAGTCCAGGTGCGGGATGACACAGAACCAGAGTGCGGGGCGGTGCAATCTATAAAGGTATAAGAACGGGTGAATGTGGGGAGGGCGTTTAACTAGCCTGTCCATAGCTCTAACTTCCGTTGGATCGGTATGTTGTTCTTTTTAATGGGGGATTTGCCGCGCATCGCCTCTATCGAGATAGAGGTGGCCTCTCAGGCCGGCCATGGTGGCGAAAAGCTATCAGACGATTAGAAAATGATCTAATGGGGATTGAGAAATAAACAGACCGAAAGGTCATGTTTATGCGGTACTTAGAAGGGCGAATTAATCCGCCATGGTGACCCAGCGTTGAATGTCCTGCAGGTTCTGAACGACGATCTGCTGCGCCTGCGGCGAACGCTGTTCCGCCGGCATATCCACGCGGAGTTGTTGCAACAGATAACTGACCAGGGCGCCCCGAGTCTCAATCTTCAGTTGCTGGCGGACCATGCCGTAGTCCCTGGCGATCAATGCGCGCTGAGCGTCGTTGAGGCGCGGATCCGGCGTCAGGCGCACGTCTACCCGGGCACACCAGGCTGCATCGTCCTCGACGCCGTGGTCTGCCGGCAGAACCAGCTCCGGTCGATCGCTGATGCGGCTGAGCACGAAGTCTCTGAAGTCGCCGTTCTTTTCGCACCAGGCCCGCACATGCCAGCGAAAACCGGTGTGCACCACGGTGTGCGGCTGGACCACCCTGAACTCGGGCTCCGGGTTCGCCAGTGAGGCGTACTCGATCTCTACTCGCTTCTTTTCCCGGCAGGCCTGCAGCAACGGACGCAAGACCTCGGGACGCAGATCCCGAGCCGGCGGCAGCAACACCTCGGTATTGAGCTCCCGTACCGTCAACGATTCGAGTGAGCAGGCCAGGTCCTCCCTGGCATGCATCATCTGCAGATACTCGTCCGCCACGCCCCGGGTGAACACTGGACGGAAGCCCTCGGCGGGCCGGTAGCCCTTGAGGAAGCGGTCGTATACCAGGTTGCCCGGCCCATAGTCGGCCAGATAGGTATTGATGTCCTTGCTGGCCTGCTGCCGGCCGATACCAAAGGCCCGCATCAGGTGATTGGTGGTCAGGCGCCCTTCCCACAGAGCCATCACCTCGATCAGGCGGTAGCGCAGCAGCAAATCCCAACGCACCGGCCATTCGCCGGCACTCTTTCGCGCGGTACGGACCATCCCCGTCTCCTGCCTGAAAATACGACATGTTCATGTAGTCAGTATAGCCATGTAGATAGTAGCGTCATAAAGTAACTTCTGTCACGGGAAGATGCTTCGGGCAGGGATGCCCTCCATTACGCCGGCCGGCTTGACCGGGCTGGTATCCACGGAGAGGATCGTGGGCCTATGTTGGCAAGCCAGCCAGCTGGCATAGATAAGAAAGGGCCGATATCGGCCTCAAAAATGAGAGGGGGAAGTTATGAAACGCTACATTGGTATTTCACTAATGCTTTTGGGCCTCTGGGGCTGCACCGCCGCGCCCGTGAAGGAGCTTCCAGAGAACGTCACGCTTTCGGAGCCGCAGTCGCGCATGGGGTCCACGGTACGCCTGGTGGACGCCGTAACCTTCGAGCGCCAGGGCGCCGTGAAGCAAAGCCCGGCTACCTGTGTGTCGCTCAATGTGGACAACAGCGAGGTTACCCTGAGCGATAGCTCAGCGTCGTTCGTCGGCTCGTATACTGGCACCTACTACGACATCGAGAGCAGCCGGGAAGAGGGCGGAGGCGCCACGCTGCAGCACGCCGATGAGGAGAGTGGCGTCGTGGTGGCCAAAGGCGTCACCGAGTACACATCGGGCGGTTTGATGCCCATCGGTCACGCGGCCAGGTACAAGCTGCTCGTCGCCCCCATCCCGGGCAAGACGGTTGTTCAGTTCAAAGACATTGAATATGCCCAGAAATCAACTGGTTACATGGAGAATACGGGATTTCAGCGGCTGGGCACCTGGTGGGGATCCGGCGTGATGGACGCCTATGCGGCGATGGAACAGCAGGCGGACAAGGTGCTGGACTGCATCTACTCGGAATCGCTGATTGGCGAGTGACCCTTGCCGGCGCCTACATGTAACCGAGCTTGGACTGTGATCTTTCCACGTTACCCGCTGTGCCGCCCTATGCCTGCCTATGCGGGTCAAACGCGCTTATTTCCTGGCTATTACTAACGTATACTGATCAGCCAAACCGTAAGTCATCTGGGATTGATCATGGCCACAATGGAAGACCGCTGGTTCTCTGTGGACGAAATAGGCAAGCACCTTGGTGTCAGCAATGACACCGTCTACCGCTGGATCGACAAGCACTCAATGCCCGCGCACCGCATGGGGCGATTCTGGAAGTTCAAAAAAGTCGAGGTAGACGAGTGGGTTAAGGCAGGAGGAGCCGCCGAGATGAGCAAGGGTGAGCGATCCGAATGACCCAAGGCCGGTATCGCATATCCTTCACGTCCGGCAGCCTGTGTCACCGCGAATCGGTGAGCCTGGCCGAGCTGTACCTGTTGCTCCATGACTGGGAAGAGGTGCGTATTCAGGCGCTACGTGACAACCTGCTACAGGCCAGGACGGAGAGCACGGCAAAGCGCACCTGTAGAGAGGCGATTGCACGCCTGAAGACGTTGACCGAAAGCGAACTCACTTTCCTGGCCGAGGCAAACCACCAGGACCAGGCACACCTCCTGTGGGTTGCCGTGTGTCGCCTTTACCGCTTTATCGCGGACTTTGCGGTGGAAGTACTGCACGAGCGGTTTGTCGCGATGAAGCTGGATCTCAGTTTTGAGGATTTCGATGCCTTCTATAACCGTAAATCGGAATGGCATGACGAACTGGATAATGCCAGCGCCTCAACGCGCGATAAATTGCGGCAGGTCCTGTTCAGAATGCTGCGGGAGGCAGGGCTGTTAGCTAAGGACAAAACCATAAACGCGGTTCTGCTAAGCCCCAGGCTGGTTGAGTTGCTGCGTCAGAACAATCCTGACGAGTTTTTCTACTTCCCAGTCTATGAATCCGATATCAGGGGGATGTCAGCTTGAAAAAGGACATTGCCAAAATGCCGATGCAGGAGCGACTACAGCACCTGTTTAG
>Ga0208300_101087_pt1 | contig 12819 bp, 10 predicted proteins | sample 23_taG_FD_184096 | JGI IMG/M metagenome (GOLD analysis project Ga0208300, IMG submission 184096) | Marine viral communities from Cariaco Basin, Caribbean Sea - 23_WHOI_OMZ (SPAdes) (version 2) | ecosystem: Environmental > Aquatic > Marine > Oceanic | place: Caribbean Sea: Cariaco Basin... | reverse complement strand
TAACCACCCCTGAAAAACCCTCTGCCAACAACGATTTAGCAACGTTCAACCGTTGCCGGGCCTGCTTGTGCCCTGAAAAAGCCAATGCCCTGAAAAGGAGACCGCGTCATGCTGGACAATAATAATGCGGTGGTCGTTACCACCTTCATGGTCTATTTCATCGTCATGTTGATTATCGGTTACGTGGCGTGGAAGCGATCCTCGGACTTCTCCGATTACGTGCTGGGTGGCCGTTCTCTCGGCCCCTTCGCTACCGCCATTTCCACCGGTGCTTCGGAAATGTCCGGCTGGCTGATGGTGGCCATGCCCGGCGCCGCTTATCTTTCAGGTCTTTCCTCGTTCTGGGTCGCCGCCGGACTGCTCACCGGCTCGTTGCTGAACTGGTTGATCGTCGCCCAGCGCCTGCGCGTCTACAGCTTCGTGGCGAACAATTCGTTGACGATCCCTGAGTTTCTCGCCGAGCGATTCCAGCAGCACACCAAGGTATTACGCCTGGTTGCCTCGCTGTTCATCATCGTCTTTTATCTCTTCTATACCAGTTCGGGACTCGTGGCCGGCGGCAAGTTGCTCAATACCGTTTTCGGCATGAACTACGAGCTTGCCGTGGTGATCGGCATGCTGGCGATCATCTCCTATACCTTCTTCGGCGGCTACCTGGCGGTCTCCTGGACTGACGTGCTGCAGGGCATCATGATGCTGTTCGCCCTGGTCGCAGTGCCGATCGCCGCGATCATGGAGCTCGGCGGTATCGAAGCTTCCATCGCGTCGGTCCAGAACGAATCCCCTCATATTCTTCAGTGGTTCACCGATGCCGCCAGCGGCGAACAGCTGACCTGGATCGCCATCGCCAGTTCGCTCGCCTGGGGATTGGGTTACTTCGGCCAGCCTCACGCACTGGCGCGCTTTGCCGGTATCGATGACCACCGCAACATTCCTTTCGCCCGCCGCGTAGCAGTTTCCTGGACCGGAATCGGCCTGATTTGCGCGCTGTCGATCGGTGTATTGGGCCACGGCTTCTTCGCCGACGGACTTGCCGACCAGGAGCGCATATTCATGTTCATGGTCGACATGTTGTTCAACCCGGTCATCGCCGGCGTTCTATTGACCGCCATTCTGGCAGCGGTCATGTCCACGGCGGATTCGCAGCTGCTGATCTGCTCCTCGACCATCGCCGACGATATCTACAAGGCGACCTTCCGCAAGCACGCCTCTCAGAAGGAACTGTTGATGGTCGGCCGCCTGGCTGTACTCGGCGTCTCGGCAGTGGCGTTGATGCTGGCGCTGGTTCCCGATTCCGATGTCCTGGATCTGGTTTCCTATGCCTGGGCTGGCTTCGGCGCTTGCTTCGGCCCGACGCTGATTCTCTCGCTTTACTGGAAGCGCATGAACCAGTGGGGCGCGCTGGCAGGCATCGTCGTCGGTGGTATCACCGTCATTGCCTGGTCACGAATCTCGGGCGGCCTTTTCGATCTCTACGAAATTGCACCCGGCTTCGTCTTCTCGTTGGTCGCCATCGTGCTCGTCTCGCTCGTCACGGCGGCACCGATCTCTCCAGTCCTGCGTCAATTCAACGAGATGCAGTCCGAACTCCACGAGCCTGAACAGGAGGTTCACGCATGAAAATTCTCGTCGGCGTCAAGCGTGTCATCGATTACAACGTTCAGGTCAAAGTGCGCTCGGACAACACGGATGTGGATCTGAGCAACACCAAAATGGCCATGAATCCGTTCTGCGAGATCGCCGTGGAAGAGGCGATCCGACTGAAGGAAAAAGGTATCGCTACCGAGATCGTCGCGGTGAGCGTCGGGCCGAAAGGCGCCCAAGAGCAGTTGCGCACGGCGATGGCGCTCGGCGTCGACCGGGCTCTGCATATCGAGAGCGAGGAACGCGTCGACTCGCTGGACGTCGCTCGCGTCATGGAGAAGATCGTCGAGGAGGAACAGCCGGGGCTGGTAATTCTCGGCAAGCAGGCGATCGACAGCGACAACAACCAGACCGGTCAGATGCTGGCGGCGCTGACCGGCATGGGCCAAGGCACCTTCGCCTCCGAGCTGGCCGTCGACGACGAGCACGTCACGGTGACCCGCGAAGTCGACGGCGGCCATCAGACTCTGTCGCTGCGTCTGCCCGCCGTCGTCACCACGGATCTGCGCCTGAACGAACCGCGTCATGCGCGCCTGCCCGACATCATGAAGGCCAAGAAGAAGCCCATCGACACGCGCTCTCTCGAATCGCTCGGGGTGGAAATCGATCGCCATCTCACGCTCGAGCGGGTCGAAACGCCTGCCGAGCGCAACGGCGGCGTCAAGGTCGGCTCGGTCAGCGAGCTGGTGGAAAAGCTGAAGCACGAAGCCAAAGTGCTTTGAACAAAGTGCTTTGAACAAAGACCTTTGAAAAAGCACCAGACAAACCCTGGAAACGAGTCCCGGAACACGTCCTTAAAGGAGCTGACCGCATGAGCATCCTGATCGTTGCTGAGCATCAAGACGACACCCTAGCCGAGGCCACCGCCCACGTGGTCGAGGCGGCCCGCCAGATCGGCGGGGAAATCGATATTCTCGTCGCGGGAGAAGGCATCGGCGCCGTGGCCGAAGCCGCCGCACGTCTGGATGGCGTGCGCGCGGTACTGACAGCGGACCACACCGTCTACGCCCATCAATTGGCGGAGCCGATGGCCGCGCTGCTCGACACGCTGGTCGCGAACTACACCCACCTGCTGGCGGGGTCTTCCACGACCGGCAAGAACGTCTTGCCCCGCGTGGCAGCGCTCAAGGGCGTGCCACAGGTGTCGGACATCATCGGTGTCGAATCCGCCGAGACGTTCAAACGTCCGATCTACGCCGGCGGCGCCATCGCCACGGTGCGTAACGGCGCGCCGCTCAAGGTCATCACCGTACGCACCAGCGCCTTCGATGCGGTCGGCTCGGGCGGCAACGCCCAGATCCAGGCGCTCGACACTGTCGTCGACAACGACCTTTCCACTTTCGTCAGCGACGCACGCGCAACGAACCAGGGGCCGGAGCTGGGCAGTGCGCGAGTCGTCGTCTCCGGCGGACGCGGGCTCGGCAGCGGCGAAAACTTCAAGCTGCTCGAAGGCGTGGCGGCGCAGCTCGACGCCGCCATCGGCGCCTCCCGCGCGGCGGTGGATGCGGGTTACGTCTCCAACGACATGCAGGTCGGCCAGACCGGCAAGGTGGTCGCGCCGGATCTCTATATCGCCGTGGGCATCAGCGGTGCGATCCAGCACTTGGCGGGCATGAAGGATTCCCGCGTGATCGTGGCGATCAACAACGACGAGGAAGCACCGATCTTCAAGGTCGCCGACTACGGCCTGGTCGGTGACCTGTTCGAGGTGATGCCCCAGCTGGAGCGTGAACTCAGGGCCTGATTCGCGGACGCGAAGACACTTCGGTCGATCCGACAGCGCCGCGACGGCGTGTCCAACTTCCGAGCTGCGGGCCTGTCGGTTGGAGCAACGAATAGATGTGATTAGGCCTGGCGCCTGACGATTATCGGTCAGCCCAGGTCTCTCCCGGCAGCCGCTAGGCGCCGGGGCCACACTCCATACATTGATTCACCATCGCCGGTTTCAGCAGCAGCCGAGCGCTCAGCTCGCGTAGCGCGGTCTGAAGCCCCTCTTCCAGCGTCGGGTGATAAAACGGCATTCCCAACATTTCCGGCACGGACAACGCCTGCTGATGCGCCCAGGCAAGCAGGTGCGCCAGATGTTCGCCCGCGGGCGCGCAGAGCTCGGCGCCGAGAAAACGACCACTGCCATATTCGCCGTAGAGGCGCAGATAGCCCCGATTGGCCGCCATGATGCGAGCCCGGCCCTGGTTCTCGTAGGAGAATTCGCTGACGCTCAGCCTGTCGCCGTGCTGCTCCGCCAGCGCGGCATGCCCGGGCCCGACGCGGGCCATCTGCGGCTCGCAGAACGCGATGCTCAGCGGGGAACGGCGCGGCGCAGCGTAGACGCCTTTCCCGCGGCCGGCGTTGTCGCCGGCGATCTTGCCTTCGTCCGTCGCCTCGTGCAGGACCGGCGTATCGTTGTCGACATCGCCAGCCATGTAGATATGGCCGAACGCCCCGTCCCCGTTGCGACAGCGCAGCGTATGGCGATCGACCTCCGGCATGCCCCGCTCGTCCAGCGCCAGCCCGGCGCGGGGCAACTCGAGCCTATCGACATTGGGCTTGCGCCCCGTCGCGATCAGCGCGTGATCGAAAGATTCGGTCATGGATTCGTTGGATCGGCGATCGGTAAAGCGCACCCTCACCTGATCGCCATGGCGCTCGACGATTTCCGCATCGCCGCGCGTATCGAGATAGAACTCCTCGTTGAACAAGCGCTCGCATTGGGCGATCACCTTGTCATCGGTCAGCACGCCCAGACTGCCGTGCTGACCGAACAGGCGCACTCGCACGCCGAGTCTCGCTAGCGCCTGGGCCAGTTCCAGCCCGGTGGTCCCCGGGCCGAACACTGCCACTGATTCGGGCAGCGTCCGCCATTCGAACAAGGTATCGCTGGTCACCAGCCGATCCCCGGCAATCTCGAATGGCTCGGGAATGACCGGCCGCGATCCGGTGGCAATGACGACTCTCTCTGCGGTAAGCCGAACGTCATCACCGATGAGCAGCGTATGGGAGTCTTCAAAACGGGCCAACCCCTGATATCGGCACGACTCGGGAATGGAATCCATCGACTCCAGCACATGGCCCACGAACCGATCCCGCTCCTGGCGGACGCGCGTCATCACCGCTTCGCCATCCACGCGCACTTCGCCGTCGAGCCGTACGCCAAACGGCGCGACATGACGAACCTGATGCGCCGCATTGGCTGCTGCAGTCAGCAGTTTGCTGGGCATGCAACCCACCCGGGCGCAGGTCGTGCCGGAGGTTCCGCCTTCGATCAGCGCCACGCTATCGGTGTGGTTGCTGGCAGCCTGCCAAGCCGCCAGTCCCGCGCTACCGGCACCGATGACCGCGACCTCGAACCGATGCTCCTGCATGCTTCCTCCCTATGGGCGCGCCCAGATCGAATGAGCGTCAATCCGCCTGCGGCTCGAGCTCGACCTTGATCCAGCCTTCCTCGCGACGATCGAATGCCTCGTAGGCTTCGAGCACGTCGGAGATCGGCGTGGCCTGGCTGAGGATCTCCGCCGGGTCGATCAGCCCCGTCCGGGTCATGTCGACCAGCTTGGGGATGTACTTGCTGTGGTTGCAGTTGCCCATCCTCAGCGTCAGGTTGCGGTTCATCGCCATGCCGATCGGAAACTGGCGGAAATCCGGCGGGTAGACGCCGATGATCGACAGCGTGCCGGCCTTGGCCAGACTGCGAACCGCCCACTGCAGCGCCTGACTCGGCGCATCGCCGGGATGCCAGTTGTCACCGTCGGGATTCGTTTCCGGGGCGTTGGCACGCGACTCCTGCTCCTCGGTCTCGATGTCGCTCTTGTCGCCGGCGTGGGCATCGTGGGCGTGCTCGGCATCGATCCCCACCGCATCGATGGCACGATCCGGACCGATCCCGCCGGTCAGACGCTGCAGCGTCTCGACCGGATCTTCCCGATCGAAGTTGATGCACTCCGCGCCCAGCTTGCGCGCCTTGTCGAGACGATCCGGCTTGGAGTCGATGGCGAAGACCCGGCCGGCGCCGAACAGCTTGGCGCTGACGATGGCGCACAGCCCCACCGGGCCGCAGCCGAACACCGCGACACTGTTGCCATCCTTGATCTCGGCGAGATCGGCGCCGAAGTAGGCAGTCGGCAGAATGTCCGATATCACGATCGCCTGTTCGTCGCTGACTTCGTCGGGCAGCTTGGTCAGCACGGTGGTGGCGAACGGAATGCGCGCCTTCTCGGCCTGCAGGCCGTTGAAGGGTCCGGTCGGCGCCGGTCCGCCGAAGAACGAGGTGCCGGCCTGCTTGCCGTTGGGGTTGGCGACGTCGCATTGGGCGTAGTAACCGGCGCGGCAGTAGGAGCAGTTGCCGCAGCCGATGGTCGAGGAGACGACGACCCGGTCGCCGATAGCGAGATTGCGCACGTCGTCGCCGAGTTGCTCGACGATACCGACGCCTTCGTGTCCGAGAATGGTGCCGGCTTGCATCGGTGTGAAGGAGCCGCGAACGAAGTGCAGGTCGGTGCCGCACAGTGCAGAGGTGGTCAGCCGAATGATGGCATCGGTCGGTTCCTGAAGTTGCGGCTCGGGAACGTCATCGACGCGAATATCACCGATAGCGTGAAAGACGACGGCTTTCATCATGCCTCCTGATCATTTTCAGAGTCGGGTGTCGAGAAAGTACGAGTCATACACGCAGGCATCCTGCGTGCATGAATGAATGAATGAGCTCGTACGCGACAAATCTCCTTGAGCGTAGATGGCGTCGGATAACTCGCCACGCGCCTTCGAAAGACCGGATTAACGTGAGTCAAGTGCGGCAACGGGCGTCCATGAAACGACCCGATATCCAGATGGATATCGGGTCGTTCACAGAGAGATAATTTTTCGTCTTGCTTCCTGCTGGTTACGCCATGGCTTCACACGCTTCGGCGCAGCGGTGGCAAGCCTTGGCACACTCCTGGCAATGCTCGGCATCATGCTTGGCGCACTCGTCGCCACACGCCTTGCAGATATCTGCACAGAGTCTGCAGATCTGGCTGGCATATTCGCTACCCTGCGCCATGAGGGAGGCCGCCAAACGGCAGATCTGTGCGCACTGCCTGTCCAGACGGATACATTCCGCCATCATTTTCACGTCGTCTTCTTTCAGGCAGGCAACAGAGCAGGCATCGCAGTAAGCTGCACAGACATGACAACTCTCGATGCAGGATTGATATTTTCCGAAGTCCATCTCGTCTCCTTTGGCGCTTTGACTATCGCCCATTGATCGACAATCACTATACCGGGACTGTATTCAACAGCCATTCAAGGTGTAGTGACTTTCAAGACTTCGAACAAGTTTTGATGACATATATATCCAATATCGCCCTATCTCGTTGATTACCTAACACAAAGGTTTGGCTGGACAGGAATGAACGGCCTATTGGGACGGCAATTAAAAACAAATTCGTCATTTAAATTGAATCAACCTTCCAAAATGATTTCGCTGGATGGATATCGATTTTTAGGCTTCGAGACCGGCGTTGCAGTAAAGGAATAGGGAGGATTCATTTTCAGCTCATCCCCATAAGCCAACCTAGCGGCATCGAATCAGGAGCGCAGTCGATGCGGGCAGGAGCGAAGGAGGAGTTGATGCAGTCCAGGCTAGTACGGTGGATTATGATGCTGGCAATGCTCGGCGTTGCCACGCTGGCTGTGGCGCAGGATCCGTTCGGACAACAGGGCGACTTCCTGCCGCCGGATCAGGCCTTCAAACCGACGCTGGTGCAAGACGGCAACAACCTGGAGATCAACTGGCAGATCGAGCCCGGTTACTACCTCTATCGCCACAGCTTCTCCGCTCAGGCCAACGAGCGCGAACTGTCACTCGATATTCCTGATGGGGAGACAATCGAGGACGAGTACTTCGGTCGTTCCGAGATCTACCGTCATGCGTTGAGCATGACCACGCAGCCAGGGGAAGCCGATACCCTCACCCTTCATTGGCAGGGTTGCGCCGATGCCGGCCTCTGCTATCCGCCCCAGCAGCGGAGTTTCGAGCTGGAATCCGCCTCCGGTACCTCGGGGAGCGGCACCACGGACGCGAACGCGCCGCGAACGGATGCTACGACCTCTACGCCGAACGCGTCATCTGCCACGCCATCGTCTGCCGCACCGAGCCCCACCACTCAGACCCAGACAGACGTGGCGATGGCGGAAGATCAGCAGCTGGCGGCGCAGCTCGCCGGCGGCAACTGGATCTGGACGCTGGCAGCTTTCTTCGGCATGGGGTTGCTGTTGACCTTCACGCCCTGCGTGCTGCCGATGATCCCCATCCTCTCCAGCCTGATCGTCGGCCAACGTCGCAGCGGCAAGAATCCACGCGCCGCCGGCTTCGTGCTCTCGCTCGTCTATGTTCTGCCCATGGCCGCGACCTACGCGATACTGGGCGTGGCCGCGGCCATGGCCGGCGCCAACCTGCAGATGCTGTTCCAGAATGTCTGGTTCATCGGCATCTTCTCGGTGCTGTTCGTGGTGCTGGCGCTCGCTATGTTCGGTGCCTTCGAGCTCGAACTGCCGCGAGCGCTGCATCAACGCCTGGATGCGAGACTGTCGAAACAGCGCGGTGGCCGACTCAAGGGCGCCGCTGTCATGGGGGTGCTCTCCGCCCTGCTGGTCGGCCCCTGCATGACCGCTCCTCTCGCCGGCGCCCTGCTCTTCATCGCCGAAACCGGCAATCCGTGGCTTGGCGGCGCGGCGCTGCTCGCGTTGGGCCTCGGCATGGGCGCCCCGCTGGTACTGATCGGCACGGCCGGCAGCCAGTTGCTGCCTAGGCCCGGCGCCTGGATGACGCGCGTCAAGGCACTGTTCGGCTTCGTGCTGCTGGGCATGGCGATCTGGTTCGTCGCCCGAATCCTCTCGGATGCCCTCGTTCTTGGCCTGTGGGGCGCGCTGGGCCTGGGCGCCGCGATCTCCCTCGTCGCCATGGCGCGTGGCACCGACCCAAATGGCAATCGTCTGAAAGAAAATAGGCCGGGTAGCGTTCTCCCCCTGGTCGCGACAGCCGGTGCCGCCATCATCGGTCTGTGGAGCGCGTTGATCCTGATCGGTGCCGCCGGTGGCGCCAGGGATCCGTGGCGGCCACTGTCGGTCTACGTCCCGAGCGGTGTGGCAGCGACCTCCCAGGACGCCAGCGGGTCCGGGCCTATCGCGTTCGACGATGTAAAGGATCTGGCGACGCTCGAACGCCGTATCCAGGCAACCGCCAACGGCGGCCAGATGACACTGGTCGAATTCACTGCGGACTGGTGCGTCTCCTGCGAGGTCATCGAACAGGAAGTGTTCAGCGACCCGACCGTCAAGAATGCGCTCCAGGACGTGCAGCGGCTGAGTATCGACGTCACGGATTACGACGCCGAGGATCAGGCGATCATGCAGCACTTCGGTGTCGTCGGTCCGCCGACCCTGATGTGGTTCGGTCCCGACGGTCAGGAGCAGCGCAGCGCCCGCATCATCGGTGAACTGGATGCCGAGGCCTTTCTCGACCGCTATGCGCAGGCCAGACAGCGCACCAACGAATCCACGGAGGGCTGACCATGAATCCGCTCGATCGCAGTATCGCCCTGGGACCCCTGGGCGTGAGTCTGGGGCAGCTTCTGCTGGCCCTGGCCATGATCGTCGCCCTGATCGTGGGTGCCTGGGTGGGCCGTCGTCGACAGGTCAGCGTCGGCGATCTGCTGTTCAATGCGTTGCTGATCGGCGTGATCGGCGCACGTGTCGTTTTCGTGGCCCGCTACTGGCAGAGCTACGACACGTTCTGGTCCTGGCTCGACATCCGGGATCGCGGGTTCGAGCCGCTGGCGGGGCTGGCTATCGCTTTCGTCTATCTGGCCTGGCGTTTCTGGCGGCAGCCGGCCATGCGCCGCCCGTTGGGTACAGCGGTGCTAGCGGGTGCATTGGCGTGGTCGATGACGGCCGGCACCCTGGCGCTGATGGCGCCCCGCGGCGCGAGCCTGCCCTCGATCCCGTTGGCGGCTCTCGATGGGTCACCGGTGGCCCTGCCCGCCGTGCTGCAGGAAGCCGACCGGCCCATGGTGGTCAATCTCTGGGCGAGCTGGTGTCCGCCCTGTCGTCGCGAGATGCCGATGCTGGAACAGGCCCAGCAGGCGCGGGACGACGTGTCGTTCGTATTCGTCAACCAGGGCGAGAGCGTCGACGCCGTCGAGACGTTTCTGCAACGAGAGTCCCTCTCGCTCGATCATCTCTATCGCGATCCGGACATGACCTTCGGTCGGGAAGTAGGGGCCATGGCCATGCCGACCACTCTCTACTACGACGCCGACGGCCAGCTCATCGATACCCACTTCGGCGAGCTTTCCCGAGCCACGCTCGATCGCAGTCTCGAGCGCTTCGACCCATGACGACCCCGACACGCTTTCAATCCGAGCGCTTCAATCGACCTTCCCGCTAGACATTAACAAACGGAGACGACAACGATGCAAAATCACGCCCCCCGAATGATGCCACTACGGCTCGCGCTGCCATTGGCCGCCGGTATTGCCCTGGCGGCAAGCCTGCCCGCCGCCGCCGACGACTGGCCCGCGCCGATTCAGACACTCGAGCAGCAGGGCCTCACCATTCATGGTGAATTCGATGCCCCCGGCGGGCTCAAGGGTTACGCCGCCAGCGTGCGCGGTCAGTCCGTTGCGGCCTATCTGACGCCGGACGGCGAGCATGCCGTCGTCGGCACGCTGATCGACTCCCAAGGCAGAGATGTCTCCGCCGAGCCGCTGGCACAGCTCGTTGATGGGCCCAAGAATGCCGAGCTATGGAAGACGATGGCGGATCATCACTGGGTTCGCGAGGGAGATACCGATGCATCGCGAGTGGTCTACACCTTCAGCGATCCCAACTGCCCCTACTGCCGCAAGTTCTGGCAGGACGCTCAGCCCTGGGTCGAAAACGGTGATGTCCAGATTCGTCACCTGATGGTGGGGATTCTGAAGGCGGACAGCCCCGAGAAAGCCGCCGCGATTCTAGCTGCAGACGATCCCAGCGCCGCGATCGCCGAACACTATCGCACCGGCGCCATGCCGGACAGCGAGGGAACCGATCAGAGCGAGCAGTGGGTCGCCGACAATACGCAAGTGATGCGCGACGCCCAGCTCTATGCCACACCGGTGATTTTCTATCAGGACGACGATGGCGAGGTGCACAAGGTCATGGGCGCGCCCACCCCGGACAAGCTGCACTCCATCATGGGTAGCGACTCGCCCTGAGCTTTCCTGTCCACCCCTGCTTATCCACTTCCTGCTCACCCATCCTTGCTCATATGCCTCTGGCGAATCAGGCCAGGGGCAGCGAGAGGGTGACGCGCAGCCCGATACCGTCGCCGGAGGCGAGCCGCAGGCTCCCGCCGGCCCGGGTGGCGATCGTCTCGACGATGGATAACCCCAGGCCGCTGCCCTGCGGATGATTGCCGCGATGAAAACGCTCCGTCAGGCGGGCGATCTGCTCGGGCGGAATGGTTTCGCCCTGGTTGACGATGTCGATCACGGCCAAGCCGTTCATCCGCTGCGCTTCAATCTCGATCGGGGTGTCAGGCAAACCGTGCCGCATGGCATTCTCGAGCAGATTGCGCAGCGCAATCACCAGCAACTCCCCGGATAGCGCGACATGAAGTCGGTCGACTGATGCGCGCCAGTGGCACCGTTCACGACTGCCGGTCTCCACCATCGCGGCCTCCAGGGCCTCTCCCAGCCGCGTGGGGTCGACACTCCCCTGCGCGACCTCCTCGCTTTCCATGCGTGCCAACAACAGCAACTGGTCGAGCGTCTTCGTCAGCCGCGCCACCCCCGCCTCCGCCTGCTGCATCGCCTGTTGGTGGGGATCGCCGTCGACGCGTCGCGCGATCTGAAGATGGGTCCGAATCGCGGTCAGCGGCGTGCGCAGCTCATGCGCGGCATCGTCGGTAAAGCGCTGCTCCAGCTCCAGCATGCGCCGGGTGCGCGCAAGCAGGGTGTTGAAACCGTCGATCAGCGGACGAATTTCCCCCGGTAGACCGCGGATCGGCAGTGCCGAGAGATCGTCGTGATCGCGTGACATCACGCGTCGCTGCAGCCTCGACAGCGGCGACAGCCCGCGGGTCACGCCCCACCACAGCGCGACCAGGCTGCCGATCGACGCGAGCAGAAAAGGATAGAACGCCGCACGGCGCACCTGGGCCAGTAGCGACTCCCGCTCCCGCAGGCGATCCGCCACGGTGATGCGCTTATCGTCGTCGACCAGGGTATAGACGCGCCAGCGCTGACCGTTGTGATCGCGATAGCGGTAGCCTTCGCTGTCGACCGCGAGAACATCGTTCATTTCCGGGTGCGTGCCCGCCACCACTCGCCCGCGCAGCGACGACACGCGGCAGGCGACGCCCTCGAGCGCAGGGATGGTCGAGGTCTCGCCCATTTCTCCATCCCAGGCCGCCGCCGGCACGCGATCGAGCAGGCCGGCCACCATTCGCGCCGACTGAGCCAGACGCTGATCCAGCGAACGCTCGAGCTGGCTCGAGAGATCGCGCATCGACCACGCCGCCGTCAGCCCCCACAGCAGCATCAGCGTGATCCCGAGCGTGGCGACGAGACGCAGCCGAAGGCTCATGAGGGTATGTCGCCATGAAGTCGCTCGTCGGCGGGAAGCGCGCCGAGACGGTAGCCGACGCCCCGGACCGTCTCGATCACTTCGCGTCCCAGCTTGCGACGCAACTGGTAGATATGCACGTTGAGGGCGTTGCTCTCGATCTCGTCATCGATGCCGTAAAGGCGGTCCTTCAACTGGTCGGCGCTCAGGATCCGCCCACGCGCGCGCATCAGCGCCTCCAGCAGCATCAGCTCGCGACGCACCAGCGCCACCGGTGCGCCATCCAACGTCACGCTGCGAGCGACGGGGTCCAGCGCCAGGCGCCCGTGGCGAAGGGAGCGGTCGACCTGCCCGGCGCTGCGGCGCAACAGCGCCTGCAGCCTTGCCGTCAACTCATCCAGATCGAACGGTTTGACCAGATAATCGTCGGCCCCGCCCTGAAGCCCTTCGACACGACTGGCAACGGCGTCTCTCGCCGTCAGCATCAGTACTGGCATGGCAATACCCGCACGACGCCACTGTTGCAACAGCGTCAGACCATCGCCGTCGGGCAAACGGCGATCGAGCACCGCGGCATCGTAGTCGATCGCGGAC
>Ga0208300_101085_pt1 | contig 12845 bp, 8 predicted proteins | sample 23_taG_FD_184096 | JGI IMG/M metagenome (GOLD analysis project Ga0208300, IMG submission 184096) | Marine viral communities from Cariaco Basin, Caribbean Sea - 23_WHOI_OMZ (SPAdes) (version 2) | ecosystem: Environmental > Aquatic > Marine > Oceanic | place: Caribbean Sea: Cariaco Basin | collected... | reverse complement strand
GGCCGGGGCAGATGCGTACGATTTATAACGACCATGAGCGCTTTTTAAAGACATACTTTAGTGAGTACCCAGGTTATTACTTTACAGGGGACGGCGCGCAGCGCGACGAAGATGGACACTACTGGATTACCGGCCGTGTCGATGATGTGCTCAATGTCTCAGGCCATCGCTTAGGCACAGCGGAGATCGAAAGCGCGGTGGTGGCGCATCCGGCGACCGCTGAGGCGGCTATCGTCGGTATGCCGCATGAGATACGCGGCATGGGGGTTTGTGCTTTTATTATCTTAAAATCTGGCGAGACGGCCACAGAGCCGCTAAAAGCCGAGCTAAATCGCCATGTGCGTACAGAGATCGGCCCGATTGCCAATCTTGATGCTATCTATATCGTCGATGAACTGCCCAAAACCCGCTCAGGCAAGATCATGCGCCGTATCTTGCGTAATTTGGCTGCAGGGCAGTATGTGGGCTTGGGTGACTTATCCACGCTAGCCGATAGCTCAGTGATCAATCAGCTGGTTGAGGTGGTCAAGGCGGAACGCGGTGACTAAGCAGGTAAGTAAATAGTAGTAATAATATCAACAATAAAAAAAGCCATGTTATCGACGGTAGCATGGCTTTTTTACGTAGATGATATTGATATCAGCAGGTTTTAAGGGTTCAATAGCTTTTATGAGCCTCGCTATCTGCACAAGACTGCCTGCACATGCTGGCTTACACACATTGTTTTTTTGATCAAAACACCACAAGGCCGACTGTTGTTATGTCTGAGCACACACTCCACTCTTGTCATCCTGCTGATACCGCTGCACCGACCATTGCCATCATCGGTGGCGGGTTGACGGGACTGTTTACCGCCACTTTATTGGAGCGTGCGTTTGGTCATACGCCTGCCGCCCAGCCGATACCGCAGCTGACGATTTTTGAAAAATCACGCAGCGTGGGGCGTTTGGCCACCCGATATCGCCGCGATAGCCAAACGCATAAAAACTGGCAATGGGCGTTTGGGGCGCAGTTTTTTACCGCAAAGACCGCCAGCTTTCAGCAGTTTATAGCGCCATGGCTCGACATGGGTATGATACAGCCGTGGTGTGCCAACGTGGTTGAGTTAACCGCTGCCCATACGGCGGGTCAGCGGCCCTCTACCATAAAAAAAGAGCGCTGGAATACCGAGCAAGCTCGCTATATCAGTACCCCAAAGATGACCAGTTGGGGGCGCGCGCTGGCAAGCGAGCTACAGCACACCACCATGCGTTTTCAAACCCGTGTGGCACCACTGGCGCAGTACACTGAGCCAGCAGCTGGCGAAAATAAGCAACAAACTAAGCAAAAAACTGAGCTGTTTGATGAAGCAGGCCATAGTCTTGGGCTATTTGACTGGGTGATCTGTACCGCGCCAAACGTGCAAGCGGGCGAGCTGATGGCTGGCAGTGGCTTTGACAAACAAGAGAGCATCAGCACCATCAAGATGCAAGCTTGCTACACGCTGATGCTCGGCTGGAATGAGGGGCAGGCACTTCCTGCGGCGCTGACGGATGCAGAAGACGGTGGCAGCTGGGACGTCGCTTATGTCAATGATTCGATCATCGATAGGATATTTATAGAGCAGCGAAAACCTGCCCATGAAACACTGCTACCGAGTATCACCATCCATGCCCGCAACGACTGGTCCGAGCAGCAGGTCGATGAAGAGATAGGGCCTGTACAAGCTGCGCTATTGACAGCAGCGCAGCATGCCTTGGGCTGGGATGATGCCTGTGCCCCCACACAGATCGACTGTCATCGCTGGCGCTATGCCGCGACGCGCTCCGATGCGCAAACCCCCGCCCAAGGCGTACTCACTGATGCGTCTCGGCAATGGATCGTCAGTGGCGACTGGTGCGGGCAAGGCAATATCGAGAGCTGCTATCACATGGCGCAGCAGACAGCTGAGTTGATCTGCGCCGCGCTTGCAGGGTGATGCGTTGCTACCCCTCGATAATGACAGAGGGCGTTTATAATAATCAGCGCTGGGCGGGAGGCCCGTTGATAATATCCATGGAGGAGATGCTATGTTTGGATTCGATATAGACTTAGACCTCATGCGGTACCACTTTTTCCAATTGGGTGTTGCCTTTATTTTATCGTTGCCCATCGCGCTCAACCGCGAGATGAAAGACAACGGCGCGGGGCTGAGGACGTTTCCGCTAGTGACGATTGCTTCTTGTGCATTTATGCTGGTGGGTATGGATATCTATGAATCAGCAGGTGAGACGAGGATTATGTATGCCATCATCACGGGTATGGGCTTTATCGGCGGCGGGGCGATATTTAAAAACGAGATGGGTTCAAAAGGCACTGCCACGGCAGCCAGCTTATGGAACACGGGCGCAATCGGTATTTCGGTGGCCTATGGTCGCTACGAGATTGCCATTATTCTGTCTGCGGTTGGTTTTTTGATTTTGCAGTTTTCTGAGCCTTTTAAGAGCAAAAAAGAAAAAGACACTCCCTAGGGTGTGTCCTCAATTCAATCGATAGCCATCTAAATGGGTTAAAAATGGCTAAATCTGGCCAAACGGTGTCAAATAGCTGACTAATATCTCGATATTACTTGCGCTATTTTCCTTGTTTGACGGCGATTTATCTCATTTTTATCGCCATTTTTAAAATGAGGACACACCCTAATCTACTGTAGAAAATTTGCCAGCCAAAAAAAAGCCCACAGAGGAGGTGCTGTGGGCTGAGGAAAACTGGACAGGTAGCAAAATCGTGCTACAAGGCAGTGGTGGTATCTTGTTGTTGTTATGCGGTTATTACGTGTTTTCATCGACACTGCATGGCACTAAACACATCAGTAGTATGCTTAAAAGTACTGTACAAGGCCGTTTTGGTTCTTATCTACAAAGACATCTAAAAAGATATCTTCGGTACTGACTATACTTACTAAGATTAGGGCAATTATAATCCGTTCAATAGGCAGATATATTTACTTACATATTTAAGTGTACAAGTGTTTTCGTTTGCATGGCTATCATAACGCAACTGATGGTGATTTGGCTACGATTCGGCGATTTTGGTTACATGACATTACGTTTTATCTTTGGGGGCAGTATAAGAGATGGCATGACGGCTTGCCCGAAAAGTGCTAAGCTATCTGCCATTATTATGTCTATATAAAACTGGGTTTGCCATGACTGAGAGTACGCATTTGCATACGCAGGAATCACCAAGTAAGCAAAATACCAAAAGTATTTTTAATTTGCCAAACAATCTGACCATTGCTCGTATCTTAATGATTCCGCTGTTTGTAGCGATTGCTTACTGGCCGCCAGCGATGGGAATTGGCATGCCTGCCATCTCAGATAATGTCATCGCGCGGGTAGGGATGAGTGAGTTTAGCGATAGCTTATTGCGCCATTTATTATTGACGGGTGTGTTTATCTTAGCGGCGATTACCGATTGGCTAGACGGTTATCTTGCTCGTAAGCTCAATGTCACCTCAGCCTTTGGCCGCTTTTTGGACCCTGTCGCTGACAAATTGATGGTGGCGGCAGCTTTGATTATCCTCGTGCAGTGGCATCCAAATATCATCATGGCCATCGCAGCGATTGTGATTATCTCGCGTGAAATCGCGGTATCGGCGCTACGTGAGTGGATGGCTGAGCTGGGCAAAGGCACCAGTGTGGCGGTCTCCTATGTCGGCAAGCTCAAGACCACCTTTCAGATGGTGGCGATTACCGTATTGCTGCTAAACTGGCAGTCGCTTGAAACCATCGGCTATGCGCTTATGGTGGCCGCCGTGGTTTTGACGCTATGGTCGATGATGATTTATCTAAAAGCGGCTTGGCCGTATCTCAAACAAAACGGCTGATATTCAAATCTGTCTATAAAGGCATCTATCGATTAAAGACCCTAGTTTTTAATACTCGATATCAGCACCTAATATTTAACACCTAATTCCTAGCATAAAACGCCAGTCGCATCAGCCACTGGCGTTTTGTGCTATGGTTATCGCTTATATTTATACTTCTTGTTATGTAATATCTCTTATAGCGCGATTGACTCTATAGCGTTACGGAGTTGTTTTCCCCCAGATTGGTCGCTTTTTTGCCATCCATGACCGCAGCGGTGGTCATCTTAAACATATTGACCACTGAACTACCACTTAGCCAATATTCAGCGCCATGTGGTACGACTTTGATGAGCTGGACATTTGGATCTTCTTTGCCTTGCTCGTAGAACGCATTATAAATCGGCGACCATAGCTCATCGAGCTTTTCTTGGTCTTCAACCAGCTCGGCTTTACCATTGATCGAGACGTAATTTTTGGCGTCTTGGCTGACATAAGCCAAGTTTACTTGTGGGTTTCTTTCGATGTCTTTGACGGTTTCGGTGGTTTTATCACCGATAAACCAAATCTCTTTGGCACCGATACTGGTTTCGCTGGTTGTCATCGGGCAGGCGTGCAGGTGGTCTTCATGCGTACGGGTGGTCATCATGGCAAATTTAACGTCTTTTACCAATTCTTGCACTTTATCGATATGGTCTTGTCTACTCATAGGGATTTCCTTTTCTTTATAGTTTGTTAGGGTTATAGATTGTTGATATTTGATAGTGTGTTATTTGATGGTGACGTCGATTGGCTTTGAGCAGAGACTTTGAATAAAAATATAAAAAACCTCCGCTATCCCGCAACTGCCATCTAGCATAACGACTACTGGCAAAGCATTTATATAGGCTGCCAGTAATGCGATGTGACGGTTTGTAAGGACTATAAGTATTAGGTAAAAATTGTGACGGCATCCATCGAAGCTTGCTGCTTTGCAAATCCTCAATTAGCGCAGCAGATTGCTGCTGCATCAAGTAAAGAAAGCTGTCACTTTGGCAATTTATCGTGGTTTTGGCCTGCTTATTATGGGGCTTCTTGTTATAATACGCAGACCATTTACTTTGCATGGCAGAGATGCCTTTCTTACGGATTATGCCTTTATGATGACCATCGCCGGACAACCGTTTCTTACCGATTTTCAGACGCAGCAACTCATCAGTCAGTTTCAGCAAAAGACCGAACTAAATGTCAGCCAGATCCATACTCAGCAAGTGTATGTGCTATCACGAAAGCTTGTTGATGAAGAGGCGCAAAAAGCGCGGGACTTGCTGGGCGTCACAGCGGGCACTGAGCTTGTCGCTCCAGAGGACAATCAGATACAAGTGATCGTCGGGCCGCGTTTTGGGACGATCTCGCCATGGGCAAGTAAAGCGACCGATATTTTTAATAACTGCGACATCGCGCTCAATCGCGCTGAGCGTGTCGTGGTATATACCCTCACCGTTGCAGGCGGCACTACGGGCACTGATGGCAAGCTGCCTGCTGCCGCTGAGCAGTTGTTATTTGACCGTATGACCCAGAGCTTGGTTTATGACTTAAACGACGTGAGCAAGTTGTTTGATGACGAACCACCAGCGGCGCTCAACCGTATCGATGTGATGGGTGAAGGACGCAGTGCGCTTGAGTCGGCCAATACAGAGTTTGGTTTTGCGCTATCAAGCGAAGACATCGACTATTTGATGAATGCCTATGTCAATGAGCTGCAGCGTAATCCGACCGACGTTGAACTGATGATGTTTGCGCAGGCCAACTCTGAGCATTGCCGTCACAAGATATTCAACGCTGAGTGGACGATCGATGGCGAAGTGCAGCCAAAGTCACTGTTTCAGATGATCAAAAACACCTATCAATCAAACCCGCAAGGCATCTTGTCTGCTTATAAGGACAACGCGGCGGTGATGGCTGGCGCTGAGGGCATGCGTTACTATCCGATTCCTGAAGACGCTGAAAACCCTAATGCTGCGCATCCGTATGGTTTTCACCAAGAAGCTATCGATATCTTAATGAAAGTCGAAACCCATAACCACCCAACCGCGATTGCTCCTTATGCTGGCGCGGCAACGGGCGCAGGCGGTGAGATTCGTGATGAAGGCGCAACGGGCCGCGGCGGTAAGCCAAAAGCCGGTCTGACAGGCTTTCATGTGTCACATTTGCATATTCCTGAGATGCCTGAGAAGTGGGAGCAGTCTGGTCAATTAAGCACGCAGGATTACGGTACGCCAGATCGTATGGCGACTAGCCTTGAGATTATGACCGAAGCGCCATTAGGCTCGGCCAATTTCTCAAACGAGTTTGGTCGCCCGAACCTATGCGGCTACTTCCGCAGTTTTCAGCTTGATACCTCAGCGGCAAAAGACGGTAGCGAGATGCGCGGCTATCATAAGCCCATCATGCTGGCGGGCGGTTATGGCAATATCAAACGCAACCTTATTGAAAAAAACGCCATTCGCGAAGGGGACTTGCTCATTGTCCTTGGTGGCCCGGCGATGCAAATCGGTCTGGGCGGCGGCGCGGCATCGTCAGTCGATAGCGGTGAGTTGGATGAAGGTTTAGACTTTGCTTCAGTGCAGCGTGATAACGCCGAGATGGAGCGCCGCTGTCAAGAAGTTATCGATCGCTGCTGGGCCTTAGCGGGGAACGATATTGACGCTAGTAATGATAGTCAAGACGGCAACCCAATCGTCTCTATCCATGATGTTGGTGCAGGCGGCCTGTCAAACGCCATGCCAGAGCTGGTCGATGACCATGACATGGGCGCGCATTTAAACCTACGTAAAATCCCGTCGCTAGAAGCGGGCATGTCACCGATGGCCATCTGGTCAAATGAGGCGCAGGAGCGTTATGTCCTCGCGATTCGCCCAGAGAGCAGAGCGCAATTTGATGCGATCTGTGCTCGTGAGCGCTGCCCGTATGCCATCTTAGGCGCGGCGACAGATATCCGTCAGCTTGTGGTGGATGATGAGCTATTAGACGAGCAGCCAGTCGATATGCCGATGCAAGTATTGCTCGGTGGTACGCCAAAGATGCAGCGCAGCTTTGAGCGTCAAGAGACTGGGTTGTCTGCGCTGGACTTGGCTGATATCAATCTAACCGAATCCATCAAAGATGTACTACGTCACCCAACTGTCGCGAGCAAATCATTCCTTATCAGCATCGGTGACCGCTCGATCACCGGTATGGTAGTGCGCGATCAGTATGTTGGCCGCTATCAAGTGCCCGTCGCTGACTGCGCGGTGACAGCATCAGGTCTGGTAGCGCTAGATGGTCAGCCGATGACTGGTGAGGCGATGAGTGTCGGCGAGCGTACGCCTGTCGCCCTTATCAACCCAAAAGCCTCGGCGCGTCTGGCGGTTGGCGAAGCCATTACCAATATCGCCGGTGCCCGTATCGCTCAGCTATCCGATATCACCATGTCGGCGAACTGGATGGCGGCATGTGGCGACGACGCAGAAGACGCGGCATTGTTTGACGCCGTTCACGCAGTCGGTGAAGAGCTATGCCCAGCACTGGGTATTGCGATTCCAGTCGGTAAAGACTCGCTATCAATGCGTGCCAACTGGACGGATAACGATGAAGGTGAAAACCAAGACAAATCAGTGGTCTCGCCTATGAGTTTGGTCGTGACGGCCTTTGCACCGGTCGCTGACGTGGCAAAAACCCTCACCCCTGAGCTGATCAACGGCGACAGCGCGTTCTACCGTATTGACTTATCTAAAGGCAAGCTGCGTCTTGGCGGCTCAATCCTCGCGCAAACGGCAAGCCAATTGGGCAACGAATGTCCTGACCTTGAAAAGCCAAGCGACTTGATCGACTTCTTTAACTTTATCCAAGCGGGTAACGCGCAAGGTGTTATTAGCGCCTATCATGATATCGGTGATGGCGGTCTACTGGCGACGATTGCAGAGATGCAGTTCACCAGTCGTCAAGGTATCAAGCTGTCATTGGCTGATGATAATCTACTCGGTCAGCTGTTCAGTGAAGAGCTGGGCGCGGTCATTCAAGTATTACCAGAAAACGTCGCTGATCTCATGCAATTGGCAGAAGAATTTAACGTCAGCGATATGCTTAGCCTCGTCGGTCAAAGCACTGAAGAAGACAGCCTTATCATTCAAACCCCTGCTCTTATGGGTGACGATACCCTACGCTTTAGCCGTTCTGAGCTGCAGCAAGAGTGGAGCCAAGTTAGCTACCAAATCGCGCGCCGCCGTGACAACCCAGCGTGCGTGCAGCAAGAGTATGACTTGATCTCTGATGCCAGCCATCAAGGTCTGATCGCAGCGCCAAACTTTGATCTGAACCAAAAAGTTGAAGAGCCATATTTAGCTAGCCGTGAAAGCAAACCAAGAGTCGCTATCCTACGCGAGCAAGGCGTCAATGGTCAGACCGAGATGGCAGCTGGCTTTACCCAAGCGGGCTTTGAAGCGGTCGACGTGCACATGAGCGACTTGCTAGAAGGCCGTATCAATCTGCGTGACTTCGACGGCTTAGTCGCTTGTGGTGGCTTTAGCTATGGTGACGTACTTGGCGCAGGCTCAGGCTGGGCGAACTCTATCTTGTTCCATGACGAATTGCGTATGCAGTTCGTGCGCTTTTTTGCCCGTCCTGATACCTTTAGCTTAGGTGTCTGTAACGGCTGTCAGATGATGGCGCAATTGAAAGATTTGATCCCAGGCGCAGAAAACTTCCCACGCTTTATCGCTAATAAATCAGCGCGATTTGAAGCGCGTACGGTCAACGTCAAAGTCGAGCGTACCAAGTCTATCTTGTTTAAAGGCATGCAAGACAGCATCTTGCCAATCGCTGTGGCGCATGGTGAAGGCTACGCCACCCTGGATAACACCGAGATCGACGGTATGGCGAAACATGGTCAGCTCGCCATGCGTTATGTCGATAGCCAAGGTCATCCAACCGAGACGTATCCGCTCAATCCAAACGGCTCAGTCGGCGGCGTCACCGGTCTATGTAGTACCGATGGCCGCGTCACCATCATGATGCCGCACCCTGAGCGTAATCTAAAAGCCTATAACCACAGCTGGAAACCAGAAGAGTGGGATGAGGATGGCGCGTGGATGCGTATGTTCCGTAACGCCCGAGCTTGGTTGCGTTAGGATAATTTGAACTATTGTAGATAATAAAAAAGGTGGGCGCAAAGCTCACCTTTTTTGTGTTTGGGGTTTGGGTTTTATTGGGAGCTAATCCTGCTTTTCGCTACTATCTTGGCTGGCATATAAGGAAGGATGAAGTGAAGCACTGCTTCACCCTGACGCAAGAGAAAATCTATGATTTTCTAGTCGCTAAGGCTAGGGTCGTTCCTGACTTAGCGATAACGCCTTTAACCAAGCGCCTGCAACCCTGTGCTGCACCAAGTATATTCGCTGCAATCAGCGCTAGCGGCAACATCTTGTTTTTGCAGATATCTACAGTGGTTCAAATTTACAGCTTGAAAAGTCGGTAGGTTAAATTAGTGATAGCATAACTCACTGTCGGTATGGCAAAATCTAAGTGATGGGTTATGTTGTATCATAATTTGATATCAAAATAGAGTAAAAATAATCTAATCTGCAATGGATGTGCTTAAACATTTGTAACAACTAGACTGGAGGATAAGTGTCTATTAAAGGTCATGAATACACTGTTCAAAATGGAATGAATAGATCCAAAGTTGGAAAAACCTTATACTCTTTATCCACTATTTTGACAGCACTTATTGTTTCACAACTCATTAGATATTTAATATGGTTTGAGAGTGTTCCTACGTTAATTTCTACAGTTATATTAACTATAATATTGTTCTATGTCATTTATTATTCTTTTAATAATTGGATTTGGAAGCTAAGACCAGTCTCAGGGCTATTAAAGCTTCCAAATATATCAGGCACTTGGTCATGTAATGGTAAAAGTAACTATGAAAATTTTAATTGGCATGGGAAAGTTCAGATTATTCAAAGCTGGGATAAAATAAGAATAACTTTGATTACAGAACGGTCTAGTTCAGAAAGTATTTCAGCCGTAATTATTTATGATGACATTCACGGTTATAAGTTAGTTTATAATTACGAAAATAAACCTAATAGTTTAGATGATACAAATCTAAGAACTCACGTAGGATTTGTTGATTTAAATTTAGATTATAGTAATAATAAAGCTACTGGTTATTACTATAATGTTAGTGGTAGAAAGACATCTGGAGAAATTATTTGGATTAAAAAATAAACTATGCTTTTAAATAACTATTATCCCAATCTTTATCTGGAGCTAATCTATTAGTTATCATAACTAATTGCATATCTTCATTTGGTAAATTTTCCACTCTGTCTAATGCCAAATTGGCTCTGTCACATTGTTGTTGATTGAAATAAAAACGATTATCATCAATCCAATTCCTAGGTTGGTGATAATTTTCTAATGTGGCATTTTCTAAGAGACTAATATTATGCTCAATTGCACTGAGACTCATCATTGGTCTAAGCCTTGGAACGATATCTACCGTTTTATCATCAGATACTATAACTGCTAAGCGCTTTTTATTTTCAGTTGGATAGACATAACGTACGCCAGAGTTATACCTTGACCCTCTTGACGGTGTACACTCTGGAATTGCATCTCCGTCTAAAATTATACCAATACCGAAACAAACCCCTTTAGGATCGATCATAACCGTACCATCTATCCCACTCACTTGCTCTAAAAGATCAGGAGTTAACAATACAGGTTTAATAGGCGTTCCCAGCTTAGCTAGTCTCTTCACTTCGGTTTCAGCATCCTCAGAAATTACTAGCATGCTGCCACGATTTAAATTAGTGAGTGTAAGTACCAAATTTAAAATATTCTGTTTTTCATTATGAGTTGTATAGGGATAAAGTCTATTCAAGTTATCAAGAAGCAATTTCTCTTGACCAGTACTAGCATAAAGGCGAGGCTCGTTGTAATGACTTTGTAGTAAAGTAATCTCACCACAAGAAATCTGCCAGTAATAATGGTCTAGAAATTCAACAACGAATATATTTTGGTCAGAGAAGTCGTGATCAGCTGCTAAATTGCCTAAACCATAAATAAATTCGTTATCAGCTATTAAAGAGAATTTTTCTGATGACATTTCCAAAACCTTTCGTACCCAACGTGTTTTACTTATAGGTACTGGGTCTTGAAATTCTAAAGAAAATACTATCGAAGTATGTTCAGGGTTACTGATAATCATTTTACCTAAGCTATGCACTCCCTCATAAAACAATGAAGAGATTAAATTAAGTGTTTCGAAGAGGTTTGTAAAAGCATATTTTTCGTAAATAGCTATTGATGGTGTATACATAAAACTTTCTGCAGCACTTCGTACTACTTCTCTAGCTTCAATATCACTACTTCCTCGCCCCGGATTTTCCGTCTTCAATAATTTGCTAGCACGCCCTAACAATGTTTGTAAAACTGCCTCAACAATACTTAAAGAGCCTTGAGATAAATTTCTATCTTGGAAGTTCTTTTTGTTTAACTTAGGATATTCTTGAAAAACTTCTTTGGTAATTTGTATGACTGGGACTACATAATAATCTCCAACCAAATTGCTTAATCCAACATACGATTCTGAATCATTGTCTTCGTCATACTGCAATAGAGCTTTTTTTACAGCTATTGAAACAGAGTCTTTTTTTATATTTTCTGGCTTATCTCTCGTTGCTTGTTCATCATTAGAGTAGAGCATGTTTTTTAATGGGTGATTTTCTATTTCTGTTTTGACATCTTCTACTAAACCATCAAAAATTTTTAAGTCCCATTTCCCATCTTCTGGTTCTATACAGATCGGATAATTATTTTCACTATTCGAAGCAAGCACCCCTACAAGAAGCACTTCGAAATCAACATTATATAAACCTATTTTTTCTAAGACTCTTTTTACATCAAGTTTTAATATAATCCTAAAATGCTCTTGGTATCCCCACATAAAATATTTTATTGTTTTTTGCACTTAGAAAAACTCCTTGCTTTATTGTTCGAAGTTAGATTAGATAAATAGAGTTATTGTATAATAGCAAACATTTGACCAATAGCGATTTGTTGTTTTCATTTAAGTGTCTTTAAACTATTCGCCTTCCTGAGCCTCAGCAATCAACTCCTTTACCCGAGCACTCTCCCTAAGCACGCAAGCCTCATAAGCCGACAGCTGCTCAGGCTCTTGTTCTTTTTGCTTTTCTTGTTCCTGCTCCTGCTCTTGTCTGGCTTTTGCTTCAAGATATTTTTGCAGCTCGTTTTGCTCATTTTGATTATTTTTCTCATTTGGTTGAGAGTTGCTCATGGCTTATGTCTCCTAATGTTTTTATCACTTAATAAAAGTCATCACGACCAGCATATTTATGATTGAGCGCTTGCAATATCGCGTAGGTTTCTCTATCCATTTCCCCTGTTGGCTGCTCTGGGCGAAAATGTAGCTGAAAAGCATAGACGACATCTCGGCTGGCTTTGTCCCACGTGTCTGTGTCATTGATTTGATAACCGTAATCACGAAACGCTTGCTTAATCTCGGGTATCGTTGCTGCGGCAAAGGCGTCTGGATGCATAAAGAACTGCTTATCAAATTCATCATACCAAGCGCCGATGCCATACTCATCATACAATCGCTGCCAAGGAAACTTGGCACCAGGGTCGATTTTACGTGATGGCGCTATATCAGCATGGCCGACGATGTTTTTCGGCGGGATGTCATAGCGGGCGGCGATATCTTGCACCAGCTCGGCGACTTTTTTAATCTGTAATTCATCAAATGCGACATAGTGCTCGTACGGATGATAGTCGAGCGCGCCATTGTTTAGAGCATTGCGATATTCAGGTTTGATACCTGCATTTACAATCTCGATGCCGATAGAGGTATCGTTAAGTATCGTCCTACCGGCAAACCCGCTGTCGCCTGCATGCCAAGCGCGCTCGCTCTCATCTACCAAGCTATAAATCTTATCATCGTGTCTATCCAAAATCAGATAGTGGGCGCTGA
>Ga0208300_101084_pt1 | contig 12846 bp, 13 predicted proteins | sample 23_taG_FD_184096 | JGI IMG/M metagenome (GOLD analysis project Ga0208300, IMG submission 184096) | Marine viral communities from Cariaco Basin, Caribbean Sea - 23_WHOI_OMZ (SPAdes) (version 2) | ecosystem: Environmental > Aquatic > Marine > Oceanic | place: Caribbean Sea: Cariaco Basin... | reverse complement strand
GTTTGTAAGTAAAGACCTATTAAGGTATTCAAAAAGTGGTGGTGTGTCAGAAAGTATGCTGAGGAGATGAAAGGAGGGTGACAGCCAAAGCAAGATGATATATTTGAGGTTATGAAGACACAAATACAGATCAATTGCCCTTTAGACAAGTCTCTGATAATGAGATGCAGGACATTGAGAACAAACTAAATAATAGACCAAGAAAACGCTTAGGGTTTAAAACGCCTATGCAGGCCTTCTATAATATTAATTAGCGTTGCACTTGGTGTGTTAATCTAAGTAATTTAAAACAGTGTTTTTTAGGAAAGATCATGAACGATAGTATACCTAGAATAGTTATTATTGGAGGCGGAGCTGGTGGTCTAGAGCTTGTAACCCAATTAGGTCATAAGCTTGGCAAGAATCAACAAGCGGATATACTGCTTGTTGATAAAAATCGCACTCACATTTGGAAGCCGTTATTACATGAGGTTGCAACAGGCTCTATTGATTCTGATCTAGACGGTGTGGTGTACTCAGCCCACGCTGCTAAACACCATTACCGTTTTCAACTTGGAGAATTTTGTGATATTGATCAAAACCTAAAAACTATTACACTTGCTCCCCTACATGATGATTCAATTCACACTTTTCTGCCAAAGCGTAGCGTAACTTATGATTACCTGGTTATCGCCGTGGGTAGTATCAGTAATGACTTCAAGACTCCAGGAGTGAAAGAGCACTGCTATTTTTTAGACTCCATTCAGCAAGCTCAACGTTTTCAACATGCATTACTTGATAATTTTACACGTCTTCATCAGGATGATGATCAGCAGAAAACGCTCGATATTGCTATTGTTGGAGGCGGGGCAACTGGAGTTGAACTTTCAGCTGAGCTATATCACGTATCTAGTCTATTAAAACTATACGGCTTAGCAAATATGTCGCCAAAACGTTTACATATTCATTTGATTGAAGCGGGGCCACGTATTTTACCTGCTTTGTCTGATCGTATTGCAGAAAGCGCCAAGCAGGAATTATTAAAGTTAGGCATTAATGTACGTGAATATACGCAGGTAAAAGAAGCGACTAAGCATGGTTTTATTACTAAAGACGATGAGCGTATTGATGCAGATATTATGGTATGGGCAGCGGGTGTAAAAGCCCCTGACTTCATCAAAGGATTGAAAGTTTTCGAGCTTACTCCTAACAATCAAATTCGGGTAGATCAGTTTTTAAGAAGCACAGTTGATGACCGTATTTTCGTATTAGGAGATTGTTGTGCCTTTATCCAAGATAATGGGAAACCAGTACCACCACGTGCTCAATCTGCTCACCAAATGGCAAAGTGTATCGAAAAGAACCTAATTGCAATGTTAAGACAAAAACCTATTAATAACTTTACCTATAACGATTATGGATCATTGGTTAACCTGTCACGTTATGGCGCTGTAGGAAATTTAATGGGTAATCTGACCAATAACAGCTTTTTTATTGAAGGCAAGATTGCGCGCTTTATGTACATCTCGCTCTATAGGATGCATCAACTGGCCATTCACGGCTTTTTTAAGACATTTTTTTTATGGATCAGAGAAAAAATACTACGTATAGGACGTCCAAAAATAAAATTGCACTAAATATAGGTATGTCATCAGAGACCTTAAATAACCTCTAGTGACATACCTTTTAAGAAAGGCTCGATTATCTCAGGATAGCAAAAAGAACTTATTGTCTAGAATAGATTTTTATAAACAGTTCCAATAAGAGTCTGTCTCAGATATTCTAATTGCTGTTTATAAGGTCTGTAATGTTAGTTCTATTTAGGTATACCCCAAGGAAACCAGTTATTTTACCCTTCAAACATATTAACAGACTACTCAAAATAGACTGTTAATATGGAACCATCTATAACAGACTTTAGAGTTATAGGACTGGTTGCTGTGCTTTTTTCCTATCATTAGTCTATACCCAAAACATAAAACCTCTAAACAATAACTTATCTATCATTAGACTTGTTTATATTATTAAATGATAGTAATATCTTGCTATTATCAATGGACATTAATTATTAAGTATAAATGATAAAAAGAGGCGTTATGACTGTTCGTATTTATGTGAGAGCCAGCACTAAGGATCAAGACGCTAAGAGAGCCTTGTCTGACTTGATTAGCTTTAGCCAAAGCTATAACGTTAACCATGTTGAGTACGTTGAGCATTTCAGTGGTACAAAGCTCGATAGGCCAGTATTAGCTAAGCTATTAAAAGACGCTGATCAAGGCGATATTCTGCTGGTTGAAAGCGTGGACAGATTAAGCAGGCTATCTCAAGATGATTTTGCAATTCTAAAGCAGCGTATCAAAGATAAAGGCTTACGATTGGTGGTGGCTGATCTACCAACCACGCATACGGTAAGTAAGGGCATGACAGGTGAGATCCTAACAGTGATTAACCATATGCTGATCGACTTATTAGCAACGATGGCAAAGCTTGATAACGACAAGCGTAGAGAGCGTATCAAGCAGGGGTTAGCGAATAGTGGTTATAAGCCCACAGGTAAGAAAGCCAATACAGTGAAACATAATCGTATTAGAGAGTTGGCCAGTCAAAACAATATGACGAAAGAGGAGATTGCTAAGGCGGTTGGTGTTGGGGTGGCTACGGTTTATAGGGTGTTAAAGCAGGGATGATAGCTGAGGTTTTTTAATTGTTTATTTGCCTTCTTATAGACACAATGCGATCAGACATATAATGATTAATCTTATAGATTCTAATCATACATTCTGATTCGAAAAAATTGCCTCCAATATAGCCGGGGCGGTTCATAAGTCCCGCCACGGTATGCCTGTTCGCATTTTATATAAGATCCCTTCTACGGTCTTTCTTAAATCAGCATAGTCATAGATGCCAATTTCTTGTAGAATGGGTTTTAGCTTCTTCCAGTGTTGATTATTTAGCATAAGACGAGGCATAGCGAACAGTCTTCTTTTTGGGTCAGAGCTTAAAGTTTACTGCTTCGCTATTTTTTTATCAAAATTTCCTCATTATGTTCTTTTGTATATTAAATGTTCAACACAACCTAATATTTAATACCTAATTTCTTTAATTTTGAAATCAGTGTTGTTGGATTAATACCTAAGCGTTTAGCTGCACCCTCATCACCAAAAATTTTACCTTCACATAGTTTGATGGCCAGTTGAAGGTTTTCAGTTTCTAACTGTTTAAGCTGTTGTATCGATAGGACTTGCTCAATTGCTGTAGCGTGATTGTACTGTACGGTTTGAGATGGTTCTTGTTCCAGTAAATATTGGAAAGAAACAGCACCGTTTTTGGCAGTGATTAATGCCCGTTCCAGCACATTTTGTAATTCACGAATATTACCGGGCCAGTCATAACGTTGCAGTTCGACGATATGCTTTTGTGAAAAAGGTAAATAAGGCACTTTACGATTCTCACTGATCAGCTTGGTAAAGTGCGAGACCAGTAAAGGAATGTCCTGTTTACGCTCGCGTAATGCAGGAGAATGGATCGGGAATACATTCAGACGGAAATATAAGTCTTCACGGAAGTTTTTAAGCTTCACTTCTTCTTTTAATTTTCGATTGGTGGCTGCAATAATTCTGACATCAACGTGTCGTGTTTTCTCTTCGCCAATTCTTTCAAAAGTCCCTTCCTGCAATACGCGGAGCAATTTGCTTTGTGATTCGAGTGGGATTTCGCCAATCTCATCTAAAAATAAAGTTCCTTGATCGGCAAGTTCAAAGCGTCCAGCCCGATCACGAACTGCGCCTGTAAAAGCCCCTTTCACATGTCCGAAAAATTCGCTCTCGAATAATTCAGAGGGGATTGCCGCACAGTTCACACGAATTAGTGGGTGCTGTTTACGGTGACTGGACTGGTGGATAGCACGTGCGATTAACTCTTTTCCAGTTCCTGATTCTCCATAGATCATGACATTCGCATCAGTAGGTGCGACCACTTTTATTTTTTCAATAATTTGTAGAATAGCTGGGCTATTACCTACAATTTCATGATATTGATTTTCTTGTAAAATTTCTTCTTGTAGATATTCATTTTGTTGCTCTAAGCGGCTTTTTAAATCTTGTAATTCCTCTAGTGCATGTGTGAGTTGTTTTTCAGTATTTAAACGATCGCTAATATCTCGGAAAATTACTACAGCACCAATGATTTCACTGTCACGGATGATGGGCGTACTGGTAAATTCCACAGGAAAATAGCTACCATCACGTCGCCAGAAAACTTCTTGGATGCCTTCATGAACAATACCATCATGCACCGCAGCATAAATTGGACAATCTTCAACAGGGTAGTGTGTTCCATTTTCATGGGTATGATGATGAACCTTATGAATATTTTTACCAAGCACATCTTCGGGTTGTAAGCCAAGCATTTTTGTACCAACAGGATTAATAAAGGTACATAGTCCTTGTTTGTTAATACTGTAAATACCATCACCCACGGAACTGAGTAATAAATGTTTGCTTGTATCTGAGTCAATAAACAGCTCTTGTAAGGCTTGCCATTCTTTTAGCCCTGCACGAATGACCTTGTCTGCATTTTTATTCAATTGGCGTAATTCTAAATCCTTAACATCGACCAATGACCAAATAAGTAAATTTTTATTTTTATAAGGCAGACGAATGGCAGTGACATCCAATTGTATTTTTTCACCTTCTTTATCAAAAGCATATAACTCATTGTTCCAAGCATAACCCTTGCTTAGTGCCTCATCTGTAAAAGCCATGAGGTGTGGTAACTGGTGAATGTGTCCAAAAACAGAAGTAACTGTTTTTGCAATCAATTCATGTCGTTCATAGCGTAATAATTGAGACGCGCTAATATTCAAATCAATAAAGCGATTTTGGTGTGGGTCGACCACGATTAATGCTTGAGATGTATGCTCAAAAGCAAGCGGACGAATCGAATCTTCAGAAGACGCCCAATCAGAAATAAAGTCAATATTATTCATGCTATGAAAAACCGTAATCTTAACTATGAATCTTCATAATACTACGAAAAACCGTAGCTATTCAACACATTTTTATTTTTATAAAGCTCCCTTAAATAAATAATAAAAATATATTTTTCAATAACATAAAAATTTTAAAACAGTATTTTAATCATGTTGGCATGGTTCTCGCAATAACAAGGATAGACCAAAACAGTTGGTTGAATCGAAACCGTAGATATGAGGAACAGCTATGCCTAAAGTAGATATTGAACAATACAAAGATGGTGATTTTCTTGTCGATTATGAAGAAAAAGTATTTGAGGATGTAAAAGCTCAACCGGGTGAAAAAGCATTGGTGACATTCCATACCGTTGCCTTTGAAGGTTCTATTGGTTTGGTCAATGTCTTACAAGCAAAACGATTATTACGTAAAGGCTTTGAAACTAAAATTTTGCTCTATGGTCCAGGTGTTCAGTTGGGGGTACAACGTGGTTTTCCAACCTTGGGTGCAGAAGCATTCCCGGGACATTTGGCGGTCAATAATCAATTAAAAGCATTTATGGCAGAAGGCGGTGAAGTCTATGCCTGTCGTTTCGCCTTACAAGCACTTTATGGGCAAACTGAGAAAGCTTTAATGGAGGGAATTCGTCCGATTAATCCTCTCGATGTGATGGATCTCAAACTTTTGATGCGTCGTGACAATGCATTAATTATTGATACGTGGACTGTTTAAGTATTTGAGAAAAAAAGGGGAATAAGTCATGAGCCAAATCATTAAAGCGGCGGCAGTTCAATGTAGCCCTGTGTTGTATAGCCAAGCGGGTACAGTCAAGAAAATCTGTGACACGATTTTGGAGTTGGGGCAGCAAGGTGTGCAATTTGCCGTATTTCCTGAAACCGTTGTGCCTTATTACCCTTATTTTTCTTTTGTGCAACCACCGTTTGCCATGGGTAAAGAACATTTAAAGCTATTGCATGAATCGGTTGTCGTGCCATCGGCAGCAACAACTTTAATTGGACAGGCATGCAAAGAAGCGAACATGGTGGTTTCTATTGGTATTAATGAGCGTGCAGGTGGCACGATTTATAACGCTCAATTGTTGTTTGATGCTGATGGTTCGATTATTCAGCATCGTCGTAAGATTACCCCAACTTACCATGAACGTATGGTGTGGGGACAAGGCGATGGCAGTGGGTTGCGTGCGATTGATTCTGCTGTCGGGCGTATTGGATCACTGGCATGCTGGGAGCATTATAACCCTTTGGCTCGGTTTGCTTTGATGGCGGATGGTGAGCAAATTCATGCAGCGATGTTTCCGGGTTCACTCGTGGGGCAGATTTTTGCAGATCAGATCAGTGCCACCATTCGGCACCACGCTTTAGAGTCGGGCTGTTTTGTGGTGAATGCCACAGCATGGCTTGATCCAGAGCAACAACAACAAATTATGCAAGACACTGGTTGTGAACTGGGTCCAATTTCTGGGGGATGTTTTACGGCCATTGTTTCTCCAGAAGGTAAATTTTTGTCTGAACCGATCACACAAGGCGAAGGCTATCTGATTGCCGATTTAGACTTTGCCTTAATCGAAAAACGTAAACGGATGATGGATTCTGTTGGGCATTATAGTCGTCCAGAATTACTTAGTTTATTGATTGATCGTCGTCCTACCTCAGTTTTGCATGAGTTAAAGCTAGAGAATCCATCGAATAACAGCATCGAAAAAGTTTCTGAATTTGCCGAAGTACAAGCGTAGACACCCCGTTTACAAAATAACAGGAGAAGATCATGTCTGCGATTGAATTAATCAGTGATTTGCAATGTAACGGGTTGAAATGGGAAGGTGAGGTTGGACTTTCTCGCAAAGGTGGCGCTGGTCCAAGCGATCATAAAGCCATGACCTTGAGTGGTCAGACGCTCATGATTCCGGTGTTAAACCTTGCCTCACAGGATTCTCCTTATACGGGTAAAAAAGATGCTGCAACAGGAGAGGTGATTGTCTTTAAAAACCGCATACCTGTTGCAACGTTAACTTCGCCAACGCGACCAAGATTTTATGATTTAAGCACAGCAGAGGGCATTCCGTATGAACAGATTGCCACGCTACATAGCCATGATGTGTTGGCAACAACGGTGTTGCAACATTGTATTCGCATGAATGATAAAACAACGGCATGTCAGTTTTGTTCGATTGATCAGTCTTTAAAAGATGGGCGCGCGATTATTCGCAAGCGCCCCGACCAATTGGCTGAAGTGGCGAAGGCAGCCGTAGAACTGGATGGGGTGACTCAGATGGTGCTGACCACAGGAACACCGAATACGCCTGATCGCGGTGCAGCCATTTTATATGACTCAGTTGTTGCGATTAAGGCGAAAGTCGATTTACCGATTCAAGTGCAGTGTGAACCACCTGATGATTTTTCTTGGTTTCGAAAATTAAAAGATGCAGGAGCAGTATCCATCGGGATGCATCTAGAAGCCGTAAGTGATCGGGTACGCAAGCAAATTATGCCGGGTAAGGCAGAAGTATCACTTGCGTTCTATTTTTCTGCTTTTGAAGCAGCAGTGAAAGTCTTTGGACGAGGGCAAGTCAGTACTTATATCTTGGCTGGTTTAGGAGATACCGAACAAGAAATTATCAGCATGACGGAACGTCTAGCAAAAATAGGGGTTTATCCCTTTGTAGTTCCTTTTGTGCCGATACAGGGAACGGCTTTAGAGCATCACCCCAAACCTGATTCAGCATTTATGCAAATACTTTATCCCCAAATTGGCACGCAGCTTCGCCAGTATGGTTTGAATTCACAGGATACGCAGGCAGGTTGTGCAAAATGTGGGGCTTGTTCTTCACTCAGAGCTTATGAATAAGGAGTTGATGATGAAATTATCTAACTATGCATGGTTAATTGAGCTCAATGAAGAGCTGAAGCAATTTGTCACGGATGACATCATTATCAAAGTTGTAGCAGAAGATTGGGAGCGTCACCAATATTTTCAATTGCGTGAAGCAACGTTCCGTGATGAGCAGAAAATTTTAAAAGAAGATCGTGATGAACATGATTTCAAAGCTCTAGCGATTGTGGCGATTGGACAAATATTTGGGGAACATGATCGTGTCATTGGTGCTGTTCGTATTTTCCCTGAAGCTGAACAGACATGGTGGGGCGGGCGTTTGTGTGTTGATCCTGTATACCGTCATCAACATGCAATTGGTAAAGCGTTGATTAATACAGCCGTATCCACTGCCAAACATTTAGGCTGTACCACATTCCTTGCGACGGTTCAGCAACAGAACGAACGTTATTTTCAAAAGTTGTGTTGGGACACTGTACATGAGCTGAATGTTGCAAATCTTCCGCATGTGCTCATGCAGGCTCAAGTTGAAAATTACCCATTACAACATGTGGTGATGCAAGCTTATAGCTATAGGGAGGTCTGCTGATGAGACTTTCAGAACTACTACTACAACTGCAAATCACGCCAGCAATGCAGTCTAAGCAAGATATTCATGCGATTAAATCGCAGTTGAATCTGAACATTCACACTCTACAAGATTTATATGCATTACCTGCGGATGATGCTGCTGCGATGCAATTCGGTGAACAATATTTATTGCATGCTTGCGAAGGAATGCTACCAAGTTTTGTGGCTAAGCACCCTTATTTTGCAGGATGGTCTGCGGTGATGGCAAATGTGAGCGACATTGCAGCAATGGGTGGGCGAGCTTTAACTGTGGTGAATAGTTATTGGCATACCGATACACAAAGTGGTCAACAGTTATTCGCTGGCATGCAAGCAGCTTGTGATGCCTATGGCGTAAAGCTTGTGGGTGGACACACCAATATTCACACAGATTTTCAACCTACGCTCTCCGTTGCCCTACAAGGATTGGCGAATCATTTGCTCTCGGTCTTTCATGTTCAAGCGGGGCAGAAGATATTAATTGCACTGAATATGCAGGGCAAATTCCATGAGCAAACCACCTATTGGAAATGTTTTGAACATGTTCCTGCTGCGGTTTTAAGGACTCAGTTGGAAGTATTGCCCGAAATTGCAGAACAGCATCTCGCGTATGCGGCACGCGACATCAGTAATGCAGGAATCTTAGGCAGTTTGTTAATGCTACTTGAGGCAACGGGATCAGGAGCGAATCTTTGGCTAGACAAGATTCCGAAACCGCAACATACAGATTGGTTGAAATGGCTTCAAATTTTCCCAAGTTATGGCTTCTTACTGACTGCCGATAGCGAAGAATGTGAGGACATCATTGAATTATTTGCTTCACAAGATATTGATTGTGCGGTGATTGGTGAGGTCACAAATTCTGGCAAGGTACAGATTCAGCAGCAGAATGAACAACAGATTTTTTGGGATTTTCAACAACAGGCTTTTACTGGGCTGAATTATCAAAAAGTCCTTGCACAAGCTCCATTTTCCCATCTTTCCCTACATGTACAGCAACAGGAGCCAACATTATGCCAAGTGTAAATTTTACCGTGAAATGGCCAAATGGCGAGCTGATTCAATATTACTCTCCATCCACGGTGATTTATGAATATCTATCTAAAGGACATTCATATCCAGCAATACAGTTTTTAACGTTGGCTGAAGATGGGTTATCTGCTGCATCAGAACGAGTACGAGTACGTTATGGCTTTGCATGTAGTTCAGCCATGGACAGCCTATCCACGATTAAACGCCAAGCTAACTTATTCGCCTTAAAAGACGAAGACCAAATTGAAATTACTGAAATGCACAATGAATAAGGGGAAAAAGATGCTTAATATGCAAATTCAAGATTTACAACCAAATTATGACGTCGTGATTGTTGGTGGTGGTCAGGCAGGGTTATGTATTAGTCATTATTTACAAAAAGCAGGGATTGATCATGTGATTCTAGAAAAAGAATCAGAGTTGACCCATAGCTGGCGTAGTAAACGGTGGGATAATTTCACTTTGGTTACCCCCAATTGGCAATGTTTGCTTCCAGAGCATCCATATAACGGTAATGACCCTGACGGATTTATGAAAAAAAATGAAATTGTTGAATATCTCGACGACTTCATTGAAAAATTGAATCCACCAGTTTTATTAAATGTTCAGGTTAACCATGTTGCAAAAATTGCACCTCAACACTTTGAAATTGAAACCAGTTTAGGCACAACTACTGCTAAACAATTAGTTGTAGCGGCTGGTGGGTATCACACTCCAATTTATCCAAAACTAAGTGATCAAGTACCTGAACAAGTGTTGGTAATGCATTCAGAACAATATTTTAATGTGGAACAGTTACCTGAAGGTAATGTTTTGGTTGTCGGTTCAGGACAATCAGGTGCCCAAATTGCAGAAGATCTACATTTGGCAGGTAAAAAGGTCTATCTTTCTACGGGAGATTCACCACGCTGTGCGCGTTTTTATCGTGGTAAAGACGTAGTGAAGTGGCTTTATGAGATGGGTTATTACGAAACAACTGTCAAAGATCACCGATATAATGAAGAGGTTCGTAACAGCACTAATCATTATGTGACTGGGCGAGATGGTGGTCGTGATATTGATCTACGTAAATTTGCATTAGAAGGTATGCGATTGCTTGGACGATTTGAGGACTATAAGGAAGGTCAGTTTGTCTTCCGTCCAGATTTAATCCAGAACTTAGACATGGCAGACGCAACTTACAATCGTATTAATGCCTCTATTGATGACTATCTAGAGAAAAATAATATTGTGACTGAAGAGCCAGCATCTGTATATCAGCCACTTTGGCAGCCAGAGCAGGAAATTACCCATATTGATTTAGTTGAAGAGAACATCACTTCAATCATTTGGTGTATCGGATTTAGACCAGACTATTCTTGGATTGATTTAGATATATTCCAGACAAATGGATATCCAAAACATGATCGCGGTATTACCGTTGACCCTGAAGTAAGCTTTATTGGTTTACCTTGGTTAAACACATGGGGGTCAGGACGTTTTATGGATGTTGCTAAAGATGCTGAGTTTATTGCTGATCATCTCATTCAACAATTAAATGTTGCACCTCTGCATATATCCTCAACATTATCATCATTGGCTTAATTATCAGGCAGCTGAATAGTCTCAACTTTGAGGCTATCTACAACTCAACGTCTACTTTTAATCCAAGTCTTTATCCAACGCTGCTTGCATCTTCTCAATCTTTATTATTAGTTCGCCAGTCTTTTCTTGCTCAGCGCTATAGCTGGTCGATATCGTCTCATACTGCTTAAGTAGCAGCTGGTGATCTGTGTTTAGTGTCGCTTGCTGTTGCATCAGCTGATCATTCAGTCCTGATAGCTTATCACGCTCAGCAGTAATCGCCTTAAGCTCTCCTTTAACCTCTGCAGTAGCGGTTGCAATCTCATTGCGCTCAGTAGTGACTGCTTTTAACTCTGTCTTAGCCGCTTCAAGTTCTGCACTCAAACGGGCAACCTCGGCTTTATCACTAGCAGCGTTAGCCTCAAGCGTGGCCACTTTTGATATGTTAGCGTTAAGCTCTTTTGCTTGCTGATCAAAGCTACTACGCAGATCTGTCAGCTGAGACTGAGCCGCATCTGATTTAGCTCGTTCAAGCTCCAGCTGGTGCTGAGTATCGCTGAGCGTCTGCTTCAACGTATTACGTTCAGCAGAAATTTGAGCCGCCTTGATAGCCGTTGCCTCTGCGATTGCTGTTTCCTCATCGAACTGCTGTAACAAGTCAGCTTGCTCACTCTCTAAGGTCTTAACCGCCTCTTGCGCCTCATCCGTCTCAGCTTGCGCCTTTGTCTTAATGCTCTCTAGAGCCTCACGCTCTTTCACTAATCGATCACTGGCGATATCAGTGGCCGTCTGCCACATATCCGCACCAAGCGATTGCAAGCGCTCAGCAATACCACTTGGGAGCTCAACTTGTCTTAGCTGCTCTTCTTCTTGATTATCCTGACGCCAAGACTTCATGGCTTCACTAATAGTGGTGAAAGAACCACCGCCAAGCGCCTTACGGACTTCGGCTAAAGTAGGCTTAATGCCTTGTTCTTGCAGTTGCTCAGCCGTAGCGTGAATTTGTTGGGTAGTAATGGCCATGATGATTACCCCTAATTTTGTATGAGTAGATATACAGTATTTGTATTATATGTATATAGTATAATACAATATACAACATACTACAATAAGGAACACAAAAAAACCTCAGGTGATTTGAGGTGTCTTGTAGGCGCAAGTGCGTTGATGGTTGGCCGCAGACACGGATAGAGCATTAGTATTTGCCAAATGGTGAGGTTGGTGCGATAGTTACTCACTGAACGTTCTGAACAGTTGCACTGTACAGGTCTTAAAAACGTACTTGAACACTAGGTGAGCAATGAACATATCGGTGACAAAAGCAGCGAAACAGTGGGGGGTGTCAAGAACCACTATCTATCAGAAGATCAATGATGGTGAGCTTTCCAGAACCGCTGACAAGAAAATTGATACCTCAGAGATGATCCGAGTGTTTGGTGAGCCTGCTACTAAAGAACGTACTGAACAATCCGTGAACACTAGCAATAGTACGTCCGTGAACAGTCAAAACGTACCAGACTGTACAGCACTTGAACACCAGTTAGCACTTGAAAAGATGAAGAACGAACACTTAGAGCAGCAAGTTCGTGATCAAAAACAGCTGATAGCGAATTACCAAGAGCAAATAAGCCAGCTCAACAAAACACTAGAAAAAGCCAATGCCAGTATTCATGACTTAACACAAATCCGACTGCTAGAGTTTAAAGGCACTGACCTTGAACATAGCGATCACCAGCAACAAGTATCATTAGAGCCTGAGCCGCTATCTGAAAAAGAAGCCGCAGCTGCGCCCACACCTACCAAAAGAAAAAGATGGCTTGGGTTTTGGTTTTGATTGCTGAAC
>Ga0208300_101083_pt1 | contig 12855 bp, 13 predicted proteins | sample 23_taG_FD_184096 | JGI IMG/M metagenome (GOLD analysis project Ga0208300, IMG submission 184096) | Marine viral communities from Cariaco Basin, Caribbean Sea - 23_WHOI_OMZ (SPAdes) (version 2) | ecosystem: Environmental > Aquatic > Marine > Oceanic | place: Caribbean Sea: Cariaco Basin... | reverse complement strand
AAGGTGCTTTGGCTGATGTTATGCTCACGGCAGAGCTCGGTAATAGGGACGCCTTGTTCGGCTTGTTTTAGGATGTTGACGATTTGGTTGTCGCTAAAGCGTGTCTTTTTCATAGGATTCTCCTGCTGGTGTATTTTAGCAGTTAATCTCTATTTGTAAGTGTTCTTATTTATTGGGGGGATTACCCATCCACATACTATCGTGCTAAAGAGCTAGAAGAAAATCCTGAAAAACGTTCACAGCGTAGTCAGCATGATGACTTCTATCTTAATGAGATTAAACGTATTTGGAAGGACAGCAAATGCCGTTATGGTGCTCGTAAAGTCTGGAAACAGTTGAAATCTGAAGGTGTACATCCTGCACGTTGCACTGTAGAGCGGTTAATGCGTCAGCATGGTATGCAGGGTATTTGGCGAGGTAAAGGTAAGATAACCACTAAGTCTCGTGATGATCAAAAGCGTGCTGTTGATTTAGTTAATCGTAACTTTAATGCCCATCGCCCTAACCAGCTATGGGTTGCTGACTTTACTTACGTTAAAACATTGAGTGGTTGGGTCTATACTGCCTTTATCATTGATGTGTTTGCTCGCGCTATCGTTGGTTGGAAAGTATCAGATCGTATGAACTCTGATATGGTGATGGCAGCGTTAAATCAAGCCATTGTAGACAGAAATAACCCAAAAGACGTGATTCATCATAGTGATCGCGGCGTTCAGTACTTATCCATTCGCTATACTAATAAGATGGCTGATTCTGGCGTTATTGCATCTGTTGGTACAACCGGTGATTCATACGATAATGCATTGGCTGAAACGGTTAACGGGCTTTATAAAACAGAGGTGATTGAATATTTAAAACCGCAGTGGCAAGGTGTGAATGATGTTGAATTAGCAACCCTTGAATGGGTCGATTGGTTTAACAAAACTCGCATTCATAGTACGATTGGTTATGTGTCGCCTTTTGAGTTTGAGAGACGATACTATGATAGCCTTAATAAGTCAGACAAAGCTGCCTGACTCAAGCAATCCACTCTCCGATATAGTCGGGGCGGTTCATTACGATGGTGAAACGGGAAAAAGAGGGAAGTTCCTCAAGGTTGTATTTGATGATGACTTTAAACCATCTTGGATGAGCAAATCTTTAGAACAAATGTGTTGTTTGGTTGGTTGCGGTCAAGGTGAGTTTTTGATTGAATCTCTTGAGATACCTTGGATATATCAAGAGGTAAGCAAGTTTCGTCATAAACTTTCTCCCTTTCTAGATTTGCCTTTTGAGGATTCGCATGACGTCATCGTACGTCGTGATAATATTAATAAGAACAAGATATCTAAAAAAGAGCTGTTCACTTTTATTAAAAGCAATCCAACTGAGAGTGAAATACATAAGCTGTTAAATTCTGACTTATCTATCTTAGGGGATTATTTTAGTAGTCCGAATGAATCGTATATTGTATTTTCAGAGTTTCCGCTTAAGTATAAAAACTACAATGGATATGTTGATTTTGTCGTATTTACCTCATCTTCTCGAATGGAAGTTATCTTAATTGAGATTAAAGGAGCAAACTATAATTTAATCACTCAAGGTAACTACGATAATTTTTCATCGAAAACCAATGAAGCTGTACAGCAGCTCCGTAATCGTACATTCTGTCTTCATGAAAACATCTCATATTTTAGAAAACATTTTCACAAAGTCAGGAAAAAGGCAGAAGCTGGGAAATATATCTGTCATACTTTAGTAGGTCCACTGGGCAAGCTTCAAGTAGACTCTAGAAAAGAAATCATTATTAAGCGTGTTTGTATTGGCGGAAGAAGTATTGACGATGTAAAAGAAAGTCGCTTACGTCATGAGTATGAATATGGTCAATCACCAACCATACGTATAGAATCATGGGATAGCTTTTTAAAGAAGTTGGATAGGAAGTAAAAACTGTAGACATTTTAGATTTAGATAATAAAAAGGAACAGCTTTCTAAACGCTTAAAGAAACAACTAAGAAAACCAATTCATCTATCTAACCTTAAAACTACTTTAATCCTGCGGCGGCCAAGGACGCTCAGCATCGCTCTTAATCCACTCTGCCACATAGCCAGTTGGTGGCAACTTCCAATCAGATTGACCCAACGCCGCGAGCACTTTTGATGTATCAATGACTCTGCCGCCTTTGGTCACGCCAGTACGCAGTATGGCAGACGAGCAAGGTTTACCCTTGACCCACATCGACTGCTCGATATACATCCAGCGCGTATCAATAGCGATGATTTTGGTTTTAAGCGTGACTTTTTCAAAGGCGCGAATACGCTTGCGATACTGGATGGTACTGCCAGCGACGACCAACCCCCAACGCTGTTTCAATAGCTGCTTGCCAAGTCCTGTTCGTACCGCAAAGTCGATACGTCCCAAATCATACAGCGTGAACACGCGACCATTATTCATCTCTAAGAAGTTATCGATGTCCGTCAAGCGGCAGCGAAACTGAATCTCACTGGTCTCTTTCAGCGTTAAAGTCTGACCTTTTTTTACTTGTAGGGCGGCATGAGCGATGGTACTGGCATAGCGGATAAATGGATACATAATCGGACTCTAAATGAGAAAATAGGGCAGAGCTTAGGAACACAGATGACTTATGATGACTTACGTAGAGGCCGCTGAGTCATCATCGGTCTTGGTTGCTTCTACAAAAAAACGCATCGCTGTACTCGGCAGCCAACCCAAATCAAATTTGCGATTGCGGTAGTTTATAAACCCAATATGCCCGCCGTGATCGGTGTCAATTAAGGTCACATTATCAGACACATCGCCACGTGTGGCAGTTGCACCCAAGAATGGATCATCTTTGGCGCTGATGATTAAGGTCGGTTTGGCTATATGAATCAGATGCGGCAATGCGGATGCTTGATAATAATAGTCGTTTTTGGAGCGAAAGCCATGCCGCGGCGCAGTGAAGATATCATCAAACTCGCTGATGCGGTTGGTGGCTTTAATGGCTTTGATCTCATCTTCGGTCAAATTGTTTTTGATGGCTTTGCTGACAATGGGGTTTAACAAGTAAGGCGTATAAATACGTCGACCCAAAAACCGCTCCATCGCTTGCGAGGAGGAGATCAGATCGACAGGCGCAGATGCCACCACGGCGGCTTGGCAAAGTGCCCCCTCACCGTATTCACTCATGTATTTTGCCAGAGCGTTACCGCCCAAAGACACGCCAATACTATAGACCGTTTGGTACTGCTGGTTTAAATACTGTAGTGCGTGCTCAAGCTCACTGGTGTCCCCTGCTTGATAAAACACTTGGCCTTTGACAGGGACACCGCCGCAGCTACGAAAGTGCACCACCACAAAATGCCAGTCGTTGCGCTGTACGGCATGGGCGAGGGTACGCGCATAGTGGCTGTCGCTACTGCCTTCCATACCGTGAAATAAGACGACTAGGGGTTTTTGGTATTTTCCCTGATCTGTCAGCGTCTCATTAGTATCATAAAAGTCATAGGCAATCTCGCTCTCATCGAGTGAGTCTTTGAGCAGCTCGCGGCGATACTCAGGGGCTTTCGCCGCAATAAATCTAGGCAAGATCGTTTGTAGATGAGCATTCTTCAACCAAAATGGCGGTTTAAAAGGGGCTGGAGAGAAAGCGTTGGTTGGTTTTGAAGTGGACATAGCGGGATCTTATTTAATTATCGTTAAAAAGCAATGCTTTATCATAACGTCAGCAATGGTTAAAACCAACAAGTTTCAGTGAACGCATGGTTACTCAAAATTACTGACACAAAAACGTTTACGTTTTCTCCAAAACACGTCCATCCATCGCAAGGCGTTCTTTTAGACTGTCTATATCTGCTGCAGCCAATGTCGCAGTCAGGGTAACTTGTTTACTATAATGTACCTCATCAATATGACCGCTTAGACTATCTATCACATAGCGGCACTGCGCTTCAGTCGCAAACTCTGCCAAAATCTGCACTTGCAGCAGTGGTACATATGGGCTTAATGTCATTTGGTCGACGGCCGCTTGCGCTGAGCCTGCATAAGCGCGGGTGAGGCCGCCTGCGCCCAGTTTGATGCCGCCAAAGTAGCGCACCACGATGATAATGACGTTGCCGATAGATTTGTGCTGCAAAACATTTAAAATGGGCTTGCCTGCCGTACCGTTTGGCTCGCCATCATCATCAAAGCCTGCGCTGGTGGTATTGTTGGGATCGCCAATGATATATGCCCAGCAGTGATGACGGGCGTCCGCATATTGCTCGCGTAATTGTTCCACGTGAAACATTGCGTCTTCCCGTGACGTCACGGGATAAGCGTAAGCAATGAACTCAGATTTTTTGATTTCTAAGCGCGCGGTGACAGCACGTTTTAGCGTTTGATAGCTCATATTTCATCAGGTCTAGGTTGGATATGGTAAACTGGTCTAACTTTCACTGCTGTCCGTATTTGGCGCAGTGTTCATTTTATTTTTTATTATAGTACCACTTCTGACCAGTTAAGATAGCGAACAAGATAAGTGTGCATACTTGCGACGTTGGCTTTAGAGGCAGAGTAGGTATCATAAAACGGATGGTAGTCAATAGTATGCGTCTAGATAAATTTATTAGTAAAGCCACTGAGCTGTCGCGCAAAGAATCGAAAAAGATCATGCACGCTGGCGAAATCACGGTAAACGACCAAGTCATCAAAGATCCAGGGTTGCATGTCGATATTGTCAATGACGATGTGATGTGGGCAGGCGAGCCATTATCGGTCGCGACTGGTAATCGCTATATCTTACTGCATAAACCTGAAGGGTTTGAGTGTACCTTAAAAGCCAAAGAGTACCCAATCGTCACCGAGCTGATCGCTGTACCAGAGCTTGGCAGCTTACGTATTGCTGGGCGACTCGATGTCGATACCACAGGCGCCCTGCTTATCAGTGATGATGGTGGCTGGCTGCACCGTGTGACCAGCCCTAAGCACGAGCATGCAAAAGTCTATGAGCTGACCTTAGCAGATGCGATGGATAGCGACGCCCAAGAAAAAGCGGTAAAAAAAGTTGCCGAAGGGATCTTATTAGAAGGCGATCACGAACCCACCAAGCCGGCGATTCTTGAGTTCATTGATGAAACGCACGCGCGTCTGACCTTAGAGCAAGGTAAGTACCATCAAGTCAAACGTATGATGGGGTATTTTGGCAATAAAGTGATCGAGCTGCATCGCGCCAGCATTGGCCATATCAACTTAGACGGTCTGGACAAAGGCGACAGTCGTTTCTTAACGGCCGATGAAGTCGCCAAGTTTTAAATAAGATACTGCCCTAAAAAGTCGTCCCGAAAACCATCAGCAGCGCACCAAACGTCCGCTGCTTTTTGCTGTCTGTACACTGTCAGCTGGGTCTAACAGCGCTCTGTGTTGCCTGTCTCTTAAAGCTGGGTAGCAATTTTGCAATAATGCGTTTTTAAGCCTTTGCAAAAATCCACCCCATGCTACAGTCTATCTTTCTTTTTAATATATGTTTTTGCATAATATATGGCTCATTCGCTTTTTATAGGCTAGGGATGAGTACTATGTTGATAGCCAAAACATACTCATTATGAAAACTCAGATAGGACTGTCTCTGTGAAACGCTCTTTATTAACACCCACTACTCTTATTGCTACTTTTATCGTGGCAACCACCGCTTGTGCTCAGCCTAACCCTGCTAACGTTAGCAGCAATCAAACCAGTCAAAATGTGGCCAGTCAAAATATAGCAAGGACACAGGCGGCTGGCACGGTGAGTCCGTTTGTCGACAAGCGGTTGCGCCAAATCCTAAAGCAAGCAGGCATCAAAACGCAAATTACCTCTATTGTGCCATCCAACTTCCCCAATATGTATCAAGTCAATTTGGTGGGTCAGTTGCCACTGCATATGACCGCAGATGGTAAGTACGTCATTCAAGGCGAGCTACAAAAGAACCCAAGCAAGCGAGTAGTGTCCAAAATGGCGCAACGTAGTCACCGCGCACAGATAGGTCAGCCAGTCAGTCCTGCGCTCAAGTCAGCGCTGCTTGCCAATATGAGCGCGCTCAAAAACATGAGCACCAAAACCCCGTTCTTTTATACCGCAGTGCCGGGCGTTATTTGGGGCGCAACGCTGGAAGGTGTGCCTTTCTTACTATCGGACGATGCGCAGTACATCACCGATGGTGAGATATCAGTGATCGAAAACGGTCAGTTCGTTGGTCTTGATACAGAGTTTGAGCAGCGTAAAAACCAATCGGTATTTGCGACATTGGATGACGAGCAGCTGATTACTTATCCCGCCACCAGCCCTGAGAGAGCCGTTATATATGTGGCTGACGATGTGAATTGTCCTTACTGCCGCCGTCTACATCAGCGTTTGCCCATGCTTAATGCAAAAGGCGTCACGGTAAATATTATCGGCTATCCGATATATGAGCAGTCGCCCGCGCAAATGCGTGGTATCTGGTGTCAAGGTGATGAAGATAGCCGGCGTAAAGCCTTTGATAAAGCCATGTTGCAAGGGGAGATGACGCATGCACCTGCCAGTTGTAACATTGATCTTATCACGCCCAATCGCGACAAAGCCGCAGGGCTTGCCGTGATGGCCACACCGGCCATTTATCGTGAAGATGGCGTGCTATACCAAGCAAGCTTTGAGAGTCCTGAGTTTCTCGAGTTCTTGGGAGTAGAGTAGCCAGTGTCACTCATTCTAAATCGTTCTTATAAAGTTTTTAATAAAAATGATCTATAAAAAAACCGCCCCATGAGTGAGTATCATGGGGCGGTTTCTATTTGGGATAATGGGTTGGGATAACGGACGTTTAAGGCAAAACAATATCAACGATTTTCCAGTCAATCAGGCCGTCACGCTGCATTTCTATGGTGAGGGGATAGCCTTTAATTTGACCGCTGATTTGGAAACAATTTATACCGCAGTAGCTCAGTTCTGGTTTGTCACTATCAGAGCCTTGGGCTGCTTGTTGTTCGAGTATGGCTGCTTGTTTTTGCATTATTTGCTGCATTTGGCTTTGAACCACCGCGTTCACATCACCGCGCTGGATGATTAAATTTTGAATCAGGTTTTTTAAGTCGACTTGATTGCTAGCGATTGCCCACGCTGCCGCCAGCTCTTTGGTGGCAGTATTGGCTTGGCCTTGCGTGTTGATGATTTTTTCGATATTTTGCGGTGTAATCGCGCCATCGACTGCCTGCGCGATAAAACTGTTGGCGGCTTGGATTAATGGCTCGCCGCCCAGCTCAGCGACCAATGGATAGTTGCTTATAGTCGCCGAAAACTGACTGGTTAATTGGTTCTGAATACTGGGTCGCACTTGATCATAGTCAATAGCCGCCGCGATGGTGGCACCATCTTTGGCATCATAAGCGTTTTTGAGCTGATAAGCGCTGTAATAAGGCGAACCTGCATAGACTGCCACTGCTATGACCATCAATAAAACAATCAGCTTCTTCATAACAATCGATTCCTTATCACAAATTAATGGCTTTGAAGGTAAATATGAACCACAGTGTTTATTCAACAATAAACAGGGCGATAAATACTAGCATGGCTGACCGTTAGGACGGTACGAAAACCTTTGTGTATTTCTTAATAAAACCTTTTTGTATGGGCTATCTCATCCTAACTCACACTTTCCCTGCCTCAGCGCTTGATAAATCGCTGTGCCATCTCCATAAATAGCGCAAACTTTTAATAATTGATTTGGCTAAGCAGCATCCTGCCGTATTCGCTTATAGATTCATACGTTATCTTCTCGTTTTCCCCTTATCTCCTACTATGTTTCATGTGAAACCTTAGAGTGCGATGGTGGGAGGTTAGATAGGAGAGGATGGATTAGGGTTAATGAATCGACTGGCCGGTAGACTGTAAAGACGATAGGAGAGCCCATGAGTAAGCGCGATTTTTATGAAGTGTTAGGTGTCAGCAAGACGGCTGATAGCAAAGAGATTAAGCGGGCTTACCGCAAGCTGGCGATGAAATATCACCCAGACCGTAACTCTGATGACCCTGATGCAGAAGATAAATTTAAAGAAGCGTCAATGGCTTATGAAGTACTGAGTGATGAAGAAAAACGTTCAGCCTATGACCGTATGGGTCACTCTGCCTTTGAAAATGGCATGGGCGGTGGCGGCTTTGGCGGTGCAGGCGGTGGCAATTTCCAAGACATCTTTGGCGACATCTTTGGTAACTTTGGCGACATCTTTGGTCAGTCGCGTGGCGGCGGTGGGCGTTCGCGTCGTGGGTCAGACCTACGTTATGTGATTGAGCTGACGCTCGAAGAAGCGGTACGCGGCTGCAAAAAAGAAATCAGTTTTACTGCCCCTGCGCCTTGTGACACTTGTGATGGTAAAGGCGCAAAAGATGCCTCTGATGTCGTGACTTGTCAGATGTGTCATGGGCAAGGCCAAGTTCGTATGCAACAAGGCTTTTTTGCGGTTCAGCAAGCTTGCCCGCAGTGTGGCGGCACGGGTAAACAAATCAAAAACCCTTGCCCTGACTGTCATGGCAATGGGGTGAAAGACAAATCACGCACGCTAGAGGTTTCCATCCCAGCAGGCGTTGATGATGGGGATCGCGTCCGTCTAGCAGGCGAGGGCGAAGCTGGCGGTGCGGGTGTGCAAAATGGCGATCTGTATGTCGAAGTACGAGTCAAACCGCACAACGTCTTTACTCGTCAAGGCGCTGACCTCTACATGGATGTGCCGGTGAGTATTACCGATGCGGCATTGGGTAAAGAAGTTGAAATCCCAACCTTAGATGGCAAAGTAAAAATCAAAGTTGCCGAAGGGACCCAAAGTGGCAAACTGCTACGTGTACGGGGTAAAGGCGTAACGCCAGTTCGTACGACGATGAAAGGCGATTTGATTTGCCGTGTGGTCATCGAGACGCCCGTGAACCTCACGCGTGAGCAAAAAGATCTGCTACGTCAATTCCAAGATACGTTGGATGATGATAGCAAGCATCAACAGTCGCCCCATAAAAAATCATTCTTTAAAAAGATTGGCGACTTGTTTGACTAAAAGTCAGTCCTAACAGAGATTTGTTTAGCATACTAGCCCAAAGGTTCCATGTGAAACCTTTGGGCTTTTTATTGGTGGTATAAAAAACCATTCATGGGGTGATATTTGCTAAACTTACGACAAACAGTGTTTAAAAACAACGGTATTAACTATAAAGTGATTAGGATAAAAATATGAGTGAGCAAGTAAGTCATCAATCTATCAAGGTAGGGGTAATCGGTGCGGGTGGACGTATGGGTCGTATGCTTATCGAAGCCGTCAATGACAACCCACAAACGACGCTAAAAGCTGCAATTGAACGTCAAGGCTCAAGCCTCGTTGGTGCAGATGCGGGCGAAGTCGCGGCTATCGGTTGTTTAAACGTAGAGATAGTCGACGATTTAAAATCGGTAGTAGACGCCATCGACGTCTTGATTGACTTTAGCTTGCCTGATGCCACTGAACAAAACATGCAAATTTGTGCTGAGCACAATGTCGCTATGGTCATCGGTACCACGGGCTTTAATGAGCAGCAAGAGAAAGTATTGACACAAGCCAGTGAGAACGTGGCCATTGTTTACGCCGGTAACTATTCAACAGGCGTCAATTTGTCATTAAAACTATTAGCCATGGCTGCCAAAGCCTTTGGGGAAGAGGCGGATGTAGAAGTCATCGAAGCCCATCACAAACATAAAATCGATGCCCCATCAGGTACAGCGTATATGATGGCAGAGGCCGTTGCAGAAGCACGTGGACAGCAACTAAAAGACGTGGCCGTGTATGGCCGAGAAGGTCAAACGGGCGAGCGCGAAGCAGGGACGATTGGTATTCATGCCATTCGTGGAGGCGAGATCATTGGCGATCACACCGTGATGTTTATTGCCGATGGCGAAGTTGTTGAGATTACCCACCGTGCACGAGCGCGGATGACCTTTGCTGCTGGGGCGGTACGTGCTGCCACTTGGGTCATTCAGCAATCAGCTGGGCAATATAACATGCAGGATGTTTTAGGCTTAAATGAGTAGGCTTTTCTAGTTATGGCTGTACTGATTTACTCATCATGAGGCATGGCACGTGAATAAACTTAGAGGAGGGCTGATAGCGACGCTTAGTAGTATGATGGCTTTGATTATTGGCTATATACGCCAAACCGCCTTGGTTCTAATTTCTCTAAGAGTGCAGTAGTTGATAGCTGGTGAGAGGGTCAAACACAAAAAAGCGCGGTACTGCGAGATACAGTGCCGCGCTTTTTATTAATGCCAGTTATGAAAAACCAATCGATGATTGGAAACTAGTCAACGTAAACCACTTCTAATGGCGGAAAACCATTGAACTCAACCGATGAGTAAGAGTTGGTATAAGCACCCGTGGTCAACCAAAAGATTTTATCGCCAATCTCCAGCTCTTCAGGTAGCTGATAGCCGGCTTCTTCGTACATGATGTCAGTTGAATCACAGGTGGGGCCTGCCAATACCACCGTACCTTCGCTGGTGGACGTTTCCATCTTTGGCGTATAAACAGGATACTTGATGGACTCACCCAATGTCTCGATTAAGCCTTGGAACAAGCCTACATCCGTATACACCCAGCGCGTCAAATCCGTATTTGATTTACGAGAAATCAAGACCACATCACTGACCAGTACCCCTGAACCGCCAACCAGTGAACGTCCTGGCTCAAGAATAATCTCAGGCATGTCTTCGGCATTATAATCATCCGTCAGATAGCGATTGATCTCTTCTGCATAGACCTTGATGGGATTCACTTCACTGATGTAGTTGGCTGGAAAACCGCCACCCAAGTTAATCATTTGTAGCTTAATATCTTCTTCATTTTTCATCCAGTCAAACATGTATTTGACCTTGGCCAGCGCGTCATCCCAAGCAGCGACATCTTTTTGCTGACTGCCCACATGAAACGAGATGCCGTAAGGCACCAAGCCCAAATCGCGAGCTTGAATCAACAGCTCAATCGCCATATCAGGATGGCAACCAAACTTGCGCGACAATGGCCATTCAGCGGTCTCTGAGCCTTGCACCAAGATACGCACAAAGATTTTTGACCCTGGGGCGTGCTTTGCGATATTTTTTAAATCTGCTTCTGAGTCGGTTGCATATAAAGTGATGCCTTTATCAAACGCATATTTGACATGTTCGGCTTTTTTGATGGTATTGCCATAAGAAATGCGTGAGGCATCTACGCCGCAGTCGAGTACTCTATCAAGCTCATAAACTGATGCACAATCAAAGTTTGAACCAAGATCAGCAAGTAGATCGATGACTTCGACCGCAGGACTGGCCTTCATCGCATAATGAATTTTGGCAGTAGGGAAAAAACCAACCATTTCATGATATTTGGTTTTAATGCGGTTTAGGTCCACTACCAAAAGTGGCGTCTCGCGACCTTCAGCCGCTTTGGTGAATTTCTGCCAGCCGGCAGGGTCAAAATATTGGTCAATTTTGATCATGGTCATGGTAGACAACCTTTAATGAAGAAAAATATGTGTTAGAGAATTAAAGCGAGGTCACATCACTATTTTATTGCCTCATGCCATTATGAATCTAAGCTTATGAATTTAAGCCTATGAGCCAATTGGCTGATGTAACACTCGCTTTATATGACAAGGGCGCTAAATAAAAGCCCGATCACGAATTGGTGGGTTGCAGCTGTTTATCTGCTGTGTATTCGCCTTGTTTTTCACGTATTTTGATGACTTTACGCACTTTATCGCGAGCACGCGTTTGTTTTAGACGTGATAAATAATCGACGAATATTACCCCATTTAGATGATCCATTTCATGTTGAATACACACCGCCAGTAAGCCTTCAACGATTTCATCAATTTTTTCACCATTCTCATCCAACGCTTCGATACGTACTTTATTCGGACGTTCGACCTTATCATAGACATCAGGTACCGATAAACATCCCTCTTCATACGGTTGTTTTTCTTCTACCAGCGGCGTCACTTTTGGGTTAATAAACACCCTAGGGCTATTTTTATCTTCAGATAAATCCATGACAATGAGTTGAATATGATGATCGACCTGACTGGCTGCCAGACCAATACCTTGGGCATCATACATGGTCTCAATCATGTCAGCGATTAAGGTTTTGATTTCAGCAGTCACTTCCTTGACAGGCTTGGCAATGGTGCGCAAGCGCGGGTCTGGGTAATTTAAGATAGGGAGTAATGCCATAACGCTCACCTCAATGATAAGGATAAAATAGGGTTGATATTATAAGATAAATGGGGACAAAAGTAATGCTTATCAATACTTTCCCGCCTAGATCACACTTTTTTGACTGGCAAAGGTCGAAAAATATCAGCCAAACTCAACAGAAAAAAGCCCTGCAATCTGCAAGGCTTTTCTGTTTTTGATTCAGCTGAGGTATAGCAAGCAATTATACACCGCGTTTGCTGACGATCATCTCATACAAGAAAAGTAGGATGATGGCACCAATCACTGAGAAGATCAGACCTGTAAAGCCGCCATCCGCATCGATACCGATGAGGCCTGCAAGAAAGCCGCCCAACAACGCACCAACGATACCCAGTACAATGGTCATTATCCAGCCCATAGGGTCACTGCCAGGCTTAATGGCACGTGCTAACAGACCTGCGACCAAACCTACGATAATCATCCAAATAAAGCTCATTCTATTCTCCTAATTTATTATCATTCATCATATTTTGCTAATTTTGATAAATACATTGTAAGCACTGCATAGGCGTAAAGGTAAGCGCGAAATGTTACCAATGTATGAGCTATGTGAGAAAAAGCAGGGATTTGCTAATGTGCAGAGAGGATAAGTAAATGAAAGGTTACAAAGGTAGCGACAGTTACAAAACCGCTAGCGTC
>Ga0208300_101081_pt1 | contig 12876 bp, 11 predicted proteins | sample 23_taG_FD_184096 | JGI IMG/M metagenome (GOLD analysis project Ga0208300, IMG submission 184096) | Marine viral communities from Cariaco Basin, Caribbean Sea - 23_WHOI_OMZ (SPAdes) (version 2) | ecosystem: Environmental > Aquatic > Marine > Oceanic | place: Caribbean Sea: Cariaco Basin... | reverse complement strand
AGGCGGCCTGATTCGAGGAAGCGGGAGAGTCCTGTGCCTGGGCTGGGGCAAGGGCTGCCAACAGGCAGTAGCCGAGCACCAGGAGACATCCGTAAAAGCGTGACGTCAAAACATGAATTCCTGACAACGATGAAAGCGCAGACCTGGCGTGCCCGGCGATGGTGACATGATGAACCAAGGCATGCCGCGTACGTGCTTACCGCGTACGTACTTATCAAAAGGCGAATGACGCTTTGATCGCAAGGTGCGAGAAAAGTGCCGCGGCGACAGCGCAGTAGGCCGATATGCAGCGAAAGACGAGCTGCGTGTGACGGGGAGCATGATAGGATAGAGTCAATCCTATCCCAACCCTGTTTCCGTTGACGCTGGCCTCCCGGGCCGGTTTTACGATCGATCGTCACGACCGGCTTTCACACTCTCAGCAATCACAAGGATCGTCCATGGCCCTGTTTCGCAAGAAGGCGCCGCTATCGCGCACCGAGGTTCTCGAAACGCCCCAGTACGGCTGGATCTGGAAGCCGCTGGTGGCACTGGTCGTCATCTATCTGCTGGTCTGCATCGTTCTTGGCATCTGGTGGAGCTGGACGCCGTCACCGACGGACCCCAGGCAGGCGGTCCAGATGCAGCGCGGGTTCCCGCAGAGCGTGGATACCGGCGGCGATGACGCCCAATCGCCGCCGGCCATCGCGCCTGGCGAAGCGCTTCTTGCCAGCAACATCTCGATTCTCGATACGCTGCTCGACAAGCCCGGCGGCTACCTTCGCAACGATGTGATGCCGCCCGGTCTGTGGCTCGACAACATGCCCAACTGGGAAGCCGGCGTGACCCGGCAGGTCCGCGATGCGGTAACCCTGCTGGGTGAAGCGCTGAGCGCGGGCGATGCGCCGCTGGCGCAGGCCAACGAATCGCTCGCCGGCGATCTGGAAAGCTGGCGCTGGCCGGCCTCCGAAACCGTGTTGCGCGCGGCGCGCAATAATCTCGGCGAAGCCTTCACCGCCGTGGAGAATGCTGCCGGCCCGGGGGCGCCCAATCAGGACGCTGCCGCTTCGACTGACGCACCCGCTTCGCTCGATGCTTCGGCGCTCTCCGACTGGCTGGCGCAGGTTCAGCAGCGTCTGGAGGCCCAGACCCGGCAGCTGGCCGCCAACGTCGGTCAGTCGCCGAACGGCGATGAGCAGGACGACAGCACGCCGTGGCTGCGAATCGACAACGTGTTCTTCGAGGCCCGCGGCACCACCTGGGCGCTGGCGCAGCTGATGCAGGCCGCCAGAATCGATTACGCCGATGCCATCGAAAGCAGCGGCGTCGGCGCCGATTTCGATCAGCTGGTGGCGGAGCTGGAGAGCTCCCAGGCGCGGGTCTGGAGCCCGGTCATTCTCAATGGCTCCGGATTCGGGCTGTTCGCCAACCACTCGCTGATGATGGCCAACTACACGGTGCGGGCGTCTCAGCTGGTCGAGAAAATCCGCAATCAGCTGTGAGCCTGACCTGACCGGCCGATGAGCCGTAACGCAAAACGCCGCCCCGGTTTCGATGCCGGGGCGGCGTTTTTCATCGTTTCATCAGAGCCTCGAACGAAAGCCGAGGCTCGATGAACAGTCGCGGCGCTTATTCGTTCTCGTAGGCGGCGACGGCCTTCTCGATGGCCTTGCGGGCGGCGTCGGCGCCGTCCCAGGAGTCGATCTTGACCCACTTGCCTTTCTCGAGATCCTTGTAGTTCTCGAAGAAGTGCGCGATCTGCTGACGCAGCAGCTCGGGCAGGTCAGTGACCTCGTGCACGTCGTTGTAGAGCGTGCTCAGCTTCTCGTGGGGCACGCAGACCAGCTTGGCGTCCTCGCCAGCCTCATCGGACATGTTCAGCACACCGACTGGGCGGGCGCGGATCACGCTGCCGGGCTGGACCGGGTAGGGAGTGACGACCAGAGCGTCGAGCGGGTCACCGTCATCGGCCAGGGTGTTCGGAATGAAGCCGTAGTTGGCCGGGTAGAACATCGGCGTGGCCATGAAGCGGTCGACCACCAGCGCGTCCATGTCCTTGTCGATTTCATACTTGATCGGCACGTGGTTGGCGGGAATCTCGATCGCCACGTACACGTCGTTGGGGAGATCCTTTCCGGCGGGAATCTTGTCGAAACTCATCGTTGAGTCCTTGCGGTTTGCAGGTTGAACACCAGCGGGCGAAAATCGGGGGAATTATACGAACTGGCTAGGCCGATTACCAACCTGGGCATTGGCGTCCGTTCATGCGAGATAGCCGATGCCGCCTGCAGTCGTGAATCCGAGATTGCCCGATCACTCGCCGTTCGTCGATCCATTGGGAGAAACCCGTTGTCCAAGAGTTCGCTGTCACTGACCTACGGTCAGGCCTTCGTCGCGCCGGACCTGCACCGGCATCGCAGCTCGATGTCGGTACAAATTCCCCAGGGCGAGCAGTTGATCTCCAAGGGGGGCTGTGCGCTGATCAGTGACTCTACCTGGCGCAACTCGATCGCCAAGCAGGCCGGCGACCTCAGCGTGAGGGGCTTTCTGGCCGACTACTACTCGACGCCGGATCACTGGGATATCAAGACCTCGGCCACTCGCGTGCTGCGGGCGCTGAATAGCTGGTGCCACAGTCAGAGCGGCTATATCGAGGGCGGCAGCTACATCTGTTCGCTGTCGGCGATGATCTTTCATCAGCACGATGCGCATCTCTTCCACATGGGCGATACCCTGGTCTATCGAATCCGCGGGGCGGAGTTCGAACAGCTGACCCGCGACCATGTCACCGACCTGGGCGGCTATCGCTATCCTTCGCGGGCGCTGGGGATGGATGGTCATGTCGATATCGACTACTCCACCTTTCCTCTCAAGCAGGGCGATCTCTTCCTGTTCATGACCCAGGCCGTCCGCGGCACGCTGGTGCCCTCAGAGTACGTGCAACTGATCCGCGCCGATGTCAGCGATCTCGACGCCGCCTGCGAACGGCTGGCCGAAGCCGCCAACCAGCGTGCCATCGAGCGGGGCTACAACGCCAACCAGTTCTGCTTCCAGCTGGTGAGGGTCGATCGCCTCTCCGACGACGAACCGGACGAACAGCCCCGCGTCTTTCATCATCTGCCGGTGCCGCCGGAGCTGGCCAAGGGCGAGCGTCTCGATGGCCTGGAAGTCGTCGAGGTGCTGTCGCGCACTGCCAAGGCGCGTCTCTACCATGTGCGGGATGTGCGCAGCGGACGCGACATGGTGATGAAGGCGCCGAGTCCGGAGCTTTCGACCCGTAACGTCTATCTCGAACACTTCGGCCTGCAGCAGTGGGTCGTCGAACGCGTCAACTCGCCGTTCGTGGTCAAGGTGATGGAGCCGGCCAGAACGCGCCGCTATCTCTACTACCTGATGAGCTACGTCGACGGCGAAACGCTGACCGAATGGCTGAGAAGGCATCCGCAGGCCAGTCTCGACCAGCGGCTCGACATCGCGCGGCAGCTGGTCAAGGCGGTACAGGCGCTGCATCGTCACGATGTGCTGCATCAGCATATCCACCCGAACAACATTCTCATCGACCGACACGGCAATCTGGTGCTGACCGATTTCGGCGCCTGCCACAAGCGCGAAGGCGATGCTCAGGGCGAGGCGCGCCAGCTGGCGCGTCAGGTCGGCCTGACCGAGCACAGTGCGCCGGAGTACGCGCTGGATACCGAAGTCGGTCGGCGTAGCGACCAGTATTCGCTGGCATCCACCGTCTACTGGATGCTCACCGGGCATCTGCCTTACACCCTGCTGCCCAACCATCTGCGCAGCCATACCGATCTGGAGCAGATGACCTATCGCCGCGCCCAATTGAGCAATCCGGCGATCAGCACGGATCTCGACGACGCACTACGGCGCTCGCTCGATCCGCTGCGTGCGTTGCGGTTCCGGCGGCTCACGGAGCTCGCCTACCATCTGCGGGCGACCCCCAAGGGCGACGACGAAAGCCGGCGCCCGCCGTGGCGGGAGCCGGCGAACGTGTGGCAGGCGATCGCCACCGTACTGCTGCTGTTGCTGATTCTTTCCTGGTGGTTCAAGTAGCGATGTGACCCATGTGGCTGGGCTAGCCGGGCGATGGCATGCTCAACGAAGAGGGCGCCGTGATGGCGCCCTCTGTGGTTGCGTTGTGTGATCCTCTTCCAGTTCGCTAAGGCATGCCCAGCCAGTTGGGCAGGCCCAGCGACAGGAATGGCACGTAGGTGACCAGCAGCAGGAAGCCGAGCAGCAAGAACAGCCAGGGGGAAGCCGCCCGGATCGTGCGCGTCAGCGGCATGCCGGTAACGGCGGAAGCCACGAACAGGTTCAGACCCACCGGCGGCGTCACCAGGCCGATCTCCATGTTGACCACCATGATGATGCCGAAATGGATCGGATCGATGCCCAGTTGTGCCGCCACCGGGAACAGGATCGGCGCCAGGATCAGAATGATCGCCGACGGCTCCATGAACGATCCTGCTACCAGCAGCACGATATTGACTACCAGCAGGAAGGTGATCGGCGAGAAGCCCTGATCCACGACCCATGCCGTGATCGTCTGCGGGATCTGCTCCGTGGTCAGCACATGGGCGAACAGCATCGCGTTGGCGATGATGAACATCAGCACCACCGACAACTTGGCGGCGTCGAGCAGCACGCCCGGGCACTGCTTGAAGGTGATGTCCCGGTAGACGAACAGGGCCACGAAGCCGGCGTAGACGGCGGCTACCGCCGCAGCCTCGGTGGGCGTGAAGAAGCCGCCGTAGATACCGCCGAGCACGATCACGATGGTCAACAGCCCCCAACTGGCCTTGCGGGCCGTGGAGAGAAATTCACCGATCGAGGGGCGGGGCAGGGCCGGCATCTTCTTGACGCGGGCGACGATATAGATCGCCACCATCAGGATCAGGCCCAGCAGCAGCCCGGGCACGATACCCGCGACGAAGATCTTGCCGACAGAGCTTTCGGTGACCGTGGCATAGACCACCATCACGATCGACGGCGGGATCAGGATGCCTAGCGTCCCCGCGTTGCAGACGATGCCGGTGGCGAAATCCTTGGTGTAGCCGGACCGCGCCATCCCGGCGATGACCACCGAGCCCACTGCCGCGACCGTCGCCGGGGAGGAGCCGGAAAGCGCCGCGAACATGACGCAGGAGAGTACCGAAGCGATCGCCAGGCCGCCGCGAATGTGCCCGACACAGGCGTTGGCGAAATTGATGAGCCTTCTTGCCACGCCACCGCTGGTCATGAAGGCGCCGGCGAGAATGAAGAACGGAATCGCCAGCAGCGTATAGTGCTCTGAGGTCTCGAACAGCTTGATCGCCAGCGAGCTCAGGGAATCCTGGCTGAACAGCAGGATCGTCAACGAACTGGCAATGCCCAGCGAGAATGCGATCGGCACGTTGAGGAAGAGTAGGCCGAAAAGCACCACGAACAGAAAGGCGATGGTCATGCCGACTTCTCCTCAGTGCTGGCTTCTTCCTTGAGCTTCAGGGCGTCCGTGGACTCGTTGCTCAGTTCCATGGTGATCTGCTTGCCGCGCAGCATGCGCACCAGCACCTCGATCAGGCGTATCAGGACCAGCGTGAAGCCGATCGGCACGATGATCGTGATATGCCATTGCAGCACACCGTACTGGTCGAGATCCTCGGCCCCGATCCGCGCGCGCATCAGTGCCTGTACCCAGGTGTAGCTGGAGACGGCGAACAGGGCGGTGTAGGCGATGCAGATCAGGCATGTCAGGATGCCCACGGCGCGTCGCAGACGCTCCGGCAGCAGCCGGACGAGCAGGTCGACCCCGATGTTGGCACCGATGCGCACGATATAGGCAATGCCCAGGAAGATCAGCCAGGCGAAGCACGCCTTGGTCAGGGCGATGCTCCAGGTCATCTCCTGGGCCAGATCGATGATGAAATCACCGATCGCGAAGAGCGGCGTTTCCGCGAACGGGAACAGGTCCGCCGCATCGTAGAAGACGGTATAGAGGTTGTTGACCATCACGTAGCTGAAGGTCACCAGGGTCATGAGGGCGAGGAGGAAGGCCACCAGGCCCTCCTCCAGATGCGCCCAGGCACGCAGGAAACGTGTCATGGTTCGGCTCGATTACTGACTGGTTTCAGACGGGGTGGTGTCGGACTGGTTGGCGCTATCGGCAGCGTTGATCAGGTCTTCACCGATATCATCCTGGAACTTCTCCCACACCGGGCGAACCGCGTCGCGCCACTCTGCACGCTGTTCGGGGGTCAGTTGAATGATCTCGCTGGTGCCGGCATCGACGATGGACTGCTTGGCATCCTGGTTGAGATCGTAGGCCTGCTTGTTCACCTTCTGTGTGACGTCGGCCAGGATCTCTTCCAACTGGGTTCGAATGTCATCCGGCAGCCCGTTCCAGAAGTCAGCGTTGGTAATCACCATGTAGTCGATGATCCCGTGGTTCGACTCGGTGATGTACGGCTGCACTTCGTGCATCTTCTGACTGTAGATGTTCGACCAGGTATTCTCCTGACCGTTGACCACGCCGGTCTGCAACGCCTGATACACCTCGCCGAAGCTCATCTTGCGGGGGACGGCGCGAAGCTCCTTGAACTGTTCGTCGAGCACGTCCGAGGCCTGCACGCGGAACTTGAGGCCGCGGGCGTCGCCGGGTTCACGCAGCGGCTTGTTGGCGGAAAGCTGCTTCATGCCGTTGTGCCAGTAGGCGAGACCCTGGATGTTGCGATCCTGCATCGAGTCGAGCAGGCCCTGTCCCTCGTCGGACTGCTGGAAGCGGTCGACGGCGTTGATATCGTCGAACAGGAACGGGAGATCATAGAGCTGCAGGCTGGGGCTGTACTGCTCGAACTTGGCGAGCGAAGGCGCCAGCATCTGCACGTCGCCGAGCAGCAGGGCTTCCATCTCCTTGCCATCGCCGTAGAGCGACGAGTTGGGATAGACCTCGACCTTCACGCGGTCGCCCAGCTTCTCTTTCACTTCCTCGGCGAACATCTTCGCGCCCTGGCCCTTGGGCGTGTTCTCGGCCACGACGTGGGAGAACTTGATGACGATGGGATCCTGCGCCTGAGCGCTAGCAACGCCACCCATCAGGATGGCAACCCCGATCGCGCCAGCCACGGTTTTTGGATTGATGAGAGACATGGCATTTCACTCCTGAGTTTGTTCTGTCGTCTTGGCGTCTTTGAAGACACCTTATTGGCGATGCCATGCGGAGTATGCGGAGAATTACATGGACTCGTATATTCAACCTTTGGCGGGAGTCGAGGCGCTGAAAATCAGGGAAGATAACATCGTTTTCTGGTTTAAAAAGTTTAAAAAGTCGATATAAGATAGGGCGATGTAATTATTTTTGCGTCGCTTTGAGAATTAAAAATCCATTAAATTCAATGATTAACATTGATTATGGAATATCGAAAAGGCGGCGTCGCCGGTATTGTCGTCGATCTAAATGCGGGGTTGATGAGCCGAGGGGAATCGAAAATATTCCGGCAGGTTGCGCTGGTGGAAAAACGTCTCGTGACGGAAATTGACCGTCGTCCCCGTTGCGTGGAGAGCCGGACGTTCGAAGAGCCGGAAGTCGAACGGAAATACTCCTCCCGACTTCCGGCAAAATCCGGGTTCAGCCCCGTTTCGCGCTGGCGATGAGCCGGCGGGCACGGGCCATGACCGGCGCATCGATCATCTGGCCGTCGATCTGGCCGGCGCCAGCATCGCGTTCGGCGGCTTCGAGTACGCGTGTCGCCCAGGCCAGCTGGTCGACGGTGGGCTGGAAAGCATCGTTGACCACCGCAACCTGACGCGGATGAATGCAGAGCATGCCGCTGAAACCCATCTCGACGGCCAGCCCGGCAGCGCGTTCGACGACGGCCATGTCGCGAAATTCGGGGTGTACTGTCTCGATCGGTGCCGCAAGTCCGGCCAGGCGCGATTGCAGCAACAGCTGGTAGCGGGCCTGATTCAAGATCCAGTCGCCGCCTTCGCTACCCGGCTCGATCCCCAGATCCAGGCCGAGGTCCAGCGCGCCGAAGCTCAACTGCACGACGCCGGGAGAGCGGGCGAGCTCGGGCAGTGCCTGCAAGCCCCTGGCGCTTTCGATCAGTGGCATCAGCGCCAATCCTAGGGTGCCAGCCTGGGCGAGTGCCTCGGTCGTCTCCGCCTTGGGCACGACGAGGCCGGCGATGCCGGGCCGATCCCGGCACAGCGCCAGATCCGCGTCGAAATCGGCGGTATCGGCGGCATTGATGCGCACCCAGACGGCCTTTTCCGGCGCCTGGTCGAGGAAGGCTTCCAGCGCGCGGCGCGCTTCCGGCTTGGCTTCGGGGGCGACGGCATCTTCCAGGTCGACGATGACGATGTCGGCACCGCTGCCGAGCGCCTTGGGGATGCGTTCGGGACGATTGGCCGGCACGAACAGTGCCGAGCGGGGCAGGGTGGTCGAGGTCATGGGCGCATTTCCTTGTGTGAGCGGATGAGGGCGAAGGCGAAGGCTATAGAGGGATAACTCGTCGGTCCGCTCAGATCGTACCGGCCTGGCGCAGCTTGTCCACGTCCTCGTCGGCATAGCCCAGCTGCTTGAGAATGGCCTCGCTATGCTCGCCGAGCGCGGGGACGGCATCCATGCGCGGCTCGTATGCCGCGTTGCGTCCGGGCGGCAGCGCTGCCGGCACCTCTCCGCCGGGCGTCATCACGCTACGCCAGCGATCCCGCGCCGCCAGCTGCGGATGCTGCCACACGCCCGCCATGTCGTTGACGTGGGCGTTGGCGATCTGAGCGCTTTCGAGACGCTCGATCACCTGCTCTGCGCTGAGTTCGGCAAAGACTTCGTCGATCAGCGCGCGCAGCGCGGCACGATTCTCGGAGCGCTTGAAGTTGGCATCGAAGCGCTCGTCCCGGGCCAGCGCCGGTTGCTCCAGTACCTTCTCGCAGAACAGCTGCCATTCGCGCTCGTTCTGCAGACCGAGCATGACCGTGCCGCCGTCGCCGGTGGGGAAGGGGCCGTAGGGATAGATCGTCGAGTGGGACGCGCCGGCACGAGGCGGCGGGGTTGCGCCGTCGAAGGCGTAGTACATTGGGTAGCCCATCCATTCGACCAGGCTCTCCAGCATCGAGACGTCGATGTGCGAGCCTTCGCCGGTACGCCCGCGCAGCAGCAATGCCGAGAGGATGTTGCTGTAGGCGTACATGCCGGCGGCGATGTCGGCGACCGAACAGCCCGCCTTGGCCATTTCGTCCGGCCCGGGGCCGCCGGTGACGGAGAGAAAGCCCGCTTCGCTCTGGATCAGCAGGTCGTAGGCTTTCTTCGTCTCGTAGGGGCCGCCCTCGCCGTAACCGGAGATATCGCACACGATCAGGCGTGGAAACCGCGCGTGCAGCGTGTCGAAGTCGAGCCCCATGCGGGCGGCGGCGCCGGGTGCCAGGTTCTGTACCAGCACGTCGGCTTCCGCGAGCAGGTCGGAGAGGATCGGTTCGGCAGCGTCATGCTTGAGGTTGAGCGTCAGGCTCTCCTTCGACCGGTTGGTCCAGACGAAGTGCGAAGAGAGACCGTGGACGCGCTCGTCGTAGCCGCGGGCGAAGTCGCCGACGCCGGGGCGCTCGATCTTGATCACCCGGGCGCCTTGATCGGCGAGCTGCCGCGTGCAGAAAGGGGCGGCGATGGCGTGCTCGAGACTGACCACGGTGATGCCGTCCAGCGGGCGAGGGGGTTGAGCAGTCATGGCAGATCCTGTCCGGAAAGCGGAAATTCGATAGGGGTAAGGAGCCGGGTCACAGTAGCGGTTCGAGACGGTCGAGCGCCGGCAGGTTCCAGGCGTGGGCAATCAGTTTGGCGGTTTCATCGTCACTGGCCGCGCCCGAGAACGTCACGAGACGGCGGAACTTGGCCTCCAGTTCGTCCCGGCTCAGGGTGTTGCCCGGGTCGCCCTTGGGTTCGTCGATCGCTGCGCTCAACTGGCGGCCGTCGCGGGTCGTGACGTCGATCCGGCCCAGCCAGCGGCGCGGGTAGGCCGCATCCACCTCAGGGTCCAGCACCATCGACACCCGCCGGCGGAAGTCGGCTACGGCCTCGTCCTGCAGCGCATGGTCGCGGAAGCTGGCCAGGCTGGCATCGCCGTGGACGGCGATCAGCCCCAGCACGCTACCCATCGAGAACTTGGCCTGGTGAATGGTGCGAGGGTCGGTCACGGGGCCGAGTACGTCGATCGCGGCCTGATGCACTCTGGCCGTGACGGTTTCGATATCGTCATGAGCCAGGGCTTCTCGCTGCATCAGGGCCAGCAAGGCGTCCGCTGCCGGATGTGTGTGCCGGCAGGAGGCATGGAACTTGAACGAGGTCTCGACCAGCGCCCAGCGTTCGCCGAGCCGATCCGTCAGCCGGTCGAGATCGGCATCGGTGGACATGCCGGCAGCCATGCCTTGGGGGCCTTCGAGAACATGTCGGGCGCCCGTCAGGCCGCTGTGGGTCATGTAGGCGGCGAGCAGGCCGTCGGATGCGGCCTTGGCAGTGTGGAGCTGCTTGGAGTCGGCGGCGTCGCGCAGAAACTCCCACAGCCCGGCGGCCTGGGTACCGGCGCTGCCAAGCAGGTTCACGAAGCCGTCGGTGTCGAGCTTCATCAACTTGCCCGCGGCCACGGCGGCAGCCAGGGTGCCGGCGGTGCCGGTGGTGTGGAAGATGCGGTAATGGGAGCGGCCGAGAAACTCGCCGACCCGAATCCCCGCTTCGTAACCGGCGACGGCGGCGGTGATCAGATCCTGGCCACTGCAACCCAGATCCTGGGCGGTCGCCAGCGCGGCGGGGAACACCACGGTGGCGGGGTGGAGCACGGAGCTGTTGTGCAGGTCGTCCTGCTCGACCACGTGCGAGGCGGCGGCATTGACGAAGGCGGCGAAGTGGGACGACGTCATGCGGCGGTCGGTCAGCTGCTGGCAGCCGCCGTCGCTCGGGCCCATGAGCTGGCTGTAGCGCTCGAACAGCGGGATCGGCGCGTGATCCTTACCCGCCAGGGCCGAGCCCAGCCAGTCGAGGTAGAGCGCCTGGCAGCGTTCGACAACGTGGCCGGGCAGTTGCTCGTAACGAAGTTCGGCCAGAAACGCGGCCAGGGTTCGGGTGGCATCCATGGTCATTCCCTCGCGGTTACGGCGTCAGAACGAACGTGGCAGATCGAGCAGATGCTCGGCCACGTAGGAGAGAATCAGGTTGGTGGAGATCGGCGCGACCTGATAGAGCCGGGTCTCGCGGAACTTGCGCTCGACGTCGTACTCGGTGGCGAAGCCGAATCCGCCGTGGGTCTGCAGGCAGACATTGGCGGCTTCCCAGGACGCCTTGGCCGCCAGGTACTTGGCCATGTTGGCGCTGGCGCCGGCCGGCAGGCCCGCGTCGAACTCCTGGCAGGCGCGCCAGCGCATCAGGTCGGCGGCTTCCACCTCGATATGCGCCTCGGCGATGGGGAACTGCACGCCCTGGTTCTGGCCGATCGGCCGGTCGAAGACGATACGCTCGTTGGCGTAGCGGCTGGCCTTGTCGATGAACCAGCGGCCATCGCCGATGCACTCGGCGGCGATCAGGGTGCGCTCGGCATTGAGCCCATCGAGAATGTAGCGGAAGCCCTTGCCTTCCTCGCCGATCAGGCTATCTGCCGGCAGCTCGAGGTTGTCGAAGAACAGCTCGTTGGTCTCGTGGCCGACCATGTTGGCGATCGGCTGGACCGTCATGCCGTTGCCGATCGCCTGGTGCAGGTCGACCAGGAAGATCGACATGCCTTCCGACTTGCGCTTGACCTCGGCCAGCGGCGTGGTGCGGGCGAGCAGAATCATCAGGTCCGAATGCTGGATGCGCGAGATCCACACCTTCTGGCCGTTGATGACGTACTTGTCGCCGCGCTTCACCGCCGTGGTCTTGATCTTGGTGGTGTCGGTGCCGGTGGTGGGCTCGGTGACGCCCATCGACTGCAGGCGGAGTTCGCCGCTGGCGAGTTTGGGCAGTATCGCGCTCTTCTGGGCCTCGCTGCCGTGCTTGAGCAGCGTCGCCATGTTGTACATCTGGCCGTGCACGAACCCGGCGTTGCCGCCACAGCGGTTGACCTCCTCGAGGATCACGCTGGCCTCAAGCAGACCCAGGCCGGAGCCGCCGAACGCCTCGGGGATCATCGCGCCGAGCCAGCCGGCTTCGGTCAGCTCGGTCACGAACTTTTCGGGGAAGCCCTGGACTTCGTCGATCTGGCGCCAGTACTCGCCATCGTACTGCTGGCACAGGCTGCGCACGCCGTCGCGGATCGCTTCCAGCGCCTCGTGGTCGATCGGATCATGGCTCATGGTCGGGGGCTGGTTCATGAGTGTGTCGGCTCCTGGGGTTCGGCGCTGTCGTTATTGTGGAATTCGACCGTGGCGCGCTGCGCCGGTCCGTCCGCGTTGCCTGCCGTCAGCTCGGCACGGCCGGCGTCGGTTATCCGTCCGGTGGTCTGGAAGGGCTTGTTGGCGATCAGCGGGCGCAGGCCGCGATATTCCAGGCGTGTGGGCCGGGCTTGGGGGTTGGCCTCGCAGAAGGCTTGCAACTGGAGCGTGGCGATCAGCGGCCCATGCACCACGAGGCCCGGATACCCCTCGGTGTCGGTGACGTAGGGCCAGTCGTAATGAATCCGGTGGCCGTTGAAGGTGACCGCCGAGTAGCGGAACAGCAGAACCGGATCGGGCTCGATGGTCTGCGTCCAGTCCGCGGCCGGCATCGGTTCGTCGAGCGACAGCTTGGGCGGTGCTGGCTGGCGGTAGACGATGTCCTGTTCTTCGCGGATGGCGAGCTCGCCAGCCTGGTAATAATCGTGTTGCACGGTCACGAACAGCAGCGAGCCGGTGCGGCCGTGCTTCTCCTGGATGTCGGTCACCGTCGAGGCACGCTCGGCTTCGATG
>Ga0208300_101080_pt1 | contig 12885 bp, 8 predicted proteins | sample 23_taG_FD_184096 | JGI IMG/M metagenome (GOLD analysis project Ga0208300, IMG submission 184096) | Marine viral communities from Cariaco Basin, Caribbean Sea - 23_WHOI_OMZ (SPAdes) (version 2) | ecosystem: Environmental > Aquatic > Marine > Oceanic | place: Caribbean Sea: Cariaco Basin | collected... | reverse complement strand
AGCACCGTTGAGGCCAGCAGGCCGGAGATGATGGCCCAGGCCATGGGTGGCCAGAGCGTGGAGCTTGAGAACGCCAATGGCAGCAGGCCGGCCACGGTGGTTGCTGTGGTCAGCAGGATCGGGCGGGTGCGCTGTTCTACCGCGTTGCGCATGGCGTCGCGGATGTCTCTTCCTTTCTCCAGTTCCCGATCCATCACGTCCAGCAGAACGATGGCGTTGTTCACCACGATTCCCACGAGGGCGATCACGCCAAGCAGAGACTGGAAACCGAAGGGTGAGCCGGACAGCACCAATCCGGGGAAAATACCGACGGTAGCCAGGGGCACCGTCAGAAGGATAATGCCGACCCGGCGGAAGGAGTTGAACTGCAGCAGCAGGAAGAACAGCAGCAAAAGCATCCCGATGGGGGCTGCGGTGAGCAATGCGGTATTGGCTTCACCGGAGCCCTCAGCATCGCCGCCCATGGCCATGCGGGTACCCGGCGGTAACGGGTTTCTCTCAAGCCCTGCGTAAAGGCCGTCCAGAGCCTGGCTGAAGCTGTAACCGGTTTCGAGATTAGCCGTGACGGTGTTCATTCTTACGCCATCACGCAGGTATCGAGCCGCCGGTTCCCAGGTGGTATCCACTGTCGCTACTGCTGAGAGCGGTACGGCGTCCCCCCGGTCGTTGTAGATATTCACTGACAGCAACCGTGAAAGCGACAGGGCCGTGCCCTCGCGGGAACGCAGCACCAGGGGGATGGGATCCTCTTCCTGGCGATAGCGCTCAGCCACCACACCAAAGCTCTGGCCATAGAGGCTCTGGGCCACATCGGCCCGGGTCAGGCCGTAGCGGGCCGCCGTGGCATCGTCGACGTTGATGGCAATACTCGGAACGCCAATATCCAGGTCATGGCGGACATCAACCGTGCCCTCAACGCCTCTCAGAATGCTGAAGATCCGCTCCACCGCTTCGATCCGGGCACCATCATTGGCATGGTAGACACGGATTTCCACCGGCGCAGCCCTGGGCGGCCCCTGCCCGAGGATACCCACGGTCACATCCAGTTCCGGCATCTGGTCTTTCACGTGCGCGCGAATCCAGCGGATCATGCCGGTAGTGTCTTCCAGTGTGGGTGTGGTAACCACCAGCCGTGCCCGGTTCGGTGCCTGGGGGGCGCGCTGCAGGTTGTAATAAAATGAAGGTCCGGTGAAGCCTACGAACCGGTGGACCTTCAGGGCGTCCGGCTGTGAACGGATAATTCGCTCCAGACTTTCCGTGGCCTCAGCCGTGCGGGCCTGGTCGGTGCCTTCGGGCATGTAGACTTCGACAATCACCCTCGGGCGATCGGCATTCGGAAAGAACTGCTGGGCCATGAAGGGGGTCATCGCAAGGCTGATGCCCACAAGTATGGCGCCGGCGGTAATCAGCCGTCCGGGGTAACGGGATACCAGGCCACCCAGAAAACGGGCTACTCCGATCAATCGGTCCTGGCCCGCCTTGCGGCGGGGCTTCAGGAATCTGGCCGCCAGCAAGGGAACGGCGGAGATAGCCAACAGATAGCTGACGGACAGTGTCAGCATGATCATAACCGGCACGCCACGGGTGAAATCCGCAGCACCGCCCTTGGCCAGAAGCAGGGGTGCGAAGGCCGCCAGTGTCGTTCCCGTTGAGGCACCCAGCGGGCCGGCCAGCTCGCTGACGGCCTGGCGCAGGGCATCCAGCCGCCGCATGCCCTCATCCAGGTGCCCCTGGATGTTTTCGACGATCACGATGGCGTTGTCGATCAGGATGCCCAATGAGATCACCATGCCAATGACGGCGATCTGATGCAGCACGCCCCCACCGAGGTCATAGAGCCCGACACTGATCAGGGCAACCATGGGCAGAATGGACGCGACCAGCAGCCCCATACGAATGCCCATGCCGGTAAAGACCACCGCCACGATGATCAGCACTGAAAGCACCAGGCTCCAGGCCAGGTTATCGAGCCGTTCCTGCACCTTGTCCGGCTGGAAGAACATCTCCCGGATCTCGTAGGGTTCAAAGTCTCCGCGAATCTGCTCCATGCGTTCGCGCACCCGCTGACCAAAGCGGATCGCATCGGTGGTGCCCTCTTCCATAATGATGGAGACCAGCACCACCCGTTCGCCGTCGTACCAGGTTTCCGGCTGTCTGGGTTCTACTGGTCCACGCCAGACATCCGCTGCCGCGGCCAGGGGCACCTGTGAGCCATCCGGAAGTTCAATGGGCGTGGCGCGGATGGCGTCAATATCGGCAAACTCGCTGTTGGGAAGGACCGACAGGCGGCGGCCATTGACCACCACGAAGCCGCCGGGAATGGTCTGGTTTCGCCGCGCCAGCGTGTCCAGCACCCGCGCCGGTGAGATACCAAGCCGGAAGAGCGCGGCATCGTCCAGTGCCAGGGTAATCTGCTCGTCTGCATCGCCTTCCAGCTCAATCCGGGAAACCCCCGGCAAATCCGAGAGGTTCTGCTTCAACCGTTCAGCAACGTCGGATAGTTCCGTTACCGAGGGCGAGCCACCTACGGCCATGACGATGGCAGGAATATCGATTAGACGGTCATCAAGTACCATCCGGCCCACATCGTCCGGGAAGTCCTGCTTCGCGCGCTCCATGGCCTGGCGCATTCGGTCCCAGGCGGGGTCGGTGTCGTAGATGTCGTCATTCAGGCGCAGGCGCACGATGGCAACGCCGGTACGGGCGGTGGACTGGGTATAATCCACCTCCTCCACCTGCCGAAGTTCATCCACCAGGGGCCTGAGTACGAGCCGTTCAACGGCCTCGGCGCTGGCACCCGGATAGTTGATGCTGATCAGGCCGGCCCGGTAGGGAAACGACGGGTCTTCCTGGCGTGGCATGGTGCTGTAAGCCGCGATACCCAACAGGCAGAGCATGGTCACCACCATGCCCAGCAGACGCTGGCAGTTCAGAAGCCGGCGGGTCATCAGCGCACCTCCACGGCATCACCGTCCGCCAGCCGTGTCATGCCGGCATAAACCACCAGGTCACCCGGGGACAAATCGCCAGAGGTAACCACCACCCGCTCGCCCACGACCCGGTCGACTTCCACCTCAACACGGGAGGCCACATTATCCCGGACCCGGAACACACTGACGCCCTCGGCGTTGCGGATCACCGACAGCAGGGGCACTGTGATGGCAGATTCCCGAACAGGCGTGATGCCCACTTCTACCGGCTGGCCGGGCTCCAGGGTGTTTACCGGCAGGCTCACCAGAACCGGATGCAGCTCGCCGCGAATGGCGCTGGCCTGGGCAATCTCGACCACCGAACCGGATTGTGGCGGGCGGCTGCGGTCCTGGACGGACCAGACAGGCAAGGTTTGCTCCAGCTCGACATGATCCAGCAGATACGCCGGTACCCGCACCTCTACCTCACGGCCCTCGGGCGAGGAAAGCCGCATCACCGGCTGTCCGGCCGCCACGAATTCGTCCCGCTCCACCAGCAGGGCTTCAACCCGTCCGGAAAAGGGCGCCCGAAGTGTACTTTCCTCGAGCAGCTGGGTTGCCTCCGCCAGGGACGCCCGCGCCGTTGCGACGCTCGCCTCCAGGGAGTCCCGCCGAGCTGCGAGCTGCTCCAGCGTCTGTTCGGACACCACACTGCGCTCGTGCAATCGGCTGGAGCGCTCCCACTCCCGCTGAGCCTGCTGATACTGGGTTCTCAACTCTTCCAGGCGGGCCCTGGCAGAATCCCGGGCCGGCTCCAGGCCAGGATTGTAGACCCGGGCGAGCAGATCACCGGCCTGCACCTTCTGACCGAGCTCCACCGCCTGCTCCTTGAGGGTGCCACTGACCTGGAAGGTCAGTGTCGCTCGCTGGGTAGCACGAACAATTCCGGAAAACCGCAGCGGCATATCCTGGCTCTCGCCGCCGGAAACTTCAGACACACGCACTGAAACCTTCTGCTGCCCGGACTCCGGGGCTACGTCACTGGCTTTACAGCCCGACAGAAACAGTGAAAAAACCGCAAGAGAAACGATGGCAACGGGGATTCGAAGTGGTGTCATGACTCTTCCTTTCATCCTTGCTTGTGTAGTTGGCGGGGTCCTGTCCCTGGAGAAACCCGATGATTGATTTAGACATCATGTCATTCTTTGACATTTTGTCAATAATCGGGTTTGATTCGATTTCAGGTATCCTATGCGTGCTGTTGCCAACTTACCGGATGATTGAATGAGCGAACCGCTGAAAACCCGTCGCGAGCGTGAGAAACAGGCCCGTTACGACACCATCCTGGACGCCGCCGAACTGGTGTTCTCGGAAAAGGGCTACGAACGCACGTCCATGGACGACATCGCCCGTACCGCCAGCCTTAGCCGGGCCTTGCTGTACGTGTACTTCAAGGACAAGGCTGCGATACAGAGGGGCATTATGCTCAGGGCGGGCCATAGCCTGTTCCGTCGATTTGAAGAGGCAAGACAGACCGCGGATAACGGGCTGAGCCAGATCCGGGCGATGGGAGAATCCTATTATCGCTTCTATCTGGAGGAACCGGATTACTTCTCGGCTTTGACCAAGGCGTCCACCGCCATGGCAGAGGCAGACGAAAGTCAGGCAGAGGAAATGTTGTGCTCCAAATCAGACCTGATGGAGCTGATGGTGGGGGCCATCGAACTGGGGCTACGGGACGGCACCATGAACCGCGACCGGATCAACGACCCCGTTCAGACCGCACTGTACCTGCGCGGGGCCCTGCACGGGGTGATCCTGCTCTGCCAGTCGGAAATGGGCGAGGGTAACCCGGCGTTTCCGGCCGAGCAGCTGATCCGGCACACCATGGATATGCTGACGTCGTCGATTTCTGCCTGACAACTCGCAGCCCGGCAGGCTGCTAGAGCTGGAAATCGTAGATGGAGCCCAGGCCCATGATCCCGGTGAGTTCGTCCAGGGCTTTGCGAACCTCCTCCAGCAACATCGGATCGCCAAGCTCGTTCTGGCTGAGTTCATCCCGGTAATGGGCTTCCACCCAGGTGGTCAGGCGCTCATAGAGTTCATCGGTGAGCAACACACCCCGGTTGATGGCTTTCAGCTCATCGTCGTTGAGCACCACCCTCAACCGCAGACAGGCCGGGCCACCGCCATTGCGCATAGACTGCTTGACGTCGAACACTTCCACCGCGGTGATCGGCCCGCCGGACTTCACCAGGCCATCCAGATAACGGCTGACCGAAGCCACTTCTCGGCACTCGCCGGGCACCGCCAGCAGCATGCCGTCGGGTGTGTTCAGCAACTGACTGTTGAACAGGTAGGAGGCCACGGCATCTTCCAGCGGCACATCGGCACTGCTGACCCGGACCGCTTCCAGCTCGGCACCGGTGAGCCGCTCCCTGATGTCCGCCAGCACCTGCGCTTCGTTAAGAAACGCCATTTCATGGTAGAAAAGCGTATTACCGTTGCCCACCGCTATCACGTCGTTGTGGAAAACGCCGCCATCAATGGCGTCCGGATTCTGTTGGGCAAACACCGCATTCTGGTCCCTGAGACCATGCAGCCGTGCCACCGCCTGGGATGCCTCAAGCGTTTGCCGTGCCGGGTATTTCTTCGGAGCCGGAGCCTGCTCGTTGAACGCCATCTGGCCATACACAAACAGTTCCACGCCGGGCTCACCGTAACCGGCACACAACCGGGTGTGGTTGGCCGCGCCCTCATCGCCAAAGTGGCTCACTGATGGCAGCGCCGGATGGTGCGCAAAATAGCTCTCGTCGGCAAAAATGGATTTCAGAGCCCGTCCGGTCACCGCATGCTCAATGGAACGGTGGAACTTGGCGCTCAGGTTGGCCGGAGTGAAATGCACGCGATGGTCAGAGGTATCGGCACTCGGCGATACCGTGGCCGCATTGGCCGTCCACATCGGCGACGCAGAAGAGACTGCCGCCAGGATCGATGGACTGGATTTGGCCGCCTGCTCGAGAACGCGAGCGTCCGGACCTTCGAACCCCAGGGCCCGAAGTGTCGGAATATGCGGCCGCTCATGGGGAGGCAGAACGCCCTGCACATAGCCCCGGTCCGCAAGGCGCTTCATTTTGGCCAGGCCCTGCAGTGCCGCCTCTTTCGGATTCGAGACGGAACTGACATTGGATTTGGAGGCTACATTGCCCCAGGACAGTCCCGCGTAATTGTGGGTGGGACCGACCAGACCATCGAAGTTTGCTTCAACCGCGTGTTTCACCATGGCACTGGGTTCCGTTAATCGAAATTGAGGCCGGGTGCCAGAGACTCTGGCATCTCACTCTTGCCGGCCTCCAGAGAAGCCATGGGCCAGGCACAGTAGTCGGCAGCGTAGTAGGCGCTCGGGCGATGATTGCCACTGGCGCCAACACCACCAAAGGGCGCCGCGCTGCTGGCGCCGGTCAGCGGCCGGTTCCAGTTCACGATACCGGCGCGCACTTCTTCCACCAGCCGTTCATAGAGTTTCCGGTCGTCCGTCAGGATGCCCGCTGACAGCCCGTAGTGAGTATCGTTCGCCAGTGCCAGTGCATCATCAAAGCTCTTGTAGCGATACACCTTCAGCAAGGGGCCAAAGAACTCTTCATCGGTCACGTCCAGACCTGTGGCATCCACGATACCAGGCGACAGCAGGCCGGTTCCGGACTTCAGGGACTTCATCTCCAGCAGGGATTTGCCGCCCTTCTCAAGCAGGCTGGCCTGGGCCGCCAGGAGTTTTTCGGCGGCCTCCGCGGAAATCACGGAGCCCATAAACGGCTGCGGATCGGCATCGAACTCGCCGACCTTGATTCGGGCGGAGACTTCCACCAGCCGGTCGATGAACGCGTCACCTTTCTTGCCCTTGGGTACCAGCAGGCGACGTGCACAGGTACAGCGCTGACCGGCCGACAGGAAGGCCGACTGCAGGGCATGGTGCACTGCACCATCCACATCAGCCACATCCTGAACGATCAGCGGGTTGTTGCCGCCCATCTCCAGGGCCAGGATTTTCTCAGGCTGGCCACCGAACTGTTTGTGCAACAGATGACCCACGGTAGAACTGCCGGTAAAGAACAGGCCGTCAATCAACGGGTGGCCGGCCAGGGATTTGCCCGTGGCAGAAGCGCCCTGGACGAGGTTGATCACTCCATCGGGAATGCCGGCCTTCTCCCAGAGTTTTACCGTCAGCTCGGCGACCCCCGGGGTCAGCTCACTCGGTTTGAACACCACCGTGTTACCGGCGAGCAAAGCCGGCACTATGTGGCCATTCGGCAAATGCCCTGGAAAGTTGTAGGGGCCGAAAACCGCAATGACCCCGTGGGGCCGGTGCCTGAGCACGGCGTGACCACCGGCAACATCGGATTCAGATGTCCCGGTACGGTCGTTGTAGGCTTTCACGGAAATGCCGATCTTGCCGATCATCGCCGCCACTTCCGTGCGGGATTCCCACAGCGGCTTGCCGGTCTCCAGGCCAATCTGGTGTGCCAGCTCTTCCTTGTGAGCCTCAAGCAGTTCACCAAAGGCTTCAACAACGGCCTGGCGTTCGGCAAAGCTCTTGCGCTGCCACTTCACAAAGGCATTGCGGGCTTCACGAACGGCCGCATCCACATCCTCCAGATTGGCGCTTTCGCCATCCCAGAGTGTTTCACCGGTCACCGGCTGGACAGATTCGAATACCGGCCCGTGGCCCGGTAGCCAGAGCCCGTCGATAAACAGTTCACCCGTCAGCTTTGCCATTTCGATGCACCTCCCGGTACTGAGCTTCTATAACTATGTTTGGTCAGCAGCCCCGAGTCTTTCAAGGGGGCCAGGCGAACCGGATCGCCAGATTCAATCTGCAAGGCTTCGGCAACTTCAGGTGGCAGGCTGACGGTATCCGGTCCGATACAATCTATCGGCACGGTAGTCACCCGGAAATCCCGGAATGAGCGGTTCGAAACCATGACCCGCTCCTCAGATGGAACGTCCAGGTTGACCGGTTTGCGAGTGACCATGGCGTGCCGGTTCATGCCTTCGCGAACCGTCCGGACATTGTGAACGAAGGCTTCAACCACGGGCCCGCCATCAAATATGTCTACCAGTCCGTTGAAGTTGAACCCCTCGGACTGAAGCATCCGGAGTGCCGGAGCGGTGTTGTCATGGACCCGGCCGATCACGGCACGTGCGGAATCCGGCAACATGGACAGGTATATCGGATACTTGGGCATCAACTCGGCAATAAACGACTTGTTGCCCAGCCCCGAGAGCATGTCCGCTTCGCTGAACTCCATGTCGAAGAATTTGGTTCCCAGCGCGTCCCACAGAGGGCTCCGGCCGTTGGCATCCGACACGCCCCGCATTTCCGCGAAGATTTTTTCCGAGAAGTGTTTGCGGAATTCATCCAGGTACATGAACCGGCAGCGGGAAAGCAGCAGGCCGCTGCCTCCGCCTTTGTACTCATCGGAGAGCAGCAGGGAGCAGATTTCGCTGGTATCGGTCATGTCGTTTGACAGATGCAGCGTTGGAGTCCGCACGTGCACACCCAGCTCTTTCGAGGCATTGACGGTGACGCTCAGACGGTAATTGTAGAAAACTTCATCCAGACCAACGCGAGCCTGGATACCGCTGATACCGACCGTTTTCTTGCGTTCGGTATCCTCCAGAGCGAAGAGATAGAGCCCTGCTTCCGGTGCAATGCGCTGGTTGAAGGTTTCACGGGCGTGATTGATCTTCTTCTGCAGCAGCTCGCGATCCGCCGGCAGGGTGGTCAGCCCCTTCCCGGCGCTTTGGGCCATGGCATACAGGTCGTCCAGATCGTTTTCCTGCAACGGGCGAATTACCAGCATGGTGTCGCCTCCGTGATCCCGGCGGATTGATACGTAACTGCGTCCTCGGTGCCCGAATAGGTCATAGCGGCGCGATCCTTACCCGGTCACCCGCGGTCCGGTTCAGCGTATGCCAGGTCGAGACCGGCACCTTGAGTTTGTCGTCCAGTGTTTCGGCGACCGGTGTCAGGGTGCAGCGAAACTGGTCACCCTCGCCGGCGGCAATGAGACAGGTTTCGCTGGTGTCCTCGTTGGTCCCATGAAGTTCCTTCGGGTGACTGGTCACGAGGGTTTTCAGGCTGTCGGTACGAGCTTCAAGAACCGGACCGGCATCAAAAATGTCCAGATAGTTTCCCGGCTGGAACCCTTCCCGCTGGAGCAACTCAAAGTTGGGTACAGTAATCTGGTGCGGCTGACCCATCGCCTTCTGGGCCGATTCACTCAGCAGCGTCACGTAAATGGGATTGGGCGGCATGAGCTCTGCGATGAAGGTTTTACTGAGCTGCCCGGAGTACTGGTCCGCCGTTTCAAAATCCATATTAAAGAAATGCCGGCCAAGGCTGTCCCAGAAGGGCACGCTCCCGTCGTCCAGCTGAACGCCCTGGATTTCCACGGCCATACGCTGGGCAAACCATTCACGGTGATCAGCAATAAACAGAATCCGGGCCCGCGACAGCAACTCGAACGCATCCGTGCCCTGCAGCCCCGGGCGGATCGAGAAAGAGCACAGCAGCGATACATCGGTCAGCGAGTGGGAGGGGTACAACACCTCCACACGGCGGGACACTCCCAGTTCATGGGAGGCATGGATCAGGGCATCCCGCCGGTAACTGTAAAAAGGCTGGCCATTGCCGGCATGGGCATCGATACCGGCCGTGCCGGCGATGTCTCCGGTCTCAGTGTCCTCAAGCACGAACAGGAACCTGGGAGGGTCATCCTCTGCGCTGATCCGGCCGGCAAACGACGCCAGGGACTGCTCGATCTTGTAGGCCAGGGCGTCGCCCTGTTTGGGCAGGGTGGAAGAAAGACGGGCACACTGGGTGCCCGCAATGGCGAGAATCTGGTCCAGATCATCCGGCTCAGCCGGACGTACCAGCCACATAAGATCTCCTTAGGCCGTCAGTTTTTTCACTGCCGCTTCGAAACGCTCGAGGGCTAATTCAATGTCCGGTTCCGGGATAATCAGGGATGGCGCCAAACGAATCACGTTTGCGCCGGCCACCAGAACCATCACGCCCTCTTCCAGCCCGGCGTTCAGGAAGTCCTTGGCCTTGCCCTGCCATTTCTCGGTGAGCACGCAACCGAGCAGCAGGCCGGCACCGCGCACTTCGGTGAACACGCCGTAGCGTTCGCCAATATCCATCATGCCCTTGCGGAGCTTGTCGGAACGGGCTTTCACACCCTTGAGAATCTCCGGCTGGCTGACGGTATCCACTACCCGCTGCGCCACGGCGCAGGCCAGTGCGTTACCGCCGTAGGTACTACCGTGAGTACCGACGCCCAGGCTGGCTGCAACCTTGGCCGTGGTCAGCATGGCTGCGACCGGAAAACCGCCGCCAAGCCCCTTGGCACTGGAGAGAATATCCGGCACCACGCCATACATCTGATAGGCGTAGAAGTGGCCACTTCGGCCAACGCCGGACTGAACCTCATCAAACACCAGCAATGCGTCATTTTCGTCGCACAAATCTCGCAGCCCCTGAAGGAATGCCTGGTCGCCGGGCATAACACCACCCTCACCCTGAATGGGCTCAACCACGATGGCACAGGTTTTCGCCTTCGAGATCAGTTTCTTCACGGATTCCAGATCGTTGAACTCGGCATGGTGAATGCCGCCGGGTGCCGGCTCGAAACCTTCCAGGTACTTGGGTTGGCCGCCTACGCTCACGGTAAACAGGGTGCGCCCGTGAAACGAATTCTTGAACGAAATGATCTCGTTCTTCTCTTTACCGTGATGCTCCCAGGCGTACCGACGGGCCAGCTTGAACGCCGCTTCGTTGGCCTCGGCTCCGGAGTTGGCGAAGAACACGCGCTCGGCAAAGGTGAGGTCACACAGAGTTTTCGCCAGACGCAGGGCGGGTTCGTTAGTCATCACGTTGGACAGGTGCCAGATTTTCTCAGCCTGATCGTGCAACGCGCCCACCAGCCCCGGATGGGAATGGCCCAGGCAGGTCACTGCGATGCCGCCCTGGAGATCGATGAACTCGCGGCCTTCCTGATCCCAGATCCGGGAGCCCTCTCCTCGCACCGGAATGATGGAACCGGGAGCGTAGTTGGGCACCATGACTTCATCGAACAGTTCGCGGCTGACGGGTTCTTTATTCATAAATCTCTCTCGGGAAAGCGGCTAAGCAATTAAAAATAGTTGAGTGGCCGCACCAAACAAGTAAGTAGGTGTGCGGACTCTTGCACCATAATACGCCACTCACGGCATAAGAACATCCGGTTCCCCGATGGCAGGCAATTCGATCACCTGCTGCCGTTCGTGCCCGCCCTTTTTTCTGTCCATGAGGGCGCCGATCAGAAGTTTGTAGGAATCCAGGTCAAAGGTGACTGCCTGGCCACTGAGTGAGAGATCCGCCAGTTCCTCCTCTTCATGGAGGGTGGCTACATGCATCCAGTTATAAACCACCAGGATGTCCGTGCGCCCGGACCGCTCATCCCGCTCAACGATCCCGACCGGCCCTTTCCAGGGCCAGGTTTTCAGTCGCAGGCCGTGGAAGGCAATCTGCACCCTGAGGTTATAGCGCTCGACATTCTCGAGTTCCTCACAGGCGCCCTTGCAGCGCCCCAGTGCGCGCTGGAAACAAGGACCCTCGTGCTCCGGCTCCAGGCCGAGTAGCCGGTTGCACAATTCATTCTTGGCCGCGATGCCGCTCAATGCCCGCTCGGCATCCCGCTTGCTGCGAAACAACCCGAAATAGTCCCCCAACCGGTGGGGCTCGATTTCACGAACCAGGCGCGCCTGGAGATACCCCGCCTCGTTTTTCGACAGCTCAATGCTCACCAGATTCTTGGCCGCCCGGGAGCGACGGTTGAACAGAGGCTTCAGGGTCTTGATCTGCTTGAGTTCCAGCAGGAGCGCGCCAAGCTCGCCGGCAGTTTCCGTCCACTCAACACGGCGCAGACTCTCGGACATTCTTACACCACGGGCAGAGTTATGATCGCCGGAAAAGTGCGAGGCCACCCGCTGGGCAATATTGGTGCTTTTGCCCACATATAGAAGTACATCGTTTTCGCCGTAAAACCGATATACCCCAGGGCCCCGGGGCAGGTCCTGAAGCGTATCCGACGGAAGGTGGGAAGGAATACTCGGCCGTTGCAGCAGCTCTCGGAGAGCCTTATCTAACTTCCCGTCGCCTTTTTCCGAACGTGCATGCTCAAAGAACGCAAGCATGGCGGACACATCGCCCATGGCCCGGTGGCGCTGAACCCGGGCAAGGCCATGGCGGGCAATCAGCGCGTCCATGTTATGCCGCCGGAATTCCGGATACAGCCGCCGGGAAAGCTTTACCGTACACAGCACCTTCGCTGAGAACAGGCGTCCCAGTCTACGGAACTCGGATTTGATAAAACCGTAATCAAAGCGGGCGTTGTGAGCGACAAACACCTTGCCCTTGAGTTGCTCCTCCAGCTCATCCGCCACCTCTGCAAACAACGGGGCATCGGCGACCATCTCATTGGAAATACCGGTAAAGTTCTCGATAAACGGGGATATCCGCGTTTCCGGATTCAGCAGCGTCTGCCACTCACCCACCACCTCGCCGGCCCGCCAGAACCGGATACCAATCTCGGTAATCCGGTCCCGGGCTGAATTACCGCCGGTGGTTTCAATATCAAGAAACGCGAACGTGGCTGACTCAATAACTGTACTTTCGGACGTCATGGAACAACTTTACGCCTCATTGGCAACTGCAGATGTCTGTATATGAACGAAAAGCTGTTATAGACATTCGTCTAATTTCTGCATGAATTTATTTAAATTGTCACGAATTCGTAACTACCTTGTTTTTGGGTCCAACAACAAAAATGTGTAGAGACAACAACGATGCAAAGCAACAAACTGAGATTGACAAATCGACGAAGAAATTTCTAACGGCGGTCGCGCCGGTAACTTTGCCAAAATCACAAAAGGC
>Ga0208300_101079_pt1 | contig 12901 bp, 14 predicted proteins | sample 23_taG_FD_184096 | JGI IMG/M metagenome (GOLD analysis project Ga0208300, IMG submission 184096) | Marine viral communities from Cariaco Basin, Caribbean Sea - 23_WHOI_OMZ (SPAdes) (version 2) | ecosystem: Environmental > Aquatic > Marine > Oceanic | place: Caribbean Sea: Cariaco Basin... | reverse complement strand
TATGGTCATACCATCAGTGATGCTAGAAAGTACCTGTTTGCGATAGTCTATTGAATAAGTCATCGTTTATTTCATTAAATGCAATTGTTAATAGGGTTGTATCGGTTTTATTTGGATTAGACTATAACTGGGTTGTCATATTTGACAGCTCACAACCTTAGGCACAGCTGCCTATCTAACATTCAGTTACTGCATTTTTTGTATGATTCAGAAACGTTAAATAATACAGCAGCAAATGAAAGCTTGAAGGACTTACTACCTTATGAAAAAGCAGATGCATGGAACATTTATTACAAACTATTTGGATCAAGGAAATCTATTAGCAACTATATAATCGCAGGTGTTGCTGGCCATAGTGAACCTAGTGTTAGCTTTAATAACTATATTCATTTCACTGATATCCAAATTGGACTCCAGTTGTGGAATATTGATTATCAGTTAAGCGAGAATCAGAAAAGTTATTTACTTCAACTACCTAGACGTAAGCAAGGATTTGAGGTCAAGGAAATTTATGAGTATTTACTTAAAAAGCTAAAGGTTGAGCCATTGCCAAGATTCGAGGGTAAGCCCATAAAATACGCCTCTAATTACAAAGAAGTCGAGCGCGAATTTGGTTTTAATGAAGTTGCTAAAATTTTGCGTAGTTATTACATCCATGATGATTTTCAGTATTTACTAAAACTATATAATATATCTAATGATGAATTTAAAAAATGGCACTGTAGAGCAAAATACTTAAAGGAGAGTTCTGAATATCAAACTAAGTTTGGTGGCTCAAGGCTATTTTCATCAGAGCAAAAAAACCTGCTTGTTCCAAGCTATAATTTAATTGCAGAAGATCAGAAAGTGATGGAAGAAATGGAGCGTAACTTTAAAAGATTATATTTATCAAAAAAACATAAAGAAGATCTGGATTGGTTTATACGTTATACACTACAAAATTGTGAGTACACTCAAAATCAAATCAGGTTTGAAGATTTTGAGGATTTTGATCGATTTTTAAATTGTATAACTAATCTTTTGCCTAAATTATTAATTCATATAAATATTCGAAATTTAGAAAGTTGTACTGATAAAAGATTGTTGAATAAATGGAAAAAACGAATTAATAAGTTGCCAGAATCTAACGTACACTATGACTTATCTAAGGATAAAAAAGAAATAAAATACACTAAGAAAGTGAAAGCTAGTATAGGCATTGCTAGTTCCAAAGAAAAATATTACAAAGGTAGTAGCAAAATACATTATAACCGAATATTGCAAGTCTTTTGTTTCTATAACTTCATACTTCTAAGTGATATTTAAAGTAACGCATTAGAATAACAGTGTACTTAGTAGTATTAAATATACTCAATAATTTACAGTATGAGAAAAATATGAATAAATCCATTATTAAAAGAATCGCGAAAAACTCAAATCTGTCTTGGCATCCCATGACAAAAAAGTTACATAAATCTTTTATGAAGTCTTATAGCGATGAGTTTTATAAAACGATTATTAAAATGTTCCAATATAACCTACAGTTAAGCCAACAAACTATCTATTTGATCTCAAATCGTGAAGAGGTGAAGTTGTTAAATCAGTCTAAAAAAAGCAAAGAAAAAGTCAATATTGATTATCAAATAATTGCAGGTTGCTTTAACCCTTGGTTCGATGATGAAGTATTGAGAACCAATAAGCAGCTAGTAGCTATAGAACTCAGTCCAGTGGAAGGACAGAGCAAAAAAGTATTTGAAGATGAGTTGCGGACTTTAATTCTATTAGATTTTTTAAAGTCTTTATCCCAAGCAAATATGTCAGCACTTGGCAATAACTTCCACGAGCTTCGAAATATTATTAAAAGTTCGGAACAATTAAAGCATGCATACTCAGAACTTATGGGTAATAGTATTAGTGCCGAACAATTTGCTGAGTATTTCGGACGTCAACGAGATTATGTCTATAAGCATAAATGTTAAGAGAAGTTTAACTTACAGCTTTAACCCAAAATTGCCATTTTACTATCTTTCTAATTGATCGCTGAAAACTATTCATTATGAGACTTTGTTTAAACCACCATATTCACACCAATAGCAATTAATACCAAACCACCCAAAGCTTCTGCCCAACTGCCAAGCCATGTTCCTGATTGACGTCCTATATAAGCGCCTAAAACACTTAATATAGCCGTCGTCAGTGCAATGATTAAACAAGCAACATAAGCATTAACAGCCAATAGGTTCAACGTAAATCCTGCTGCCATGGCATCGAGACTGGTGGCTATAGCCAACGACAGCAATGTTTTATGACTTAAATTGATCCGAGTATCATCATCGTTAACAGAACGTGACTCATAGAGCATCTTAATCCCAAGCGCGACTAGTATGACAAAGGCTACCCAAGAAGCCCCTTCAGCAAACCAGCCCAGCATGGTAGAGCCAAGCGCATAACCAATCAGTGGCATCACTCCTTGAGCAACCCCGAAATACAACCCAATGAGTAAGGCCATTTTTATAAATTGTTTCTTAACATCCCCTCTATGAGTGGAGCCAAGACCGATTGAAGCAGCAAACGCATCCGCAGCGAGTGCTAATGCCAATAATAATATTTCTACCATAATAAAACAGTGCTCTTTTTAGAGGGATTGTTATTCGGATTGCCCCGATATGATTGGGACAGGTAGCAGTGTATCGGCATAATAAACTCAGGCAACCTTTAAGTGGGTTTTCATATGTTTAATAGTTATTATAAATAGCTTAATACGTTTATTTAACTGATGCTATGTGTGGGTTTAATCAGATATGAACCACCAATTTTGTTAGCATATGTTTACTAAATTAGGCTAAACCCTTGTATATAATCAGGACATCATTCGAATTATAAAAGGGTACAATGCCGTGAAAGATCGTAACCAATACATCTATAAAAAGTCCGTAATGAAGCTCAGCGTCGGTATGCTTGCTTTAGGCAGTTTACTAGCAATTGCGGGTTGTAATAATAGTTTGGTTGGTAATCAACCGTTAAAACAGACAGATAACAAACCTATAGCCAGCAAGACTGAGAATGCCTCAACTCCAAATACCAATAAGGATTATATCGCTGCTGACGACTCTGCTTCAACGCCTGAAGGTGTCAAACAAGTCGTTAATGCCAACAATCAATTCGCTATTGATCTGTATCAGCAGATAAATAAGCAACCTAAACAAGCAGAGAACAACGTGTTTTTCTCACCATACAGCTTGTCTACGGCGATGGCCATGCTCTATGCCGCAGCAGAGGGAGAAACCAAACAGCAGATTCAAAAGACCTTTCATTATCCAACGCCAGCTATCCTTAATCCCAATAGTGCAGCACTATACAATCAATTCAATAAACCCAATCCAAACTATGAGTTAAGCACGGTTAATGACTTATGGATGCGTCAAGGCTTGAGTCCCAATCAAGCTTACTTAGATACAGTACAGCGCTATTATGGCGGTCAAGTCACCAATCTTGATTTTGCGAGCCGTCCCGAGCCATCACGTCAGACCATCAATAAAACCATTGCTAATCATACCAAGCAGATGATTCCTGAATTACTGCCAGAAGGGAGTATCAAGTCATCTACCGCTGCTGTACTAACGAATGCCGTTTATTTCAAAGGAGATTGGAAGTCAGCGTTCGCAGGAAGTTATAAGAGTGATTTTATTGATTATGATGGTAACGACAGCGCAGTCAAGATGATGACTAAAACAGCAAATTTTGGCTATACAGAAGATGAAAAAGTTAAAGTGCTTAATCTGCCTTATAAGGGTGATGACTTGTCCATGATTGTTATCTTGCCTCAGTCAAAGGGCAAGTTAGCTATGCAGGCGTTGGTTAAGAATTTAAGTGCCGATCAAATTGGTCAGTGGACTCACAATATGAAAATCAAAGCAGTCGACCTGCAGCTGCCTAAGTTTAAAATGGAACAAGATTATAAGATGGATGAGCTACTGGCTGAGATGGGAATGCCAATCGCTTTTGATAGTCGCGCTGATTTCAGTCTATTCAATAATAAATTGCCGTTAGCAGTAGATTCTATTATTCATAAGGCGGTGATTGAGGTCGACGAAAAAGGCACAGTTGCGGCTGCAGCCACCAGCATAGGCCCAGTACTCGTCTCGGCTAATTATGACGTTGAGTTTAATGCCAATCGTCCATTTATATTTATGATTAAAGACAATAAAACCGATGCCATATTGTTCTTTGGGCAAGTGAATAAGCTATAGCTTGAGGATGCAAAAAATGATGACCATAAAAATGACGCTGATATCGTTAGCAATGCTACTGACTGCTTGCCAAAACACCTCATTGTCACAGCCTGATTTGAGTCAAACCATCAAGGTAGAGCAACACTCAGAGCCGCTAGTGCATTACCGTACATCAGGTAATGAGAGTTTATTTTATACCTATCCCTTTGAGTTCTCTGATCTTGATAAAAGTGATGTTATGAATGAGGTAAACGTACGACTCGCCTATGAGGAGGGCTGTGTCTATCTCTATTATGGGCCGTATAAAACCATTCCTTTTCTACCGAATGGTCAAGCAAGCTGGGATGACAAGAATAAAACCCTCAAATATTTTAATGTGGTTTATGAGGTGGGTGACATCATAGAAAGCGGTGGCTATAAACTTAGGCCGTCGGATCGGGAACGATATGCCAAAGAAGGCTTTGCTAATCAAGCCTCAAGTCGCTGTGATGTCAAAGATATGATGAGGTTATCGGGTTTACCGCGTGGTCAGGCGGCTAGAAAAAGCTTATCGTAGTCCAGTATTTATGGCGCTAGAATGTCAGATGTACTTATTTACTCTTAGAGTATGTCACTGAACTTGGCGTTCAATTGCAATCGTATTTAAACGATATTCTTATCAATAGATGCTAGGAGTAAATCATGCTAACCCGCAATATTAGAAGCCTTTAAAATAATTATTCAGCCTTCTACCTCAACGCTACAACCAACTAACACCCTGATAAGACCAAACAACGAGACAAATTGATGAACAACTTAAAATCAAAGAGCAGTTTAATAGTAATGCCAACTTGTCTAGCCCTATTGGTTGGCTTATCAGCTTGTACAACATCGAGTCCCACGATTGATAAGCAATCAACGCCACTTGCTGCGGTGAATGATTTAAGCGCAAAACCTATTAAAATTAAGACCAGTATTTTTACCTATCCTTTCGATCCTGAAATTAATATTGCGCAAACCCAAGCTGTCGTAAGTGGCACTTTCATTTGGGAGAAAGGCTGTATATTTTTAAAAATGGGAGACGAATATACCACCCCGCTATTTCCTAGTAGCGTGACCACTTGGGATGAGCAAAAGCAGATTATTACTATCGATGGCCATGCATTCAAAATGGGTGACGATATTCGTACCAATGGCGGCTATGGTAAGTATGATCCCGTTGAAGGATTTAGTAATGAGCTTGAAAATATGGGCAATAAGAAGTGTTTAAAGCCTACATTATCAGGTATTGGCACACAGGGGCTGGTAGATGAGCCGGTTGACCCTGAAATTAAGTATTACTTAGAGCAATATAATATCTCTATTAAAGAAGCCGAAAGAAGATTGTTTATTAGTGCAAACCGTGATGCTGCGTTTGAAGCGTTAAATGAAGAGTTCAATGGACGCATTGCTGGTAGCTATATAGAGAATGAACCTAGTTATAAATACGTTTTGCGAATGGTTGGTACGGGTAAAGATAACACGCGCCTAGTGAAAATATATGACCGTAATAATGCTAGCAAATATGAAGTATTGCCAGTCGAGATAAAATACGGTGCAAGATTCACAAAAGAGGAAGCTCGCTTGCAACAAACTAAAGCGGCTAAATTGGTTAGCCGTTATTTTTCAAAGCCAAGAATGACCGGCTATAATGAGGAAAAAGGCATCATTGTTGCTGATGTTCATGGCAAACCCACCCCTGAAAACCTTGCTCTCGTCAAAAAGGTACAGGACGAATGGGGACAGGATAAATTACCTCTGATTATCGAGTTTGTCAGTTACTCTATATTACCCCTTTAACCCATTAGCAAAGTTTGGAGATAAAAAGATGAATAAAGACTTAGCTAAGATTTTTGGCTTGAGTATAGCTTTAACAGTGTTAGTAAGCTGCTCAAATGTCGCCTCGACCAATCATACGTCGACTAGTCAAAGTATCACAGTCGCAAATGCCCCAGCGGTTGCTGTCAATTGGTCAAAAGTAGAAGCCACTGCGGATAAGCTTTATCAAAATCATCCTTATTCTAATAAATTGAGTGTCGATAAACGCGCTGCACAGTTTTATGCAAACGATTTTGGCGTCCCTTTGGTAGAAGCAGAGCGTAGGTTACTTATACAAGGGTATAGCTCGGAGCTGTTGCAAGCGATTGAGCAAGAGTTAAAAGACAACGTTGTAGGCGTCTATTTTGTTAACGATGATCCAAAAGAATTTCGAATTGGTATAAATACTCTCACGAATTTACAGTCTGAACGTTTTATTTATAAGTTCAAGCAAGGCGTGTTGCAAGGCGAGATGATAGTGGTAGATATTCACTCAAATAGTGAAAAAACACTAAAACAAATACTTGCTCTGAAAGACAAAGCAACGCCTAAAATATTTGAGCGTTATCCCAATACTCAAGGTGTAGGTTATAGCCCTGCCGATAACACTATTACCGTATCAATATATGTGCCGTCTTATTCTAAAGAGTATCGTCAGAAGGTCGAAAGTGAACTAAATGAATTGGTTGGACATCCTGTTAAAGTAGATTTTATGTCAAGTCCAATGCAGCTACCCATACTTTTAGAGGAATTTCCCGCTATCGCTGAATAGGAATATTAATAAAAAGAGATACGCTAAGTATCTTTGCTTATATTTAAAATACGGATTTTCTGTCAAAACTGGAGCGCACAGATGAGAAAAGCATTTTTGATTTTAACAGGCCTAGTGGTCGTCGGTTGTACGACAGCCCCTGTAGCAACCACACCTGAACCAATGGCAGCGATAAAACCTATTCCAGAACTCGTAGAGCCTGAGCAAAAAACCAGTATTTTTTATTACGATGTTAATCCAGTTAATCACGCTCAATCAGCAGCTGTTGTAGAAGGTACGTTTGCATGGAAAGAGGGATGCATTTATTTACGAGGCAAAGATGGTGTTTATAACACAGCCATGTTCCCACTTTATCCAAAAGGTATCGTTAGATGGGATGAAGCGACCAAAACACTCCACCTTAATGGCCATATATTTAACATGGGTGATTCTATTTCAACAAATGGACAGTATTCAGATTATGTTCCTGACAGCCCTATTGGTATAGAATATGAAAGACAGGGCAATAAAGAGTGTCTAAACCCTGCATTGGCAAAAATTGGAACCATGAGTATAGAAAAAAATAATGATACTCGTTTTGCCTATCCCAAGAATTTAGATTTAAAATATGGAAGATGAACATGAAAAGAGCCTTCTTAGTTTTAGCAAGCCTATTTTTAGTAAGTTGCATGACAGCGCCCGTAGCCACCCCAACTGAACCAGTGGCAGAAACGAATCCTATTCAAGAAGTCGTAGAACCTGAGCAAAAAACTAGCATTTTTACTTATTATGTTGACCCAGTTAATCAGGCTCAGCCTATGGCTATAGTTAGAGGAAAGTTTTTGTGGAAAGATGGTTGTATTTATCTAGTAGATAATGCCGGCGAATATACTGCTGCCATGTTTCCTTCACTTCCAAAAGATGTGGTTAAGTGGGATGAAGCTACAAAAACGCTTAACCTTGGAAATAAAATTTTTAAAATGGGAGATTATGTTGTGACAAACGGAGGTTCTAAACCTTATTTACCTAATACTGAGTCTGCTGCAGAATTAGAAAGCCAAGGTAATAAAAAGTGCTTAACACCTACACTTACTATGATAGGGACATCTAGTCTAAATTAGGACTATTTTAGTGCTAATTCTTCACTTCATTGAGAATAAAAAATGCAAAAGAGCTTATTAGCTTTAGCAAGCCTATTTTTAGTAGGTTGCATAATAGCGCCCGTAGCCACCCCAACTGAACCAGTGGTAGAAACGAATTCTATTCCAGAATTCATAAATCCTGAGCAAAAAACCAGCATTTTTTATTACTACCTTGATCCCATTAATCCGACTCAAGCGGCCTCAATAGTAAGGGGCAACTTTGTATGGAGAGATCACTGTCTTTATTTGATAGGTAGTGATCGTAAATTTAATACCGCGATGTTCCCTGAGTTTCCAAAAGGTATCGTTAATTGGGAGGAAGCGACCAAAACACTAAATCTTAATGGTCGGGTTTTTAAAATGGGAGACTATATAAGCACAAATGGTTCATACCAACGCTATACCCCTAACACAGTTGGTGGTGCAGAATATGAAAAACAAGGCGATAAAAAATGCTTAACACCATCTGTTGCAAAGATAGGTACTTTTTTTGATTAAAAAGCGAATAAGTTAGGTCGATTATAGATAAGCACGCTTACCAAACTACACTAAACGATTGTATAGAGATGATACTAGAATGGCATCATCTTAACTCTACATTATTAGTGAAGCAGATATGAAGAATAACCAGTATTGTTATCTTAAAAGAGCACATCATAACCGTATCATAAGTGCATTGGCTATCAGTAGTCTATTATTCGTGGTCAGTGGCTGTGACAGCACTATGAAAGAGTCTAAACCTACTGACAGCGTAGCCAATACCACATCAAATTCAGATAAATCATACTTACCAGATAAAGCTAAAAGCAACGCTGACGCTCAAGCAGATAGTCCGGTTGATTTTATTGCTGCTGATGATGACGCTTCTACTTCAGACGGCATCGAAAAAGTCATTACTGCCAACAATCAATTTGCCGTTGCTATGTATCAGCAGATAAATGGTCAACCTGACCAAGCAGATAAAAACGTATTTTTCTCGCCTTATAGCCTGTCTACGGCGATGGCAATGCTCTATATTGCAGCAGAAGGGGAAACGAAGCAACAAATTCAAAAGACCTTTCATTATCCCTCAATGGATATTCTCAATCCCAATAGCGCCGCGCTCTATAATCAATTTAACAAACCCAATCCTGATTATAAACTTGCCACGGTTAACGATTTATGGATGGAAAAAGGGTTAACACCTACTAAATCCTACGTAGATACGGTACAACGTTATTACGGGGGGCAAGTGACTAACCTTGATTTTGAAAGCAATCCTAATCCTTCGCGCCTCATCATTAATAAAAAAATTGCTCAGCATACTAATCAATTGATTCCTGAGTTGCTACCAAAGGGCAGTATCAATCCCATCACAGTTGCCGTATTAACCAACGCCGTTTACTTTAAGGGCGATTGGAAAGTACCTTTCGAGGTTCAGAGCACCACTGAGCAGCCTTTTTATAATCATATAGGTACGAGTCCTAATATAAAAATGATGCATACACAGGCGGATTTTGGTTATAGCGAGGACAAACAGGTGCAGGTCGTGCAATTGCCTTATAAGGGTGATGACTTATCTATGCTGGTGATATTACCAAAATCTAAAGACAAGACAGCCATGCAGCAGCTGGTGCGTGATTTAAGCGCTGATAAGATTAAAGAGTGGAATAAAGACTTAATTACGCAAGAAGTGAACCTTCACTTACCAAAGTTCAAGCTTAAAGAACGCTACGACATGAAAGATATGCTGTCAGATATGGGCATGCCCATTGCTTTTAATCAAAACAAGGCTACTTTCAAACTGTTTGATCAGCCTTTATCTACATGGATAGATGAGATCTATCATCAGGCGGTGGTCATCGTCGATGAAAAAGGCACCGAAGCAGCGGCAGCGACTGGCATTGTAGTATCTACTGAATCTGCCTCTGCTCCACCACCTGTATTTAAAGCCGATCATCCGTTCATATTTATGATCAAAGACAACAAAACAGATGCGATATTGTTTTTGGGGCAAGTGAACAAACCTTAAAAGAGCGAATGACGGCAATAAGACTTAACTGACTGTTGATGAGACATTATGAAAAAAATGCTTAAGTTATTATCGTGTTCACTGTTAGTGATTTCCGTCGCCAGTGGATGTAATACGAAGACCATTGAAGAAGATGTGTTTCAATACAAGAATGCCTATGTTGGTGATAATAGTGCAGTCATCAATATTGTAAATCACTCTATGCAATCAGATAAATTCAGGGGGCTTGAGCTCAAAACGAAAGAGGCACCCTATGGGATCATCTTAAATTATGATGGGTCAGAGTCAGAAAAGAATGATAAAAAGACAGTGATATATAACGCCACTTACTTATTTGCGTTGATTCAAAATGCAGAGTGGATAACGTTTAATTTTGATCATCAAGAATACAAAATAACAAGAGAAGCTCTGATAAAGTGGTACGGGAAAGATTTCAGCAAATTACAAAGTGAAAAGGAGCTAAAAACGTTAATACAAAAGAACTGGGATGATGAATACAGAGTAAATCAGTTATTTTGAACACTACCAAATATACAGCTGCGTAGCTCCCTACATAGCAGCCGAAATAGAGCCATTCTTTTAATTATAATTTATTGTTGAGCCTGATATGCAAAATGACCCACTTCGCTATTTTAAATATACAGCCCATAATTGTGTTATCAGCGTCTTAGCTATTACCAGCTTATTATTAATGGTCACTGGCTGTGACAGTACTATAAAAAATAAGAGCACTGTTGCTGTAACAGATACCATTCCTCGTAATCAGCCAACTATTAACCATCAAGCGCCTCCGATTGAGGCAAAGGCCTTGACCTCGACACCCGAGGGTATTGCTGAAGTCGTCACTGCCAATAACCAGTTTGCCATTGATATGTATCAGCAGATAAATGGGCAACCTGACCAAGCAGATAAAAATGTATTTTTCTCACCGTATAGCTTATCTACTGCAATGGCCATGCTCTATGCCGCAGCGGAAGGGGAAACGAAAGCGCAAATCCAAAAGACGTTTCATTATCCAGTACCAGCTATCCTCAACCCTAATAGTGCAGCACTCTATAACCAATTCAATAAATCCAATCCCGACTACAAGCTTGCCACGGTCAATGATTTATGGATGCAACAAGGGTTGCGTCCCAACCAAAACTACTTGGATACTGTACAGCGTTATTACGGTGGTAAAGTCACCACTCTTGATTTTGAAGGCAGTCCTGATCCCGCACGTCAGACCATTAATAAAAAGATAGCTGATAAAACCAAGCAAATGATTCTTGAATTATTACCCAAGGGTAGCATTAAATCTGATACTGCCGTGGTGCTAACCAATGCCATCTATTTTAAGGGCGATTGGACCATGCCTTTTACAGCTGAAAGAACCAGTGCCCAGCCTTTTTATAATGCCATAGGCAGAGCCTCTACTGTCCAAATGATGCAGCAACAGTCTTATTTTGACTATTATGAGGACAAATATATACAGGTCGTGCAATTGCCTTATAAAGGCGATGACCTATCTATGCTCGTAGTGTTACCCAAATTCAATCATAAACTTGCTATGCAGCAATTAGCTAAGAGTTTAAGTGCAACTAAGATTAAGCAATGGCGTTCAGGCTTAGTAAGACAAGAGGTGAACCTTCAACTGCCAAAGTTTAAGTTAGATGCGCGTTATCAGATGAAAACATTGCTCGCTGATATGGGTATGCCAAAAGCGTTTAATAATGGGGCTGAATTTAACTTATATGCTGATGGCCCACCGATAAAGCTGGATGAGGTTTATCATCAAGCGGTGGTCACCGTCGATGAAAAAGGGACGGAAGCGGCAGCAGCAGCCGGTGCTGTAGGTATGTATGTTGGTATGTCTTATCCTGTGAAATTTAAAGCCGACCATCCGTTTATGTTTGTGATTAAAGACAATAAAACTGATGCAATATTATTTTTAGGCCAGGTGAATAAGCCTTAGGTTAGAAATCACTCCATTAGGGCTTAGCCTTAGGATGCAAGAACCATGAAAATAAAAATGATGTTTATAGCGTTAGCAATGCTACTTACTACTTGCCAAAGCACATCGGCATGACAACATGAATCAGTGACAGCGATAAAGCCAGTGCAAAAGACCAGTCTTTTCTATTACTATGTTAATCCAGTAAGACCCGCTCAATCAGCAGCTGTTGTAGAGGGAGAATTTGCATAGAAAATGGTTGTATCTACTTAGTAGGCAGAGATGGTATTTACAGTACTGCCATGTTCCCACTTTATCCAAAAGGTATTGTTGGGTGGGATGAAGAGAGCAAAACTTTGGCTTTGGATGGACGTGTTTATAGAATGGGAGATTTTATTTTAACAAATGGTCAGTATTCAGGTTATGTGCCCAAAAGCCCTATGGATATGGAATACGAAAATCAAGGCGATAAAAAATGCTTGATGCCTACTTTAGTGATGATAGGAACAATGAGCTTAGATACGAAGTAGCTTGTTAGTAACACTTTAGTTTTTATCATAGTGGCTTTCTCTGTATCTTACTTAATTGATAAGTAGCATTTATCGCTTTATATGATAGACCAATAACTATGACCAGCAATAGATTTGATTAAAATTTGACAGGACAGCTACAAGCTCTCACATTGACTAATGTATTATTTATAATACATCATATAAATAATATTGTATTATAAATAATACATAATGCGTGACCAAAATTAGTATTTTATACTCAGTAAATGACTTTAAAGTATGCTAAGGGTCACTACAGTATTTTGTGTTAGAGCCTTTACTGGTAAGCCTTTGCATGTTAATATAGGTTAAGGTCATTTAATATAGTTTGTTGGTTCTAGCCTGTCACGCCGGGGGTCGCGGGTTCGAGTCCCGTCCGCTGCGCCATATTTAAAACGAATTTAGACTATTAAGTTTAAGCAAGTTTCGCCTCAAACATTAGATTGTTTGAGGTTTTTTTGTGTCT
>Ga0208300_101078_pt1 | contig 12911 bp, 8 predicted proteins | sample 23_taG_FD_184096 | JGI IMG/M metagenome (GOLD analysis project Ga0208300, IMG submission 184096) | Marine viral communities from Cariaco Basin, Caribbean Sea - 23_WHOI_OMZ (SPAdes) (version 2) | ecosystem: Environmental > Aquatic > Marine > Oceanic | place: Caribbean Sea: Cariaco Basin | collected... | reverse complement strand
GCGCTTACGTTGTTCATGTTAAGTGTCCACTAGAAAATAAGTGGACACTATCCTGACGGCAGCAGCGCCAGGATCAAGATGGGATCACCAGACGGTTACCGACGATCAGCACATTCGACGGATCATTGGCAAATTGCTCGCGCTTGCGGTCTGACCAGTCCGCCGCACCCCGCTGCCAACTCCACGAAAGCGGGACGATGTGGTCGGCATCCAATTGGCGAGCATCCTGAATAACCTGGTTGGTAAACGGGCTGATCCATCGCCCGAAGACAACGATGCATTCAGAGCCATCCTTAAATCGAACCGGGGCTGTGGATCTCTCTGCCAGCAACTCGTGCCGCGTATTTTGACAATCCCCATCATCATCTGCCCATCCGCTCCCATAGTGAGCACGACTGTATATCCGTGCATGGATCTGCTCTTGCGTGGCACTGGTTCCCTTAGGCAGGCGACCACCTGACTGCGTACACGACTGGAGATCTGTAAACCCGACGTAATTTTTCACAGCGTCGTACCACGGACTTTCCGGACCATGACAGATGCCTGAGCCAGACCTTTTGATTACATCGGCTGCCCCGATCAAGGGCAAAGCCGATAAAACTAAGATCAGTAACCATGCCGGCCGCCAACCAATCACGATCGTCCTCCTCTTTTCTTCGAATCCGGACCTTTTTCTTGAGTTTGAGAATCCTTCCCTGATTTTTCAGGTGCGTCGCCTTCGGCCTTCAATTCGTCATTCTGTCGTTGACTTGCTTCTAACTGGGTTTCGAGCTGCGTGACTCTTGTTTCAGCAGTCTTCTGCGCGGAGCGAGCCTCATCACGCTCTTTCTTTCGCTCTTCGGATTGCGCCGTGATCGCCTTCTTTTCGGTCTCGAGCTCTCTCAACAGTCCCTGCGCCTCGGACAACTGCTGGCTTAGTGTGGAGACCTCAGCCTCCCGGGTTTCCACAAGCGTTGCCCAGCCATCCCGCTGCTTCCGAAGATCGGATTTGTCGCTCTCAAGGCTCTCATTGGCTTTTTTGAGGCCTGCGACTTCGTCTTTCAGGTCACTGGTCTTTTCTTGTTCTTTACTCAGCTTTTGTTCCGCAACAGCCAGGTCCTTCTCAAACTTGACCAGTTTATTGCTGAGTTCCTTGCGATCATCGTTGGCTAACCGGAGCTCGTTTTTGGTGGCGTCCAGAGCCTCCTGGAGGCTTTGTACCTGTCCTTCCAGCTCATCAAAAGCGGCTGTGGCATCGATCAGTTCTGCCTCCGCACTTTGTTGTTGCTCCTTTGCCGACTTCATCACGTCCGCCACTCGCCGCTCAGCTGTCTTGACGGCACGGTTGTTGAGATTGAGTGCCAATGTTCTGACTTGCTCCAGGAAGGTGCTGGTCATTTCAGACAGGGCTTCCTCAACCTCAACAGGCAGATCCTGCACCGGTTCGCTCTCAACAACCTCCTGACTCTGGCGGTAATCTTCCCAGACCCTTACCAGTCTTGTCGGGTTACCACCGCCAATTTCTTTCCTCAATGCAAACCCGGTCACTCGCCGACCAGCAGCCAAAAGCCGCTTCGCCGCTTCGATGATCTGATCGTCTTCAAACTCTGCAGGGCGCATAAACACCTCGGAACCGTGAAATATGGTTTGATTATAGCTCTTACAAATAAACAAAGAAAGAAATAAACAAACTAACAAATAAAGTTTTGAGAGATACGATGATCCACGGATCATTAAGCGCGTGTGTTCACCAATCGGGCTGGCGAGGAGGGATCCTGCACTCTCAGGGGCAGGGCCAAACTGAGTCTTCGGCGCTGCTCTGAATTGAGACGGAGGGGGTTGTAGCTTCAGTCATTGGTGCTATCGGGCAGGTAGCCGAATCTAGCCGCCTGGTGTTGTGTTGTCAGGCCGTATCGTTGAAGCCGGGGTTAATCAATCAAGCTCGGAGCCTTCGCAACAGTAGCTATAGGTAAAGCCACACCAGAGGCTGATGAAGCGATAAATCCTCAAGGCAGTTACCAGTAAGCTACACAGGGATCTAATTGCACCGGCTTGCAACCACATGAGCGCAGATTGGTGGCTGGCTTCCTACAGGTTGCCGATCAAACGCGTGACCCCTCGTGGATTAACGCTCGAAGTCCATGTTTGCACTATTTCCTATTTATGTAGTTATGTTTGTTTCTCGGCGAAAAAATTTAATAAGAACATGATGCTAGAAAAAAAAAGGCAACCTAAATGAAGACTCGGTACCCCAGGGACGGTCTGAAGCAACTCAATGACGGGCAAATTTCCGTTCACTGACGTTTGGCGGCAACTTAATGACGGTGATCAACAACCAAATGATGCCGGATAGAGAAATACCCAGGCGGTTGGTCTCTTGGCAGTCATGGACCGGGAAAGGCAACCAAATGACGGCGTTTCCGAGGGGGCAGGCCGCTTTCAGAGGCAATTTCACAGAGTCGCGCAGGGTACTTAACCCTGGTCTGAGTAGCGTTTAGGAGAGTAACCGGCAACCGGATGACGGTTTAGGCCCAATAAAGCAACCTGATGACGGTCAAATCACAGAGCGTAGGCAGATTTAAAGGCAACTCGATGACGGTCGATCGCACTTTCCCAGGAACCATGCTCCGCAAAAGGCAACCTGATGACGGTATGAAAACGACACAAGCCCTCGAAAAGCAACCCAATGACGGTAATCGCGCCGGATTCGGCAACTCAAAGACGTGTTTCCGGACTGAAACTGGGGAACTTTCGGGGTCACTCAACGTGGCGAGACAGTTAAAGCAACCTGATGACGGTCTAAAGTGGCAGAACGCTGTAATGGATATCGAAAACACGGCCCAAATTGTATAAAAATCAGCCGGCGCTCCTCTGATCGACCGTTCATGTCGTCTTTTGGTTGCCTCACAACCGTCATCAGGTTGCCTTTGACCATCCTTTGGTTGCTTCTGACTTTGTGCGCTTGAAGCGAAATCAGTTGGGTGATATTTGTTCAAACCATCATTTCATCTATATGGGGTTCACCGTGGGTCAAGCAGCTGAAGCCAGTCACCAGCTGGATTTAATTCCACTGAACGAAAACACCCCAAAACTGCGAGTTGCCAAGGCCAACGCACTCGTTGAGGCGCAATTCGAGCTCACCAGCCAAGAGCACAAACTCCTTTTGGTTGCCATGGCACAAATCCGCAAGGATCAGACCCAGTTCCACGAACAGGTTTTTCAGGTACAAGACCTGGTCGAGCACCTGGAGCTGAATCCGAAAAACGCATACCGAGATCTGCGCCGGATTTCCAAAGGCATTATGAGTAAGCAAGTCACCATCCGGAACGACGAGACCGGGGAGTGGCGCATGTACCAGTGGGTTTCCAAAGCCTACTGTGAGCGAGGGACATTCGGCATCAAATTCAGTGAAGAGCTCAAGCCCTTCCTTATTGGCCTGGTCGGACGCTTCACTCTATATGAGCTTGGTCGAATTCTTCGGATGAAATCGAATTACGCGATCCGACTCTATGAGCTCTTCCAGCAATATCGCAAGTTCGGCAACCGGGTGGTGGGCCTCGACCCCAAATTGGCGGCACGCAACGGCTGGGACAACTTTTCCAAGCTGATGGGTTACAACCACGAGACATACGAGCGGTTCGCCAATCTCAACCAGAAAGTACTGCAACCGGCGATCGCCCAGATTGAGCAGTTCACCGAGTTCAAAAAGGTCTACGTAAAGAAAATTAAGCACGGCCGTAAAACGGTTGCCTTAGAATTCGAGTGGAAAACCATCGACACTCTGGAAGATCTGCCCAACCACCCTCTTTATTCCGATTTGAGAGCACTCGGTGTCACCGACGCAACCTGCAGAGAAATCTTCTCTAAGTTCGATGAAGACCGCATAGTGAGAAACCTGGCCCTGGCAAAGGCTCACCATCGATCTCAAACCTTGAGTAATCCAGCAGGATGGTTTGTCACTGCCGTGAGAGAGAACTACGCAGATCCGGAATTACCCCTGGACGCCATTGCCCAAGAGCAGGATCCAAAGACCGAGCCCCCTAAATCGAAGCCTGAGCACCCGCTGTTTCAAGACTGCGCAACTCCGGCAGAATTCCGTAATCTGGTTGCCGCTGAAAAGGAGAGGGGAGAGAGATTCTCCAGCTACTCCGAATTTTTGAACTATTCAGTCACTCAGCAGGTGGAGAGATACCAAAGATCGAATCCTGACTAAGCCAACCAGAAGTCGCCTGGTTCTCTGGGCTTAACCGAAACTCTGAGACCGAGTTCACGCTGGATTCATGGCATGCATCGAAGGCGTGAAGCAAGTGTTGAAAGGTAGGCTTCCGTTAGTTGAACGATCTTCACCTGGTAACTTCCACAATTACCACAATCCGGAGCGCCATCAGGCAGATTATGCCGCTTGCAAGTTGAGCAGAGTATGGCTTCTTCGAAACCTGCCGCAGAAATGCTCTGTGCGTCAATGACCGACAGTTCGATTTGTTTTTCCAGCTGTTTTCGACGCTCTTTCCTTTCAATCTCCCGTTTCAAGCTCTCTCGTGATACTTCCTGTGCTACTGCTGCGAAGGACGCAGACGACTGAACGGGCCTCCTGCCACTGCGATTTGCCCGGTCACGACGTTGAGCTTCCCAGATGTCTGGTCCAGACATCAACACTTGGAATGATATCGCTTCGTGAACCTCGGCGAGAACACCGCGGCTACAAAGAGCTTTCAAATAAGAGAGAACAACAGCGTAAGGCGAGCGAATGGACCGGTTTTCGTGAGGCTCCAGAAACCACACCCCCCTCAACTCAAAACCCTTTTTTTGGTTGTATGGCTGCTTCAGGTGAGTCTGTTTGAGTTGACTTAATTGCATTGCCCAGCCGCGAACACCCACTGACTTCTCTACAACTTCCAGTGCCTGAGCCACCGAAAATACGGCGCCTTGCCCAACTGACAGAACCATTTTATCGAAGAGGGCGCTTTGCCAGAGCCGGCGGTCTTCTTTGAAAACCCACTCTTGCTTGATGGGGAGGTTTAAGAGCGTTGGCCAATAATCCACCTCAAAGCCCATATGATCCGCTATTGAAGCCAATTGCGGCTTTGCCCGCTCAGCCATCGTCTGGGTCATATCAAGCCATCCGAAAAAATCCTCAGCGTGTTCCATCCGTTTCAATGCGCCAAGCCAAGGTTCCCTCTCTTTCTGTCTCCTCTTGGCCAATGCCTCTCTACGCTCTTCCTCGCGTTGAGCCTTTCGTTCTTTTTCAAGCTCTGCAGCTTTTTTCCGTTCAAGCCGTTTGTTCGCCGCCGGCACCCGGGCCTCTAAAGCGATTTTCTCTCTCTGAACCTTTGGAAGCTCATCAATTAGAGAGCATCGATACCACCACCTTCTGGCGCTCTTTAGAACTTCATTTTCAAGGGCAACTGAGTCCCGAACTGTTTCCTCAGACAGCCCACTCAGATCGATTTCCATGACGTTATCGACCGTCTGGCTTTTTCTATCTTCAACGGCATGCGTGACCAGAATTTCGATGTGCAGAGAGGCTCCGTTCATGAGAACGGCTGTGACGTCAGGGATGAAGCCACTGCAGAGTCTTTTCTCTGAAACGGCCGAGGCGAACTTAACCTCCCTCGACTCAAAAATCAGGGTTTTCGACAGTGTTTCACCAAAAACCAGAGGAACCGAGATCGTCACCTCACGATCCGGTAACCAAACCCGGCCCGCATCCAGAAGAATCTGCTTTCCCATCTTATGCAGGGCCTTCTCATATCCTCCGGGGCAGTCCGCACTTCGATGGTGCGCAAAAAATAGTCGGCCGGCTACACTGCACTTGACGATCAGCTTCGCCTTGCACTCGGGACAGTGACATCCACACGCCAACCCTCGACTAACTTCAGACGGGCGATACAAGCGAGACTCTTTTTCTCCAAAAGGCACGCGCAGCTGGGAATATAGGCTAGATTCAGAAGTTTCCACGAATCAGTCTGTTCCAATATAAAGGGGTAGGGCGGCGAATTTTGCCCAACAACGACGCGTCAGCGTCTTCTACCAAAGCTGCCAGATCCCAGAGAGCAGGACAACTTTACCGAAGGTTCCGTATTGATTCGTTGATGTGAAAACGAGACGCCTGATCAGTCCGCGAATGACCCCAGACCGGCTTAGCTGGCCTCGGATTTCGCGTAACTATCTCAAAAAAGGTTAATATCTCCGGGACCTTTGCTGTACTAAGGAGACGCAAGCTTGGATGCCATCGCAGACTCTACCGCCGTAAAAAACTTTCTCGACCGTTGGAAAGGCAACTCGGGGAGTGAACGTTCAAACTTTCAATCGTTCATGCGCGATCTTTGCTCGCTCCTGGATCTTCCACTACCGGACCCGGGAGAGGGGGACACCAGTCAGAACTCCTATGTTTTTGAGAGGTTTATCGCCTCTCCACGAATCGATGGCAACACTGAAAGCCGATACATCGATTTATACCGCCGAGACTGCTTCGTTTTGGAAGGGAAGCAGACCGGCAAACAGCTAGCCTCTCGCAGCCACCAGAATGCCATCAACGCTGCAGTAGCCCAGGCGGAACGGTACATCAGAGGGCTACCCTTCGAGGAAGTGGAGCACGGCCGCCCTCCATTCATCGTCATTGTCGACGTCGGAAATGCCATCTACACCTATTCGGAGTTTACCCGGACAGGCGGAAACTACGTGCCGTTTCCAGACCCCAGACATTTTGAGATCCGTCTGGACGACCTGCACAGGCCAGAGATTCAGCATCGTCTTCGGCAGCTCTGGCTCGATCCCGACAAGCTCGACCCAAGCAAACATGCAGCCAAGGTCACTCGGGAAGTCAGTACCAAGCTGGCAGAGTTGGCAAGATCCCTGGAGCGCAGCGGCTATGACGTTGAAAGGGTGGCCAGTTTCCTCAAACGATGTCTGTTCACAATGTTTGCAGAGGATGTGGAGCTACTGCCGAGAGAATCGTTTCAGAACTTGCTTATAGATATTAAAGACCGGAATCCGGAGGCATTCCCCCAGGCGGTTAAAGCCCTGTGGGATACCATGAATGCCGGCGGCTACAGCGAACGTTTAATGCAGACCGTAAAACGCTTCAACGGTGGTCTGTTCAAAAACATCGACCCAATTCCACTGAACGCCGGCCAGATCCAACTACTCATCGACGCATCGAGAGCGGACTGGCGCTTCGTGGAGCCAGCCATTTTTGGGACGCTCCTGGAACGAGCCTTGGATCCCCGAGAACGCCACAAGCTTGGCGCCCATTACACGCCCAGAGCCTATGTCGAGCGTCTGGTAATGCCGACCCTGATTGAGCCGCTGCGCGAGCAGTGGGGTGACATTCGAGGAGCTGCGGAAACACTTTTGCGTCAGGGGAAAGATGCTAAGGCGCTACAGCAGGTCCAGGCCTTCCATTATCAACTTTGCCAAACTCATGTGCTGGATCCTGCCTGCGGCAGCGCCAACTTTCTCTATGTTGCCCTGGAGCACATGAAAAGACTCGAAGGCGAGGTTCTGGGCTTTATGTCCGAGCTGACACAAGGGCAGGGTGTCTTGGAAAGCGAGGGGCTGACAGTCGATCCCCATCAGTTCCTGGGACTAGAGCTAAATCCTCGGGCCGCACAGATTGCTGAGCTCGTGCTATGGATTGGCTACTTGCAATGGCATTACCGGCTGAATGACCGTCTGGATCTGCCCGAACCAATTCTGAAGGACTTTAAAAACATTGAGTGCCGGGATGCTCTGATCGAGTACGACAGCCGGGAAACGGAGCTGGATGATAACGGGCAACCAGTAACCATCTGGGATGGCATTAGCATGAAGGTCAGCCCAACGACGGGAGAGCTAATCCCCGATGAAACAGGCCGCGCTACGGTGTACCGGTACCACAATCCACGCAGAGCCGAGTGGCCAAAAGCTGACTATATCATCGGTAACCCTCCATTCATTGGCGCTTCAACAATGCGGCGTTCCTTAGGTGATGGATACGTCGATGCTGTCCGCCAGGTCTTCAAAGGCGTAGTTCCGGATTCGGCCGACTTCGTAATGTACTGGTGGCATATAGCGGCCGAGAACGTAAGAAGGGGTAACGCTCAACGATTTGGATTCATTACCACCAACAGCCTGAAGCAGACCTTTAACCGGCGCGTATTAGAGCCACACTTAAATGATGCAAAGAAGCCATTATCATTGACGTTTGCGGTACCGGATCATCCATGGGTAGATGGCAATGATGGAGCTGCTGTTCGGATTGCAATGACGGTTGGCGTAGCAGGTGAGCAATCAGGGCAGTTGCGCTCTGTGACAGCCGAGTATTCAGGCGAGGCTAAAGAGTCCCGAAATGTTTCCTTTTCATCGCGTCTCGGAAAAATCTATTCAGATTTGAGTGTTGGCGCAGACGTCACCTCTGCGGAATTATTGATGGCCAATAGCAATATTAGCCAAAGAGGCTTTGAACTCGGGAATTCCGGTTTTCTTATTTCACCTGATGACAGAAGCAAAATAAGCCTTCTGAACTCAGCTTCCCAAACTGGCGTGATATTTGACTATCGAAACGGGCGAGACCTTACGCAACGCCCAAGATCAGTGAAAGTAATAGATCTCCATGGGCTTGCCACTGATACTGTTCGAGCGGAGCATCCGCAAATTTACCAGTGGTTACTGGAAAGAGTTAAGCCGGAGAGAGAGCAAAACAGAGATCGTAACCTTAGAGAATATTGGTGGTTACACAGACGCTCGCGGACTGATCTTCGGCAGATGCTCAGCGGACTCTCTCGCTACATCGCTACTGTAGAAACTGCAAAACATCGATTATTCACGTTCCTAGAATGTAACATTCGCCCCGACAATAAGTTGATAAATATTGCTACCAGCGTCCCTGATCGACTTGGGGTTCTCAGCAGTCGGCTTCACGTAATTTGGTCCTTTAGCGCTGGAAGTCGTCTTGGAGTTGGTAATGATCCGGTCTACGTGAAATCACGTTGCTTTGAAACTTTTCCTTTCCCGAATCTCAATCGCGAGCAGGCCGAGTCTATCGGTAAGATCGCCGAAAGTCTCGATGCTCACCGAAAGCAACAACAGGCGACCCATGAATCGCTTACACTGACGGGAATGTACAATGTGCTGGAAAAGCTTCGCGCCGGTGGCGATCTAACAGACAAAGAAAAAACAACGCATAAGCAAGGCCTGGTTTCTATTCTCCGTGAACTCCACGATGAGCTAGATCATGCTGTATTCGATGCCTACGGCTGGTCAGATTTGGGAGCTAAGCTAGTGGGGCGCTCAGGTGCCACAACGCCACTCCCCGATAAGCCGGCTGACCAAGCAGAAGCCGAGGAAGAGCTTTTGATGCGACTGGTCGAGCTCAACAAGCAACGTGCCGAGGAGGAATCGCGGGGCATCGTTCGTTGGCTCCGCCCAGAGTACCAAGCGCCCGATGCTGTGCAGACAGAAGTAGATATCGCGCCGAAGGCAGGCGCTGCGAAAACGGAAGCCGTCACCAGCAAAGGCAAAGCAACATTCCCGAAAGCTATTCCCGATCAGCTTAGAGTGCTCCGAGAGGCTTTAGCTGAACGCTCGTACACCACCGAAAGCCTGGCCGAGCTATTCAAACGGAAACCTGTGAAAACGGTTGAGGAAGGTCTGCAATCTCTGGTGGCTGTTGGCGTTGCAGAGTATGAAGCGTTAAACGGGACCTGGCACCTCGTCTAATTGCATGCTTAAAACCAGGACTTCTTAGAAAAACCCTGAGAAGTCCTGGCGAAGCTTATCTGCCAGCCAATGCTCGGGGAATCTTTCAATCGCCTCCCGCCATATGGACAGGGCTTGCACTCGCTGATCAGAATTCCAACAAACCCCTCCCAGATTGAACCAAGCCAGATCGTAATTTTCATCCTGCTCGATAGCACGCAGATAAGCAGCGATGCTGCGTTCTGAATCACCAGTGTGTTCGTACGCTATCGCAACTTGGAACCAGCTCATCGCATCAGGCAGATGCTTCTCTGCTTGGTCGATCAAAACAGGTAAAGCTTCGGTATACCGCCCTAAGTGGTTCAGAGCTGTTCCGAAACAGTAGCCATACAGCGAAGGATCAATCGTAAACGCTTTACGGTATGCCTTTTCTGCCTGCACCCAATCGCCATCGTATTGAGCCCAATGCCCGATACGATCCCAAAGAAATGCCTCATTCGAACTGTCGGAATTTAGCACCTCACGGATCTTGTTCTTGAAAGCGTCAAAATCTATTTCTGTGGATTCACCGGCTGATTTAAGCCTCCAATGACACATTAGTTCTTCATACAGAGCGACATGGTCCGCGGGGTGCTTTTCTAAGTAGGCCTGCCAAAACTGCAGCGCATGCCGGGTTGCTTCAACTGATTTTCGGCCAAACTCAAACACCTCCCTGGCACACCATGGCCATATCCAGTTACAGCTATCGGCCTCTCCCAGCAAAGCTCTTATATCCCTGAAGGCGTCTGAGACCGCTCCTAATCTGAACAATAGGTTGATTCTCCAACCTTGAACAGCAGACATTTTCAGCTCTGAATTACCTCTAGGCAGGATTTTATCGAGGTGGTCCAAAGCCCTTTCTAGGTTGTTGCCTTCACCGCGGTACCAAAGAGCAAGAGCAAAATGTGCCTCATTCAGCCCGGGATCGATTTCAAGAGCCTGAACGTAGCATTTTTGAGCCTCTTCGTTATCGCCCAGGCGCTCCATCACCGAACCCAAATTCTTATAACACTGAGCCGCTATTGTTAGGAGATCGGTCTGATCCAACTCACAAAGGGCGGAACGATACGTCTCTTGAGCTTTTTCAAACTCCTGCAATGCTAACCAGGCGTTCCCGATACAATAAAGCATTGATCCAGGATACACCTTGCCTGCCTTCAGTGACCGTTCCAGTACTTCAATACCCTCCCTGACACGACTTTCGTTAATAGGGTGGCCATTAATACCTAGATTTATTTCTGCCATGTAGGCGAAATCGATAGCAGGGGAGGAGGGATCCAACACGGCTTCAAATTGCTCAAATGCGGCACTAATTGCTGCATCCTGGCCATCGTTGTATAGCTCAACAAGGATCTCTCGGGCTATCTCAGGGTTGGGCGGAACATGAATGGCTGGGGCTTTTCTAAGCAAACTGCCAATTTTTTTAGGTGGCGTCACCGTCCAAGCAAGGCGCCTATCCCTGGAGGAATTGTTTGCAGCTATCGCCCGTTCACTTAAGCAACGCTGGAACACCTCATCGAATGGCGACTGTAAATTAATAGTGATGGTTTCCTGTTGCTCCCATTCATCTTCTCGATGGCTGTACTGGCGGTGAACTTCTTCAGCGTAACAGGCAAGGAGCCGATCAGTTGGAAGGTGATAACACACATAGATCGACGCGGGGTGGGCGAGAAGGTAATTGAGGTTCGTCCTCTGAACTGACACGCTAACCGAACCGTCCTGGTTTGCAGGTTGAGTTGTCCCCTTTAGCTGCACATGGATCCGAACGTTTGTGACGCTATCTCCGCGTACGGCTTCAATCTGTATGTCAGATCCATAATCCCGCCGGTCAGAGCCTTGGTTTATAAACAAGCCACAAGCCCCTATCGCTGAGAAGAAAACTGCCTCTGCCGCTTCCTCCGTACTATGGGAGGAGCCACGCTTGGGAAGGTCATCGATTGACATACGAATCTTCCTATCTGGACTCGGTCGCGAGCTATAGCTTCAAGGCATTGCTTCGCATATTTTTATGCGCATAATCTATCTTATGTTAAATCATTGTTTTCAAATGATAAATTAATCATAATCTACTTTCATTCTGCCACCAACCGGAAATCTGATTATGAGCAAGTCAGTTCACCTTAAATTTTTCAATGGTGCCCGAGTAGCCTTGATGGAGCACCGAGGCCCAATCGAACAACTTCCGACTCGTTACGACCTGTTTCAATACGACGGGGGCCTTTACTGGGGCACAAAAGGATCTGGCTCAATGGCTCTGGCAACGGCTATTGCCGGTTGGTATGCGGGCCATGTCGTCTGTAACACAGGCGATCACGTGGCCAAGTGGGGAGAAAAACTGGTACACAACCTGGTTTCGAAACTTGATCCAGACGCTGAGCATGTTATTTCCCCCGAGAGCGTAAAAACAGCTCTTGAAGCTGATCTGTAAATAAGCATCAGAGCTGAGGGCCACCTTCAGCTCTCATAGATCGCATCTTCCAGAGTCCCGACGCCACCGACGACATCAATCATCTTTCGGGGCGACAGGCCACCGAACAGCGAATTTGCTGTATCAAACCAACGCTCGGCTTTCGCTCTGGAGCCAAATTTTTCCTCGGCCCCCACGAGCAAATCCGCTTCAATCATCTGCCGGATTTTTCTCATCGGCAAATAGAGAGTTTCTTGACCATGGAATGAGCGTCCAATTTCCTGAAAATCGTATTTCCGGAAAAAGTCTTCACTTTTCTGGGTTAACGGGTCAACGACTACGGCAACACCTAGTTGAGTGTGGGTAAAAAGCTCCCAGGACTGAAGCAGTGCCTCTACTAGAAGTTCTTCACCAACGCGCATTGGAGTGCCCTGATATTCATGATGAACACCGAACCAGGCTAACTTAAAAGCGGGTAATGGGTAGTGGGGATAGTTTCCCTGGATGTCTGTATGAGCCACCGTACAACTGGTTAGAGTGTAGAACCCAACTATTGGCGCTGGATGGCGGTCCACCATTTCATCATCGAGAGCCACCCAGGTTCGATTGATGGATTGCTGGGCTTGCTGACTCGCCCGCTTTTTCAGGAACTCATTGACGTCAGCAAGCCCGCAATCAAAGGTTTTACGGTCGTGAAGTTTCTTGTTCAGTTCTTCTATAAAAAGCACTTTCCTGTTTCCGTTTATGTCGGCGGCGCATGGCTGCTGACAACGCTTCATTTGCTGTCTCTGGTGACTCGCATGTCGCC
>Ga0208300_101077_pt1 | contig 12912 bp, 9 predicted proteins | sample 23_taG_FD_184096 | JGI IMG/M metagenome (GOLD analysis project Ga0208300, IMG submission 184096) | Marine viral communities from Cariaco Basin, Caribbean Sea - 23_WHOI_OMZ (SPAdes) (version 2) | ecosystem: Environmental > Aquatic > Marine > Oceanic | place: Caribbean Sea: Cariaco Basin | collected... | reverse complement strand
GGTCGGCAAAAAACTCGATAAGGTTGGCATATTTCACCAATTAATCCAATACTTTAGCAGAAAAGGCACGAAAGCCGTCTACTCGCTTGCAGGGTATGCGCCACAATGCGATAATGGCAGACAATTTACAACCCTGATTTTTGAGGCGCAGCCCACTGAGCATCCGTGCAAAGTGCGATTGTCACGCCTTGTCTATGCAGTCTATCGGAGTGTTAATGGCTCAATATATTTACACGATGAACAACGTGTCAAAACTTGTTCCGCCTAAGCGTGAGATTCTAAAAAACATCAACCTATCGTTTTTCCCTGGTGCCAAAATTGGTGTGCTAGGTATCAACGGTGCGGGTAAGTCTACCTTGCTACGTATCATGGCAGGTGTCGATACTGAGTTTAGTGGTGAGGCGCGCGCGCAAACAGGTACCAAAGTCGGTTACCTACCGCAGGAGCCACAGCTTGATGACAGCAAAGATGTCCGTGGTAACGTCGAAGACGGTATGCGTGAGGCGTTAGATGCGCTCGCGCGTTTGGATGCGATTTATGCCGAATACGCAGAGCCCGATGCCGACTTTGATAAGCTGGCCGAAGAGCAAGGCAAGATGGAAGACATCATCCAAGCGTGGGACGCTCATAACCTAAATACCCAGCTCGAAAAAGCCGCTGATGCGCTACGTCTGCCGCCATGGGATGCAGATGTCAGCAAATTATCTGGTGGTGAAAAACGCCGTGTGGCGCTATGCCGTCTGCTATTGTCACGTCCTGATATGCTACTACTTGACGAACCGACCAACCACTTGGATGCCGAATCGGTCGCGTGGCTTGAGCAGTTCTTGCAAAACTACAGTGGTACCATCGTCGCCATTACTCACGACCGTTATTTCTTAGACAATGTCGCGCAGTGGATTTTGGAGCTGGACCGTGGCCATGGCTATCCTTATGAAGGTAACTATACTGAGTGGCTCGAGCAAAAGAACAACCGTCTTGAGCAGCAGCAAAAGCAAGAAGAGTCTTTTGCCAAAGCGCTGAAAAAAGAGCTTGAGTGGATTCGTAAAAATCAAAAGGGTCAGCAAGCGAAGTCTAAGTCGCGTGTACAGCGTTTTGAAGAGCTGAACTCAAAAGAATTCCAGCAGCGAAATGAGACCTCAGAGATTTATATTCCGCCCGGTCCGCGTCTAGGTAATAAGGTTATCGAGGTCAATAACATCTCCAAGTCTTTTGGCGATCGTCTGCTATATAAAGACCTTAGCTTCAATGTACCAGCGGGCGCTATCGTCGGTATTATCGGTCCGAATGGTGCGGGTAAAACCACGCTATTTAACATGATTACTGAGCGTGATACCCCAGATACTGGCTCAGTCGAGCTGGGCGAAAGTGTCAAGGTTGCCTATGTTGGTCAGGTGCGTGACAACCTAGACGACAAAAAGACCGTCTGGGAAGAAGTATCAGACGGCCTTGACATGATTACTGTCGGTGACTACACCACGCCAAGCCGTGCCTATATTGGCCGCTTTAATTTCAAAGGCTCAGACCAGCAAAAGCATGTCGGTCAATTATCAGGTGGTGAGCGTAACCGCTTGCAATTGGCTAAGACTTTGAAGCAAGGCGCAAACGTACTGCTACTCGATGAACCCTCGAACGACTTGGACGTTGAAACCTTACGTGCGCTAGAGGATGCGATTCAAGTATTCCCAGGTACCGTCATGGTGGTCTCGCATGATCGCTGGTTCCTTGACCGTATCGCCACCCACATCTTGGCGTTCGAAGAAGAAGGCCCTGTATGGTTCGATGGTAACTACTCTGAGTTTGAAGCCTATCGCAAAAAGACCATGGGTGATGATGCTACTCCTAAGCGTATGAAGTATAAAAAGATTTCTACCTAAGAGCGGTGCTTATGGTACTCAATAAAATATAGTGCTCAATAAAAAAAGACCTCTAATCAATTAGAGGTCTTTTTTTAAGCTGCTCAATATCTTGAGCAGCTTAATATAACGGTATCAATTAACGCTTACGACCAAATTTACGCTGCTTTTTATTGCTAATCTCAGTAATCGCGTGGGTAATCTCTTCTTCGTCTAAGCTTGCGACTTGCTGCAAGATTTGCATCATATCAGGCGTCAGGACGTACTTGGCATGGTGAGCGATGTCATTGATACGATGATCAAAGGTCAGCACCCCAGTTTCTTCATCTTTTTGTAAGTAGTTAAGGCGCGTCAAGGCACTGATAAAGCTGGTAAACAACGCCCGATCAAAGAAATCCGGAATGTCGTCGGCATATAGCACCGACAAGCGCTGACCGAGCAAGTGACACAAATCCACGACCTCCTTTTCAGTCAGATTGCCCGAGCCTTGCTGCGCGAGTAGGGCAAGGGTCATAAAGTAACGCTCGAGACTCTGCCCGACAGGCGTGGCCAGCACTTGTAGCTGCTGATAGCCTTTACTATTGGACTCAGGGACGCTCAAGATACCATCGCCAAGTTCGACGATAAGACCATGAGCGAGCAGGCTATCGACTTTTTTGTTGAGGGTATCGTTTAGGCTGTGCGCCGGATAGTACAAAAACAGCTCGCTTTGTAAAAATGGATACATCTGCGTGGCAATATTGTCCAAACGGCTGCGCTCGATACGGCCATTACGAGCGACCAAGGCCGATAAGAACGACAGCAAAATAAAGACGTGCAATATATTGTTACGGAAGTAGCTGAGCAACGCTGCCTGCTTGCCAGCAATCTGAATGATGTCGCCTAAGATATGCGGCGTGCGCTCGATGAGCTTGAGCTTGATACCATAATCAATGATTTGCTGCGGGCTCATATCGGTGATAAAAGTATCATCGGCATAAGGCAGCTGCTGGGCGAGCCCCTGATACAAGGCGATTTGCTCGCGGCAGATGTCTTCATCAAGCGCCGCTTTTGGTGCTGATAGCAATACCAGTGACAATAACGATACTGGCGTGATGACAGCGGCTTTGTTGATATGCTGCATGATTTTGACGCCGATATTGTCCACCATGGCGCTGGTTTTTTCGTCAAGTGGGGTATCGGTGCGATCGGCAGGCAGGCTGTCTGCTGGTACATCAAACTTGGTCATAAAATCGCTTAAGTGCAACGGCGTACCAAAGCTCAAATGGACATTACCAAAGATACGCTCGATCTTGCGCCCGACTTTGAGTAAGCCGATAAGGGATTCGGACTCTTTTGGCTTGCCCTTTAGCTCGCCGACGTAGGTGCCGCCCTCCATGATGCGCTCATAACCGATATAGGTTGGAATAAACACCACAGGCTTGTTGGTATGGCGCAGCTGGCTATGAACCGTCATCGCCAGCATGCCCATCTTCGGCGGTAGCAGTCGTCCTGAGCGAGAGCGGCCCCCTTCGATAAAGTATTCAATCGGCGTGTTGCGAGTGATGAGAGTATGCATATACTCACGCAACACCGCGGTATAAAGCGCGTTACCACGGAAACTACGGCGAATATAAAACGCTACCGCGCCGCGTAGTAGCGGCCCTAATACTGGTACGTCTAAATTGTCACCAGCGGCGACATAAGGAATGCTCAGACCGCGCTTGTAGATGACATAAGACAATAGCAAATAGTCGACATGGCTACGATGACACGGCACATAGACCAGCTCGTAGTCTGCCGCCAGCTCGCGTACGCGCTCGAAATGATGGACTTCGACGCCATCATATAGCTGTGTCCATAGCCACGTCAAAAACTTGTAAAAACCACGAATGATCGAGTGCGAGTAGTCGTTGACCATCTCATTGGCATAGCCTTTGGCGACATTGCGCGCTTCGCGTACGCTGGTACCCGTAGCCTTGGCCTCGGCTTCTATCGCGTGCTTGATGGCAGGCGAGTACACGAGCTTGTCTACAAGGTTGCGGCGGTCTGATAAATCAGGGCCCAGCATACTGGCGCGCTGCTTGTCCAGATAGGTGGTGAGCTGCTGCTGCAACATCCGCACCAGCTCGCGATTGCCATCCGCGCCAGTGGTCAAGGTATAAGCGGGCATCTCATCGCTGACAGGTTGAGCATGGTCGTCTTCTACGGGCGTGGTATGTAATTGCTCGTGGATCAGCGCGCGCAAGTCCTGCGGCGGATGAAACTGCACAAAGGTATCGCGCCCCATCACTCCGATATTAAATAATTGCTTGGTGATGCTTGGGTCTTCCCAGTTATCGGCGGTCAACAGCTTAAATAACGAGTCCTCTTTTTCTGGCGCGCGTCCCCACAAAATAGACACCGGTACTAGCCGAACCTTAAGCTCTGGGTACTGCAACACCGCAGAGACCAAACGCGATAGACGCGGCGAGAGTTGGCTGTCTTTGGCACTTGGGTGTTTTAAAAAGATAATAGCGGCGTTTTCTTTGATGTTATGAGCGCTATCTTGGACGCCGACCAACGCAGGCGGCAGGTTGTGCTCTTGGGTCTGTAGGTCAATCAAAATACTATTGGAGCGCGAATAATCTTGCAGCACATAAAACCTGAGCGTCTGATCATCGCTGTCAAATTCAGGCAGCTCTCCTAGTAGTTTGGGTTTGACCGCGACGTCCAGCATTTGTCCCGAGAGCTTGCGATAGAGCTGATTGATCGGGGCGTTTGCATAAGGCTTAGGCGTGACTGGTTGGCCGTCAGTTGCGGCGTTGTCCGTGGTGACGGGCGCTTTAAAAATCCGTTTTTTTAGGAACTTCGGTATCATAATCAGTATCAAAAATCATCAAATATAGTGCGCTTATGATGCCATAAAAGCCAGCAAAGCGATATATGCTGTCTGTATATACTACTAATATTCATATGCCAGCGGTCATCGCTTATCTATCAGTCATCAGGAAGTAAGCGAGAACAGCGCTTAAAGACAGCACTTAAGGGCAGCAATGAAAGACAGTATTTAAAAACAAGGCTAGGCGCGCGCAGCTGGCGGTACAATCGTTTGAAAGTTGACCCGTTTAGCGCAATAATGGACGTACTGACTGATGAAAACTGCTCTGTTCTGATATCTATTAGAATGTATCTATTAAAAAAGGTAAGTGAACCCCCTATGACGCCTGCTATCAATCTTGCCAAAAAACACCGTCTGGATTATCAATTACACGAATACACCCATGATGCACAAGCGGCCTCTTTCGGTCTTGAGGCGGCAGAAAAACTGGGCGTAGATGCCGCTCAAGTCTTTAAGACCTTAGTGGTATCGAGCGATGCAGGCGCGCTTGCCGTGGCCATATTGCCCGTTGATAAGACCTTAAACTTCAAAAAAATGGCCAAAGCCTTGTCTGCTACCAAAGCTTTGGCTTGCAAAAAAGTACAAATGGCGGATAGCAAACTGGTTGAGCGCACGACCGGCTACGTACTAGGCGGCGTCAGCCCGCTTGGACAAAAAAAGCGCTTGCCGACGATGATAGATTGCTCGGCTCAAACGCAGTCTACCATCTACGTCAGCGGTGGCCGTCGCGGCTTAGAGATCGAATTGCCACCTGAGCAATTGGCGACCACACTTACTGCGCGCTTTGCAGATATCATTGATGATTAAAAATGGTTAAGAAAAATTCTACACGCCGTTTATTCTGCGCCTTTGTCATTTGCTCTTATCTGCGCTTTTGTCATTTACTCTTAATAGTGTTTGCGCTGCTTATTGGCAGATTTGCTATTTTTAATAAGGATTTTATCCATGCCGCATTTAACCATTCAAGTGTCGCCAAACGTTATGATTGCTCATGAAGAGTCATTTCTTAAAGTACTAAATCAAGCGCTATGGGACAGTGGGCACTTTGGTAAGCCTGCTGATATCAAAGCGCGCATCGTACCGATTGAGACATTTTTGGTCGGCGTAGAGGATGATGAGCAACGTAACGGCTTTGTCTATGCGCATCTAAAAATTATGAGCGGCCGCAATGAAGTCATACGGCATCAGCTTGCTGAGTTATTGACAGATGCCATAGAAGAGACATTAAGTGAACAGCAATCAGGGCGTGCAGACATCCAGATATGTGTTGAGGTAGAAGAGATCAGCGTGATTTATCATAAAAAAATGCTTAGCTAGCCTTTAAAGACGCCCGTTTATAACCTAGTTATTTTCGCACAATGCCTTACTGGCATATTTAGGCAATATCATCACCTCGGCTTTATAACCAGCGGTTTTACCGTGAGTTGCCATCAAATTGCGTGCGATACGCAAGCGATATTCGCCAGTGGCAGGCAAGCAGCCTTGATAAATAACCCCGCCTTTGGTGCCGTCATATTTGCCGTTTGGCATGTACAGCACACCAACATTGGCAGTCTCAGGCGTGCCAGCAAGTGGCGCAATATTGATAATGGCGTATTGCGCAGCGCTTGCATTAAAACGATACCAGCGCTCATCTTCATTAGGTTTTAATTTACCAGTAACAACACTACTAACAGCGCCTTTGGCAAAATGAATGGTGGTATCGCCAGTTTTAGCCAGCGCGTTACTTGTGCCAGTGCTGATTAATGTGGCACTTAGCAACAGCGTTTTTAGCACTCGTGCGCGTGATAAAGTGGTTTTATTATTAATCGACAACATCACTGCCTCCTTATTAAGTTATTGTTTATCAGCTGTCTGTTTTTGGATGTCTATTATTTGATAACTATGGTTCTAATTTATTCTCTGACTTTTAGTTAACCATAAAAAAGCGCCTAATGCATAGGCGCTTTTTTTGTGAATTATTGCTTAATTGTGAGGCAATCTTAGTCTAAGAAAGCAAAGCTGTCGATATCCATCGCTGTCATGCTCTCGCTTGGGGCAACCATACTTTCAGCATGACCTGAGGTGCGTGGCAGTAGCTTATCGAAATAGAACTCAGCGGTTTGGATCTTGGCTTGGTAGAACTCTGGCGCTTCTGTGCCGCCGTTTTCGAGCTTGTCATACGCCACCGCTGCCATACGCGCCCAGTGATAGCCCATCATCACATAGCCTGAGTACATCAAAAAGTCATCAGAGGCCGCAGAGATGATTTCGCGGTCTTTACGTGCCATCAGCATCAGACGAACGGTCAAGGTGTTCCACTCAGCACATAGCTTGGTCAATGCCCAAACGAACTTACGCATGTCTTTATCCAGCGCATACTCGCCGCACCATTTCATGATGCTTGAGGTATAGTCACGGATGATCTTACCTTTAGATTGCAAGATGACCTTACGACCGAGCAAATCTAATGCCTGTACGCCCGTGGTCCCTTCGTACATTGTCGCGATACGAGCATCACGAGCGATCAGCTCCATGCCCCATTCTTTGATATAGCCATGGCCGCCATAGACTTGCTGACCGTGTTTGGCCGCCTCGATACCCAGCTCAGTTAAGAAGCCTTTTAGGATGGGGGTATAAAAACCAAGCTTGTCATCCCATTTCTCAAACTCTGCTTCATCGCCATTGGCCACGCCTTGTGCCATTTTGTCCGCATAGCGCGCTGAGTGATAGATCATCGAACGACCACCTTCAGCAAAGGCTTTTTGGGTCAAGAGCATACGACGAACATCGGCATGATGAATGATGGCATCAGCTACTTTTTCAGGATCTTTGGTGCCTGATAAGGTGCGCATCGAACGACGCTCTTTGGCATAAGGCAAGGCGTTTTGGAAAGACAGCTCCGTATGTGCCAAACCTTGGATACCTGTACCGATACGCGCGGTGTTCATAAAGGTAAACATGGCTTTTAGGCCTTTGTGCGGCTCACCGATAAGATAACCAGTCGCACCATCAAAGTTTAATACACAGGTCGAAGACGAGCTGATACCCATTTTGTGCTCAATTGAACCACAGACGACTGCATTGCGTTCACCGGCCTCACCTTCAGCATTGGGCGTGAATTTTGGTACAATAAAGAGCGAGATACCGCGCGTGCCTTCTGGGGCATCGGGTAGGCGTGCTAAAGTAATGTGAATGATGTTATCTGTTAGGTCGTGCTCACCGCTTGAGATAAAGATTTTGGTGCCGCTGATTTTATACGTACCGTCTTCTTGCGGGATGGCTTTTGATTTTACCTGACCCAAGTCGGTACCACATTGAGGCTCGGTCAAACACATGGTACCTGACCATGAGCCTTCGACCAGCTTTGGTAGATAGATGGCTTTTTGCTCATCAGAGCCGTACTGTAATAAGGTGTTGATACAGCCAGTAGATAGACCAGGATACATCGCCCATGGCCAGTTGGCCGTGCCGATCATCTCAGCTTTAATGAGGTTGATGGACATCGGCAAGTTCATACCGCCGTACTCTTCAGGGTATGAGATGCCTTGCCAGCCGCCTTCGACGAACTGCTGATAGGCTTCTTTAAAGCCTTTTGGGGTAGTGACTTCACCGTTTTCAAAATGACAGCCTTCTTCGTCAGCAGGCTGGTAAAGTGGTGATAGGACGTTTTCGGCAAAATCCGCCATGCCTTGCAAGATCATATCAACGGTTTCGGGATCAGCGTTTTCGCCGTTGTCTAAGCTTTGGTAATGCGTCTGATAATCAAACACATCGTTGATCAAAAATTTGATATCACGTAAGGGTGCTTTGTAAGTTAACATAATCACTCTCTTTGGTTGGTTCGCTCTCATAGGCTTGTGGCGCAGTCGTTGAGCCAGTGTTTATGTAAGCGATCTTTACTTATTTGGGATAGAGGTAGACACTGTATCTATTTGATAACCAATGGTCTGCTGGTCGTTTGTCAGTGGTCATGGAGGGAAGAGCAGCCAGTCGATGTCTTCCATGAAAGCCCTACAAACGTCCTTAATAAAAGTCAGCTGCTATGGCGTTTGTATGAGTATAAATCTTCTATGCGTACAAATATACAATATATAACTAATATTCATGTTTTTAATGATATTTTATTACTTTTAGTTTTGTTAAAATACGAATGATGGGGCTTTTTTTAGTCTGTTACTTTCATCACTTTTCTTTTAGCAGTCTTATCTTAGCACTTTTATATCAACACCTTTATATCAGTGCTCTACTTTTGTGGCCGCCGTTATCACAGCGGTCTAGGAGTAAGAGCAGCGTGACAATAATCAGCAGGCACTATCTAAGCAGGCATTACCTAAAGAGCAGGGTAGGCCACCGACTAAAGCAACCTATATCTAGGAGACAGTAGGCCAATTATGGGCAAAAAACTACGCAACCAGCATGTCGTTTGGCGCACCGCCTTGTGGACTCGTATCAAGTCGCTCATTGATGGCGAGCTGGATCATCTGCTTAAGGTCAATCGCAGCAAAAGACCGTGGCACATGCCCATTATCGCCGCGCTTGCTATTAGTTTTCCGGTGTTTGTCGGGGCATATTTTGATGCGCTGCCTTCAGGTATTAAGGCGTCGCTGGGGGCGATGATTATCTTAAACCTACCGCTGGTGGGTACTTTGCCGTACCGGTTGGTGACGGTCATGGCATGGGGGTTTGCGATGGCGATTAGCTTTGCTTTGGGGCTGATCGCCCAGCAGTTGCCATGGCTTAGGTTGCCGGTGTTTGTGCTGATGGCCTTTGGGGTCGTGCTGCTGGGGCGTTACTATCGTCAGCCGCCACCTGCAGGGTTGTTTGTGATGATGGCAGGCGCGATAGCACTGTTTATGCCGACACCACTGGCGCAGGTGCCAGCGGCGATGGGGCTGATGGTTTTGGGCAGCGGGGCGTCGATGTTATTGGCGGTGCTGTATACGCTGTTTTTGTTGATGACGCGTACGGTCGCGCCTGCGCCTGTCTATCATTATGAAGCAGATACGATCGGTGATAGTGCGATTGTGGCGGGCTTTGTCAGCCTAACCTTGGCGCTCGCCATGTTTTTTGAGATGCCCTATCCTTACTGGGCGGCGATGAGCTGTTTTATCATCATTCAGGGCATGCAGCTACGCACGATGTGGATCAAGCAGCTACACCGACTACTCGGCACTATCGTTGGCATGGCGGTCGCCGGCTGGATGCTGTCGTGGGGGCTGTCGCAGTGGGGCGTGGCCGCCTCGATACTCGCGATGATGCTGTTGATCGAGTCATTGGTCGATCGGCATTATGGTCTGGCCGTGATCTTTATCACGCCGCTGACTATCTTTATCGCTGAGTACGGCAGTGCCTCGATGGTGGCACCGATAGCCGAGGAAGTCATGCGTGCGCGGATGCTTGATACGGCGCTCGGCTGCGTGGCCGGCCTAGGTGGCGGGCTGGCCATGCATTCGATGCGCCTACGTCGCCCATTAAGGCGTATAGAAAACTGGCTGCTGGCGCGTGTTGGTTAAGCGCTATTTGTCACAGTATTATTTATCATGTAACGCCTTATCATGTAACGCCGCAGTCGCTACAGCAACATCTACCTTTTGCGTCGTCCAGCGCTCAAAGCTCAGGGCTGCTTGGCCGATGAGCATGCCGTAACCGTCCGATGTCTGTGCGCCGCGAGCGGCAAAGTGCTGCAAAAACGGCAGCGTGCGTCCGTACATCATGTCATAGGCATAATGAGCCGTTAGCGTATCTGCCAGTGGCAACGTCTCACCAGATAGCCCAATAGAGGTGGCATTGATAATAATGTCAAAGGCTCCTGTCAGCTCGCTTGTCGCGCAGGTCGAGATAGCATGTGCGTCAATCACGTCGCTTGCAGCGCTCAACTCACAAGCCAACGCCTCCGCCTTGCTCACTGTGCGATTGGCAATGCTCAAATCACCGATACCTGCCTGAATCAGTGGCAAAATCACCCCGCGAGCTGCGCCACCAGCGCCGATCAGTGCCACGCGCGCGCCTGCAAGTGGCCAGCCCAAGCTCAGTATATGATTGACCAAACCTTGACCGTCTGTGTTATCGCCATAAATGGCCTCAGAGACGGAAGCACCGTTTTTTAACAATGCTGTATTTAACCATAAAGTATTGACCGCGCCTGCTACCTTGGCATGTTCAGACAAGCCGCCACGCGCCGCGCAGCATGCATAGGCGACTTGTTTAAACGGCACGGTGACATTGGCACCCACGCCGCCGCCATGAAAAAACGCTTCGAGCAGCGCAGTAAAGCTGGCGGCATCATCAGGACAGTATTGGCGCTGATAGCTGATATCTATCCCCGTCTGAGCGGCAAACTGGGCATGAATCTCAGGGGATTTACTGTGGGCAATGGGATTGCCGACGACGATAAAGTGTTGGGTCATAGAGAGTCCGCGGATAAACAATGAGCAAAAGGTAATCGATAAATCGCTGCTAGAGACCAATCATCATAAGGGATAACGCGGGTGTTGACAAACCCTACGCTTGAGCAGGTGGGTATAAGTCATGGCTATGCGGAAGCGGAAGTACGCTATGCGTTTTTTTGACAGCTTTTTGACAACGGTTTTGCTGAAAAAGGCTTTGCTGGGTTAGGTTTTTAACAAATCTGTACTTTCTGGGAGGGGTATGCGTAACGTAAAGGGTAGTCAAGTGTTATGCAGTTGGGTAAACTAACAAGCTTATGAGGCGCGTATGAGCTATATAGCCGATGCATTCTAAAAAGCGCATAGCGCTACTGGGATGCTATTTTTAAACGTAGGTTGCGCAGCCTCTAGGAACGCAGCACGCAAGTAAAATTTATACCAGTAGCGCGTTTAAATTTATACAACAGTTTTATGTTCAACACGCCCTATATAGAGTAGAGCATCACTATTTTATAAAGTACCAGCGAGTATAAAGTACAAATGAATAAAGTATAAGCTGTTACCCAATCATTCATCGTTATCAGCGGCATCGCTGCCAGCTCGTTAATACTACGTTGAGACCCATCTAAAAGTGTGAGTAAATTGCCCATGTGGAATAATAACCTACAGACCCTTCTAGTCGGTACAATAATGGCGACGGCCCTGTCATTGAGCGGCTGTGATAGCAACAAAAACGATCCTGAAACCTCAGATGCGGCCACCGATAGCAGTGCGCAGGCCGTCACTGAACCGCAAGTCCAAGACAATGCGGCCTCAGACTCAGACCTCGACGGCGCGGTGGCTGAGCAGGGCACGCCTGTCAAATACGATGTCTCGGCATGGAGTAATGAAAAGGTAGAGCCTCTCAAGGTCACCGAGCTGGACGGCATCAAAACCACATTTGGCAAGGTGCTCAGTACAGACGAAAACAGTCTCGACTATGCCAGCAATCCAGCATCCAAATATCGTTTTATGAAGACCGACGCGCCATATCTAGATATTATCGACTCCGAAAAATATCTCGAGCTTGGCTGGTACTATGCCAACCCCACCGACTCAGATACAGAAAAAGAGCACAGTCAAAACCATGCCAAAAAAGCCTACAAGCTGGCACGGCAACTGATGGGCGACGATGGTGGTAAAGTCATCGCCGATATGCTGGCGGGTCAAGTCGTCAAAAACAAAGTCATCGGTGGTCAAAAAGTCGAGCTGGCCAAGTGTGAGTTTTATAGCTGTATGCTGATCATCAATAAATCAGCCGCCCAAACAGATGACGGCTAAGCGATTCAATGCCGCCATCTGATATAGCATTACCGCCTGCTAACGCCGCCTCCCTACCGAGCAATGCTTGGCACTGCCTACAATTGGCCGGCCAGCACCTAGAGGCGCTAGACTTAGATGCTGCAAAACAACGATCAGCGGCATCTGCAGTCGCCTTAGACAATCGCGGACTGGCATACGCTGATGGTTTTTTTACTACCATGGGCGTCGTCGATGGGCAGATACTGTGGCAACAGCAGCATCGACAGCGACTGCTTAGCCATGCAAAAGCGCTGCAGCTGGATATAGACTGCCCAGCACTCATGAGCCGCCTGTCCGTCTATGCCAAGCAGCTGCAACAAGGCATGCTAAAGCTGATCGTCACGCGTAGTACGCAGGCGGTACGCGGCTATGGCTATGCGTCTGATGCAGCTGGTCGCGCCTGCGATGTCTGGCTAAAAGTGGCCGCTATGCCTGTCAAGACAGCAGAGCAAATCACGCTACCTGATGGACGCATGATGCCTAGGCA
>Ga0208300_101074_pt1 | contig 12965 bp, 8 predicted proteins | sample 23_taG_FD_184096 | JGI IMG/M metagenome (GOLD analysis project Ga0208300, IMG submission 184096) | Marine viral communities from Cariaco Basin, Caribbean Sea - 23_WHOI_OMZ (SPAdes) (version 2) | ecosystem: Environmental > Aquatic > Marine > Oceanic | place: Caribbean Sea: Cariaco Basin | collected... | reverse complement strand
AATTTCTTAGCGGTGGCCTGACTACTATGTCCTTGCCGATAGTATGCGATGACTTGCATCTTAAAGTCTAGATCGTAACGCATAAAAATACCCCATAAGTTGTGTCCAACTTATGGGGGTCGGTTCACTTCGGCTCACCTTTTTTGTGTCTGGAATTTGGGTTTTCAAAGTAGGGGAGCCAATCCTGCTTTTCGCTACTATCTTGGTCGTCCATTGGGGCGGTGGCTAAGACTAGAGGCATTCCAACATTCGAGCGACCACCTTCAGCCAAGCCTCCGCAGCCCAGTGACCAACCAAGTATATCCGCTGCAATCAGGGCTAGCGGTGGCATCGCGTTCTTGCTAGTATCAGCTGTAGTTTAAACTTTTTATCATGTACAAACCTACATATCATCTCGTTAGACTTATGTCATTTATGCTCAATCATCAATATCTAAAATAAGAGTTCTAAATTTATGCAGCGTAAAGAATATTATGATGGCATTGAAATGCGTTTAAACTGGTTAGTTGAACGCACTAATTCTAGAGCGAAACAAAATATATTAGACTTAAATATTCATGCAGAGACCTTCTTTGAAAAACTATTAAATATTATCTATGACTTATGTCTTGAAAATTTAAATAAAGTTAGTAAAAATGCAAAAGGTGTAGACTTAATCGATAGGAATAATAAAATAGCATTCCAAGTCACAAGTACAGCTACTACTACAAAAATTAATAATAGCATCAAGAAGTTAGGAAAAGATTATCAAGGATATACGCTTAAGTTTATGTTTATAGGTAACGGCATTCATAGTAAACTTTCGAAAAAATCATATAACGATAATTCTTACGTTAATTTTGATCCAGCGAATGATATTCTTGATGTAACTACTCTTTTAAGTGAAATTATTCATACCAACGATATTCACAAAATAGAAAAAATATACACTTTGTGTGAGAGTGAGATCTCTCTAAACGAAGTGGAACGTCATACAAATCTAATCGAAGAAGATAACTATAACAAAGTCCTTTCTAGCGCATACCAGTACAACAAAAATGCTTACTCTGAGATATCTATCCTTAGTGTACAAAAACCTATCGACTTACAAAGTCTATGGATTCCTTTAGAAGCAAATATTGTTAATGATAAAGAGAATGAGAATCTGAACTTAGACTCAACTATCGAAAGGTATCAAAATTGGTATAAAGAAAAACGTAATAATGAAACTACCATTGACTCCTTTACCTTTGGAAGATTTATAAAAAAGTGCGTTGTCATAGGTGGCGCTGGTATAGGAAAAACTACGCTATTTCGTAAGCTAGCCTTGGATTATAGCGACGAAGGGTACTTTGTTCTATTCGTTAAGTTGTCAAAACTAACGGACATGTTATTAGATAGTAGCAAAGGTTTCGAAGAATGCTTGATAGATTGTGCGTTTGATAGAAAGGTTCAAACTGATAATATAAGTTCTTTACTGAAAAATGCAGTGATATTAGCTGATGGTTTAGATGAGTGTTTTCAACATCAGTCTAGGATGATTCAATACTTTTCAAAACTCTCGAAAGACTATCCAGAATCACGGATTTTGATATCAACTCGTCCAATAGGCTACAAGTTAAGTTTAATAAGTGATTGGCGACGCTATGAACTAAAGCCCATTGATGATAACGAATTTGAAAGTGCAGTAAAGCAACTCTCTGCAGTCATTTCTCCAGAGGTATCAATTGATGAAGCTGTTCTAAAACAGATAAAAACATCTAAAATCAGTCATCTAGTTAAGAGAAACCCACTAATTCTAAGTTTGGTTGTTGTTCTTGTAAAAAGAGGTATAGAGGCAAATACTAATTATGCTTCTTTGTACAGACAATTATTCTCTTTGATTGAAAAAGAAAGTTCAAATAGAAAAATATCTATAGAGATATCAGAAATTCAATTACAGGAATTTTTATATCTATTAGGGTGGATAATATTAAGAGATGGATATAAACCGCTGAAGGAAATAGTGCTCCTATGCTACGAAGAATGGAGAGAAGAATTACAACTTCCAAGATTTCAAGCAATCAAACTAATCGAAAATTGTATTGAATACTGGGTAGCGAAAGGAATTATTGAAAGAGTTAATGACTTAACAGATGAAACTGTTTTGTTCATACATAAAACGTTGGGTGAGTATGCTGCTGCTGAATATCTGAAACTACAAAGTATCGATGTTAAAGAAGAATTTATTTTATCAGCATTTTCAAATTCTCAATACAGTGAAACCCTGACATTTCTTAGTCACCTAGGTCTGAGCTCCAAGATTTTGGAATTATGGAATGAGAAATACTCTGCTAATAATAGACCTAAAGATATCAATATATATGAATTTATATTGAATGCAGGTATTGATTATAATTCAGATGAAATAGACAGCTTTATAAGTTTGTGTTGGGAAATAACAGAGGACTCATTTTCTACCGATCGTTATAATAGTGGAGCTGTTATTTGTCATATTGCTAAAAATGCATGGGTCAAAATGCAACCTACCATGAAACATAAGCTTAAATCTCACGATAGTTGGGTTAGATTGGTCGCTACAACTGCAATGATTAGTAGTGACGATAAATTTGAAACTAGTAAACTGATAAATGTTCTCAAAGAATTTCAAACAGAATATTCAAACAATAAAAGTGTAAAGAGAAAAAAATTTAGAGTTTCACTCTCCTTTGATGGACAAAAAGAAGTACAGAAATTACTAAGTCTAGCAGTTGTTGATAAGATTTTGATTGAAAATGATAGTAATGCTTTAACTGAGCTAGAGAAAGTCTTATCAGAAATGAGAAGTGATTTGAGTATTGCTACATTAAAAGAGATTCGAAAAGCATATAAGTTAAAAGATCTAATAGTTCCTGATGATCTATCTATGTGGCCTTTTAAAAATAACGAAGTTTCACCGTCTCATATACATTCAATGGTTGAACTTGTGGAGGCTTTTAAAGAGCATGGAAAGTACAGGATACAGTTTCTTGAAATGATTCAAGACCCTAGCATCCAGATTAATATTGCTGATTATAAATGTTCAGATATTGAGTTGGGAGCTTTGATAAGTATTTCTAATCTATGGGAATTTCCAGCGGATCAAGGTTATTTTTTTATAAATGATATAAGTAAAGAAGAAATTATAACTCTACTTAAGTTACTAGCAGATTACGGTGGAGTGAATTATGAGATAGCTAATCATCATGTAAAGAAACTATTGCAGGAAGCTAGTCTTGAGAGTGAAGAAGGCAACAGTGGAACGGATACGCTACTGGACTTGCCAGCAGTTGATATTGAGGGTACAGGTGAATATGAAATTGATGACTCACATTTGCCAATGCTAGAAAGTTTATTACTGAGTCAGTATCATTTCTTATGTTTTAATGCTTTGCAGCTCATAGCTACGTCAAAAAACGAAGATAAGATTATAGATATATTCTCTCGAGTTATTGAACACGGAGAAGGTTTAGCCCTATATTATGCTGGACATTTAAATCAATGCATCAATGATAAGAAGCTAGTTCAAGAAGTTATATGCAGAAAATTACTTGATAATAAAACTGTTGATGGTCTCGAACACCTGTACCACTTTGTAGAGAAACCCTATAGTGACAAGCATGCAAGTATTATAAAAAAAGGTATCAACTCAACAAGCCCTATTATTGCAAATGAAGCAACCAAATTACTCGCTAGAATGCCACTTAATCTAATAAGCCTAGATAAGGTGAAAGAGTTTTATTCATTGTGGCAAGATAAAGAAGAGCCATATCCAGTCAAAGATGGAACTGTTCCACATACACCAAGAGGAAAATTGGCAGAAATATTAATTAAACATCATTATCATGATGAAATTTTCATACAACAAATGATGTTAGATACCAGACCAGATATCAGAAAACAAGCAATACAACCTTGCATTGATTATTGTAAGGATTCAAGCCAGTTGAGACACTGGCTTATAGATAAGATTAAAAACGAAGAGATAGAAGCAGATTTTTTGAAGAAATTTATTACTGAAGACGTTTTTTTAAATGATAGTTATCTTGTTTTAGAGCTACTGAGTAGTGAAAGTGTTGATGTTAGAGAAAGTGCTTTAAAGATTCTAAACACAAAATACATTACTGAACGTGAAATTAAAGCTCATGCAAAAAGACTATTAAGCGATGAAGTTATAGAAATCAGACAATCTGCTAAAAAAATCTTAGAGACATAGCTACTCATCATCTAAATACTTATCAGTATTCTTTTTAGCCTCAGCAATCAACTCATAAATCTTATCACTTTCTAATACCCAAAAAAAACGGCACTGAAATCAGTGCCGTTTTATCAGTCTTGACAATGTAAAGGCTAACCACGACTCCTCAAATGCTAAATCACCAAAATCAATCCCAGCTTAAAATTACCTTACCGCATTGCCCACTTTCCATGATATCAAAGCCTTCTTGAAAGTCATCAATGTGCATGCGATGGGTAATGATTGGCGACAGATCAATACCGCTAATCAGCATTTGCTCCATCTGATACCACGTCTCCCACATCTCACGACCATAAATACCTTTTAGGGTTAACGCCTTAAAGATAATCTTGCTCCAATCCACCGTGGTAGTGTTGGGTAAAATGCCCAAGAGCGCAATTTTAGAGCCGTTATACATATTACTAATCATCGAATCAAAAGCCTGAGGCGAGCCTGACATCTCAAGCCCAATGTCAAAGCCGTGCATTTTTAACGTATCGATAGCGCCTTCGATGGTTTCACCTTTGGCTGGGTTGATGGTCATCGTCGCGCCCATTTTTTTGGCAAGCTCCAGACGATAATCACTGATATCGCTGACCACGATATTACGTGCTCCTGCGAAGCGGCAAATCGCCGTTGCCATTGACCCGATCAGCCCTGCACCCGTAATCAGTACATCTTCACCAAGTACCGGGAATGAAAGGGCAGTATGAGTAGCATTGCCAAAGGGGTCCATAATGGCGGCCATCTCATCGCTGATACGCTCATCGAGTTTGATGACATTATCGGCAGGTATCACCAAATATTCAGCAAACGCGCCATCGCGGTCAACGCCCACGCCGATGGTGTTTTCACACACATGTAGCTTACCACGGCGGCAGTTACGGCAATGCCCGCAAGCGATATGGCCTTCGCCTGTGACTCGGTCACCCACTTCCAGATGCTTGACACCTTCGCCCATTTCACTAATGATACCGACGTATTCATGGCCGATAATCATTGGCGTCTTGATGGTTTTTTGTGACCACTCATCCCACTTATAAATGTGCAAATCTGTCCCACAGATGGCAGTTTTTTTAATTTTTATTTTAACGTCATTGATGCCGACCGTCGGTTCTGGCATGTCTTGCATCCAGATGCCTTTTTTGTCATGGGCTTTAACCAGTGCTTTCATATTTTTCTCTTATTTAACTGCGTTGCATTTCATTGTTGAATTTAGATAAATACTGAACGACTCTTAATCAATCACTTTCATTTGCTTGGCGACTTTGATAAAGGCGGCGATACATTGGTCGAGCTGCTCACGCGTATGGGCAGCAGAGAGCTGGACACGAATGCGAGCCTCGTTTTTGGGTACGACAGGATAGAAGAAACCAATCACATAAATGCCTTCTTCAAGCAGTGCCTCCGCCATTTGTTGTGAGACATTGGCATCATACAACATCACCGCACAAATGGCCGATTCGGTGGGCTTGATATCGAAGCCCGCCTCTTGCATTTGCTTGACAAAATAGGCGGTATTTTCATGCAGTTTGTCTTGTAGCGTATTGTCCTCTGCTAGCATTTCAAACGCTTTTACCCCAGCGGCAGCCACCATAGGAGGAATGGAGTTTGAGAATAGATACGGACGTGAGCGTTGACGGAGCATCTCAATCATCTCTTTTTTACCCGTCGTAAAGCCGCCAATCGCACCGCCAAATGCCTTGCCTAAGGTACCCGTGATCAGCTCAATATCACCGCGTAGATCAAACAATTCAGTCACGCCGCCACCAGTATGACCGACGACGCCTGCTGAATGCGACTCGTCAATCATCACCATGGCATCATATTTTTGTGCCAAGGCATAAATCTCATCCATTGGCGCCACGTTACCATCCATTGAAAACACACCATCGGTGACAATCAAACGAAAACGCTGTGCTTGCGCGGCTTGCAATTGCGTCTCTAAATCTTGCATATCTGCATTGGCATAGCGATAACGCGCGGCTTTACACAGGCGCACACCATCGATGATTGAGGCATGGTTTAACGAATCAGAAATAATGGCATCTTCGCTGGTCAGCAGCGGCTCAAAGGCACCGCCATTGGCATCGAAACAGGCTGCATAAAGAATCGTATCTTCGGTATTAAAAAATTGAGAAATCGACGCCTCTAATTGCTTATGCAAATCTTGCGTACCACAAATAAAACGTACCGATGACATGCCATAACCTGAGTCTTCAATGGCTTTGATCGCCGCCTTTTTAATCTCAGGATGGTCAGACAACCCAAGGTAATTATTGGCACAGAAGTTAAGCATCTCACGGCCATCGGCAATCTTAATTAGCGCATCTTGCGGAGAGGTGATAACGCGCTCGTTTTTATACAATCCTGCCGCGCGGATGTCGCTGATTTCTTGTTGTAGATGTTTTTGAAAGGCTTGATACATAAATTTTCCTTTTTTAATATTATTGGAGTTTGCATAAGTCATGCAAATATTAGTAATGCCGATAGTAGGACTGCTGATAGCACCAAACGATCAAAGCCACGCGTCATTCTAGTTTTCAGTAAAACCAACGATATGGTGCGAGCAGTGATATTATCTATCATCCGGTAATCTATAACCCCGTAAGCGGCAATTTTATCATTAGCCCAACTCAATAAGTAGCCCAAGCAACGCCTTATCAACTAAAGCATAGAACACAAGATAAAAAAGGAGGCCAATCACCATGGCAATGATATAGTTAGGTCGCTATAAAAGGGATACAGATAGACTGGTATAAATTTTTCGCAGCCTCTGTCGGCGTAGGCACAGCAAGCAAGTAAAATTTATACCAGTCTAGTGCATTTACATAATGCATCTGTTTCATTTAGTGTTGACTACAGAAGGTATTGACGGGTAGATGGCTATTTATCTATCGAGCTATCAGGAGTCTCACCTTGCGCCTGAGCCATCAATTCATGAATTTTAGCGCTTTCTTTAAGCACACAAGCATCATACGCAGAGAGTGGTTGCGACTCTTTCTCCTTTTGCTGTTCCTGCGCTTGTTTGGCTTTTTCTTCTAGGTATTTTTGCAGATCGTTTTGCTCATCTTTTTGAGAATCAACCATGGCATATCTCCTGCTGTTTTGTAACGTTTAATAAAAATCATCCTTGCTAGCATACTTCTGATTTAGCGCCTGCAAAATCGCATAGGTCTCGCTATCCATGTTACCTGTTGGCTGCTGCGGGCGAAAGTGCAACTGAAACGCATAGACGACATCACGGCTGGCTTCATCCCACGTATCAGTGTCGTTGATTTGATAGCCATATTGGCGAAACGCTTGCTTGATCTCAGGTATCGTTGCCGATTCAAACGCTTCTTGATTTAGCAAGAATTGTTTATCAAATTCATCATACCAAGCGCCGATGCCATAATCGACGTACAGTCGCTTCCAAGGGAACTTGGCACCGGGGTCGATCTTGCGCGAGGGTGCCATGTCCGCATGACCGATGATGTTTTTGGGTGAGATATCATAGCGCGCGGCGATATCTTGCACCAATTGTGCGACTTTCTTAATTTGCAACTCATCAAATTCAACATAATGATGATAAGGACGATAATCGAGCGTGCCGTTTTTGAGTGCGTCTCGATATTCAGGCTTGATACCGCTATTTACGATCTCGATGCCGATAGAGGTATCGTTTAATATGGTTCTGCCTGAAAATCCGCCATCGCCTGCGTGCCACGCGCGCTCGGACTCTGGCACGAGGTTATAGATTTTATCGTCGTCTTTGTCCAATATCAGATAGTGCGCACTCACATTGCCCGTGGTCAAGGTTTTGATGGAGCGCTCATTGTCTGAGACCGTATAGTGTAGGACGATGGTTTTGATACGCTCACTTTTGCCAGTCGCTTGATACGTTTTACTATCGACGACGTAGTTTTTGGTCGTTGCGACTGGCGGGGGCGTTGTCACGCAGCCAACCAAGGAGAGGGTTAGCCCGCAAGCCAATGTCGTCGGTACAATGTTTTTTACCATGAAATGCTCTGCATGAATAAAGGTGGGGGATACGCATCTTTATTTTACGTGTGTACTGCGATTAGATGATGTCTAATGTTTTAAGACTTGTGTTCAATCCTGCCGAATTTTCTTAGCCAACACTTTTTTCCAACTGTCTTCCAAACACTCAATCGCGAGCCACGGCTCAATGACATCAGCATCGAATTTTTCTTTACTATTGGCCAGCTGCCAAAGTGTCTTAAGCGTGGCAAACGGGTAAGGGCGCTCAACCAAATAAACGGGCAAATCAGCACTGATAAGTCCGTCACGTACGACCTGAAAGTACCAACCAGCAATGCCCTGCTTACTCACCCATGCGGCAATATTTGGCACTTTGGTGAATTGGCCGATTTGGTCATTGATCTTATAGCACGGACGGCGCGGTTGGACGATACGAAGTTGTACGCCATCCTCACCGTTTATATGGTCTTCACGCAATTGCCCATAATGATAGACATCGCCAATACAGACCGTCGCCTCATTCATCTCTGGTAAACCATTGACCGCTTCGGTGGTGAGGTTCTCGCCCAGTGTACCGACGCGCACTTTTAAACCAAACGCTGCATTAATCTGCTCGTACGTCGCGATTGGTAATTGATGCACCGCTTTTAAGGGGCCGCCATGATGCTTACGATCCGCTTGCTCATCGGTAGTCAGACCCATAAAGTTGACGGCCACGGGTGCTTTGATTGGCGCTTTATCGATGGCACTCATTTGCTCACGGGTGAATGGCATGGCTTTGCCAGCACGCACACAGGTGAGGTTGGCAATATGCAGGGGCAGGGTTTGGTTAAAGTCCGTCTGGATTTGTACACTGGTATCGGCTGATTCTGTGTGCATTACGTTTCCTAATGGCTGGTCATTTTTAGCAAATACGATTTGATGATTGCCATTATCTTATCGCAATCATAGGTCGCTTTCAGCTCATTTATATTGAGTATACAAATGGGGTTATTTATAGACAGTCAAAAAAAAGACCAGAATCAGCATCTGGTCTTTTTAGTACTCTAAGTGAGTGTTATAAGCTCACTGCACGTAATACGCTTATTTGTTTTTGTTGCGACGACCTGCCGTTTTCTTTTCGCGCGGGGTGGCGACCAGTTCAGCCAACTGCTCAGGTGATGACCATAGGCCTTCTAAGTCATAGAACTCGCGCGCTTGTGGCGTCATCATATGGACGACCACAGCGCCCAAATCAATCAATGTCCAGTCAGAGTCGATGCCGCCTTCACGGCCAAGTGGCATAAAGCCGCCTTGCTTTGCTTCTGCGCCGACACTATCAGCCATCGCGCGTACATGGCGCTTTGAGGTACCGTCAGCGATGACGATACGTTCGGTGACGTCAGTCAAGTCTTCTACATTTAATACGGTGATGTTCTTCGCTTTCATATCAGTCAGCGCGCTTTGTACAAGGTTTAAGCACACGGTTAAGCGTTCTTCAGTCATGGTGTTGGTCATAAATTTTCATCTCTTGAATCGTCAATATTTAAAATAAAAGGGTAAATCGTTAATTTGGATTGTCCAACTGCTCAGGTGTCGTCAGTCATGTATAAAGACAAAATGGGCAAAATGACAAAGATAAGGTGATTTTAACGGAATTGGGCAGCAGAATATAGCTGATGGGCGATAATATAGTGATAAACAGCAGGATTTAGCCATTTAGTCAATGGATTGGATTTATTAGGGTGCATGATATCATTTATTGGCGGTACAGATGTCATTTGCCTGTCGGCTGAATGAGTGATATCGGGTTGCTCTTTTGACGACTGTAGCTGCTGGCGTATTTGGGTACTCGATACTGCTTTGATCGGGCGCGTATCTATATAAATGCGGCCTTGGTGAGCATTTTTCAAGGGACTATTGGCTTTAAGCATTTCTGATGAGGGCGTTATCAAATCAGTCGGCGAGTCGATGACGAGAGATTGCAACTGTATGGGTAGTTTGGCTTGAATGGCAAGGGTGTCCTGAGATATGTTATTTTTTTTAGTCGCAAAAAGGGTATTGTCCATATCAGACGGGCTACTGACGTTAGGACGACTAAAAATCCAGAGGTTGACATAATCAGTCAGTCTAAGCCCCTCTTTCCATTGGCCTAAATTCAGCGCGCTGTCCATACCAATGATAAAGATCAAGCTGTCATTTGGATAGCGTTCTCTTAGCGTGCGTACGCTGTCGATGGTATAGACAGGCGGCGTCTGCCACAGCTCAAGCTCATTAATCTGCAGCGGCGTGTTGAGTGTCGCAAGCTTTAACATGGCCAGACGATGGGCGGGGTCAGTGCTTTTTTGCTTAAAAGGAGAGCGGGAGTTTGGCAATAATGACACGTGCAGGTCGCGCTGTTGCAGCCTAGCTATGGGCAATAAACGTTGATAGACGGTCATTGCCATTTGTAAATGCCCCTCGTGCACAGGGTCAAATGATCCGCCCAAATAGGCACGAATGGCGGGCGCAGGACTTTTATCATGACGGTTATGGGCAGTATTTGGCATAAATAAATGAGCAAAAAAGCGTGAGAGAAGAGCAGTATTGTAGAGGGTGCGTGGGTACCTGTCATTAAAAGCGCGCAAAAATCGTGAGAAACTTATAATAAAAAACCGACCATCATGACGATAGTCGGTGATATGCAGTACGGTGACGCATAAATTCTAACGCAATTAAATCTGGTCGCTATAGGCTTGGATGGCGGTTAGGGCGATGGTATAAACAATATCATCGACCAAAGCTCCGCGTGATAAGTCATTGACGGGCTTATTCAAACCTTGCAACATCGGGCCAACACTGATGACGTTGGCGCTGCGTTGTACCGCTTTATAAGTGGTATTACCGGTATTAAGATCTGGGAAAATAAAGACGTTGGCTTGACCAGCAACAGGCGAGTCAGGGGCTTTTTGTTTACCCACGCTCATGACTGAGGCTGCATCATACTGTAGTGGTCCATCGACTTTTAGATCTGGCGCACGCTCGCGTACGATTTGGGTGGCACGAGTGACTTTTTCGACATCGGCGCCTGCCCCTGACGAGCCAGTAGAGTAGCTAATCATCGCAACTTTTGGATCGATACCAAAGGCGGCGGCAGACTGGGCTGATTGAATAGCAATCTCAGCCAACTCTTCAGCATTCGGGTCCGGATTGATGGCACAGTCACCGTAGACGACCACTTGCTCAGGCAATAGCATAAAGAAGACGGATGACACGAGTGAGTACTGCGGAGCGGTCTTAATCAACTGAAACGCTGGACGGACGGTGTTGGCAGTGGTATGAATCGCACCTGAGACCAAGCCATCGACTTCGTCCATTTGTAGCATGGTGGTGCCCAAATACACGGTATCTTTGAGGTATTCAGCAGCGACATCTTCAGAGGTTTTGCCTTTACGGCGCTCGACGACAGCAGCGACATATTTGCTTATATCAAGGCTATCGGGATCGATAATCTCTAGACCCTCTGGCAGCGTTAAGTCACGGTTTTTCGCCACTTGCTCGACGTCGCTACGCTTCGCAAGTAGGACACAGTTGGCGATGCCGCGGCTTTGACAGATACAAGCTGCTTCGACTGTACGAGGTTCAGAACCTTCTGGTAGTACGATGCGTTTTTTGGCATGCTGCGCTTTTTTGACCAATTGATGACGGAAGGCAGAAGGAGACAGACGCGGCTTATAATCGCGGCTGAAGTAGTCTTTAATCCAGCTTAAGTTTAAATGCGCAGCTACGTAACGAGCCACTTCTTCAGCGCGTTCTGTATCATCACTTGGGATCTCAGAGCTCATGTGCATCAGACTCTGTACGGTCTCATAACTGTCGCTTTCGACACTCATCACAGGAATACCCGTTTTGAGCGCTGACTGCCACAGCTCAGCAACCGTCGCACTTGGCTCGACGCCGCCTGTCAACACCAAACCTGCCAGCGGGATGCCATTGATGCATGCCAACCCAGCAGCCAGTAATAAGTCATCACGGTCACCAGGAACGACGATTAGGGTGCCACGTTTGAACACTTCATCTACGCGGTTCACGGAGCGTGCCGTCAGGCTAATACGATTGATGCGACGCGTTTTTGCGTCACCCACATTGAGCCACTTGGCATCAAGCTCAGTGGCAATATCCCAAGTGCGAGGCACAGACAGTGAGTCACTAAAAGGCACCACACCGATTAAGCGAAATGCTTCAGTATCAAAGTGAGGAGACAAGCGTTGGACTTCCTGCATGAAGGTGTCGTCCAAGCTCACGATGGCCTCACCAGGAGCAACTGGCTGGGTCTCAAAGGTATTTGGCACATCGTGCACCCGCATCAAAATCACGCCTAGCGTACGGGCATTGGCGATACCGCCAAACTCGCGAGCGTGGACATCGAGCTTGTCGGCCAGATAGGCAGGCTTGCTGGTGTCAGCCGTGCTGACAAAGATGATTTTGGCGTCTAGCGCATGGGCAATGGCACGGTTGATCTGTGAGGCATACGAGGTTTCGGTGGTTGGTACCAGACCTTCGCAGATGACCACATCATGACCGTCACCAATCGTGTGATAATTGACGACCACTTCTTCCATCAAGTCATCAAGATTGCCATCACCAATCATGCGCTCAACACGCTGACGACTGATGGATTCGGGCGGGTTTAAACCAAAAGCGTGCATGGTTAAGGCACTTGAGCTGTCTAAGCTGCGCTGCTTATCCAGAGTGTCGTCTTGCAAAAATGGCTTCATAAAGCCCGCTT
>Ga0208300_101068_pt1 | contig 13022 bp, 7 predicted proteins | sample 23_taG_FD_184096 | JGI IMG/M metagenome (GOLD analysis project Ga0208300, IMG submission 184096) | Marine viral communities from Cariaco Basin, Caribbean Sea - 23_WHOI_OMZ (SPAdes) (version 2) | ecosystem: Environmental > Aquatic > Marine > Oceanic | place: Caribbean Sea: Cariaco Basin | collected... | reverse complement strand
CGCGGCTTGAGCGCGTCAATCCAGCCGTCAAACTCATTCACCGCTTGGATATGGACACCTCAGGGCTACTGATTTTTGCCAAAAATGCCGCTGCCCAAAGCCATATTAGTAAGCAGTTTATTGAGCGATTGCCACAAAAAAGCTACCAAGCGCGCGTCTTTGGCCAATGGGAAAGTATTGGGGCGACCGGTAAGATATCGGTGCCGGTACGTTATGAGCCCACGACCAAACCGCGCCATATTGTCGATCACGATTGGCCCAAACAGGCACTGACTTTATATGAGGTCTTGGCTCACGAAATGTGCAATGATCAGACCGTCACGCGCGTACTACTAAAGCCGGTCACGGGCCGTAGTCATCAGTTACGTGTGCATATGGTGCATGCCGGTCATGTGATGATTGGTGATCCGATTTATGCCGAAGGGGCGGCACTGACGATAGCCCCGCGGCTAAATCTACATGCGCAGCAATTGCGTTTAAAGCACCCGACACTGGGTGCGTGGATGGATTGGGAGAGTCCGTGCCCGTTTTAATCTGGCCACTGAACCAGATGATGACTTAACCACATGAGCAACAACGATATCAGTGATCGCATCATGCTTAAGTATCGCAACATAAAGGACGACTGGCTACGGTTTTGCGGTTAGGGCATGTCCGCATTTTTTACCTGCTTTAAAATGAGGGCGCGCCCTAGTATCTTGCCTGCCAGCTTTATTTAGGGTTGATGACAGTGCTCGATAAAGTCGCTCACCTGCTTAGTTAATATCTGCCATAAGGTCTGTTGCGCGCTTTTGCTGCCCCAAGCATTGTGCGGGCTAAATATCACCCGTGGATGCTCGCTGAGGCTGAGTAGCGGGTCATCTGCCGTGATCGGCTCTTGCTCAAACACGTCGCTGGCGTAGCCGATGATTTGCTCGTTGTTAATCGCATCAGTCAATGCTTGGCTATCAACGACGCCGCCACGAGCGACATTGACGATGAGCGGTTGTTTGCTCATTTTTGCCAATGTGTCTTTATTAATGAGGTGTTCGGTTTGTTCAGTCAGTGGGCAATGTAAGCTCAATACATCTGACTGCGCCAGTACGTCATCAAAGGCGGTATAGTCTGCACTGCGCGGCGCACGCCCTTGATGCTCCGCCCATAACACCGTCATGCCAAAGGCGCGTGCAATTTCGGTGACGCGCTTGCCGATGGTACCGACGCCGATGATGCCGAGCGTCTTGTCTTCTAAGTCGATCAGCGGTATGTCGAGCAAGCAAAAATTGCCATTGTCGCGCCATGTACCATCGGCGACTTTTTGATGATAATGAATGCCTGCGCGCATGGCATTGAGCATCAGCATAAAGGTATGCTCAGGCACGCTTTTGACCGCGTAACCTGCAACGTTATAAAGGGTGACATGATGTCTGTCACAAGCGTCTTGATCGACGTTGTTCATCCCTGTGGCAGTCAGCTGAATCAGCTTGAGGTTGGGCAGTTGACCGATCACCTCAGCGTCTATTTGGACTTTGTTGGTGATGATGATATCGGCGTCACGGCAGCGCTCGAGGATGACGTGGTTGTCCTTTGGCGTGTCATGATAAGTCATGTAATCTGTAATCCCAGCTGGGGCTGGCAAATCGATACCGTCCGAAAAAGTACCCTTGTCTAAAAAAACCGCTCGCATAGTGACTCCCTGATGAATTGATTGTTGTATTGATTTTTTCTATGGTTTTAAGGCGTTATGGGGGTGAGACTTAATGTAGCACGTCGGTGGGTTTAGTCAAAAACCAAACCATAAAAACCCAAGTGCTGTCACAATTGTCTACTTGAAAAGTCAACTAAACGCACTCATCTAGCCGCTAACGTTATATAATGGTCTACCTTAGCTGTCGACTAAATGGGTGTTACCCTATGCACAGCCACCATTAGCGGCCATTGCTATCTATTTTATTTCTTATTACCTGAGTACAAAAAAGACATCGCCTTATGACTACCTCTATCGCTTCACTGCACAGTACTGAATTCGCCGTTGGCCAACGTTATTTATCTGATACAGAGTCTGAGCTTGGCTTGGGTGTGGTCATCGATGTGGATGATCGCTGTGTGCACATCTTGTTTCCGCAAAGCGAGGAGACGCGTGTTTATGCCAAAAACTCAGCGCCACTGTCGCGCGTGGTATTTAAGGCGGGCGATAGCATTTATGACCAAGATGGCAACGGCTATACGGTCAATGCGGTAGACGAGGTGATGGGTGTGCTCAAGTACAGTGTCGATGAGCATGAGCGCGGTATTATGGAAACCCGACTCGCGGCCAATATCACGCTTGCCAAGCCGCTTGAGCGTCTGCTCGCTGGTCGCATCGAGCGTGGCGACTGGTACGAGCTGCGCCAAGACATCTTGCGCATGCAGTCGGCGCTGGCAGGTCATCCGCTCAAAGGCCTAATGGGCGCGCGTGTCGATATTATCGAGCATCAGCTGTATATCGCTCACGAGGTCGGTAAGCGTATTGCGCCGCGTGTGCTTTTGGCCGATGAAGTGGGTCTGGGTAAAACCATCGAAGCGGGCTTAATCATTCATCAGCAGCTAATCACAGGAAAGGCTGAGCGCGTGCTTATCTTGGTACCAGACAGTCTGCAATACCAGTGGATGATCGAGCTGCGTCGCCGCTTTAACCTAAATTTTGCGTTGTTTGACTTGGTACGTACTGCCGCGATCAAAGAGCATGACCCTGAACAAAACGTCTTTGCCACCGAGCAATGTATCATCGCGGGCATGGATTTGTTGCTTGATCATCCTGATTTGTACGATCAGGCGATGGAAGCGGGCTTTGATCTATTGGTCGTCGACGAAGCGCACCATTTGCACTGGGATGAAGAGCAGGGCGGCAATGACAAATACGATTTGATTGCTGACTTTGCTGAAGAGACGCCTGGGGTGATGCTACTGACCGCAACGCCTGAGCAGCTCGGCGCGCAAAGCCATTTTGCGCGTTTGCGCCTGCTAGATCCTGATCGCTTTGATGATTTGGATGAGTTTATCGATGGGCAAGAAGCCTTTGCCGAAACCGCTGCCGTCGCTGGCGTGTTGATAGAAGACAAGCCGCTGAGTAATGGGCAAATCGCAGCTTTGAGCCATTTATTAGACATTAGTATGGATGAGCTGGGCGCAATCAATGACGATGAGCGCTTGCGTACTTATGCCCTTAACGAGCTACTGGACCGTCATGGTACCGGCCGTATCTTATTTCGCAATACTCGTGAGAGTGTCAAAGGGTTTTATGGACGAAGCCATCAGCCATATCCACTGCCCCTGCCTGACGCATGGGTTGATAGCTACCAAACCACGGGCAAACTGCGTGAGCAGCTGTGGGGCGAAGAAAACCAGCCCGATGGTGGCTGGCTAGAAGATGACCCACGTGTGTCTTGGTTGATTGATATCTTGCGCGGTGAGCTAAAGCATCAAAAAGTGCTATTGATCGCTCGTAGTGGGGCGACGGTTGAGAGTCTTGAGGCGGTACTGCGCTTACATGCAGGCATTAAGACTGCTATCTTTACCGAGCAGATGACACTGCTTGAGCGTGACCAAGCGGCGGCGTTTTTTGCTGATTCCGAGGGCGCGCAGATATTGCTTTGCTCAGAGATTGGCTCAGAAGGCCGTAACTTCCAGTTTGCAAGCCAGCTGATACTGTGGGACTTACCTGCCAATCCAGACACGCTAGAGCAGCGCATAGGCCGCCTAGACCGTATCGGCCAGACGCAGCAGATCATGCTTCACGTCCCTTATGTACAGGGCACCGCGCAGGAGCGTTTATATCATTGGTATGACAAAGCGCTCAATATGTTTAGTCAGATATCACCGACTGCCCAAAGTGTGCAAGAGCAATACATCCAAACGCTAAAGCCTGTGCTAGAGAGTGCTGATACGCCCGACAACCGTGCCATGCTACAAGATATCATCAACGAAGCGAAAAAAACCCGCCTAGGGCTAGAAGCGCAGCTACAAGCTGGCCGTGACCGTCTGCTGGAGTACAATTCGTGCCGTCCACGTGTCGCTGGGCGTATCAAAGATGCCATGATTGACTTTGATCAGAACAATCTGCTGCCACACTTTATGGAGCGCTTTTTTGCCTCTGCCAATATCGATCATAGTATCCAGCGCGATGGCTCGTGGGTCATCGCTCCTGTCGATAGTACTGAGATCAGTGAGTACATCGACGGCCTGCCACTGGGCGATGAAGATGGGATGACCTTGACCTTTGATCGTGGGCAGGCATTGCTGCGTGAAGATATCGACTTTATTACCCATGAGCATCCGCTGATGCGCGCGATTTACGAGTTGGCCAGCACCAGCACCTTTGGCAATACCACGGTGGCGATGCTAAAAAGCGCGGTCGTGCCACAAGGCATGGTGCTGCTCGAGGTAAACTTCCGTGTCGAGGCCATCGCGCCAAGAGTGCTCAATCTGCCTGCGACCATTACCACGCAAAACATTCGGGTGTTTATCAGTGAGCAAGGCAATGATCTGTCAGCGCGCATCAGTAGCGAGATGATCATGCCGCACATCGAGCGACTGGACAAAAACCGCGCTCGCCAAGTCATCAAGGTGCGCGGTGATGTGATCGAGCAGCGTTACTACGACGCCGAAGAGATCGCCCGCCAGCAGCTGGCAGAAATCGGTGAGCAAGCAAGCGCCCGTTTCAATCAGCAGTGGTCGCGTGAAATCAAGCGCCTAAAACATCTACAAACCATCAACCCCAATGTACGTCCAGAAGAAGTAGAGCGCTTAGAGCAGCTAAAAGCACAAGGCGAGCAGGCATTAGGCAACCTATCGCTGGTACCAGACTCTATCCGCGTATTGGTAGCGGTCAAGCCATAAACGAAGCATAGCAATGAAAACGAGATGCGCCGATCATCTCGTTTTTTATTCGGCCGATGCACTGATGCTGCGATAGATACCTCTGCCTCAAACCTTGTGATAGCCAAGCGCGTGCGTAAGCCATCAGCGGGTACTTTTGTCATGAGATAAAAAAGGCGGTCAAGACTGGCGGGTAAGCGACTCATAACTGGTCAAAGCGCGGGATATTGGGTAATATGTTTAGCCTTTCAGTGGATAATAAATACGTGTATAGCGCTGCTATCGCTGTATTTTTACGCTAAAATTTCGTTCTAACATCTCTCTTGTGTATTTTTAGCAAGTGATTTCATATTATTTTACATTCAAACGCAGCAGGTTTGCCGTTATATCATCTGGCTATCATTAGGTGGGTTGGTGCAGCCGCGCCGCGTTTTTGATAAAAATAAGGAAACCTATCGTCATGTCTGATTATTCGCAACTGATTGATGAGCTGCTTGCTACCGTATCGCTTATTGAAGTGAGCCCTGATGTCTTTGAGGGGAAAAGCCATGACTATGTGGGCAGTCGTATCTTTGGTGGGCAAGTCTTGGCGCAAGCGATCATGGCAGCTGCCCATACGCTGGATAAAGACAAACCCTGCCATTCACTGCACGGCTATTTTTTGCGTGGCGGAGATATCAACCAGCCAGTGATTTATCGAGTACGCCGTCTACGCGATGGGCGTAGCCTCTCTGCGCGAGAAGTGACCGCGATTCAGTACAAAGAAGTACGCGGTAAAGCGCCTATTGAGCAAGTGATTTTTTCGATGATTGCCTCGTTTTCGCCGATGGAGGAGGGGCTTGAGTATCAAGAAGATATGCCCGTCTATCCGCCACCAGACGACCTGCTCGCCGAGCAAGACTTAAAAGAAGAGTACGTCGGCAAAGTGCCAGATGCGCTCAAAGCACGTTTTATGCGTCGTCGTCATGTCGAGATTAAGCCTGTCAAACCGCGTGATCCTATCCATCCTGAGCCGATGAAACCAAAACAAGCCAACTGGCTGCGTATCCGCGAGCTGGGCAATCAGCCGGTAGCGATTCAGCAAGCGCTATTGGCATTTTCGTCTGATTTTTACTTAGTCGGCACAGGGCTGATGTCGCATGGTGTCAGCTTTATGACCAGTGGTCTACAAGCGGCCAGTATCGATCACTCTATGCACTTCCACCGTGAATTTGATTTGAATGATTGGCTGCTCTATGACATGTGGAGTGATACCACCTCTAATGCAAAAGGGCTGAACCATGGGCAGTTCTGGCAAGATGGCAAACTGGTCGCTACCGTGCAACAAGAAGGCTTGATGCGTCTGCGGGTACCCAAATCTTAAATAAAAAAATACAAACTATGCCAGCGTGCTACTGGTATAAATTTTCCTTGCGTGCTGCGTACCCCGATGCTGCGCAAAATTCATCCCAGTAGCACTATGTTTATTTATAGTGGTTCGACCACACTTACTTACTGCTCTAAAATCTTCACCATCGCCCGCGGTAATCCAAGTGTTGCCCGCGCATCATCTGTGGTCAACCAATGAAGATTAATCTCTGCTGCTTGCAAGGCTGTGCTCAATGCGGTTGTTTGCTTATTGTCTAAAGTGACGGATTGCGGCGTCAAATACCAATGAAAGTGGGTTAATGAATGCTTGATAGGTGCATCATCAAGTAAGGTTTGATTAATGGGTGCGGCTATCACATTATGCTTATCTAACCACTCATGAATAATCTGCTCAGCGGTGGTAAATTCTGTCTCATAGACTTTTTCATTACTGCGTACGTCATTTGCTGTGTTTGATGGCTTATCATCGCTAGCTAGCGTCTTTTTAACAGTAGCCTTAGTGTTCGCTTTACCATTAACCTTTTCTACAAACTGTAAAGGCAAGCTCCATAGTCCGCCCCAAATACCATTGTCAGGGCGCTGTAGCCATAGTATTTTGCCGTCCGTATCTTTGATGATAAGCGCGTTGCTAAACTTACTGGGCTTGGGCTGTTTTTTTGCCTTGACTGGATAGTCGGTTTCGCGCCCCTGTGCATGGGCAAGACAGTCCTCTTGTAGTGGACACAATAAGCAGGCAGGCTTGCTACGCGTGCATAGCGTTGCGCCCATGTCCATCATCGCCTGTGCAAACCGTCCTGAGTCATCGACAGGTGTTAAACGCTCTGCCAACGCCCATAGCGTCTTGGTGGTGGCAGACTTGGTGATATAGCCCTCAATAGCTGCCCAGCGGGTAAGGACGCGTTTGACATTGCCATCACAGATGACGCCATACTTGTGCAAGCCCATCGCCATAATCGCCCCAGCGGTCGACCGCCCAACACCAGAGATGGCTTCCCAGCCCGCTAGCGTCTGCGGAAAATCACCGGTCTCGTGAATTATCTCGGCCAGTTGCTTTGCGCCTTTATGCAAATTACGCGCGCGTGCATAGTAGCCAAGCCCCGCCCAATGCTCGGCGACCAAGTCCCATTCTGCGGCGGCCAAATCCTGCACGCTCGGAAACGATTCCATAAAACGCGCAAAGTAGGGCAACACGGTGGTGACTTGTGTCTGCTGAAGCATGACTTCGGATAACCAAACGACATAAGGATTGGGCGTATCGGTCTGGTGTTGTTGCCAAGGCAGGTCATGACGGCCATTTTCGGCAAACCAATCGAGTAGGCGCGGGGCGAAGGAGTCTAATGCGTCAGTGGGTTGAGAAAAGGGAGTGTCGGGTATGGCAGTAGGTTGAGTCATAGGCTCTATTATTTATTTTTTTGAAGGTATGTGATTATATCTTATATAAGCTTATTCAATAGGTTGGCTTTGTATGGTTTGACGCTAGCAGCTTAAATGTTGCGACCTATGATTATAATTTTAGTTAGTTTTTGCAAACTCTATGTAAACCACCTGCCAACTTTGGAATGTAATTTAGTTAGAACATTCAAGTAATGGCATTATTTACTCATTTTCTGATAAATTTAAAATTAGTCTGGCTTGCAAGTAACCAATGCTCAATATTTTCTGTTTTTTCATATTCTTCAATAGATATGTAAAGTATCGCATCCAAAATATTTAAGTACTCTATTGCAGATTTAATCGTTTCATTAATAAAGTTAATAAATCGCTGATAGTCAGGTGGGTAAATTAAATCTGTGTCTGAATCAAATACTCTATGTTTTCCGTTTGAATCAACAAAACTATTAATTGTGGTTTCTAATATCCAAATATTGTATAGAAATATAACTTTTGGATCGTTAGTTTCATGAAGTAGGTATCTAAGCTCTGGTTTCCATTCGATAGCCTTAGTCAGCAAGTCTATCTTAATATGACCAACAAACTTATTTCTTATATACTTTGCAAACTCGTACTCAACATACATCTTATTGAAAATAGACGACAGGTTTCTGTGTTCACTATAAATAACTCGGATAGTACGTTCAAAATCTACGAGATTTGCAATAGATATTAAAGCTTGTTTAAGTAGAATAATGCTAGACATATCTTTGAGATTATAACGTTCAAATTGTACAAGGATTTCTATTAGATCTGACTTTATTAGTCTAGCTTTTATAAAATTTTCCATTTCTAGTGCGCACCGATAGTTAGCTATAACTTCGTTATTGGTGCATAAAGAGCACCCTACCTCATGCTTCTCAAGCTTATTTAAATAAAATTCACACGTCTACTTCCGATTTTTCCGCGTTTTTAATCGGCGCAAGCGCTTTTCTTCTTCGCGGGCTTTCTTTTTTTCTTCTGCCGCCAGACGTTGTTCGGCGACGATGATTTCTTCCGCTTCGATCATCGCTGGAGTTTCAAGGGTAATACGTCCAAGCTTGCCACTACGCAGCTCATTGATCAAAATCTCAGACATGCGGTAGGTATCAACGACTCCGCCTTTTTTGATAAATCCTCGGTTACGCCCTGCCATTTCAAAAAACTCCCAATCGGTCTTGGGCAGCTCGTCAATTTTATAGCGAGTTTTTAGCAGCTCAGGATAAGCGCTCAGCAAATACTCAGCGGTATAGCTGGCGACATCGGCGAAGTCAAACGCGGTATCGCGAATGCCGCCGGTCGCTGCGAGTCGATAGCCAGAGTTTTCGTTTTCGACCTTTGGCCAGAGCATACCAGGGGTGTCATAGAGCATGATGTCATCATCGAGTTTGATCAGCTGCTGCGACTTGGTCACCGCAGGCTCGTCGCCAGTTTTGGCTACTGCACGCCCTGCTAAGGTATTGATCAAAGTCGATTTGCCAACGTTTGGAATGCCCATGATCATGGCTTTGATCTGGCGACCGGTGCCAACTTTATTGGGCACCATTTTTTTGCATAGAGCGATGATGCGCTTGACGTCATTGGCTTTTTCAGTATCGCACGCAATGGCTTTGACGCCCGCTTGCTGCTCAAGATGATCCATCCAGATTTGGGTCAATTCAGGATCGGCAAGGTCAGCTTTGTTTAATATCTTGATGACGGGTTTTTCGCCGCGTAGTGCTGCGACCATGGGGTTTTCGCTACTATAAGGAATACGGGCGTCAATCACCTCGATGACCACGTCCATCTGCGGCATGATTTCTTTGATTTCGTTACGGGCTTTGTTCATGTGCCCAGGGAACCATTGAATATTCGCTCTTTTATCCATCTGCTTTCATAACCTTTTATAAAAAATGCTAAAAGTAAGACCATCAGTGTCTACTTTTTTATGATGTTCAGTTTACTACACAACCAGCGTCAGCACCCAATGTTATCCAGTCGCCTTGTTGCCACGTTACAATTTTATGTCAGGCTTCAGGCAGGCTTTCATGCAGATTTGGGCATGTCTTTATGTTTGACCCATCTATAGGCTCATCGATTGGGTTGAGAGTACGTCCTAGTCTACTAAGTCCTTGCGCGCTGGTGGTAGCGGCGCTAAATAGCCAATGACCAAGATCAAGCTGCCTGCACCAAGGAACGAAATCACCCGCCAAATCGCCTCGGTCTGTGACAAATCAACCAAGACCAGTTTTAGCACCACCGCGCCCAGTAGTCCAATGCCCATAAACCATAGCGTGCGCTGTCCATAGCGGCTAGCGCTGATGGTCGCGACCAAGGCAATGAGTGTCCACAAAATCGTCAATCCCGTCTGTACTTGCTCGCTATTCCACGCGCCGCCAGTAACTCCATATACATTGCCAGTCCATAATGGCGTGCCGATAAAGGCATGCAGCGTCCTGACCAACATACTCGAGCCTATCCAAAGGCCAATCAGCGCTAAGACAATAAGTAGCATATCGTTTTTAGGAATGGCTTTTAATAGATTTCTCGAACCGCTACTATGTGGCTGACGGAGTAAATAAACGCCCAAGGCATAAAACACCACCAGCCATAACGTCAGATCGTATAAATTAAATAGTGGAAAATAAGGTAAGGCCCAAATCACCCCATTATAAGTAAAATTGGTAAACAGCGCCCAGCCTAAGGTGATAGGCACAAAGATTTTGGCGCTGTCTAACAGTGCTTGAGGCCAATCAAACCAAGCGAGCGGAAAGGCTGAGGTTGCTGCTTTTGAGTGCGTGTTTGACTGCTCATCATGATATTTAGCCATAGCATGACGCTGTGTCCACCATAATCCAGCCCACATAAAGGCAACTGGCACTAAAACAGTCATGACACCTTTTGAGTCAGGTAAGCCATAATGCATGGCTTCTGCTAAAACAATAATGCCCGCTCCAAGCCAGCTTGCGCTATCAAAACGTGTTAACTCAGCTGCTTTATGCCATGTCTTTAGCCATAACTGCCCAATGACCAACCCGCCTATCAGCAAAGTAATAAATATCGACCAATGAAAGGTCGACCATTGATAATCAAATTCATATATTTGCGGTAATTGAAACAGTAGCGTGGCATACAATAACAGCAGTAAACCATGACAAAACTGCCGAATCTCCAACCAAGAACGATATTGATTGACGGCATAATAAAGGACAAGGCTGGTTAACGCGGCCAATCCTAGCAGTGCTGTCGTTGCGATGTGCCAGTTGGCAAGCCATTGATCAAGATCGATGACCAATACATACAGCAGCCAGACCACGGCGGTGAACGTCAAAAAACGGCTCAATCTCGGACTGCGCCACATCAGGTTAAACGCCATACTTTGGCTATTGATTGAAGCCAGCCATTGCTTGGTAGCGAGTTCACCGATGCCCAATGTGTTAGCGTATTTCACCAGCGTCTGATCGGCGTGACGCTGGCTATTTGTATTATCCATAGGGGCGTTGCTGGCGCGTAAGACAAACATGGCGGCGAGGTAGCTGAGCGCTGAAATCGTCAAGGCCAGTGTTGGATAATCTTTGATTGTAAAGACCACGGTTATCATCAGCATCGCGATACCCAGCAGCTGTAACCCTAGCCCAAATAGCACCGACCATGCGCGTAGCGAGCGCCGACCAAACCATACCAAAGCCAGCCCTTGAACCGACCAGCCAAAGGCAATCCACTCAGCATCGAGAGCCAGCGGAATGACTAATGCCAAAAATCCAAATCCTAACGCCAGCATGCCCTCAGTGATTAAGGCATATCGCTGACTGCGCTGTACAAATATCCAGCCAATGCCCAAATAAATCACCGCTAAAACAGCACTGGTGAGGGTCAGCGCATGAGGAATAGCGTCTAACAACGCCGCAAATAAACCAAAGGCCAATATCGGTACGGAAAACAATAAACCCGTATCAATAGGGAAGACATAAGTGTTGTTTGCGCTGTTTTTTGTATGGTTGTTCGTACTGGCATCTGTGCTGGGGTTTGTACCGTAAATACTACCTACAGTCATCTGGGCGATATCTGTTTCATTTAATGTGTTATAAGCGATGATGTGCTGGGCGTAGCGGATGACGACAAACAAATATAGCAATACATGCAGCGTCACCAGCAATACTAATGTCCAGCGCTGCGCCTCAATGGTAGCGCTTAGATTGCTCGTCGCGCCCCAATAGTAGGCCAGTCCAAAGGTGACCAACACGCCGAGCAGATTGAGCATTTTCCAAGTACGGTAGTGAGCAATGATAGCAACGGTGACGTTTAACAGCAGATAATAGCTAAATAAGGCGACCAGACTGCCGGTGTCTTCACCGGTCAATACAGGCGCGAAAAACCCACCAGACAAGGCCAATAAGGCCAGCGGTAAGGCGTTTTGACGCACAGCGAGACCGATGGTGACAGCTGATAAAAGACCAAGTCCAATAAAGCTTGGCACGCTTGCGAGCACCTGATAGACGCTATAAGCAAAAAAGATGGTCAAATAAGCCGTCGCTAAGCCCGCACCCTGTAAAGTGATGCCATAAGCAAAGCGGTTTTTTGCCAACTGTATCCCCAACGCCGCCAGTCCCAATCCTATCAGGCCAATACCAATAAGCTTTATGGTAATCGAAATCTCGATATAATCGCTCAGTAAGCGCAGCAAAAGCACCACACCGATGAGTAAGACGATTACCCCGACACGCACGACTAAGTTACCGCCAAAAAACCAGCTCTTGATAGAATAAATCAGTGAGGTGACGATAGGTAAGGAGCGCTCATCAGGCTCTATGGTTGCAGTGGCTTGTCGATTTTCTGTCGATAGTGATGAAGCTGCAGGTAAAGGGGGTGTAGGTAGCTCGGATAAAGGCCGGTTTGCTGACTCTGGCAACTCTGGCCGCTCAGAAAGCACGGGTGGTTGTGACGTTGTCTGCTGATGCTCTGTATCTTGAGAGGATGGCTCAGAGTGCGCGTTGGATGCAGCGTCTATACTGTCTTTATATTGCTTGAGCTCAGCTTGTAGCGCTGCCATCTCACGGCGCAACTGCTGGATTTGGCTATGGATACTAATATATAGCACCGAAGCAATGATGAATAAAATGGTAAAAGCCAGCCAGCCCAGCGGATTCATTAACAGATATAGCATCCTCGTCACTCAATTTGCTTGATGATAAGGTGATAATGACGCGATTTGCGTCCGAGTACAAGAAGCATCATGTACCTAAAGCTGCTCAACTAAAAAAAGAGCCGCTGATAAATCAGCGGCTCTTTTTTCGGTTTATATAGGTTTTATAAAAGCCCTATGATAGCGGCCTTCTCATGATAGCCGTCTATGCTAAGTTACTTTTCATAAACTCAAGCATATTATCCCAGCTTTGCTTGGCGGCAGCTTCGTTGTAGCCGAGATCGAC
>Ga0208300_101065_pt1 | contig 13069 bp, 12 predicted proteins | sample 23_taG_FD_184096 | JGI IMG/M metagenome (GOLD analysis project Ga0208300, IMG submission 184096) | Marine viral communities from Cariaco Basin, Caribbean Sea - 23_WHOI_OMZ (SPAdes) (version 2) | ecosystem: Environmental > Aquatic > Marine > Oceanic | place: Caribbean Sea: Cariaco Basin... | reverse complement strand
CCGCCGCAGACCTGACCCAGCTGAAAGCCGATGCAGTACTGCTCAACGGCCAACTATTACAGCTGGTTGAAGCCCTGAAAACCAGCCGCCAGACCCGCAAGGTTATCCGCCAGAATCTGTGGTGGGCCCTTGGCTACAATGTATTCGCACTGCCACTCGCTGCGGCTGGCATGGTGCCGCCCTGGCTGGCCGCGATCGGCATGTCGCTCAGTTCACTGGTCGTTGTCCTTAACGCCCTGAGACTCGGCAAAGCCCCTGGCGAGGGACATCCGGACAATCGCCCGGTTGGCGCCCGGACGCTGGCCTGATAACGTGCCCCTATACTCTTTTCCGCGAGGTTTAACCCGTGCAAATCGTAATGTTCCTGGTTCCGGTAATGCTCATACTGGTGACGCTGGGGATCGCACTGTTCTCATGGGCCGTCAAAAACGGCCAGTATGACGACCTTGAAGGTCCCGCCCACCGGATACTCTACGATGATGACAAGGACATGATTCCGGACGAAGCCCGGACCGATAAGCCGGCGGACAAAAAAACCACCGGGCAGACAACCGAGGCCGGCGCAAAGACCAAATCAGGAGAGGATGAGCCGAAACAAGGATGAGCCCGGAACTCTACCTCAGCTATCCAAGCGCTTTCCTGATCGGCCTGCTCGGCAGCACTCACTGCCTGGGAATGTGCGGAGGCATCAGTGCCTCACTTTCCATGGCCCTGCCGGTTGGCAGGGGCTTCCGGCTTCGGCAGTCGGTCATGCTGCTTGCCTTCAATTTTGGTCGCATCGGCAGTTACGTCCTGATCGCAACCCTGGTTGCACTGGCCAGTACCTTCGCCGCCAGTCAGTGGGAGCTGGCTGGCCTGGTCCTGCGGACCCTGGCGGGCGTATTGCTGATTTTCATGGGTCTGTCCATGGGCCAGTGGTGGCAGGGAATCCGGCATATCGAGCGCGTCGGAGCACCGATCTGGAGCCGACTGTCTCCCCTGACCCGACGTTTCCTGCCGGTAAACCACGGCGGACAGGCACTGGCCCTGGGTGCGCTCTGGGGCTGGCTGCCCTGCGGCCTGGTGTACAGTACCCTGGGCTGGGCAGCATTGCAGCCGACGGTGGGTTCGGCTGCTTTGACCATGCTGTTTTTCGGGCTGGGAACCCTGCCGTCCATGCTGGCAACAGGGTATGCAGCAGGCTGGATCCGGGGTTTGCAGAAACACCGGTTATTCCGGAAAGTCACCGGCGCCCTGCTGATTCTGTTCGGCGTCTGGACGCTGCCATTCCAGTATCTGGTCGGGCATTAATGCGCGGCTTTGCCTAGATATTCAGCACATCCAGGCGACCAAAGCTGCTTGCCTCTTCCGGTTCCGCCGTCTGCACCGCCTGGCGTTTGCCGCCCAGCCGTCTGCCCTCCCGGAAATCGTACAGGTTGGTATCCGCCAGGTGTGAAGGTTCAACGTTGCACATGGCGCGGAACATGGTTTCAAGGCGCCCGGGGTGCTGCTTGTCCCAGCTCTGGAACATATCCTTGATCACCTGGCGCTGGAGGTTTTCCTGGGAACCGCAGAGGTTACAGGGGATGATCGGAAACTCCCTGAGGGCGGCGTAGCGGGCAATGTCCTTCTCACGACTGAACGCCAGCGGCCGGATGACCGTATTGCGGCCATCGTCGCTGTGGAGCACTGGCGGCATCGACTTGAGTTTGCCGCCATAGAACATGTTCAGGAACAGGGTTTCCAGAAGATCGTCCCTGTGGTGGCCCAGGGCAATCTTGGTAACGCCGTGCTCCTCCGCGAAATTATAGAGAATTCCGCGACGTAGGCGGGAACACAGGCCACAGGTGGTCTTTCCTTCCGGCACTTTTTCCTTAACAATACTGTAGGTGTCCTTCTTGATGATGTGATACTCGATACCCATGGACTCAAGGTATTCGGGCAGTACCTCTTCCGGAAACCCGGGCTGCTTCTGGTCAAGATTGACGGCAATCAGCTCAAACGAAACCGGCGCGCTTTTCTGCAGGTTAAGCAGAATGTCGAGCATGGCGTAAGAGTCTTTACCGCCGCTGAGACAACACATGACTTTGTCACCGGCTTCAATCATCGAGAAATCGGCAATCGCCTGCCCGACTTCGCGGCGCAGACGTTTCTGCAGCTTGTTCAACTCCAGTTTCTGGCGGCGTTCGCGCTCTGGGTTGAGAGACTGTTCGGAACTGGCGATCATTGCTTCGGGCATACCAACTACGTTCATAAGGCCGTTCATAAGGCAAGTGGACGTGGGATTATACGCGTCACATGGATTCAGGGACAGGTTACCAACATGGATATGGTGCAACCGGGTAAAGAAGCCACCGGGAAACGGGAACACAATCGCATAGGGAACCGAAAGGCCATCCTGGCTGGAGACACTTCCCTGAGGGACCCGAGTCCCCTACCATTGGGCTTATGACAGATTACTACTCCAGCATGAGTTCCTCATCCCCCCGGGCGATCGAAACCGATGCCCTGCTTGAGCACCAGATTCAACATCTTCTGGTCGCCGTGGAGCATGAACTTCGAACGGCGCCTGCGGGAATGAGCGAGCTGTCGCTGATCAAGTCGCTCCAGAGACCACCGTGGAAACTTCTCGGCGAAGTCACTTTCAACGAACCGGAAAAGCTCTACCCGGTTCATTTTCTGTTGTTCCACGTATTATACCGGCTGCGTGACCAGTTGTCCGACACGGGTGAAAGTCTCCGGATTTCACCGCTGAATATCTGCCTGGAAACCCAGAAGGTCATCGGTGGCAAAGGGGTACCAGATGGTGTCGACACACTTCGCCAATTCTATCTCGACCTTTCCCAGTACCATTTGCCGGAAGACGCAATACACCAGATGATGGATGATTTCTGGGCCGGTCGCCCTGGCAAGGGCCCGGCACAGGCAGAAACGAAAGCCGCCGCCGAGGTACTGGGTTTTGAGGCCTTGCCATCGGATTTCCCCTCCGTGAAGCAACGTTTTCGACGCGCGGTTATGCGGGCGCACCCTGATCGGGGGGGCAACACGGAAACTATCCAGCATCTGAATGAAGCGTTCGCCGTTCTCAGAGCCCATTTTCGCCACAGCACCTGATCGATCTTGAAAAAAGATCTGTTTTCGGTTCAGTCAATTCAGGAGACACAATGCCGATCAAAGCACTCGCTAAACCGCTTGCCGTGTTTTCACTGTTGGCGACAGCCTTTCCAGCATGGGCTGATCTCGTCGTGCTCCAATACCACCATGTGAGCGATGCCACGCCGCCGGCGACCTCCACATCGGTCTCGCTATTCGAAGGCCAACTCGAAATGATTTCGGATCTGGATATTGAGGTCGTCAATTTGCTCGACGGTACAAGGAAAACTCTCGCTGGCGGGGACGAAAGTGACAACCGCATCGCCATCACTTTTGATGATGCCTACGAGTCCGTCTATTCAGAGGCAGCGCCCTTGCTGGCGTCGAAAGGCTATCCCTATACCATATTCGTGAACACCCAGGCCGTAGGGCGCAACGGCTACATGACCTGGGATCAGATACAGGAACTTGCCGGACGTGAAGGCATCACCATAGCCAACCACAGTGCCGACCATGGCCACCTTGCGAAAAAGCCCGGCGAGACAGACAGCAAATGGCAAACCCGCGTCTCGAACAGTCTCGACTCTGCCCAGGAAACCCTTGCCGACGAGCTCGGTACCAATGCCCCCCTGTTCGCTTATCCCTACGGTGAGTTTGACGAAGCACTTGAAAAGGAAATTGCAGCGCGCGGTTGGTATGGTTTCGGCCAGCAATCCGGCGCCATTGGGTCAAAATCCGCCCCCACGCGGTTACCCCGTTTTCCGATGGCCAATGCCTACGGGCAGCTGGGCAGCCTTGATGACAAACTTCGCAGTAAGGCCTTTCCTGTAAGTGCCGGAGACCTGCCCGATGGCGTGATCTCCGACAACCCACCGACACTGACTTTTCCGCTGATTTCCCCCATTGATGCCAACCAGCTGACCTGCTTTGCCTCAGGCAAGGGGCGGATCGGTTTCGAGGTGATTGACGGCAACGTGAGAGTGCAGGCCCCGGACAGCTTCAACAGCCGGCGTTTTCGCTACAACTGTACCCACCCTGCCGGTGATGGCAGCTACTACTGGCTGTCGCAACAGTGGCTGGACCTGAGCAAACCCGAGGACTGAGAGAACTGAGAGAACTGAGAGGACAGCGACGTCAATCCTCCAGTTGCATCAGTCCGATTGCGCCCTCGCTGACATGTGGGATTTTCCGGGGGCCGGACGGTGTTTCAATAACGGTCTGGCCGCTCAGGTCCTCCGCACGCGTGAACACGACCATCCATCGCTCCCCCCGGGCCGGAAACGCGGGTATCCATGCCTCCAGATAGCCGCGACGGCGCCAGTTCTCAGGCTCAAAATCCATCACCAGATCCGTCACCAGCCTGAGCGGCTTCATCTGGTCATCAAGAAACACCAGCGATGGCACCAGCACCCCGTTTCTGGCGTAGGAACGCAGCCGCATGACAAAACTGTCAATTCTGTCCGGCCCGGGAAGTTCAACCACCTGATAGGGGCTCGGACCCGTCAGAAATGGATGTACCTGCGAGCTTTCCGTTAGGGCAATTCCGAACTCCCGGCCCGACTGCCAGCTTTCACGATGACGAATGTCCATCGATTCACAACAGGCCTCAGAGAAGCGGGAGAAGTAATCGCTGATGGCGGGTTCAATACCCAGGATTGTAAAAGCGTCCGGATCATGGCCGGGCACCGGTGCACGGTCCGCTGTGTCCGGACCGGCATGATAAACGCGGGCCTCGGTAATCCGGACAGGCGGCGCTACCAGACCTTTCTGGCGATCGGAGCGGGTATCCGGCTGGTAATAGTCGACCCTGACATTGCCTTCGGCGTCCCGCCAGGTGAAGTAGGGTTGCCGTTCGCCGGGGCGAACGTAACCGTCCTTTTCAAGCTGGCCGGCGTCCGGGTAATTCTCAAGGGTGTATTCCGTTTCTTCCCGCAACTCCGGCTTCGGTCCGGTTCCTGCGGGGGCCGGGGCAGCGGCATCGGTACCGCCTTCTTCCCCGGTTGGTTGTTCCGGTTCTTCACCCGTGGCGCCGGCAATGGGTGAGTATCTCACCCTGCCCTGCTCATCCACCCAGGTAAAATAACCCTCTCGCTCGGATACGACCGAACCCCCGATCTGGCAACCCGCCAGCGACGTTGCCAGCAGCAGGGGTAATATCCGTTTTAGTCTGGAGCCGTTAGTCACTGACAATCACTACCCCCGGGTTCGGAATCGTCTTCAGAATTTGGTCCGGAAACTGAGGCCGGCCATTACAACCCGAAGCGAGGTTTTCACGTCCAGCCCAGCGTAGGGGTTATAAATGATATTGGAAATATTGTCACAGTTCAGGTTGCAACTGCCGTTGGCAGGTATCGACTCCACCGACTGAAGATAGCTGAGGTTCATATCAATCTCTGTGTTCTTGTCCCACCGATACCCCATACCGATGCTGTACAGGTTAGCACCCCCGAACGGCGCCATCACCTGCCGCTGGTCATCCGGGATAACCGAATCCCGGATTTCCACACCGGCCCGCAGGTCCAGCCGGGTCGAGGCATGAAATTCCATCCCGAACGCCCAGTTCCACTGACTCTTGAACCCCAGCGGCAGTCTCAGGGTATTCGGCGTGGCGTTATCCGGCGACAGGATCCGTGCCGCATTCAGGAATTCAAGGTTGCGGTCAAAGCGGAAGACAAAGGCGTCCCATTGCTTGTAGTCGGTCCAGCCAATGTCGGTGTTCAGGGTCAGTTTCGGGTGCACGTCGACACTGATACCGGTCTGGAAATGCTGGGGATAAACCAGGTCCATGCTGACATTGCCGGCCTCCTTGGGGGCACCAGAGGGAAGACTCAGAATGGCCGAGGTAATGGCACCCAGCACCGAACCGTTGACGCTTTGCCAAAAGCCGGACCAGTCCTCGGTATACTGGATCTCGAAGGTTCCCTTCATATTCATTTCAGCTTCGGAGGTATAGCTTGCCCCCCAGCTGAACCAGTCGGTCGGCTCCCACATGACGCCCAGCGCATAAGTGGGCGACAGCGTTTCCTGCACATTGATGCTCAGGGCGCCAATATCATCCCAGGGGCCAACATTACCACCACACAGCGCAAGCCATGGCTGCAGCGGTTCGTCACCGCTTTCACAATTAAAGGCATCCTGAAGGACTTCCGCCACGCCCAGCAACATGTTGGGCGCCCGCATGTACTGATCCGCGGCGATCCCCATCTGCGACAGGTGAATACCGGCGCCAACCGACCACTGGTCGTTGATCTCGTAACCAACCGTTGGTGACAGATAGGTCGTTCTCTGCAAGGCGGTGGCCTGGGGCTGATACCGGCCCGGATCGTCCTTGTCCCGATAAAAACCCGCCGCCAGCGGCAGGTAAAACGCATTCCCGAAGGTGAGTTTGGACCCGGGCGGATTGATGCTGATACCCGCCGATGGCGCAACAGCCGGCCCCGGCGGCGCCCTCAGAATGCCGTAGCCCGGAAGGTACAGCGCCACATTGTTGGTATGGCTGCGGGTATTGGCAACCGGGTCCCTTTGCTTGCCCGTCCGGGGATCAATCTCCAGCCCGTCTATGCCGAAAATCTCGTAGCCCTCAGGCGCCGTGAAACCCGCATCGATATCCAGGTAGATGCTCATCAGATTCACTTCCAGTTGACGACCGTCCAGCTTGGTCAGCCCCGCCGGATTGTAGTGAATCGCCATGATACCCGGTGGGTCGGCGGTAACGGCATTGCCCAGCGCCAGCGCCTTGGGATGTATGGTCAGGTTCTGCGCAAGCTGGGCCTGGGCACCACACGAGATGGTCGTGGCAATCAGGGCCGCGAGAATCCGACGGTTGTGGCTTTGCTGTGCCATGAAATCCTTCCCTTCCCTTAAGTCGTCAACGACACCAATCACTCTTTGAGGCCGGAGAAGTTAATGGGCAGGGATACCCCCAGGGAAAAGTCCGGTGCATCCTCGGTGAGACCAATGCCAAGGCTGGTGTTGACGATTGTGGTATCGCTGACGCGAGTGCCCAGGGACAGGCTCAGAAAACCGGTCATCTGGTCCTGCGCCACCGCCTGGTCGCCATTGGAGAAGCTCAGCACAGTCTCGTCGGTGTAGCTGAGCTGAGCCGAAATACTGAGGGAGATGTCGTAGGACAGCGAATAGGCGAAGCCACCGGAACCCGACACCCCGAACCCGGGATCGAGGTTGGTCAGCAGCCGCGCTCCCCGGACTTGCTGAAGGCCTTCCACAGGCAGGTTATAGGTGGCACTCACCGAACCGAAGATCACTACCGGATCCAGAACCTTGGACAGGCTCGCGCCGCCACCGATTGAATAATAGCCGCTGCCAGTGGAGAGTTGTTCGTTGATATCGATCTCGTAGGGGCTGACGCCGGTCTTGCTCGTCAGGGTTCCGAACAGGGTGGTCGACATCTTGCCGGGCACATAGGCAAAGGGCTGCCAGCGGCCAGTGAAGGAGATGTCACCAAAATCGTAAACGTTCAGTTCATCCTGGGTGTCGTACTTGACCACCAGCGGAATACGGGTGCCCACCGTCAGGTTATCAAGCAGGCCGTAGTCGTAGGTAAAGGAATTGGTGAAAATGTGGGTAGCCGACGGCACCACATCAAGGTTCCTGACCGAGCCGTTGGTAATGGCAAGGTCCAGCCGCTGATCGGCGGTATAGGAATAGTCGAATGAAAAATTCAGATAGTGAGACCCCTTCTTCTGAAGGGAATAATTGTTCTCCGCAGCCTGGAAGACCTCTTCCAGCTGCTGTGACGCATCCTGGTCTCCCTCCTGTTTGGCCAGCGCCTCCCGCGCCTGATCCACACTGCCTTCATCCGCCAGGGTCATGCCCGAAAGCGGACCTGCCATGGAAACAAGGATAACGCCTCGCGCAAACCAACGATTCATCCTGACTCCCTTTCTTATTAGTAATTTTCCTGACGCCGGTGAACCCCGGCAAGTTAGTTACGACGGTAAAACAACTGCTTCCGGGTATTCTCGACGCTGCCATCGGGATTGTTTTTCTGGCGCTCCAGCAGATTCTGGATGCGCCTCTCGGTGGATTCGTGAAATTCCGGTATCCTCTCCAGCGCCAGCAACGTCATGGTCTGGTCGTCCACAAAGCGAAGGTCTTCCTCTTTCAGCTCCAGGTTGTCCAGGGGCTTGTCACCTCCCGGAAATACTATGAACAACACGTTGTCGTCCCATTTCTCCTCGAATTGATCAATGGTGAAGGAAATATTCCCCACCGCCGGGTCTGCGAGGAAAACCCGTCCATTCCTTATGGTTCGCAGTACCACGAAGTGCTTGAAACCGGCATGATGGATCGGAACAATTGCCGGGTGATCCAGGTCCTTGAGGTCGTCGATGTTGGCCCGGAATCCGCCTGACGGATAGCCGAGGGCAGTAACCAGCCGCTTCATGTCGAGCATGGAAAACGCGCGCCGCTCAACAATCCGCTCGCTTTCGCCGTAATGAAGCAGGCCTTCCATCACCTGGCGTTCGGACAGCGTTCGTCCCAGATAGAAGTTCAGCACCGTGGTCAGCGCGGCACTGCCGCAGCTGTAATCGTAGGCCTGGCGAACAATGTTCCGGAACGTCTGCTCCACCAGCGGTTCAACCCGGAAATCGAACCGCAATTCAACCGGGCTCGAATCCACATCCTGCTCAATCACGATGGCGCCTTTGTCATAAGGCTCCACCACAGTTGCTTCCTGCGCGATGGCAAAGGTAAGAATGGATCCGGCGAGCACCAGCAGCATGTCAGACGAAGTCCCTGTTTTTATTGGCCACGGTATTTATCGGGTTACATGTTGTTACGGTAAGATACCGAAAAGCCTGCCCGCTTAAAGATAACTGTGCCTCAAATCTGTCGCTGCAGAGGGGCCCTTCCGGAAAGGATTTGAGAACTGGTTCATGGCACCGGCCGGGAGGACCCCGGGCGGTGGGGGGGGGTGACGCGATAACATTAAAACGGACTCGACATTGCCCCGGCACCGCACGTGGAGCCGGGGCCCATCACCTGATTACCAACGATGAGATTCAGGGAGAGTAGGTGAAAACCAGCCCCAGAAGCAGGTAACTCAGCAGGGTCACCACCACAATCCCCATCAGGTTCAGGGCAAAGCCCGCCCGGATCATGTCGCTGATCTGCATGTGGCCACTGGAAAACACAATCGCATTGGGTGGCGTCGCCACCGGCATCATGAAGGCACAACTGGCTGCGATAGCTGCCGGGACCGTCAGCAGCAGTGGTGATACTCCCTGGCTCATGGCCAGTGCACCCAGCAGGGGCAGAAAGGCGGCGGCCGTTGCAGTATTGCTGGTGACTTCAGTGAGAAAAATAATCACACCTGTCACCATCACGATCATCACAAGTGTTGGCAGGGTGCCCGCCACCCCGAGACTTTGCGCGATCCATTCCGCCAGCCCGGAGCTGCTGATCACGCCGGCCATTGCCAGGCCACCACCGAACAGCAACAGAACTCCCCAGGGGATACCCCTGGCCGTTTCCCAGTCCAGCAGGAACTCCCGTTTGCTGGTATTTACCGGAATAACAAACATGGCAATAGCGGCGGCGATGGCAATACCGGTATCGCTTAACCATGGCATCAGGCTGCCAGATAACAGCGGCCGGAAAATCCAGGCACTGGCAGTGATCAGAAATACTGCGGCAACCAGTTTTTCACCCTTGCCAAGCGGCCCCAAAGCATCAAGCTCCTCCCGTATTGCGCTGCCGCCATCACTGGAATTGCCCAGGTCAAAGTCCCGACGGGTCAGCCACCACCAGGCCAGGGCCAACATAACGATCGTGACCGGAACCCCAAGTAGCATCCATTGGGCAAAGCCGACCGAGATGCCCTGGTTTTCACTCAGATATGCCGCCAGCAGAGCATTGGGCGGTGTACCGATCAGTGTTGCGATGCCGCCGATACTGGCGGAATAGGCAATGGCCAGCAAAAGCGCGGTGGCATAGCGGCGAACCCCCTTGGGATTACCGCTGTCCAACATGCCCACCACCGACAGGCCAATGGGCAGCATCATGATGGCCGTTGCGGTATTGCTTACCCACATGCTCAAAAAAGCGGTGGCCAGCATAAAACCGCCGATCTGCCGACGCGGCTCACTGCCAACGGCCTTCAGGGTCATCAGGGCAATCCGGCGGTGCAGGTTCCAGCGCTGCATGGCAAGCCCGAGTGTGAAGCCGCCCAGGAACAGGAAAATAATCGGATGGGCGTAAGGCGACGTGGCCTGGCCAACGTTCCCGAGCCCGAGCGCCGGCACCAGAACGATGGGCAGCAAGGCGGTGACCGGAATCGGAATGGCTTCCGTTGACCACCAGGTGGCCATCAACAGCATCAGACCCAGGGCTGCCCAGGCTTCTGCGCTCATGGTTTCCGGGGGTGGGAAAATCATTGTTGCCAGCAGAAATGCGGCGCCAAGGATCAGGCCGGCGACCTGGCTGCGTGGAAGTCCATCCAATGTGCTCTGAGCCGGTTGTTGTTCAGACATGCCGCTCTATTCCATTTTCCGGAATGTGAAATTAATGACGATCACAACTTTACAGGCCCTGCAATTGACGGTCATGAACACGGCCCAGCAGAATCAGGGCAAGAATAGCACCGGACAACGCCCAGGCCATATCCGACTGGGTATCCCACACATAGCCCTGGGTTCCAAGGAAGGCTTCCGCCCCTTCGCCACTCAGCAGGGCGACCCACCATTCAATCAGCTCATAGAAGGCACTCACGGCCAGAGCGAAACAGACGATAAAAAACGATCGCCACCCACGGCGGGCAAAAACACCGAACCGTATCACCAGTTCCCGGGCAATGATCGCAGGCACAAAGCCCTGGGCCAGGTGCCCCAGTTTATCGTAGTTGTTGCGCTCCCAGCCAAACCAGTCCCGGAACCAGTCAAATACCGGAACTTCAGCATAGGTATAGTGGCCGCCAACCATCAGAATGATGGCGTGCACCAGTATCAGCTGGTACACCAGCGGCGTGAGCGGATACCGGAAAAAGCACCAGATAACCAAGCCAAAACCGACTGCTGCCGGCAACACCTCCAGCACCCAGGTTGCCCGGTCCTTCGGCTCGATGGCAGACCAGAAAAACACAGCCAGGAATACAACTACCCAGGCCACAGGTGCAAGTCGATTGATCATTCTCTCACTCCAGTATTGTGATTATCGGCCGGGTCGGCGCTGAAGAAAAGGCCGACACTATCGGACTCTCACCCGACTGCCATCTTCCAACTGGCGACCCGGATGGCGGACCACAAGATCGCCTTCGCTCAGGCCGTCCAGAATGACCGTGTAGAACCCATTGGTGCGGCCTGTTGAAACGGTTGTGAGCTCCCCCCGTTCGCCCACCACCCGGAATACAAGGCTCTGGCCATCCCTGCGAAAAATGGCGGACTCGGGGATCTGAAGCTCATCGGCAGAGGCCCAGAGCACGAATTCCGCATCCACCCGATAGCCATCGCCAAGTGTCTCCCAGGCTTCCAGCGGACTGGTGATATCCGCAACCACCTGTACCCGCCTTTCTTCCACGCCAAGCGCGGAGACATCCTCGAATCCGACAGGTTCAACCCGCCTGACTACCGCATCCAGAGTGCCACCACCCCACCCTGTGAGACGCACAGTCACTCCGGGGCTGAGCTTGACAGCGTCGAAGCTCAGGACGTCGATAACTACCTCAAGCGCCCCCGGATCACCCAGCTCCAGGATAGCCTCGCCGGCATGAATTACGCCCTCACTTTTCCGTATAATGCCCAGCACCGAACCATTGACCGGGGACCGAACCGGAACCCGTTCCACGGCGCCATTACCTGAAGCCCTGGCTGCAGAGACTTCAAGGCGGGTTCTGGCGGCTGCCAGTTCGTGTGCCATGACTTCTTCATCAAAACGGGCTGAGCGCAGGATAGCCTGAGCCCTGTCCGAAGCGGCCTTGGCCTGCTGCAAACGCTCTTCGGAGACAAAATGATCACCACGGAGCGCCTGCAGGCGGGCCAGCTCCCGCATCGCCAGATCCGCTTCCGCCTCGGCAGCCGTGGCCTTCTGGCGAGTGGAGTTCAGCGCTGACCGGGCCGACTGAACCTTGGCTTCCGCCTCCGCACGGCTACGGGCATCCAGGGTGCTGGCGGGCATAGGGTCGACCTCGGTGAGCAGTTCTCCGGGGATAACCGGATCGCCCACCTCCAGAAGCACCCGATGGAGGAAGCCAGCCACCGGGGATGAAACCACATACCGGTCCCGAACCCGGGTTCTACCCTCTTCCCTGATGGTTATTTCCATTGGCCCGCGGCTCACCGTTGCCAGATCCACCCACACCGGATCAGGGCGAACGGTGAACACGACTGCTGCGATGGCCAACAACACGAACGCGCCCCAGAACAGCCATTTTCCTGCAAACCGTTTTGCTGCCATAGCGTCAATTCACTCCTTGTTTCCTGCAGCAACTATTCCCGTGTTTTCAGCACGGCCACCAGGTCCAGCGCCTTCAGGCGCCACCACGCAATAACCCCTGAAGCAATCGCAGATACCACCACGACTAACGCCGAAATACCCAGGGTCTGGGAAGTTATGGTCAGCGGCACCCGATAGAGCTCCGTTTGCATGGCCGTGACAATCAACAGCGCCAGGCCCTGCCCGATTAACCACCCGAGTGGCACGCCAAGCAGCAGCAACAGCGCCACCTCACCCAACAATATATGCGCAACTTCATTGTGGGTGTACCCGAGTACTCTGAGGCTTGCCAGCTCCCGACCCTTCTCGGCGAGGGATATGCGGATCGTGTTATAAACAACACCGAAGGCGATGATGCCGCCCATCAGACTGTTGAAAAAGGTGAACGTCAGGAAGGTCCGGGCCAGGGTATCGTAGAAGCTGTCCAGCATGGCCTGACGAATACTCAGGCCAAGAACTCCGGGGGTTTCCCGAAGGCTGTCGTAGACTTCCGCCGCTTTGGTGGGATCCAGATTTATCATGGCCTGATTGATCAGGGGCCCAT
>Ga0208300_101064_pt1 | contig 13070 bp, 15 predicted proteins | sample 23_taG_FD_184096 | JGI IMG/M metagenome (GOLD analysis project Ga0208300, IMG submission 184096) | Marine viral communities from Cariaco Basin, Caribbean Sea - 23_WHOI_OMZ (SPAdes) (version 2) | ecosystem: Environmental > Aquatic > Marine > Oceanic | place: Caribbean Sea: Cariaco Basin... | reverse complement strand
CTCGGTATCGCGAGGGTGAGTGGAAGTCAGGATTGAATGGACTTCATTAACCAGCGACGACACGGGAAACCTCCTTTTTCGATTTCTATTTCATCAAGTTACGGAGTCACAGACTCATGCGATTACTCTGATAAGGCGAAAAATCTTCGCGTGTGAATTGACCATTTGCTTATAGATGACAAAATTGTAGTAGGTTCGGGGGGAAATTTTCCCCCCAAAACTGATCTCAACATGGAGGTGCGACATGTTCGGGAGGATCTCTGATCCAGGTCTTGTCACAACAATCCTATGCGCCAGTTTAATTCTGAGCGCCTGCGGCGGTGGAGGGAGTGACTCGGGGAGTTCGGGCACTTCAAGTAGCTCAGGTGGGGATGCCACCACACTGAAACCCGGTTTGTACGATGCAAAAATAGAATACGTTGGTCTCAACCGTACTGAATCAGCAACCACTTATCTCAGCCCAACAGGCAAGTTTGCAGTTGTCTTCGGAGAGAACTCAGGACTTTCGCTTGGAACGTTCGACTTTGCTAACGGGAGAATCAGCGGGATCAGTGTTGACTATCGCCAGCCGGACCCTAAAAGCTTTTTCGAAGGGAAGGACGATGAGGAGGGAACCATAGCTGGGACCGTCCGTTCGCAAGCGTCTGCAAAGTTTTCTACCTCTGACGCAGAGAGCAAGGTTAATACCAACGTCACACTGCAGCAGACAAAGGAATTTAACGCTCTTAGCGATTTGGATATCTCGCTGGAGAGAGCTTCGGGTACTTATCAAGCTTCACCTGATGCATTCCTGCAACTCTCTAGTGACGGTTCACTCTATGCCGAGCACTATACGCAGGAGACTGGCTGCCGATTTGAAGGAACCGAAAGCGTTTCAGTACCCGATGCTTCAATCAACGTCTTTAATATCACCTACACAATGTCCAACTGCAACAACGACAACCGCAATGGCGAGTACTCGGGCGTCGGCCTTTTCGGCCCCACGACAGATAGGCGCATGCAAATGATTTTCGCCGCTCATAACGGCAAGGTTGCCATGAAATTCGAAGGCATCAAATAACAACTCCACGTTACGACCGGTGAAACAGGCCTGCCTTCACTCAGCTGAAGGCAGGCTCCCTCCCAGCATATTCTCAACCACTGCGGCATTGTAGAAGGCTTCAACGCCCTGGATTTTGTCGTCCCTGACACGAAACCAGACCGCAAGGCGCACATCGCCGATTGGCTCAAAGTAGGTACGATAATCCAGAACCGCAAACACATGCTCACCATCAGCACTGAGTTGGCGTAGTACCAGATCCTTCTGGATGGCAAACATACCGAACTGGTAAGCCAGCATGTCATCCCGACTGAGGAAACGCATATTCGGCCCCACATATTCAAACCCGTCGGCCGCCAAGAGGCTCTTTGCCTCGTCCAGCCGCTGGGCGCGGATATCTTCGATAAACTGAGCCACTAGTTCCTTTGGCTGCATGCATAAGCTCCAGACAAACCTCACCCCTTGTATAGCAGAAAACAGCGCGGTGGCAATGCAGCACCAGAGCTCGGAATGATTGTTCCGCTGACTATTGGCGCTGAGCCTCGGGAGGGTGTAGCTTGATAATTGAACGCAATGCGTCGATCACCCCCTAACCTCTTCGGGATGCCACCGCATTTGCAGGAGCATCCGATGAACCAAAGCACCCGGAAAGGCTTCGATCTGGTTATCGTGGGCGGGGGCATTGGCGGCGTCATCTGTTTAAAGTACGCCAAAGACGCCGGACTGAACGCACTGCTTCTCGAGCGCGGTGACCGAATCGGCGGCCTGTGGCGCGATCTCCCCTCCTGGCAGGACATCCAGTTTCGCAAGGAGGACTGGACCCTTGGCAACCTTCCGCTGTCCGGGGAACACCAGCCCGACATACTGGCCAATATCCAGGCCTGGGTCGAGCGCTTTGATCTTGCTTCGAATATCCTGCTTAATGAATCCGTAACCAGCGCTCAACCCTGCGAGAGCGGCTGGCGCCTGACCACCGATACAGGTACCTATGAAGCGAAGTGGCTCATTGCCGCCACCGGTGGCCACAATCGTCCCATCATCCCGCAGGTCGAACGGATCGATTCCTCGATCACGGAATATCACTCCTCCGCTCTGCGAGATCCCGAGGTATTGAGAGACAAACGTGTCACCGTGGTGGGAGGCGGTGCTTCCGCGTACGACCTTCTCGATCTTTGCTTCGCCCACGGCGCGCGCAGTGTCGCGTGGATCTATCGTTCCACCAAGTGGATGCGGCCAACGCGCCGGATCAAACATCTCGGGATCGACATGCGGATCCTGGCCAGGTATCAGATGCTTTGCCTGCCGGCGAGTCTGATCCACCGATTGACCAACAAGGACCTGCGGGCGAGGTACACAAAAGCGGGCCTCAACGAGATTATGCCAGAGGGCGATTTCGACATCCGTCGCGATCAGCTCATCCCGGGCCGGCCGGGCATGCTCAACAATTTTGCCAGCATTGAGCGCCACCGAGGCGAAGCGCGATCACTTCGCGGCAACACCATCGGGCTCTCAAACGGCGAACAACTGGAAACCGATCTGCTGCTCTGGGGAACAGGCTATGGCGTCGACTTTGGTTTCCTCGGCCTGGAGGCGATCAGCAAGGCAAAGAATCTGAACGCCATCAGCAGCCGCTGCTATTCAGGGTTCCTCTGTGCCGATGCTCCCAACCTCTTCCTGCTGGCACCGGGAGTGCTGGAGAGAAATACCTCGACGCCCTGGGCCTACGCCCATGTGGCCAAATCCATCATGTCCCATATCCTGGGCAGGCCGGTTTTTGTAGGGGCGCCCTCCGGGACTCTTACCAACCATTTTGATCTGCTCAAATTGCTGGCACCCCAGGACCGAAGGAATTACCCCTTTGGCATCTGGTACCTGAAGTATCTCTGGCTCGCTACCTGCCACCCCTGGAAACGGCCGATGCCAATCCCCTGACAGGTAATGCTGGTCGTCAACGCGCCAGAGTTTTCTCGAGCTGCTTCAGGGGGCGGGTGTTGAGCAGGTGCTTTTTCTCCATCCAGCCCCGACGGGCCTGGGCCACCCCCAGGTGCATGAAGCGCAAGTGGTCTGTTGCATGAGCGTCGGTCGAGATCGCGCCCAGAACGCCGGCCTCCCTCAACATACCGGCATAGCGACCAGCCAGGTCCAGGCGGCTGGGCTGGGCATTGAGTTCCAGGCAGCAGCCACGCTCTGCCGCCGCCTCGATGATGGCTTCCAGATCAATTTGATACGCTTCCCGCTCGTTGATCAGCCGACCGGTGGGGTGGCCCAGAATATTGAAGCGGGGGTTGTCCATGGCCCGCAGCACCCGCTCGGTCTGCTTCTTCTTCGACAGCTCAAACTTTGAGTGGATGGAGCCAACCGTGATATCCAGTTCATCCAGAACCTCATCCGGCAGGTCCAGTTTGCCGTCCTCCAGAATGTCCACTTCGATGCCCTTCAGCACCCGGATACCATCCAGCTCGTCATTCAGCCTGTCGATCTCCTCAATCTGCCGACGCAGGCGTTTGGCGTCCAGGCCGTTGGCCATGGTAAGGCGTTTGGAATGGTCGGTGATGGCGATGTACTCATAACCCAGCCGCCTGGCCTCTTCGGCCATTTCCCTGAGGCTGTTGCGGCCATCAGTGGCACTGGTGTGCATGTGCAGATCGCCACGGATGTCGCTTTCCTCAACCAGTTCGGGCAGCCGGCCTTCCCGGGCGGCTTCGATCTCACCCTTGTTCTCGCGCAACTCCGGTGGGATCCAGGGCAGATCCACCTGTTCAAACACCTCTGTTTCCGTCTTGCCAGCGATGCGCTTTCGTCCGCGATAGACGCCGTATTCATTCACCTTCAGCTTCTTTTCTCCCGCCATCTTGCGGATGGCGACGTTGTGGGCCTTTGAGCCGGTAAAATAATGCAGCGCGGCTCCGAAGCTGGCCTGCTTCACCACCCGCAGGTCCACCTGCAAACCGGAGGTGAGGTATACCGTGGCGCGAGTCTTCCCCTGCGAGGCGACTTTTGCCACTTCAGGATGACGGGTGAAACGCTCCATCACCGGCTTGCTGTCTGCACTGGCCACCAGGATATCCAGATCACCGACGGTTTCCTTGCGCCGTCGATAACTGCCGGCCACCTCAATCTGGCTGACCTCATCCAGCTCATTCAGGTAGGTTACCAGAGGCATAGCCACCTGCTCAGCCTCTCCCAGGCGGGTACGCCTGTCCCGGTCGCTGAGTTTGCTGACTTCATCAAGAATCTTCTGCTCGGTCTTCGCGCCGAAGCCTGAAAGCTCGCGGATCTTGCCCGCTTCCGCCGCCTCTTTCAGCTGCTTCAGTGTACTGACATCCAATGCTTCATGAATGGCATGGATACGCTTGGGCCCCAGCTGATCCAGTCGCATCAGTTCACTGAGCTGTCCGGGAACCTCCTTCTGCAATGTCTGCAGCTGGCGCAGGTTGCCGGTTTTAATCAGTTCCCGGATCTTTTCAGCCAGGTCATCGCCAATTCCCTTGATGGCGCTCAGGTCCTCGCCGTCAGCCACCCTGTCTTCCAGCGGCCGTGCCGAGCCTTCCACAATGCTGGCCGCGTTGCGATAGGCGCGTACCCGGAACGGATTGTCGCCCCGGATTTCGAGTAAATCGGCCAACTGGTGAAACTTGCGGGCAATCTCAGCGTTGTGCATCGTGTGGCCTCCCTGCGGTTGGCTGGGATTCTGACTGTCAGTCTAGCAGCCGACACAGCACCAACCATTTACCCGGCCCTCCTGTTGACCAGGTTTAGATCCCGTGTTTAAGTCAAGTAGGGTTTATTTTGCACAGGCTTTTAAGCCACTCCAATAAATCCGGAAGCTCATACAGCAAGCAGAAGCAGAAAGGAGGCACCATGAAACGCAACGCAAGCGCACATTGGGAAGGCAGCCTGAAGGACGGCAAGGGTACGGTTTCCACGGAAAGTGGCGTACTTTCGGAGCAGCAGTATTCCTTCAAGACCCGTTTTGAGGATGGTAAGGGAACCAACCCGGAGGAGCTTCTCGGCGCCGCCCACGCTGGCTGTTTTTCCATGGCCCTGTCCATGATTCTGGGTGAGTCCGATTATGTACCTGACAGCATTGACACCAAGGCCCGTGTGACTCTGAGCGAAGGAAGCGACGGCTTCGAAATATCGGCCATCCATTTTGACGTGACCGCAAAGGTACCCGGTATTGAACAGTCAAAATTCCTTGAGGCCGCCAACACCGCCAAGATGAATTGCCCGGTATCAAAAGCCCTGAAATCCGACATCACCATGGACATTCACCTGAACGAGTAGCCGGAATTCCTCAAACGTGAATAATCCAACCAATCCACAGGATTTACCGGGCACCGCTACCTCTTTTTCCAGAAAGAGGTAGTCCTGTCCGGCCCTTTCATCCATGGAAACCGCTGACATCTTCCTGGCGCTGCTCTTCGGCTGCATCGGTTTCGGGTACTTCATGTACGGGCGACGCACACAGAATATCGTCATCCGCTACTGCGGCATTGCCATGATTCTGTATCCGTACCTTGCAAGCAGCCCCTGGGAAATGTTGGCGGTTGGCCTCGGGCTGATGGTGGTGCCGCGGTTTATAGAGATTTAAATCGCGACAACAGGCCTGGCCCATTGAGGTTGAGGAAAGCTGCGGTGCGCCGGACTATGTGGCGCAATATCCAACGGCGACGGTGCCGGGCCTGGGTGTGGTACAAACCGAGGAACACCGGTACTACAACCCGGGGCCCCAGCGCTTCATCCGGCGCATAATCTTTCGCAACGGCAAGCTTGCCCGCGTTGACAACCTTGGCTACGGTTTTCACATCTCCGACTCCCAAAGTGGTGGACATCGAATCTCGTCCGGGCCGCTGAACCCGAGAGCCGTTCAATAACCTCGGCAGGGAATCAGGCTCAATTTTTTGATACGGTTTCGATATGGCTTGAGAAACTTCCGGAGGTGGAACATGGCTAAATCCGAGAACTGGTCTCAGAAAGTGACTGAATCCAGCGATGCCCTGAATCTGGAAGACGGCGTATTCTCCCTCGAAGACCCTCGGGAGATTGCCCGTTCCCTGAAAAAATCCGCCGAAGAAAGCAAACGCCGAAAATCGGATCCCTATCGGTCCGCCATGTCTATGCTGACGTTTTACATCAATCGTGCGGGTAAACAACTCTCAGCGGCGCAGAAAGAAAGGTTGGAGGCCGCTAAGGGTGAGTTGCGGGTTCAGTTCGGCAAGGCTCGTAAAAATCAGTAGCGAAAACCCGATCATGCCAGAACTGAAAAACGCATTTTTCTCGCCAGCCCTGCCACCACACAACCCCGGATGGATGCCCCGTTACTGTCCTTTCAGAAACGCGTCTGAAAGTTGCACACACGGAAACCGCGTGCCACTTTGTAAAGGGTAAAGGACAGCTCTTGAAAGGAGGATAGGAAATGCTCTATTGGGCTATCATATGTCTGGTGATTGCGGTCATTGCGGGTATTCTCGGTTTTGGAGGTATCGCAGGAACAGCCGCCGGCTTTGCGAAGATACTGTTTTTCATCTTCCTGGTGCTGCTGGTCGTGTCACTGATCGTTAACGTCTTCCGCGGCAAGGGGCCCAAAGTCTAGCAGGCCGCTATTGGACATCACCGGAAAATTTATCGTCACGTAGGGCTTTGGTGCAACCTCATCCGGCCCTCCGGGGATCCGGTGTCTCTTCATCAAGCCACGTACCACAGTATTTACAGTATCTGGCATCTTTTTCATGCCGATGTTTACCACATCCCGGGCAGGCTTCATCGGAGTAGCGTTCCGCACGCAGGGCGCGAATCACCTCCGCAGAAAAAACGCCAACGGGCAGTGCGATGATCGAGTAGCCCGTCAACATGATCATCATCGAAATAAACTGGCCCCAGGGCGTCACCGGCGTTATATCGCCGTACCCCACTGTCGTCAGTGTCACGATTCCCCAGTAGATGGATTTGGGAATACTGCTGAAGCCCGCCTCGGCCGGCTCAATGAGATAGAGCAAAGAAGAGAATATGATCACCAGCATCAACACGGTGAACAGGAAAAGCAGGATCTGGTGCCGGCTGCGAATCAGGGCGTCCATCAGCAGGCGGCCCTCGCCCACTACCGTCATCATTTCCAGTACGCGGAACAACCGGAGCGTCCGCAGAAGACGCACAACGACAAGAGTCTGCGCGCCCGGAAACAATAGCGCTAACCACGTAGGCAAGACAGCCAGAACATCGATAACGCCGTAGAAGCTCTTCAGATAAAGTTTCGGTTTTTCCAGGCAATAGATGCGTAAGGCCAGCTCAAGGGTAAACAGCAGCGTTATGCCCCATTCAACAACATAAAAGAGCGTGCCAAAGCGGGAGTGGTATTCCGGAACACTGTCCAGGAGGATAATCCCGACGCTAAGGAATATCAGAAAAGCCAAAAATATATCAAAGCCTTTGGCCAGCCGGGTATCTGATTCGAAAATGACCTGGAACAGACGCGTTTTGATCCCCAGGCCACCGGGTTTTATAGTCGCCAACTAAGTTCTCCCTCTGACTGCAATTTTTGTCTGCCCCATTTTCTATCACCTAACCTCAGAACACTCCTGTCTCCACCAGCTGCCGGATGATCTGAATGGTTTCCACGTCTGTGGCCACATAGGCCTCGTGGAGATACTGATCATAGGGCATCGAATCACCGCGATTCTCGATGCTCGCCTCATGCCAAACGTGACTTCGTCAATCACCCTTAGCCCGGGGAGCTGCAGGCCTTCCCATACCTGGAATCGGGTCAGCATCGGTATCTCTGGCTTGGTCACGTCGTTTATCTGAACGATGTGTTCAAAGGTCACTTGGCCTCCTCAAGACTCCAATCGACATGAATTAGCGCAATACGAAAACGAGAAGAGTCACACCTATCGTGATGTTCACAACCCAGATGGTCAAAGAAACCTGCTGTCGCTGACTCAAGCGTCTGATTGGATTAGTCATACTGGAACCGCTCCGACAGGATACGATGAGAGGGTGTGCCCCGCTTGACCAACTGATCTTCAACGGCATCCATCATGATCGCCGGACCACACATCACGAAAATCCATTCGCGGAACTCTTCCTCCGAAAAAACCCGATCTATCAGCCCTCCATCGATAAAGCCCGTCTCTCCTTGCCAGATTTCAGGTGGTTCTGAGAGCACATAGACGACGTCTTCTTCATCCAATTCATCACGATAGGCAATCTGGCCGATCACCCGATTTCCATAGATCACCTTTACCTTGCGCGAATCGTCGGTCAGACGCATCTGCCGGAGAATGCCCAGCAGCGGAGAAAGGCCGACACCACCAGCAATGAGAGCGACTCCCGGTTCCCTGCGACCCTCCACCGAAAGATTGCCATAGGGCCCGTCGAGATAGGCCACTGTGCCAGCTTTAACCTGACCAATGGTTCGCGTGAAGTCACCGAGCTCTTTGATCATGAAGGATAGCTTTGGCCCGGTCGCAGGCGCTGAGGAAATGGAGAAGGGGTTCTCTTTCATCGAGAAGGGAGTGTGCCCCACATTCAGCCACACGAATTGCCCGGCTTTGTAATCCAGGCCCCGATGCCCCTCTGGCTCAACGGTCAGTTCCCATTGCTTTGGTGTCAGATGGCTCACGGAGGCAACGCGCCATGGGTGGGCCTTCTGCCTGAGTGGAACCAACAGGTAAACCATCAGCAGTGATCCAACCGCCACGCCCGTCATTGCCAGCCAAAACCAGGTCATCACCGGTTCCGATCCGTAACGCCCCCCATAGACCGTGTGGTGCAACAGAAGCAGTGCAATCAATAGCGCGCCCACCCCATGCATAAGCCGCCATGTCTCGTATTTATAGTCGAGCTGGGTACGCCCTATGGCCAGCAGAACAAGGCTTGGAAGAAGCAGAAAGGCGCCAATGCCGGATAACAGCGCAGACACATCCGTTGAAAGCGTCAATTGACGGGTAGGATCCCATGGGCGTGGACCACCTGAGGGCGTCCCCTGATAGAGAAAGGGATGGACAAGCGCAAAGACCAGCGCGGTGCGGGCCATGATCTGGTGAAACCGCATGGTCACATCCATGCCCACGTCATTTGAAATGACCTTAAAACGGCCGGACAGAATGAATTCCATGAGGATCATCGAAAAGGCAAGGATGCCAAGACCGGATGCAAGTTCCTGGTGCCATTCGCGCGGCGGCCCTCCAACCACAGCGGACAAGATCAACGGCAAGGTAACAGCACCAAGGTAAACAATAATCAACAAAAACGGTTTCATTCTCAGAACCCATGGCAACACGGTCGCAACGCATACACCCTGCTCGTACAGGATGTGTTTAACTATAGTCATCAATCAGCAGAGGACAGTTTTTCGTGCGGCCTAAGTCCTGGGTAAGCCATTTGCGCCCTCACAAAATACCGTTTCGGCGCCGATTCGCCAGAGCGTCCGTCGCGCTGATCTTCAGAACGGCGGAAAGCGGCGGCAAGGAGTTGCTCTTCATTCAGCGGGCCCGCCGCAAGGGTGATCCCTGGTCCGGCGATATGGCCTTCCCCGGCGGCCGTCTGCAACCCGAAGACGCGTCTGCCCGGGCTGCCGCCGAGCGGGAAACACTGGAAGAAACCGGCATTGATCTCAGCCGCCACGGCCGCTACCTGGCCCGGCTATCAGACCTGATCACCCGACATCACAGCCGCTGGCGCCCGATGGTCGTCACCCCCTATGTGTTCGAATGGCTGGGGCCAAAGGCCGTCTCGCCTAACCATGAAGTCCAGCGGGTGGTCTGGGTCCCCCTGGAATACCTCGCTGCCGGCGAGAATCAGAGCCAGCTTCCCTGGCGCACCCCAGTCGGCACGCTGAACATGCCCTGTTGCCGCTATCAGGATGCCTGTATCTGGGGGCTGAGCTACAGCATGTTGCAGGAGTTGCTGGTGATGTCCCCTGAAAACGGGCCCAAGTTCGACTCATGACCATAGACCGCGAACGCCTTGCCGCACTTGCCGAAGAACCTCATTTTTACCAGGGCAAGTATCGCAATCTGGAGCCTGTGCCCCGACACGGTCTGGGGGATTTCCTGCGCTGGCAACTGGCCCGGGGCCGCCGGTTCCCGCAGGGCAAGCGTTACACGCTATTGCGCCCCGATGGCCACTTGCTGATAAATCCACCAGCGGAGCCACAACTGGTCTGGCTGGGGCATGCTTCGTTCCTGTTCCAGTACCTGGGCCTGAACGTCCTGACCGACCCGGTGTTGTCGGACCGCGCCAGCCCGTTCCGGCTAGTCGGACCAAAGCGTTTCACCCCGCCAGCCCTGACCGTGGCGGAAATGCCACCGATCCACCTGGTACTGATTTCCCACAATCATTACGACCACCTCGACGAAACAACGGTGCGCCAATTGCACCGACGCTTTGGGGACAGTCTTTGCTTCTGCATTCCCATGGGCCTGCGACACTGGTTCGAGAAGCGCGGCATCCACAACCTGATAGAACTGGACTGGTGGCAAGCCGCGCCCGTGGCCGGAGAACACGAAGTGTTCTGCCTGCCGGCTCAGCACTTCAGTGGACGAACCGCCACCGATACCAACACCTCGCTCTGGTGCGGCTGGCTCCTGGAAATCGACAGCTTCCGGTTCTATTTCGGCGGTGATACCGGTTATGGAAAAGTTTTCCGCGACATTGGTGAGCTATTTGCTCCCATTGATCTGGCGCTGCTCTCCATTGGCGCTTACGATCCTCGGTGGTTCATGGCCCCGGTGCATGTTGCCCCGGAAGAGGCGGTCAGGATTCACCAGGATATTGGTGCACGGCAATCCATAGCCATGCACTGGGGCACCTTCGTGCTCACCGACGAACCCATGGAGGAGCCACCGCGGCGCCTGCGCCTGGCGCTGGAGAGGCAGGGCCTGAGTGAGTCGGAGTTTCGGATCATGCAGCACGGGGAAGTGTGGTGGCCGCGATAATCACGGACAATCAAAGGCAGGACACCTACCCCCTTTTATTCCCCTTACCCATCCCCAAGGACTCTGTTACAGCATCTACCTAAGACCATATCGATTCCTGTTAACCGGGTGGAGAGGATTGATGCAAAAAACCATCGTAAGCCTGTCATCGCTGATCGTCAGTATTATCCTGCTCATCATGGGCAATGCCTTCCTGATGACCCTGCTTGGCCTTCGGCTCAGTCTCGAGGAGTTCAGTGCCAGCGTCATCGGCTGGATCCTGGCGTTTTATTCCATTGGTTTTGTCGCCGGCACCCTGTACGCCGGCCGGATCATTGAAAAGGCCGGCCACATCCGGGCGTTTGCTTTCTTTGCCGCGGCGCTTTGCGCCTCGATACTGATCTACCCCATGGCCATCGAAGCCTACCTCTGGGGCGGGCTCCGTGCGGTGGGCGGCTTTGCCATGGCCGGCCTGATGATCGTCATGGAAAGCTGGTTCAGCAGTAAGGCCGACAACCGAAACCGGGCAAGCCTGTTTGCCGTCTACCAGATTATCTTTTTCCTCTCCACAGCCGGCGGCCAGGTACTGATCCGTGTCGCCGATCCGGCAGGCTTCATTCCGTTTTCCCTTGCGGCCATCCTGGTCGTGCTGGCGCTGACACCCCTCTCGCTGACCCGGCGGGAATCGCCAACCATCACCGAAACCGAGCGGCTGTCCCTGACCAGACTCTACCGAAAGTCGCCAGCCGGGACTCTGGGCGCCCTCATTGCCGGCCTGCTGATAAGCGCATTTTATGCCATGGGGCCGGTTTACGCCGATCGCATTGGGCTGGAACTTGACCAGCTCTCCAACTTCATGGCCTCGGCCATCGTCGCCGCCATGATACTGGCCTGGCCCGTCGGCCGGCTTTGTGATCACTTTGATCGTTACCGTGTCATGCTGGTTGTTGCGACTGTTGCCGCCGTGTCCAGCGTCATCGCAGCCACCATCAGCGGCGGCAACATGGTTTTACTGGTGTTTTTCGTTGGTCTTTACATGGGGCTCAGCGCTGCCATTTACCCTATCGCCGTTGCCATCACCAACGACCTGATGGAAAGCCACCAGATCACCTCGGCCAGCACCGCGCTCTTACTGAGCTACGGGCTGGGAAGCATTATCGGCCCGCTCGTCAGTGCCATGTTCATGGAATTCCTGGGAGCGCGCGGGCTGTTTGTCAGCAACGCTCTGATACTCGCAGGCCTGATTCTGTTCATGGTGGTAGGGCCGGGCCGCAGCCATCCCAAGATCAAGCGGCAGGAGCACTACTACACCACCACACCGGAAGCGGCCCTGGGTATCTCGGAGCTTGACCCACGCAATACCGAGTTTGAAGAGCACAGTGAAACAGGGACGGATGAGGAAGCCGAGCCACATGCCGAGCGACAGGAAGGGACTGAGGAACAACAAAGGTAATGCAATGAGGCCAGAGCAAACTGGCCTCACGCTTGCCATTTTTACAACAGTGGCCTCGGCATAGTGGCTGGAGCATCAGGATCAAGGGGAGATTCCCCGCTGGTCCGATCTTCGCCAAGGGGCGAGGTCGCCCGGATAATGACCGAATCGGCCACCACTTTACGAAGCTCAAACAGACTGCTCAGTGCAGTGCCGGTGACTGTGACTAAATCGCCGGTTTTGATTGTCAGGTTTCTCAGCCCCGGTCTATCCAGCGGGTCATAGTCCATGGCGGAGGTATCGACAGTCAGCGCACGCTCACCGGTATCAATGGTAAACACCGGTCCATCAATACTTTCAACACGGCCGCTGATTGAAAACTCCCCTGTCTTGATAGCATCGTGGGGCGAGAGATCAACACCTGTCATGGACTCTTCGTCTCCCGTGCTGCCATAGAAGTGAATGCCCAGGTTCTCCACGTACACACTGTCGGCTTCAATTTGGGCGGTGTCGTAAGTGTCTCTATCAACCCGGCCATGAACCTTGACCTTGTCGCCTTCCCGGACATCCGCCGGATATTGGGTGGGGCTCCAGTTATCAAGTTCAACCCGAACAGTTCCGCCACCATAATCGAGAACAAAGCTGTCCGGCGCTTCCGCTTCTGCCACCTCACCACTCAGTG
>Ga0208300_101061_pt1 | contig 13087 bp, 13 predicted proteins | sample 23_taG_FD_184096 | JGI IMG/M metagenome (GOLD analysis project Ga0208300, IMG submission 184096) | Marine viral communities from Cariaco Basin, Caribbean Sea - 23_WHOI_OMZ (SPAdes) (version 2) | ecosystem: Environmental > Aquatic > Marine > Oceanic | place: Caribbean Sea: Cariaco Basin... | reverse complement strand
CGTTCCGTTCCATTTTATTTGGCCGGAATCCGGCCCCAGAAAACCGGCAATCAGATTCAGCAGCGTGGTTTTGCCACTTCCGCTGGCACCGTGAATCGCCACGCAATGGCCGGGGGACAGCGAAAAGTGGTATTCCCAGCCCCTGGCTTGCTCCGGGTAGCGAAAACACAGGTGTTCGACATCAAGCATGCTTGGGCTCCAGAAGGGATTGCGGCAAACCGGTTTTTTGTTGGTGGGCGGGCGGCCGGCCAATGGCTGACAGTACACCGAAAATGCCCACTAACAGCATCAGCAACCATAAGCCGGTACCTGCGGCTGCAGATACCTGATAACTGCCCAATTGCTGGTACAGCAGAACGGGCAATGTCGGTTGACCGGGGCTTCCGAATAAGGCGATGACCCCGAAATCTCCCATCGATAGGGCAATGCCATAGGCAAGCCCCAGTGCCATCGGGCGGCGTAACAGCGGCCAATAGATTCGACGCCAGCGGTACCAGCCCAAAATGCCGAGCTGGTCTGCTACGCGCAATGTGTGGCTATCGACGCTGGTGAGGGGCGCCCGCAACACCTGAATGACGAAGGGCAGGGCCATCAAACTGTTAATCAAAGCCACCAGCACCCAACCCTGGGCATGATTGCCCAGCCCCGGGCGAAGCAACAGGAAGAGCCCTGTGCCAAGCACGATGGGCGGTACGATCAACGGCAGGTAACCCGTGGTAGTCGGGATGGCTTTCAAAATCGGGTGCTTCGTTTTGTTGGCTGACGCCAGAATCAGTAACGATGCAGCAACGGCACCAAAGCCAGCGGGCAACGCAATCAGCAGGCTGCGCCCGGTAGCGGGTAAAAGTTGTTCGTAGATGGAGGTGCCGGTATCCATAGCCAACAGCGCCGGCAAGCCACGCAAGCTGATAGCCAGTAAGGGCAGCAACAAGAAAAGGCTGAATATCAGCAGAAGAAAACCGGCCAGCACGGATTGTATGGGCCAGGGTTTCAGCGGAATACCGTGAGACAGCTGCCGGTTTGGCAAAAGGGAGGATTGCAGGCGCTGGCGGAATACAAGCCACCACAAACTGCCACAAATCAATAACTGGATGACCGCCAAAACCGCTGCCTGCGGGAAGTCGAATTCAAATCGCAGTGCCTGGTAAATCGCCACTTCCAGTGTCGTTGCCTTGGGCCCGCCACCGAGCGTCATGATGATGGCAAAACTGGTGAAGCATAAGGTAAAGACCAAAGCACTCAGCCCCGGCAACACCGGACGCAGAGCCGGCCACTCGACCGAGCGCCATAACCACCAGCCGCGAAGCCCTAGCTGGGATGCAATCCGAAGGCGTGATGGAGGCACCGCTTCCAGTGATTGCAGCATCACGCGAGCGGCAAGAGGCGCGTTAAAGAACACGTGGGCAAGCAGAATGCCGTTCAGCCCATAAAGATTCCAGCCATTGCCGGGGAACCATTCGTTCCATAAACCGGTGGCCCAGCCTTGCCGGCCATACACGCCAATAATGCCCGACACCGCGACGATGGTAGGTAGCACCAAACTGAGCTCCATTACCCGGAGCAGTGCCGACCGACCCGGGAAGCAACGGTACCTTGCCAAGGCGCGGGCGATGGGCAGTGCCAAAGCCAGGCTCAATAGAACCGAGAGCGTTGCTTGCCACACGGTGAACCACACCACCCCCCGCAAATACCGGCTGTTAAGTACCGTTGAAAGGTCCAGACCTCCGGCGGTTATCAGCATACTGCCAAGGCCAAGGGCGACCAGTATCAATAATGCCAGCCCAAGAAGTTGGCCCGGGATAAGCTGCCATCCGGGATGGCTTAAAGGCGCTTTCGTAGGTGTGGAGCGCATGGCGTTATCGAGTCATCGCATCCAGCCAGTCATTTACAAGCTGACGCCGTTTCTTGGCAACCTCCGCAGGGGGCAGGAAGAACGTAGGCTCGGGTGTAATCAGGCGGTCGAAAACGCGGGGTAGGTCGTCGCCCAGATCAATGGCAGGATACATCACGTTTTTGAGCGGGATGTGCTCTTGAAACTCAGGAGTCAGCATGAAATCGAGAAAACTGCGTGCCAGTGTTTTCTGCTTGGAAGACTCGACCAGCGCAGCTACCTCTACTTGAAGGTAATGGCCCTCTTCGAATTGAACGGCTTGGTAACGGTCGGTCTTGTCCACCGCCATGTGATAAGCGGGCGATGTGCTGTACGAAAGAATCATCGGCGCTTCGCCATTCATAAACAGAGAAAAATAGCCGTCACTCCAGCTTTGTGTAGTGGCCAGAATCTTGTTGTTTAGCTGTTCCCACTTAGCCGGTGCTTTGTCGCCATAGACGGAGTGCATCCACAGCAACAAGCCGAGCCCCGGAGTGCTGGTGCGGGGGTCCTGAATGATGATTTTTAGGTCATCGGGCGAGTTGATTAGTTCCTCAAAGCTGGATGGAGGCTCTGGCAGTTGCTGCGTGTCGTACACAAACGCAAAGTAACCCCAGTCGTAAGGAATGAAGTGGGCATCATCCCAGTCGATCGGCAAATCCAAAGGCTCCAGTGAGCGGCTGTGCTCGCCAATCAGGCCAGTCTGAAGTGCGGTTTCCATGGTTGCCGTATCGAGCCCTAGCACAACATCGGCCGGGGTTGATGCGCCTTCCAGCCGAAGTCTCTGCAGAATGTCGCCGCCGCTGTTCAGTACGGTGTAATTGAGAGTGCATGCACACTGCTTCTCGAAAGCCTCTTTAACGCCGGGCCCCGGGCCCCATTCAGCCGCGAAAGATGGGTGGGTGTACACATTCAAAACAGGTTGATCGGCAGAGTGGGCGGCCAAAGGCAAGGTGAGGGCCAACAACAAAACAGAAAAGCGATAAAGCATGTGCGGCATCCTTATAAGAGAGGGGGACACGCCATGCCGCGGTTCACACTGAGATATTCAGAGTGGCTCAATTCCTTCGTCGGCATTATCCGTGTCAGGTTCCGCGGGTGTGGTCTCAGCCCGTTATAAAGGGCACCCCGTTGAGTTATAGCAAGTCTACCATGGCGCTCTTTAAGGACAAATTCGAGGGGTTTGTAGGGTAAAGGTTAAAAAATGTACGGAAAGACGAAAGTCTAAAAGTTCGCTGTTAGAATGAGGCAAATTTTCAGGCAGCTACACCGCTATTTTTATCTTTGAGGTTATGTGCGTATGGCGTTGCACACCAAACGACAATCATCATTATTACTGTCGAGTCTGGCATTTCTCGTGTCGCTATCCGGGCAGGTTGACGCTTCATCCTTTGATGGGGAGCTGCTCTATAAATTATCCGGGTCTGCACCGTACTTGAATCCCGAGGTACTGGGTGCAGCTTACAAAGCAACACAGTGTGCGGTTAGCAACGGCGTTGCCATGCCCGAGCGGTTGGCAGTGATTGATTTCTCATTGCCGTCCAGTGAAGAGCGGATGTGGATCTTCGATCTGAGCAAGGGTGATCTGTTGCTGAGAGATTTGGTGGCTCATGGAAAGAACTCCGGAAACCTCGAAGCCAGTGCCTTCTCGAATATCGAAGGTAGCCATCAGTCCAGCATTGGCTTGTTTAAAGGCAACGAAAGCTACAGCGGAACCCACGGCTATGCATTGCGGCTAGATGGGTTGGAGCCCGGCGTTAACGATTTGGCACGCCAAAGAGCCATTGTGATTCATGGTGCCGATTACGTAAGCCCGGATTGGGTGGCCGATTATGGACGGATTGGCCGGAGCCACGGCTGCCCTGCGGTTGACCGGAAAGTGATTCGATCTGTGGTGGATAATTTGAAAGGTGGGCAGCTGGTGTTTACCTATTACCCGGATCAGGAATGGCTCCAGAGTTCCAGCTTTCTGAATTGCGACGCCCGCGCCCAAGTGGCGGAAGCCAGTCAGGCGAAGGGTAATAACTCGTAAGCCGACGAGTTCGTTTAAGAGCCCAGCGTTGAGAAGCGTAAATTGTGCTTCTCAACGAGTTCAGTGGGCACGTTTTCGTCGCTGTAGTGTTTGAACGGTTCCTTGTTCATCATCTTTTGAAGACCCTCCAACGTCCGAATTGGTGCAGCGGTTGCGACCATGTTTGCAATCCATGCTGGCACCAAACCGCCCGGATCAACCTGCGTGGTAAATGTAATGCGCGTCCAGCCGTCTGCAAGTGGCTCGAGGTAGAAGCTGTTGTTCAACATCGGAATGCGAACGTAGTCCGACTGCTCCGGAGCGGCGTCTGGACGACCGGTAGATTGAACAGTGACCGGCCCGTCTACTTTTTCTTGTTTGAACGTAGACTTCATGACCAGATCGCGGTCTGAAGCGGGCCACACGCCATCAAACATCATCCAAAGAAACTTCTCGCCATCGGCTGTGTAGTGGTAACGCGCTTCCTGACAGTTGTAGATCCATTGCTGGCACAGTGAAATATCGTTTATGACGGACATGGCCGAAAATATGGAGTGCTGTGTCTCCACCACACCACGGAATTGCTTGATCGCAGAATGCTCTGCATCGCGAACGTAAGTGGTGATGTCGGAACGCTCTTCTCCTTGTTGTTTGACGACCCACTCAGAGGCAAGGGTAGGGCTCACGCTGAAGAGTGTCAGCGTTAGAAATGCCAGAGTCGAAAAGTTGAAATGCCGCATATCAATACAAACCTTTTTGGAAACGGAACACGTATAGGCCGGGATTTTCGGGGATGCAGAAAGCTGAATCTATGGCGCGAATGACTCTAGCGGCCAAAAGAACGGCAAAGATGAGTGTTTTTGGCTAAAAAGTGTCCAAATAATGCGTAAAAACAAAAGGTTGAAAAAAGTTGTTGACGGCGGCGAAGTAATCCGTAGAATACGCATCCGTTGACGAGGCAAAGCCTCTTAAACGAAGAGCGGGAATAGCTCAGTTGGTAGAGCACAACCTTGCCAAGGTTGGGGTCGCGAGTTCGAATCTCGTTTCCCGCTCCAATTCCAAGTCTCTCACGCCCCCTGAGAGCAAGGCCGAAAAAGGCTTATCCGGCGCGGTGGCAGAGTGGTTATGCAGCGGACTGCAACTCCGTGTACGCCGGTTCGATTCCGACCCGCGCCTCCATTTTTTACCCTTTTGTTTCAATCGCTTAGCGTTTTGCTGTCTTAACCGGCGTATCGAAGGCGACAAAATGGCGACATCAATTTCATTTTCTGTCCGCATCTCTCAGTGATTTTAACGTCGATTTCGAACGCTCTGGTGGGCGAATCAATCGGTAGTGTTTCCGCATGGCTTCGGTCTCGTAACGGTAATCCCCCCATTTTTAGCGGGGTTCAAAAGTAGACCTCAGGCCATCATGGCCAACTTCTGTTGAGGAGTAATCCCTCCGAGTCCCATATTGGGTCGTTCGTGATTGTAGTGCCAGAGCCAGCGGGTGGCATAATCCTGGACCTCTTCGGTGCTGTCGAACAGATACTGTGCCAACGAATCATAACGAACCGTTCGGTTGTAGCGCTCGATATAAGCGTTCTGCTGGGGGTTGCCAGGCTGGATGAACGCCAGCGTGATCTCTCGTTTTTCAGCCCAGACTGAAAGCTTGCCGCTGGTATACTCAAGCCCGTTGTCACACCGGATAGAGCGCGGTTTACCCTGCCACTCAATGATCTGTTCCAGTGATCGAATTACCCGCTCTGCCGGAAGCGAGAAGTTCACTTCGATGCCAAGCCCCTCGCGGTTAAAGTCATCAATCACATTCAGCTGCTGGTAATTGCGCCCATCATTGAGCTGGTCGTGCATGAAGTCCATCGGCCAACTGTCATTGATTGTTTCCGGCACAGCCAATGGCTCTAGCTCCCGGTAAATCCGATAAACCCGTTTGTGATTCCAGCCAAATCCTTTGACGTTCCTCAGATGCAAAAAGCACAGGCCAAAACCCCAGTTCCGCTGGTTATGGGTCAACCGGATTAGCCAATCCGCGATCTCGGCATTCTCGCTACTGAGCTTTGCCCGGTAGCGGTCGCAGGTCCCGCTGATGTCGAACATCCAGCAAGCCAAGCGAATACTGACCTGTTTCTGGCTGACGGCTTTCTGCGCCATCTCACGGCGACGAGGCGGCTTTACTACTTTTTTTCGATGGCTTCCTTGAGGATATCAGCCTTCAGTCGCTCCTCGGCATACATCTTCTTGAGTCGGCGATTTTCGTCCTCTAGCTCCTTTAGCCTAGCCATCATAGACGCATCCATACCACCGAACTTGGCGCGCCATTTGTAAAAGCCGGCGCTACTCATGCCGTGCTCATGACACAGCTCCGGAACCGGAACACCGTTCTCGGCTTGCTTCAGGATCGACAGGATCTGGCTGTCGGAAAAACGTGACTTCTTCATGCAGAATCTCCTTGCGTGTAGCTTACGGAAAATTCTACTTTTAAACACTGCTGTTTTTCGGGGGGGATTACCTAACCTCCCTCACAAACTGAATCAGCAATGGGTTTCCCGAGAAGTGATTTTACAGATGTCGATAATCTTGCGGCCATCGATTACGAACTCGTAGTGAGCCGCCTGCACAATGGATTCGACACCTCTTGGCGTGAATAGTCCCCAGCAGGTTTTGCCCGGGGCTCTTACTGACCAATAGGCCAGTCCATCGGAGCCGTCTTTCCGAAGCTCTCTACCCTGCATGTGTGATTCTGCATAGTTATCCGAGTCGTATATGCCATCGGACAGGGGCAGGGTGGTCGCATCGTGAATGGTTGAGCTCGAAAATGTGCAGGCCAGCCCACGGAACACGAGTCGGTCAAAGGCCAGATCTTCAATATTGGCGATATACTTCCCTTGGTGGTAAGCAACTTCTTGAATGGCCGTTTCCATTTCGTCGGCCATATACAGCACGCCGTATTCACCATTGCTGAAACGACTTCCGTCCGGCGCAATATGTGTAAACGCAGCCACGGCATAGGAACAGCCCGGAATGCCCCACGGCACTTCGGCAATATCCAGATAATCCAGATTGCCGACTTCGGATGACAGGCGAGGGTTGGTAAGGGCCTGCAGTTCGTACAAATCCTCGAAATCCTCGGCGCTGGCAACGTCCTCAAAAAGATCGATGGTTGGCAGTTTGGAATTGATCAACCGGTACGCCTTTTGATGCGTCAGCGATGTCACTGGCAGGCTGCCCCCCATTACCAGAGCCCTCCTCGAAGGGTATCAATCCGCTTATATGTCTCGTACAGCGCTCCAAAATCTCCACTCTCTATCACTTCCAGTGGAGTGCGGCCGTGGAAATAGGGGTTATGGTTTTTTTTGCTCATGAAACCATAAACATTATCTCGGTTCTCAAACACGATCCGCAGCGCCTGGTGCATGTTCAGTAGATAGCTCAAACGGGTCAGCTGGTCACGATCAAGGCGAGCCTGGGAAGGATCATTCCGATACTTGTAGAACGTCGCCTTGGGCAAGCGAAGAATAGCCATGGACTGCTCTGCGGAGCATCCCCATTTTTCAAGGATATTCAAAACCGCTTTCAGACCCGCAGAACCCATGCGCTTCAGGTCGGCGTGCTTGTGTGTGCTGAAATCAGATGTATTCATGCTCGATCTCCGTAGAGACAATTATTTTAATATGTCCCACTATGGACGGATCCTGAAGAAATGTCTACAAAGAGACGATCGGGCTACTCCTCCGAGAGGCACCGTCTTAACTAAACCTCATGACCTGCCCCTAATCTTTAACCCAACGGATTCTTGGCCTAAGTGAGGAGGCCAATGATCGCTGCAAGCGCCACAAGGCTCAATGTTAGCTTTCGGAATAGGTGTTCTGGCGCCAGGGAGATGATTAGTCTGAAAGTTGAAGGCTGTTAAGGGGGCTCAAAGGGCGCATGTTGGGGTTTCTTGAGATTGCTTCAGGAGCTGCAAAAAGCCCAAAATATATGGCGACAAAATAAACGTAACCCATTGATTTTGAACTACCCAAAAGCTGCAAATTTAGCTCATATTTAAGTTGAATAAATTACCATAACTTATTGATGCTTTTATTTTTATCGTTTCATTTTTGTTCGACCTGCAACTCCGTGTACGCTGGTTCGATTCCGACCCGCGCCTCCATTTTTTACCCTTTTGTTTCAATCGCTTAGTATTTTGCGGTCTTAGCCGGCGTGTCGATGGCGACAAAATGGCTACATTGATTTCATTTTCTTCCTGTGTCTCTCGTCGACTTCAATAATGAACAACCAATTACCTTAGCGTCATTTGGACACAGCTAATTCCTTTGCTACGTTGGATGTATGACAAGCGCATTCGAAGCAACGCGCTTCGAGAGTTAGTCGCGTGCACCAGAAGAGCGCGCCGTGTGTGGCGAGCCTGTTCGCATACAGGAGGCACAGGATGTCTGACCCAATGCAGCTAGGAGAAAAATTCTCTCATAAGATTGCCGCAGAGTTTGACGACGAAGTCGCCGCGACCAAAGCGGTAGATTGTCTTGCTTCCGCGGGAATACCAGCATCTCAAATCAACGTTGTGCGGCCCGATGACCCTGATATGGCAAGAAAAGTAGAGCCTGAGGTTCAGGGGGTTGCACGTTCTCTCGTCAAAACTCACGTTAGCTTTGGCATTGTGGGGCTTGTTGTTGGGCTAGTAATCGCCACTGTATTGGTCCTGGTCGGGCCTGCTCTCACGCAGTCGAGCCCGCTAATGACGTATATCGCGTTTGGTTTCCTGTGCCCGGTGTTAGCACTATTGCTGGCTGGGGTCGTCTCCATCCGCCCGGATCACGATCCGGTCATAGAGAAAACGCGAAAGGCCCACAACACAGGTCGGTGGACGGTGGTTGTTCACTGTGAGAGTACCGATCAGCAAGAAACGGTCAAAAAAACGATGGGTTCGGACATACAATCACTTTAAAGCACCACAGCTTGTCCGTGCTGCAAATTCCTGCTGCACCCGTGCCGTTTGGCTCAGGAGTGGTTCGGGATTGCCGGATTTGTGGCCAGGATCTTTTTCAGGAAATCTTTTGTACGTGGATCTTTTGGATTCTGGAAGATTTCGCTGGGCGGTCCTTGCTCAACTATGCGGCCGCCTTCTACAAAGATAACGCGGTCCGCTACATCGCGTGCAAAGGACATCTCGTGGGTGACCACTAACATGGTCTGGCGTTCCGCTGCCAGCTGTTTCATCAATCCCAGCACTTCCTCTACCCACTCGGGGTCCAAGGATGATGTCGGTTCATCAAACAGGATGACTTCCGCACCGGCAGCCATCGCACGGCCGATCGCGACTCGTTGCTGCTGGCCGCCTGACATGGAGGCGGGGTAGGCATCTGCCTTCTCGTCTAGGCCGATTTTAGCCAGTATTTCGCGTGCTTTTTTCAGCGCTTTTTCTTTCGGCCATTTGTCGACCACCAACAAACGCTCTGCGATATTTTCGATAGCCGTCTTGTTGGCGAACAGAGCGTAGTTCTGAAAAACGAAGGCGGTTTGTCGGCGCATCGCGAGAATATCTTTGCGGCTGGCACGTTTCGCGTCCACGGAGAGGTTGCCAACCGAGATAGTCCCGGAGGTCGGATCCTCAAGGAAGTTGATGCAGCGGAGCAAAGTCGACTTGCCGGTGCCCGAGGGGCCAATAATCACGACGATTTCGCCTTGCTCGATCGTTAGGTCGATCTCGTCAAGAACGACCGTATCGCCAAAATGTTTGCTCAGTGACGTTAGCTTTATCATCGGCTGTAGGCCTTGTTCAGGCGGATTTCGAGATAGTTCTGCAGTTTGGAGAGAATTTCCACTACGATCCAGTACATGATGGCGGCGACAATAAATGCTTCAAAATAGAGAAAGCTTCCCGCAGCTTCTTTTTGTGTCGCGCCCATCAATTCGGTCACCCCTAAAGTGAACGCGAGGGAGGTCGCTTTGATCATATCGATGAAGTAGTTCATCAATGTGGGGAGGGCTACGCGGGTTGCCTGCGGGAGTACAATTCTACGCATCAGCTGACCGTTGGTCATGCCGATGGACAAGGCGGCTTCCGTTTGGCTGCGGTCCACTCCGACGATCGCCGCCCGAATAGACTCGGCCATGTAGGCAGCGAAGTGCATGGTCAGGCCCATGATGGTAGCGGTGATGCCATCGATGACGGTGAGAGCACTAAAGAGTTGCGGCAGACCGTAATAGAAGAGGAATAACTGAACCAGCAAAGGTGTGCCTCGGAAAAACGAGATAAATACGATCGTTAGCTGATTCAGTACCGGAATGCGCAGTACCCGTACGACTGCAAAAAGACAGGCGAGGATCAGCGCGAACACCATACCGATGCCTGCCAGTTGCAGGGTGAGTGGCAGGTACCTGAGTAATACAGGTACCAAGCCAAGCATGTACTCGACGTTCAACACGTCCATAATGAGTCAGTCCTCGGTGAGCCGCTCAAGGCTGAGTTATGTCGGTGCCGAACCATTTTTCAGAGATGGACGCCAGTGTTCCATTTTCACGCAGGGTCGCCATTGCCTGGTTCACTTCGTCCCGAAGTTCGCGGCCGGCTTCATTGTCGTGGAACGGGTAAGCATTTTTGATCTGCGAGAAGGTTGGTCCGGCCAGTTCAAGGGGAAGAGGTTTCTCTTTAATGATCTGGCTGGCGCTGACTCGGTCCATCACGAAGGCGTCTACACGGCCTAGTGCGGTATCGCGCTCAAGATTGCTTTCGTAAGTTTTGATGTTGATTTGATCGGCGTAGGGGAGTTCCTGAAGAAGGTCTTCAAAGTTAGATCCCAGGTTAACCGCGACGGTTTTGCCTTTCAGGTCTTCCACCGACTGAACCTGGGTATTTCCTTTTTTGGTGACTACCTGCGCACCGTCGTAAACATACGGATCACTGAAGACATAGGCTTTTTGACGTTCCTCTGTAATGGTGATCTGGTTTGCCACCGTGTCGATACGACCGGACTGCAGCATGCCAAACAGGCCAGAGAAATTGGCCGTTTCGTACTGAACTTCACGCCCCATTTCCTCGCCGATCGCGTTCATCACATCCACTTCGAAGCCTTTTAGTTCGTCTTGCTCAACAAAGGTAAAAGGGAAATAAGAGCCGGACATCCCAACTCTCAGCGGGTTATCTTGTGCCAGCAGCGGCATGCTTGCGACCAATGAAATAGTCAACAAAATTTTGGACAATAGCGCTTTCATAAGACCTCCTTCCGGCCAGATTCTGATGGTTTCTACCCGCAATTGATTATTAATAGAGATTGAAGTGAACTTTAACAGCTACCTATCGGCTGGTACACCGGGATCCGGTTTCGCTATAGATAGGCGCAGGAAGTTTCCTGATATCGGTAATCGGCAGCGCTTTGGAGAATAGGTAGCCTTGTAAGGAGTCTCAATCAAGGTTCGCAAGGTTCGAATACCCGGTACCAAAATCGTCGATGACGACCCTGACGCCCAGTGCCCGCAAATCCTGCAAGCGCCTGACGGATTTATCTGTGTTGGTCATTAAAGAGCTTTCTGTTACTTCGAGCTCTAGTTGCCGAGGGTTGAGCCCGCTGATCTGTAGGACGTGTTCCACTTCCTCAATAAAGCCGTTGCGTCCGAAGTGGGCAGGGGAGATGTTAACGGCAACGGTTAGAGCGCGCTCCCGAGAGGAATTTAGTTCATAGATGTCTTTGCAGGCCCGCCGAAGCACCCAGCGCTCGATATCAATGATTTGTCCGGTCTTCTCAGCCAATGCAATAAATTCTCGTGGCGACATCAAGCCGCGGCTGGGGTGTTGCCATCTGACGAGAGCTTCTAATGATTGTATGGCCCCCGTTCTCGAATCTACTAAAGGTTGGTAGTGCAGCACGAGGGAATTGTCGTCGATTGCCGCAGCGAGCTCGTGGCGGAGCGATACGTGTTCGAGGACAACTGAGTTAGAGTCTTCCGAATACCAGCCCCATGTGTTGCGGCCTTGGTTTTTTGCATCTGTCACCGCAATGCAGGCGCGTTGAATCCAGGTCGCGCTATCTTTGTTGGCGCTGTTACGAAACGCAATGCCAATACTTGCGGTTATCTGGAGTGTTTGTTGATCAATGATGAAAGGGCAAGAGAGTAGATACAGGTAGCCTTCTGCAATTTGAAGCGCAATCTCCTCATTAGGAATATTAGAAAGGAGCAAGCCAAACTCGTCGCCGGCAAATCGCGCCAGGACGTCTCCGGGTTGTAGTCCCTCGCTCATTCTTCTTGCGGCTTCCTGCAGCAGCTGGTCGCCTATATCGTGACCAAGGTGCCGGTTGACGGAGCCAAAATCGTCTAAATTGATAATTAAAATTGCAGAGAGTTGCTCGTCTCGCTGCTGAGCTTTGCGAATATGGCTTTCAAACGTTGAACGATCTGGTAATCCGGTAAGTATGTCCGCGCGAGTCTGTTCGCTCGTGGCTGTTCGTTGGCTGGATCGATCCTTTGCTATGCCGTGCAGGCCAATTACAGTGCGATCGTTAAAGATTGGGGAAAGCCTGACTTCTATTAGAGAGTCACCGTAGTCGCTTCGATAGGTTCTGCACTCGAATCTAGCCTCCGATCCTTCGCGTGCAATTCGCAGGGCTTGGTGCAACTCGCTGGCGCATTCTGGACGAGTCAGTTTTTCAAACAGCTGCCCCACAAGAGCGGAGTTGGTTGTCGCAAAAAGCTTTTCGAATTTACCATTGACCGCCGTGAAGCAGTCGTTTTGGTCTAGCTCAAAGAATGCGTCGGGGTAGAGCGCTAAAAGCGACCGGTAACGTTGTTCATCTATATGAGAAGTCGGGGCGCTCGGGCGCGTAATGAACGCGGAGTCTTTTGGTTGGTCTGACATGAAGGTTTGTTCTTTGATTATATTTATAGCAGCAACGTATCATTTGGCTTAGACTAACGCCATATCGTAAATCGCTTTTTGTAAGTGTTCTGGTTGTTTTTTGTCCGCATTGATTGCTTAATAAACGATTGTGTATCAGCGAGTTGCGGGAAACCGAAATAAAGCGAAATCTTTTGAGAATACATGTTGACAGGGTGCGAGAACGCTGTAGAATTCGCCCCACTGTTGAGCAGCGAGACGCTCAAACGCTCTTTAAAAAGTTGACCAAGTAATTCGTGTGGGCGCTGGCCGAGGTATTTCAGATACGAAATATCAGGACAGTGACTCGTCGAAATTGAGTTTTGTCTTGAGC